>Ga0326727_10000117_pt1 | contig 339189 bp, 321 predicted proteins | sample MB2enrmetagenome_FD_207643 | JGI IMG/M metagenome (GOLD analysis project Ga0326727, IMG submission 207643) | Lab enriched peat soil microbial communities from McLean, Ithaca, NY, United States - MB29MY | ecosystem: Environmental > Terrestrial > Soil > Wetlands > Peat | place: USA: New York... | reverse complement strand
GTGGGCGACGAACGCGGAGTTTCTCGAAAAGATGCTCGGGGGCTCGAAAGTGCCCGAGTGGGCGACGAACCCGGAGTTTCTCGAAAAGATGCTCGGGGGCTCGAAAGTGCCCGAGTGGGCGACGAACGCGGAGTTTCTCGAAAAGATGCTCGGGGGCTCGAAAGTGCCCGAGTGGGCGACGAACCCGGAGTTTCTCGAAAAGATGCTCGGGGGCTCGAAAGTGCCCGAGTGGGCGACGAACCCGGAGTTTCTCGAAAAGATGCTCGGGGGCTCGAAAGTGCCCGAGTGGGCGACGAACCCGGAATTTCTCGAAAAGATACGTAACAGTCCTAAGACACCGAAACTCGGCGATCGCGATTCGAGGCCCTAGCGCGATGGCAAGGACGTTCGCCGGAGTGGGTATTGGACGTGCTTTGCCGCAAACGGAATGAGCGTGGCGGCAAATTCCGACAGTTACACCAGGCAGAAACGCGCTGCCGAAAATTTAACCTCTTGGATCCGTTTCTTTCCCCTAGCGGAGCCTGGGCGGCCGACGGCGCCGAGGCTGGATGTTCGCGGACTCCGGAGGCGGAACGCGCCGCGAAGGACTTCTGGCGGCATCTGGCCGCAAAGCTCGACCGACCGGACAAAGGCACGCGGCCGCTGCAACCAAAACGCTTCGGCACATGCGAAGTATTTTCGGCGTTCAGCTCGCCGCGTTCGGGTTGCCACACAGAGCCTTGGTCGCGAATCGCCAGGCGCTCTCGCGCGGAGTAGCGTGCCGACGGCCTCTCATCGCTAGCGTCCGACATCGCGCCCGGGCCGAAGCGACAAGCGCGGCGCCTGCCAATGCTTAATCGATGGGTACCGAGCGCGCGATCACAGTGAGGCCCGTCTTCGGGCGCTCAGTTATTGAGTGGGTCGCGCCTAGCCCGTTGCCATTTGATGATCACTCCGCGCGAGAGCCAGCGCGCAAGGCAAGAAAGATGAACGTTCCGACGATGGCGCAGGCAAGTACCGAACCGGGGATCGCCTCCCACAGCCGCGAAAGCCAATTCACGACGATGTGCGACGCCCGCTCGAATACGGGCTGCATGCGCAAATTTAGGCGCTGGCTTACCCATCTCAAGAAGAACATTAATGCGATGACAGCGATCGGAGCGCCGAAAGCACGGATATACTTGGTGCTTCGCGGGTTGCTCACGCGGTCAATAAGCTTTGGTACAATCTAAGTAAAGCCATCCCGACTCCAGTCGACCGAAGTCTGCACCGGGAGTGCCTTGAGTCCAGCGGGAAGCGCTGTTGTCTTTTTCGCTTGGGATCAGAGCGAGATTGACGGCCGCTAAGAGCGGCAAAATGCAGATTATGCAATTTGTCCCGCGCGTGGTTGGGTAACGAGCCGCCACGTTGTAGCGGCCAGCCAATCTATCTGGTGTGCCCTTACTTCGAGTGCTTCTGAGATGCCTTGATTCCACGTTTCGTCACCGCTCACCTATATCGGTTGGAGCTGTCCCCAAAGACGTTCGGAACGGCTTCGATCGTATTGGTCCAAGACGTCGGAGAAAATCGGCTAAACTACTCTAGATGGAAACAGCATACTAATTAGAATATCACGTCGCGAAACATTCTCGTCGCGTTCTTGATTTCGGACGCGCCACGAGACACCGTTTCACGAGGACTTCGCAAATGGTGTGTTACCGTGGGGCATGCGCGATGACAGTTGGCTACTGACAAGTCTGGAACGCCGCGGCGCTTCTCGTAAGGCGTTCCTGGGCTTTTGCGGCGCGATGGCCGCCACGTTGGCGCTGCCGGGTTCGTACGCGCCCGCGATCGCCGAGGCGCTGCGGGCCGTCCGGCGGCCGAGCGTCGTGTGGCTGGAATTTTCGGGATGTACCGGTTGTACGGAGTCGACGTTGCGCACCGAGAATCCGGGCTTCGCGGAGCTCGTGCTGGACATGATTTCGCTCGACTACCACGAGACGTTGATGGCGCCGAGCGGGAAGGCCGCGGAACGTTCGCTACGCGACGTCGTCGGCGACGAGAAGGGGAAGTACATCGCGGTCGTCGAGGGCGCGATCCCCACGGGCGACGGGTACTGCACGGTCGGCGGCCGGAACGCGCTCGACATCGCGCGCGAGGTGTGCGGGAACGCCGCCGCGACGATCGCGGTCGGCGCGTGCGCCTCGTACGGCGGTTGGCCGGCTGCGCGCCCGAATCCGACGGGAGCCATGGGCCTCGGCCAGGCGGTTCCGGGGATCCCGATCGTCAATCTGCCGGGTTGTCCGGTGAACGGCGCCAACGTCGCGGCTACGTTCGTGCACTACTTGACCTTCGGCCGGCTGCCGGAGACCGATCAGCTGGGACGGCCGCTGTTCGCGTACGGACAACTGATTCACGACAGTTGCGAGCGTCGCGCGCACTACGACGCCGGAGAGTTCGCCGAGACCTGGGACGACGAGGCGCACCGCAAGGGCTGGTGCCTCTACAAACTCGGCTGCAAGGGGCCGACGACGCATCACAACTGTCCGATCGTGCGCTGGAACGGCGGCACCAGTTGGCCCGTCGGCGCGGGCCACGGCTGCATCGGCTGCTCCGAACCGCAGTTTTGGGATGCGAACTCGCCGTTCTACGACCGCCTGCCGAACGTTCCGGGCTTCGGGCTACAGACGACGGCCGAGGAAGTGGGCGCCGGAATCGTGATCGGCACGGGCGCTGCGTTCGCGCTCCACGGCGTCGCAGCCGCGGTCGTCGAGCGCTTCGCGCCCTTACAGCATGGCGAAGAGGAGAAGAAGGCGTGACCCGCATCGCGATCGACCCGCTGACGCGCATCGAAGGCCACCTGCGCATCGAGGCGCAGGTGGACGGCGGGCACGTGACCGAGGCGTGGAGTTCGAGCACGATGTTCCGCGGCATGGAGCTCGTGATGCGCGGGCGCGATCCGCGCGACGCGTGGCTCTTCGCGCAGCGCATCTGCGGCGTCTGCACCACCGTGCATGCCCTCGCGTCCGTGCGCAGCGCCGAAGACGCGATCGGCGTGCAGATTCCCGATAACGCGCGCCTGATGCGCAACATCATCGCCGGAACGCAGTGGGTGCAGGACCACGTCATCCATTTCTACCACTTGCACGCGCTCGACTGGGTCGACGTGATGGCGGCGCTGCGCGCGGATCCTGCGGCGACCTCGCGGATCGCGCAATCGATCTCGCCCTGGCCGAAATCGAGCACCACGTATTTCAAAGGCGTGCAGGACCGCTTGCGGCACCTCTCCCAGTCGGGTGCGCAGCTCGGGCTCTTCCAGAACGGCTACTGGGGCCATCCGGCGTATCATCTGCCGCCCGAAGTCGATCTGCTGGCCGTCGCGCATTACCTCGAGGCGCTCGAGTGGCAGCGCGACGTGATCAAAGTGCAAGCGATGCTCGGCGCCAAAAATCCCCACCCGCAAACGTACTTGCTCGGCGGCATGTCCGTGCCGGTCGATCCGGCGAGCCAGGTCTCGCTCAACGACGAGCGGCTCGCCGAGCAATTGCGTCTGCTGCAAGAGGCGAAGACGTTCGTCGATCAGGTCTACATCCCCGATCTCTTGGCGATCGGCGCCGCTTACAAGGAGTGGGCCAACTACGGCGCGGGCACTGGAAACTATCTCTGTTACGGCGACTTCCCGGTATCGGGTTCGACCGACCCGAAGACGTTCTGGGTGCCGCGCGGCATCGTCGAGGGTCGCGACCTCAGCCGCGTCGTGCCGTTCGATGAGCGGAAGATCGGCGAATTCATCACGCATTCCTGGTACACGTACGACGCGGGCGAGGGGGCGCAGAAGCACCCGAGCGACGGCGAGACGACGCCGCACTACACCGGACCGAAGCCGCCGTACGACATGCTGGAAACGAACGGAAAGTATTCGTGGGTCAAGGCGCCGCGGTACGACGGAAAGGCGATGGAAGTCGGTCCGCTCGCGCGGCTGCTCGTAGCCTATGCCTCGGGCCGTGGCGACGTGCGCAAGAGCGTCGATGCCACCCTGCATGCCCTGAACCTGCCGCCGAGCGCGTTGTTCTCGACCTTGGGCCGCGTCGTCGCGCGCGGCATCGAGACGCAGTTGATGGTGGACAAGCTCCTGGAATGGCATTACGAGCTCGTGGACAACATCGGGCGCGGTAACCTGAGCGTCCACGACGGCACCCGCTGGGACCCCTCGACGTGGCCTGCAGATAGCGAAGGGTGGGGACCGCACGAAGGGCCGCGCGGTTCGCTCGGTCATTGGATGCACGTCAAGGACGGTGCGGTCGCGAATTATCAGGCCGTCGTCCCGACGACGTGGAATGCGTCGCCGCGCGATGCGAAGGGGATACCCGGGCCATACGAAGCGTCGCTGGTCGGCACGCCGGTGGCCGACCCCGAGCGGCCGCTGGAGATCTTGCGGACGGTGCATTCCTTCGACCCGTGCATGGCCTGCGCCGTGCACGTGACCGGACCGGATCGCAAGCTCGTCGTCCGCGTGGATGTGCCGGTATGAGCATGGTCGAGCATCTCGACGACCACCGGGTCGTCTACGTGTGGGAGCTGCCCGTGCGGCTGACGCATTGGGGCAACGCGCTATCGATCTTGGTTCTGACCGTTACCGGCATCTACATCGCCTATCCGTATCTGCCGGGCGGCGGGTTTACGATGCGGTACGCGCAGCAGTTGCATTTGGTCGCCGGATGTCTGTTCGTGTCCAGCGTGTTGTTCCGCATGGGGTTCTCGCTCTACGGTAACCGCTGGGCGTCGTATCGCGCTTTCTTTCCGGCGTTCACGCCCGAAGGCCGCGCCTCGATGCGCCGGACGCTCCTCTATTATTTATTTCTGAGGCGCCGGCTGCCCGGCGGCGTCGGCCACAACGCGCTCGCGGCCACGACCTATACGCTCGTGCTCGGACTCTTTCTCCTGGAGATCGTGACGGGTTTCGCGATGCTGTCGTTCGCCTGGGGCGGTATCTGGAGCACGCTCTTCGGCTGGGTCTTCGTGTTCGCACCGCCGCAGACGATTCACTTCATCCACTTCATGGGCATGTGTCTGCTGCTCGCCTTCGTCGTGCACCACGTCTACAGCGCGACGTTATTCGATATCGAGAGCCGCGAAGGCGAGATCTCGAGCATCATCAGCGGGTACAAGACCGCGCCGCTGGGCTACGTGCCGCCGGCCGACAAGCGCGCCGGGAAGATTTGGTGAGCAGCGTCCTCCTGCTGGGCATCGGCAACGTGTTGCTGGCCGACGATGGTCTGGGTCCCCAGTTCGTAACGGCGTTTGCCGAGCGCCGCCGCGTGCCGCCGGACTTGGAAGTGCTGGACGGCGGCACGCTCGGCTTGGAGTTGCTGCACCGCATCGCCGGCCGGCGCGTTCTCGTGGTGGTGGACGCGGTGGCGTGCGGCGGCACGACCGGCGACCTCGTCCGCCTGGCAGGCGACGATGTACCGGCGGTGCTCGGAGCGGGTCTCTCCTCGCACGACGTGGCGCTGTCCGATTTGCTCGCGGCGGCGACGCTCCTCGATTGCGCGCCCCGGACCGTCGTGCTCCACGGGGTCGAGCCGGCTGCGCTCGAGCCTGGACTGCATTTATCGGCCGCCGTTCGGGCCGCGCTGCCGGCCCTCGAGGCTCGCGTCGTCGCCGAGCTCGAGCGCTTCGGCTGTTTCTGTCCGGAACGCTAAGGCTTCGACGGTCTCGTTGTCGCCGCGTGCCGCGCTGCGTCTCGACGTCATGACGTGATCGACCCAAACGCCGTTGATGAAATGGTAGTTATGCGCGACCCATTCGCGTTCGAAGCACAGACGCTTCAGGAGTCGCCCGCTGGGTTCGTTCGCGACTGCATAATTCGCGCTGATTTTATCGATACCGAGCACGGCGAACGCGAACTCGATGGCGGCCCGCACGGCTTCCGTCATGTACCCGTGACCTTGCGCGTACCGGTCGATGCGGTACCCGAGCGAACACGACTTACAATCGTCCCGCACGATGTTGAAGAGGTTGACGACGCCGACGGGTTCGTGGGGGCGCTCGTGCCTGAAGGCGAATAGCTTGTAGGAATGTTCCTCAGTGGCATCGGCGACCAGTTGCGGTATGGACCGTTGCCAATAGATTGCCGACGAGAGTTCGCTGCGATCGCAGTTGAGAAATTGCGAGAAATGCGCGCGGTTACGTTCATAGAAGCGCGCGAGCGCGCCGGCTTCATCGGCCGCCGGAAAGCGAAGCGTGAGGCGCGGCGTCGAGATGAGGATAAACGACTGGTCGTTCACGTCTGGTTCCACTTCCCCGGTGGACCATTCGTTGCCCGCGTCGGGTTACGCTCATACTGGACAGAAATACCGCTAACGAGGAACGCACTGGCTCGACTCAAGTAGCGTCAGCGAGGGATGCTTATTTGGTGTGACCGGACTTTGCCGCTTCACCGAATCTGCGGCTCTGCGAGTTCGCGCGCATTGACGGAGCATGTTTGCGCGAGTCTCTGCAGGCGGAGGCGTTTCGGGAGGCCGCGGCCACGTTCGGCGCAGGCAGAGCCCGGGTCCGTTCGAGCGTGCGATGCGCGGGCTCCACGGCTCCCGCCAGTGGGTGTGTTTTGGCAGGATGTGGCCGGGGGAGGGTTGTTGCGCCGTATGCTGCGGCCCGGGGCGTTGGAGGAGCAGCCCGTGGTGCGGAGGTCACTGCTCGCGTGACACACGCCGAGCGTCGCGGCAAGGCGGCCAGCCAAGCCGCGACCGGCGAACCGGGCCGAGTAGCCTCGGCCCCGCGCCCGCCACCGCGAATGGAATCCTCCGAGGAGCCGCGGACGGCTGCGCGAACGAAGGAGCGTCGTAGCCGGCTCGGGATCTCGAGTGGACCCTTCGGCGGGTATGGCTTGAGTGGACGCGCGCCTTTAGCTCAATTGGTTAGAGCATCGGACTTTTAATCCGCTGGTTCTGGGTTCGAGTCCCAGAGGGCGCACCACGAAAAACGTTGATTCACGAGGGTTTGTCGCTTTCGGTCCCCGTCGCGGTTGCCAATCGGTTGCCGCCGGCTCCGAGGAGATGCTTTACGGCCTCTGCCTGGGCGCCCTCGAGTTCGTGAGCGTAAACGTTCAGCGTCGTCGCTGCTGAAGAGTGGCGAAGAACCGCCGCCACGGTTCGCACGTCGACGCCAGCGCGGATGAGCCAGGAGCCTGTCGAGTGTCGCATCGCGTGGATTCCGCGGATGGAGAGGCCGGCCCGCGTCGCGATCTTCCGGACGGCCTTACTCATCGTGCTCGGAGAGGGCGTACCCCCTCCGGCGGGCGCGAACACGTAGCCGAGATCGGAGTACAACTCGCCAGCAGCCAGCTTGTCCTTCGCCTGTTGCACGCGCTGGCTCCGAAGCGCCTCGAGCGCGATGTCCGAAAGAGCGATCTTGGCGACGCTCTCGGTCTTCGTGGCCTTGTACCACGTTCTGCCGGGTACATGCGCGACGGCGCCGCGGATCGTCGCAGTCCGGCCGGCCAGGTCGATGTCCGTCCACCTCAAGCCAGCGAGTTCGCCGCGTCGGAGCCCCGTTTCGAAATCGAAGATGACGAGCGCGCCGAAGCGCGTCTTGGCTGCTTCTTCGATGAGGCGCATGGCGTCAGCCCGTTCGTAGGGGCGCGCGTGCCTCTTCGGGCCATGCGGCGGTTGCACGACATCGGCGACGTTCCTAGTGATGATCTCAAGACGAACGCCCCACGCCAGGATTGTCCGAAGGAGGGCGTGCGTGTGGCGGATCGACCGGGCGGATAGCGGCCCTCTACTGTTCTCCCAGCCGTTGCGGCCGAGGTCGCCGTAGAGTTCGACTAGGTGAGCTGGCTTGAGTTTTCCCACCGGTAGAGCCGCAATCGGCGCGACCCGCTTCCAAATCTCACGGTAGCCGTAAAGCGTCGTGCCGCTCAGGTTCCGCGCCTCGGCGTCGCGCATGAATCGTTCGAAGAGCTGGTCGAGCGTCATCTTCGCGGGAACGATTTCGATCCCGCGATCACGCGCGGTCAACGCCTCACGTTCCGCGCGCTCAGCGTCCTTTCGCGTCGGAAACGTGCCGAGGCTTCGGCGACGACGTAACCCGCTCGCGCTCGGTTCAAGGTCGACAAGTACGGCAAACCGGCCGCTCTTCCGGCGATAGATGCTCATGGCTTGTCCTTTATGAAAGTGATCGCGACGCGCGGCGGCTGGAAAGGCGCCCATATTGCCTGCGGATCCCCGTCGAAGCGACTTACCTTCCTACCATTTTCAAAAGAAACGGCTTCAAGCACGACGCCGTCTGTATTGGTCATCCTAACTTTAACGGCAGCAAGTGCGAGATTCGACGCGGCTGCGAGAATGCGTTGCGTCGCCGCAAAGCGCTCATATGCCGGACCGCGCGTCTCTTGCGCGGCAAGCTCTTGCTGTACGGTTTGGGCGAAGCGTTCCCATGCGAGTTGTTCGTCGCATCTTTCAGAAATAAGGTCGTCAACGGCTACACCGCTCGAACTGAGCGCGTCACGGACAGCACTAAAGCCAACGGGACTTGACGGAGCCGTAAGGTCAGAAATAGCAGTGCGTCGCAACGCGCGATTAAGCGCGACGACGACGTCTCGCTTCTCGCGTTTGCCGAGTGCACGAATGCGATCGCCGACAGTTTCGATCGCTCCCGGCCTAAAGAAGGATTCATACCAGCGCAGGCACCGAGTGGCTCCCGCTAATAGTGCGGTTTCTGCAATATCATCCGCGCCCGGTAGGCTCACGAGAGCCTCGAAATCGAGATAGTCTTTCACGCGAGGGCACCCGGAAAGCTCGGCGATGACGTTGTTAATGCTCTGCATCGCCTGCAGAGTCGGGCGCCGCATTCCTGTGAGAAAACGATTGAGGAAAGCTTTCTGAGCGCCAATCTTCTTCGCGACGTCCGTTTGCCGTATGTCGGCCGCGTTGATCACCTCGGCTGCCGCGATGCCCCAAGGCGTAGGCGTAGGATCCCGGCCCCGGTCTGCAGATTTCTGGATACGATTCACGGCGGGAGTATCCCAGAATGGGCAAAAATTGTCAAGTCATGGATACGCCTACTGAGACCCCAGCAGGCCTTAGGGTCTGCCTTTCGCGGAACGAGGGCGCCGCGGCACTAGGCCTTGGGCGCTCGACCTTCGCTGAACTGATCGCGCGCGGAGAGCTGCAAGAAATCCGCATCGGCCGCCGATCCTTGATTCCGCTTAGCGAAATCGACAGGTTCGTTCGGGAGCGTCTCGCAGCAGCGACGATCCCGAAGGACGCGGCGTAAAGCGGAGCGCCGATGCAAATACGCACTGGGGCTGAGCCAGTGCGCGATACGAACGAGCCCGTTATTCGGGGAACCTTCTCGCGCCCCCCTTTTCGAATCTCGCTCCTCACGCGCTATCACTACAGCGGCACCAAAAAGGCGACCTTTCGGCTAGAGATCGAGGGCGTCGCGAATATCGACTGCGACGTTTTCCAGGTCGAAGGTAATCCGCCGTTTGTGCGGCCCGCCGCCGTACGAGACCGATATTCCGGAGCCTGGGTTCGCCGTTGCGCGCTCGACAAATCGCTTCTTGACGAGGTTACTGAGGCTGTCTGCGCCCGACTCGAAGCCGATGCTGTGGAAGAGCCGGCATGACCGCGGAAGCGCTCGTCGCCCGGCTTCCCTCGGCGCGGCGCAACCCTCGGGGATGGCTCGCGAAATGCCCCGCGCACGACGATCGCGCGCCAAGCCTGTCGATCTCCAGCGGTGCTGACGGCCGGGTACTGTTGAAGTGTTTCTCCGGGTGCGAGGTCGATCGGATCGTCGCGGCGCTCGGCGTTCAAACGCGCGACCTCTTCGCGCCCCGCGATAACCAGCGTTTCTCGGCGCCGCGCGCGCGCCGTCTGCCGACGCAGGCCGAGATTCGCGCCGCGCTCGAACGGGAAGTAAAGGCGTTCAAGAATCGGAGCGGGATCGACGAGAGCGAGCTGCTCCTCTCGAGCGAAATAAACGAGATCCGGTCCCGTGTTGCCGCGCGCTTCGGCGTTACGCTCCATCCGATTCCGCGTCGACTGTGGGAGGGCGCTTACGGCGGGCGCGAGCGCGATCCGGCATGGCCGGCCGCGTTCGAACGCGCGTGGTCCGAGCTGTGGTTTGAACGCGGGATGCAACCTCCGCACACGCTTGCAGAGCGCGCCAAGGAAGGCCGAGAGTTACGTCCGGCCATTCGGATCATCGTCGAGCAGCGCGCCGCGGAGATCCACGCTTTCGTCGCGCGCGGAAAGAAACTCTATGGCCGCAGCGCCTGAAGACGAAGTGTACGACGGCATCGCGACGCATGATGCGATCTTCGAGCGTATCAAGAGCGCGTCGATCGTCGCGCACGAGCCGCCGGATCCGATCGAGTACGACGTCGCCACGATCCTGCCCGCCGAAGACGCACCCGGTTTGATCTTCGGTCCGCCGGCTTCGCTGAAGTCGTGGCTCGCGCTCGCACTCTGCGACGCGATCGTACGCGGCGAGCCGTTCCTCGGTTTCGAGACGCGCCGGCGGCCGAGCGCGCTGTACGTGAACCTCGACGCCGGCGCCAAGACCTTCGCGAACCGGGTGCGCTCGATCTCCGACGCGCCGCGGTTCGACTTCGTCAGCCTGTCGACGTCGGAATTCAGCGCCGCCGACGTGCTGCGCGCCTTAATCGAGCGTTATCAGGGCGGGTTTGTCGTGCTCGATTGCCTCTCGTCGATCTACAACCCGGCAACCGGAAGCGACCCAGCGTATGCGATGCGATCGTTCGTCGACAGCTTGCGCGCGGTCTTCGCGGAATTCGGGTGCGGCGGCGTCGTTATCGACCATCCGCACCGTCCCAAGGAGCGCGGCGAGCTCGGCGATTATCACGGGTCGATCCAGAAAGAGGCGGCGTTCCGGACCATGTGGTCCGTCGCGGCCGAGCCGGCCGACGACGAGCCGGGACCGCGGCGAACGAAGATCGTCTGCCGGAAGCTCTCGGAAGGCCAGCCTTTCGCGCCGATCGAGGTCGAGATCGACTTCACCGGGCCTCGCGTATCCGTGCAGCGAGTGTACGTCGCCGATCCGACAACCCGGACCACCGGGCTTGAGTCGAAGATCCTCGAGTGGGCCGCGGCGCAGACGATCGCCTTCACGAAACGAACCGTAACCGACAAGGTCCGTGGGCGGGCGCTCGACGTTCGCAACGCGTTCGATGTCCTGGTCGACGCCGGAAAGATCGTACCGACCGGCGCGAAGCGAGGGAGTGGCGACCTCTTCCGAGCCGCTGTTACTGCGTCCGGGACGCACTCGGACGCAACGGACGCAAGGTTACCTGAGGTGGCGGGCGCGAGTGCGTCCGTGTCCGGGACGCAACGGGACGCACCGGACGCAGTAGGGAGCGCGGCTGTCACGAGTAGTGCGTCCGCGTCCCCCCCTTTAGGGGGACGCACTACACGGGACGCACTCCCTGACGAACCCTCGCGTCAGGAACCGAAACAGGAACCGCGGCCGACTCGCGCTTGCCGGAATTACAAGGGCATCTCGGCTTGCTGGAACTGCGGCGAGCCGAAGGCCGACCACGACGTGGCCGCATGATCGCATCGCGACCGCTTTCCAATATTCGCGAATGGGAGATCGAGGGCGTCGCCGCTCTTCTGGATGCAATCGCGAAGCCGTGCGACTGCGAACTTGGCCGGCCGGATCCCCAGGTCTGCGTGGCTGCCCCGATCCGCTGGGAGCAAGAGTGGGCAGCCGGCGGCCGCCGCTCTTTCGGGAAGGAAGCCAATGGCGCTGCGTGACGACGAAGTCGTGGACTACGACGTCGTGGGCCACGAAATCGTGCGACTGCGGACGTCGAAAACGCCGCGCGCGCGTGCGGTCTCGGAGCCGAAGGACGGCGGGAAGAAGCCGCGGGAGTTTTCCGCAGCCGCCGCCGCGTTGCGCACGAGCGAACGCGAGAACCGCGTGATTCCCGCGGCGGATGATCGTGGCGAGGGTGGATCGCGCGTCGACGCGTTCAACCTTGCTATTTTGCGCGCAACCGTCAACTGCATTCAGACGCTCGGGCCAGAAACCGAAGAGCGGGAAAAACTCATCTTGACCGCCATCACGGCGTTATACGCGTTCAAGCCACAGGACGAGATCGAAGGCATGATGGCCGCGCAGGCCGTCGCGCTGCATTTCGGCTCAATGGAAGCTCTCCGGCGCTCGATGTTACCGGGTCAGCCGGCTGACATTGCGGCTCGGCTTCGCAAGGACGGCGCGAACCTCGCGCGGGCGATGGCCGACATGGTCGACGCTCTCGATCGCAAGCGCGGGAAGGCGCAGCAGGTCGTCAGGGTCGAGCGCGTCGTGGTTAAGGACGGCGGCCAGGCGATTGTCGGTAACGTGAACGCTCCGACACCGGAAGGCACCGGGGGGAGGCCATGAAAAAAACGCAGAGGGACAACCCCATGAAAGCGACGTGCGGCGCGCGGAACCGCGCCGGGATGCCGTGCAGCAACCGGCCTCGGCCGAACGGCCGCTGTCGCTTCCACGGCGGGCTCAGCACCGGCCCGCGAACCGCGGAAGGCCGCGAGCGGATCCGGATGGCGAAGACGATTCACGGAGCATACAGCGCTGAGGCGCTTGAAATGCGCCGGCTGTTCAATCGCCTGAAGAAGCTCGATCCCCCGCGCGCCCTTGTCGAAGGCTCGAATTGGTGACGCTGGGCCGGGTCGGCCGAGAGGCGCGGCCGCTCGAGCTCTCGCGGCTCTCTCGCCGGGCCATCCGCATGCCTAGCGCGGCGCTAGGGCCGCTTTTCGGCGCTTTGGAGCGTTCTGCATCGTCCGAGCCCCCAAACTCGCGTCCTAGCGCCTTATTTCGCGGCCCGCGCGGGCATTTTCCCGAGCCGCGACGCGCGCACGCGCGCGCGGATGGCCAGCACTGCCAGCGACGGATGCGGTTCCGCTCAAAAAACGCCACGCGCGCGTACCGGGTGCCGCGGCGCGCCAGTCGCGATCCCTCGGCGGAAGTTCCCCCCGCGGGGCAGCGCTCGCTTCGCGATCGGATGTGCCGGCACGCCACCGAGAAGCAACGATTATCGGGCACGGGGGCTAAAGAGACGGCGGGCGCGAATACCATTAGTGACTTTGCTGTCGTTTGGCTCTTGATATTTATAAGCAGTGTGCTTCGTATGTCGTCATCCCCTGATATGCCGTTCGAGATTCCTCCCGGCGACGCTAGCGACTACGAAGTGGCGAAGGGCATCCGGGACGGGAAATACGCCAGTCCGACCCGGTATGGCGACTTCTACTTGTTCGCGGCGAGAATTACTGGGACCGGCGCGGCGTACCGCGGCGCTCTTGACGAATGGGCCGTCCGAAACAGTAAGGATTGGCTGAGCCCCGCTTTTCTAGCGCGATGTAATGGCTTGCCGGTGATTTTCGAGCATCCGAAACGTTCGGGTCTCAACGCTGAGGAGTTCCAGGACCGATCAATTGGGACGGCAATTCTCCCTTACATCAGCGATGCGTCCGGTTTTGCTTTGGCGGAAGGGGCCGAACCGAGTGAAGTCTGGACGATCGCGAAGATCTTTGATAGCGATGCGGCGGAATTAATGCAAACCACGCACCGCTCGACGTCTCCTGGCGTGATGCCGCCGAAGGGTTCGGAGGCGACTGAATTGAAAAATGGAACTAAAGTTCTATTCGAAGGACTGCCGCTCGTTCTCGATCATCTCGCGGTGTGCGAGAGCGGCGTTTGGGATAAGAACGGCCCTCCGAGCGGAATCAGGCTCGACCGAAAGGACAACAGAATGGCAAAATCAGTCGAGGATCTCGAGAGACAACTTGCCGAACTGAAGCGTCGCGCCGAGGCCGCCGAGACCGCGCGCGACGATGCGAAGCGCCGCGCTGACGCCGCCGAGGCCGAACGCGCGTTAGTCGCATCGAAAGAGCAGGTCGACCCCGAGAGAGGTCTCGATGCGAAGCTCAAAGCGCTCGCCGACCAGAATGAAGAACTGCGGAAGCGGCTCGACGCGTTGAGCCAGAAGCCGCCGTCGATCGAGGATCTCAACGCGGTGTCAGCCGCGTTTCACCGCGCGGACCGTGCATACCAGATGCTCGGGGAACAAACGCCGTTGAGCATCCCCGGGGAAACCTCGGTGTCATATCGCCGGCGGTTGGCGCACGGTCTTCGGAGATTCACGAAAAGCTGGAAGAACTACGCCTTCCACGACTCGCAGCAGCCGCAAGACTTCACGCTCGTCGAAAACGCGATCTACAGCGAGGCGGAGGACTACGCGAAGCATCCGCCGACCGGCGGGCTCTTCTTGCGCGAGCTCGTGACGCATCCGAACGGCAAAACGCGCGTCGACTTCGTGGGCGACAGCCGCGTGGCGTTCGCGCCCTTCATGCACGCGAGCAAGTTCGTCGTGACGGCGATCAACCGTCCCCAAGGCACCGTCGCCAAGTAGGGCCGTTCGCGTCCGATAACCGAGGGGAGTCGCACAACGGCTGTTGCGTTCCAGCCGGTGACGCAGGGTAGAGGGAGGCTTGGCGCACTAGCCAAGCACCGCCCGCATGGGCAAGCCGCCGACGATCTGGCTTGGAATTCCTCTCACCCCGCTGGTGGTCGTAATCGCCGTCAGCTTCGTGTGCGTGGTCGCGCTCCTGACGTATGCAGGCATCCACGACAGCCCGTTGCCCAGCGACGCCCCGACGCGCGCGCCCCAAGAGGCCGAGGGCTTCACCACGGGCGACACCGGAATGGTAACAAGGGCGAGCGGCGGCGCGCCCTGTTTCGATTCTCAGCAGTCTCTCGACGACGCGACGACCGCCGACGCCGCAAACGACCATATCGGGTACGCCCAGGCAGTCAGCGCGCATGCGATACGGCTTCGGGCGGGCGACCGTGTGCGCGCGATCGGCAACGCCCTCGGGACCGTCAACCTCCGCATTGAGTCAGGCGAGAACCTCGGCGCGTCGTGCTGGATTCCTTCGGAGTGGTCCGAGGGCTTCGCTCGCTAGGCGAACCTGTCGACGTCGAGCTTGAGGTTCGGGTTAGGCACGGAGAACCAGTCCAGAAAAGTCCAGCACGGCGGCCGGCGCGTCGACCCCAACGGTCGCAGCGACCCGCCGACCTGCGCGGCCCGATAACACTTGCTTACCCGGACCTGCGACCGCCGGCTGCTAGGCCGCGCTTCGAAACCGGCCCGAGCAAAATGCCCCTCCCGGGCGTTCGTAGCGCTGGCCACCTTGCCGTTCGACGGCCTCGTCGCGAGATCCGACTCGACAGGGGAGGCCGGTGCTTCCACGTATGTCTACTGTCCGCTGCATCCGGGAAAGCATGGGGCAAGGGTCGCAGTTTGCCGAAAACCTATCCAAAAGGGGAAATCAATGGCTGAGAGTTCTCGGCGTATCAAGTTCGCCGGCACTGAGATCGAAGTTGAGAATGCCGAGATTGCCTCGTCGGAAGAGTATTTTAATGAGTACCGGCTGAAGGACGGCAGCGTTGTGAGGATTAAGGGCGTGTTAGTTAGTCTCGTGACCATCGTCGGCCAGAAGACGCCCGAAGGTAAACCAATATATCTAGCTACTCTGTCTCCGGTCGTAGTCGCTATATGAATAGCCCTGCCGGAGAGACGCAAGACGCGACTTATGGCATATGGAGTAACCCTCAGCAGGCGGTATACATTGGCTTAAGCTTTGACCCCGCTGGCGCGGTCGCGGCGCGGTGCGCCGAAAGCCTGCCTCCCGTCGTTATCGAGGAAGTTTCGCTTTTGCATCAGATCGGCCAGTATCGTGCTGCCTCCGATCGATTGCTCACGTTCGTTGACCATTGTGTGGAGAGCCTGGATCACGCGTCGCTCGAATTGCTTTTGAGCGTCATTACCGAAAAGCTTCGCGCGGGTGAAGAACAGTTCGCTAACGACCATGGCCAGGCACGCCTGATTAACGTACTTGCAATGACCTCCGGGAAGGCCCAAGAAAATGAGTCGCGCCAACGTCTGCGTGCAGAGTTCCTGGAGTTTCTCGCTGTGCGAAGCGGCCGCGCTTATGCTGAGAAGCTGCTCGGAAATCTGTAAAGTTTAGATCGAGTAATACTCGGTGCCAGAAGCTGCGACGCTGACCCTGGGATACCGCAAGGGCGATCGTGGGACACATTGCGGTGTCCTGTATGAGTCGAAAGATGGCTCTATCTCCATGCTTCATCTTGCCGGCCACAGAATGCTCCTCTCTGTAAAGGCATGGCCTCATTACATGGAGATTCCGACGCCGAGACTTCTTCCCGCGCAAAGGATTGCAATTTCGGACGTGTGCCGTTTCATTTTCGAAAAACATGGCGCGAAAGGTTTACCTTATTCTGCCTACATCGCGCAGTATTTTACACCAGAAGGTGATCTAGTTCTCGACCGCATCGGCGCGGGTTTTACGTGCACTACGTTCGTGGCCGACATTTTTCGAACGCGCGGTTGTGCGCTTGTGGATCTAACAACGTGGCCGCCGGGAAATGCGCTGAGTGATCGGTTTTTCGCATGGTTAGTCGATCTTTTTCGCGTCAGGTATCCTGAAGACAAGGCCCATTTTGATGCTGTCGCGGATCCTGATTGCAAGCGCTCGCGACTGCGGGCTGAGGAGCTCTGCGCCGCGGCATCCATAGCTCCGCCGCCCTCGGATTACTCGGCTATTAAGAACAGGGCAAAGCGCTTATATAAAAATCTCGTGAGTGCCTATCATTCGTTCGATTAAAAACGAAAGCGATTGCCTACCAACAGAGTCCTCCTACTTGAAGGGCTCACAGCAGGCAAGGGTTCGTCGCTCGACCCCTTTCTCGGGCGGTGTTAGCGAATTGTCTGCAACCGGCCTCAACGTCTCACTTCAAGCGTTCTCTGCTTGTACCGGATCATAAGGGAGGATCGGTACGGCGCCCGGAACCGGATTGGTTTCGGAGCTCGGCGGGGCGAACGCGAATCCGCGCCGCAGCTTCAGGATAGCGCTCCGCGAGCGTCATGGTCGCTGCGGCGGCGTCGAGCCGTTCTGTTTGATTCTCCGCGGGATCGCGAACTGAAACGCTGGCAGCGGGCGCCAACGGCGCTTGCCCTAAGAGCGCCCGGCGTTGAGCTTCTGTCTTCTCCGCCTCGAGGCGCAGTTGTTCCGAAGCGATCCGCGCCTCACGAGCGATGCGGTGTAATGGATCTTCGGAGATCGGTACGACGATACGCGAAGCTTCGCGATCGGCCGGAACGTGGGTTGAGTTACCCATTATGATTCCCTTCTTCGAGGACGCGCCGCGTAGTAACGACGCGCCGGGTGTGCAGTTGTGACGGTGAGGCTGAGCGCTTTAAGCGCTCAGCCGGCCCTGGTAGCCCATAGTTCGAATGTTAAGCGAAGATCGTCGTCAGCGCGACGTCATGGAAGGCTTGCGCCGGCCGAACGTAGCCGAGCAGGACGGAAAGCGACTTGTGCCGCGTCGTGCGCGCGATCGCGTCGAGCGATACCTTCGCGGCCGCGGCCGACGTCGCGAACCCCGCGCGAAGGCTGTGGCCGCTGAAGTTGCCGGCGAGCCGCGCGCGCTTCGCGAGGCGCTTTACGAGCGACGCCACGGCCTCGCCGTCGATCGCGTGGTCGGTCAGCTCGCGATCCATCGTCAGCGCCCGGAAGACCGGACCGCTCTTGATGTTCGCGACGGCAAGGTAACGGCGGACCGTTCGCGCCGCGCACATCGGTTCGTTGTCGACGAACGGGACGGCCAATTCGACGCCCTCCCCGAGCTGGTCGGTCTTTGACCGCCGGATGAGTACGAGCAGCCCTTGCTTCGTCCAGCGGAGATCCTCGACGCGTAGCGCGGCCAGCTCGGATCGGCGTAGCGCGGCCGCGAAGCCGAGGAGCAGGATCGAGCGATCCCGCCATGCGGCCGCGTCATCGCCCTCGATCGCGAGGAGTAGCGTCCGGATGACGTCGGTCGTCGCTGCGTCCTTCTTGGCCGGCGCGACGCCCTTCTCTCGCGAAATCCCGCGCACGACGTCACGAACGATCCGGTGGGCGCACGGGGACTCGTGGCCGGCGCGCTGATGGAAGACGGAGATCGCGGCCAACCGGCGCCGGATCGTCGAAACCTTCGCGCGCTGCGCCAAATGGGCGACGTACTCCGCGATCGTCTGCGAGGTCGCGGGGAACGAGCAAAGGCCGTGATCGTCGCAGAAGGCGCGGAAATCGCGGAGGTCGGTGGCATACGCGCGGATCGTGGCCGCCGACTGCGATTGCTCGGCATACGATCGGGCGCGCTCGACCAGCTCCTCGAGGCCGAGCGATCCGGCCGCGGGCCGAACCGCAAGGTTCGCGCTCACGCGCGCACCCTGCGGCGGCGGGCGGGTTCCGTCGGTAGCGCCGAGCCGAACGGCACGAACACGGCGCTCCCCGCCAGCTTGCCGCACACGGAGCAGCGCTCGACGCCGTAGCGGAGAACGATCGGCGCGCCCTCGCAGGCGCAGTTGGTCCTTGGGCGCGTCGCGTCGAAGCGCTCGCGCGGGAAGGTTCCTGGCATTTCAGGTCCTTTCAAGTCCCGCTCGGCTGGTGCAAACAGTCGAGCGGGGCGACTCAGTTGTGAAGGCCGCCGGTCCCGATAACTTACGGTTCCTGCGGTGCACCTATGGTAATTTATCTCGCGAGGAAATGCAAGCTAGGAAGCAAGCCTTACCACGCGAGAGAATTCGCGTGGTATACTGGCCTCGAATGAACGAGAGACGGCCGGGCCGCCCCCCGAAAGACCCCGCGCAGCGACGCCGGATCATCGGCATAAGCATGAGCCCGAAGGCGATCGCGAGCTTGCGCGCGCTCGCGGAGCTCCGGGGTGAGTCGCAAGGCGACGTGATCGAATCCTTAGTTGAACGTGCCCTTCGGACAGCACGGCGGAAGCGAGACATTCTCTAGGTATGGCCGAAAAAGATCGCGTCTCGCTGCGCCTTGCGCGCGATCCGCATGTACACGCCGAAGTCGAAGCCGTCGGTGAGACGCTGCTGCGCCTTTATGACCACATGATCGCGTGGACCGTTGTTGACCGCACCGACGACGATCGTCAGGGTCAACAGTTGGCTTTGGCATACTACTTCGGAAAGATTCAGCGAACGACGCGGCTTGCTCTGACGGGCATCCTTGCCGGCCAAGGCCGCGAGGCAATGCCGCTCTTGCGTGAACAGTTCGAATACACGCTGCGTTTCGAGTACTACAAGTACTTCCCACACGAGGCGTTGCTCTTCGCGCTGACCCAGGCGCGGCTCAAGGTCGGGTTCGCGAAGGAGATCATGGTGTTTGATCCGATTGCGGCTGCGGATCCAAAGCGTATCGAACAGCTCAGAGCGCTCGAGACGCAATACACAGAAATACTTCAGCACCATCCGGATCTGATGCGCCCGACCAAGCGCAGCGAGAAAGGCACGACTAAGAAGATGGTGCCTTGGTCGGAACCGTCGGCCGAGACGCTGTGCAATGTGCTGATGGAACGTTGGTTGACGGAGCGCTCGAAAGAAGACGGCTCGATCGTAACGGCCGAAAAAGTACGACGATACGCGGCGCGGATGTACTTCTATCGCGGAACGGCGCAAAGTCAGGCCAAACATGGTACGGCGTTCAATATAAGCGAGGGGCTAGAATTCGATCGCCTCGGAAACCTCAATCCGGTTGAGTCGCAGGTCGACGATCCGAACGGCTTGGCGTGGCTGCTCCTCCAGAACGCGTTGCCACTGCTCAAGGTATACGCGGAGCTGGTTCTCGGTCGGCGCGGCACCTGTTTCGAGGCGCAGTTAATAGAGCTCGCTGATGCGAGCGAGGCACTTCGCTTAGCGCTCCAGATTCCACTCGAGCCGCCATGGCCGTAAGTTCTGCGGGGACCGGTTGCCAAACGGTTGCCGTCCGTGGCAACCGTGCCCGACCCTCGGCAACCCTTCGCGGCGCGTGCGCCCTTATTTCATAGGCCTCTCCGACCATCGGTAACCCACCGTAACCTTCGTAACGTGGGTTCGAGTCCCAGAGGGCGCACCACAGAAATCTCCCGGACCGCGTTGCGGGATTGGGCCGGCAGCTGACGCAGCTGGCCCCGTCGAGCGTCGACAGATCGAAGCAGCGGGCCACTCGATGCGCATACACATGAATCGGTGCTGCCGGGAGTTTGTCCGGCGGCCGATCGCGTTTCCTCGAGCTGTGACGAGTTCGCCGGAAGCCGGCGCGATAGAAGTGGACGCCGCGTTCGCGATCCGTCTCGCCGCCCCGCGGGCATCACACGTTTATCGTAACGCGCATCGATCATCTCGATCGGCACATTTCTGCCTCCCGCCCTTTTATCGGAGCCTCCCTAGTCGTAGTGCATCGTTCGGCACGCGGAGGCCGGTGATGCCGTGCCGTCGTCACATCATTCGTTCACGGAATCCGTGATGCCAGGAATCCTCCGATGGAGCGAATTAACGTATGGGCGCGAGATGCTGCCTCCTTTCTCTCGACGCAGGTTTTCATGCCTTTCGTGAACGCTCGTTTTCGTGCCGGCTTTTTCGTTCGCGCTCTCGCGCTGGGGGCCGCGTCGCTCGCCGGGTGCTCGGGCGCACAGCATGTTACGCCGGCCGCGCCGAGCCTCGGGCTGCCCGTAACGGCGGATAGCCTCCAGCCGGCTCGAACGGCGATGGGGCGGACGGCGACGGCGACGTTGTCGCTACGAATTCCGTTGCGCCGCGATCCGGTTCGCAGGCAGCCGCGGTACGTTCCGGCGTCGATCAAATCGCTATCGGTCGGGGTCTTGAAGGTCGACGGCTCTAGCGTCGCGAGTTCCGCGGTGACGACGCCCATTTCACCGGGCGTCGCTCCATGCGGGAGCGCGTCGGGCAGCGATTACACGTGCGTGATCACGGTGGTCTTGCCGATCGGCACGGACACGGTGCAGATTACGACCTATGACGGCGCCGGCGGGAGCGGCAACGTGCTCTCGCAAGCGCTCTCGAGCGTGTCAGTCGTCGAAGGCAAGACCAACTCGTTCTCGGGAATCACGCTCGATGCGAACCCCGGCGCCTTGACGGTGACGGCCTCCACCGGAGCGAGCGGGACCTTCCCTTCGTTCACCGCCACCTCCGGGACCCCCACGTTCAGCGTCACGCAAGTCGACGCGCACGGAACGGCCTTCGCCTCGCAACCCGGCCTGCCGGTGATCTCGCATGCCGCGGCGACCGGCACCGGTGCGAGCGCCTCCGTCAGCAGCGGCAGCCTGGCGCTGACGCCTCCGGCCTCAGGTTCGTCGAACGTCGTCGTCGACGCCGATCCGGCAGGGTCCGTCGACTTCAACACCACGCTCGCCTCAGCGGCCACATCGGGAGCTACGTCGGTCTCATTAACGTCGGCGAGCGGGGTGTTTCCCGGCGCGCGGCTCGTGTTCGATTACGAAGCGTTCAACGGCTCCACGTTACTCCAAGAATCCGGCCTCGTCACGGCCGTCAGCGGGAACACCGTGACGATCGGAACCCCCCTGCTGCACACCCACGCGTCGGGTGCAGCGGTCCGTCATTACTCGGATAACCTGGCGCCGTCGGCCGCGCAATTTACGGTGACCGTTGCCGCTTCGTTCATCGCGCCGGTCGCGCAGAATTTCAGTAGCGGCGAGTCCGAGGCTCTCGTCTACAACGCGAGCGGCGTCTTGCAGACGGGCTCGCTCACCAATCCGAACGCCACCTACGGTTACGCCCGGTTCGACTCCGCCGGCCGGCTGTACATCGCGGACCTGGGTTTCTTCGAGGTCTACCGCTCCCAGTACACGGCCGGAACCGGGTTCGGCGGCGTGGCCACCTATTCGGGCATTCCGATCAGCCAGGCTGGCGATATCGATTTCGATGTCGGCCCGGACGGAGCGGTCGTGGTTCAAAATCCGTTCGGGACGAGCCCGAACTTGGACATCTTCGGGCCGGGTACGTCGAGCAGTCCGGCGACGTTCACGTCGGGCCTCGGCGGGTCGTGGGAAAGCACAACAAGCGCGAGTTTTGCGACGGTCGCTGCGCTGAGCGACGCCTCCGGAACGACATTCGGCTATGCCTACGAGGTCGACGATTCATTCGGCGGGGCTCACGACGAGGTCGTCGTCACCAACGGGACGAGCGAGCAGGATCTCAGCAGTTCGGCAATGGTGAGCGACTTCGGGGAGAATGATTTGACGCCCGTTCTCGCGTGGGACCAGGGCCGGCAATCCCTGATCTACGCCAATGCCGCTACGGGAGCCGGCTCCACGTACGCGATTCTCGAGTTCTCGCATACGGGCGCCACCCATAGCGCGACCGTTTCGACGACTCCGACGACGATCGCCGGCGTTCCCGGTAATCCGCAGGCCGTCGCCGTGTCGCGCGACGGCGCGTACGTTGCGGTCGCATGGGAGAACGCTGATAGCGCGGTCAGCGTAACGCTCTATCACAATAACGGCGTGAGCTGGTCCGCGGTCACGACGCTGGGAACGACCTTCCAACTTTTCACCGCCATGCACTTCCTATCCAACGGTAACCTTGCCGTGACAAACAGCGGCAACCTCGGATCGTCGGCCGAACTGTACACGTTCACAACGACCGGTAGCCAAGTCGGGTCGTCGTTTAACCTGGAGCCCGGCTTCGGTTCGGGCTACACGGTCAACGACTTCGCCGTTTCGTACTAGGAAGCGGCGTTCGATTTTCTTTCCGGCCTTGTTCGGTAGCGCTACCGGCGCGCGAGTTCGGCTCTTTGCCTCGCAGTGAGGCTCTCGCACACGAGCTCGTACGATAGCGAGACGAGGCGCCGAATCTCCCTTGCGGGCACATCTGCATCGAGTCGAACGCTAATCCAAAAGCGCGGGTCGAGATGCGATCGATGGCCGATTCCGGCGTAATCCTTCCGAAGGGCCGAAGCCAACAAGGGGTCACACTTCAAAATAACGTCCTCGACGCCCCGGACGGCCAGGATCGCAAAGATCTTCCCCATGACTTTGTAGATGACGACGAGCGGGGGCGCGTTCTTGCCGGGACTGAACGGCCGGCCCTCCGCGCCCGGCTTCGCCTCGATCCACGCCTTCACGTTCGCCGTGCGCTTGCTGAGCTTCGAAGCGCCGCTCGCCGCAGGGCCGGATGCGCCGAGTACGCTTTCCTCTTTTGCTTTCGCTGATTTCATCGCTCGGCACCTCGCGGGCTACGCGACCGCGACGCTCGCGTTGTCGCGCGTATGTCTCGATAGCTTGCTGATACGCGACTTTTTATGTACCGCTCTGCTTGCCCTAGGGTTGGCGACCGTGAACTGCCTGGGTCACGATGGAACACAGAAAATGCGACGTCGCGACATAGCCGCTTCCATTTACCGGTGCAACGTTCGCGGACGCAACGGCGCGCGCCGCACCGCGTCCGTGGAGGGAATCACCAGCGAAAACACGGTGCCCAGCTGGAACTGGCCGCCGAGCGAGGTCGTGCCGTAGAGCGTGCCGTTCGCGACGGTCAGGCCGTTCGGATGCGCACCGTCGGTCCCGCCCCGGAACGTGTAGAGCGGTAGTTCCGAACCGGACAGACTGAGCGCGAAGACCGTTCCGCCCGGAGCGCCGCCGTACGTGGCTCCGTACAGCGTACCGTTGGCCGTCACCAAAGCGCCGGTGGGAGTCGCGCCCGCCGCGCCACCCGCGAAGCTGAAGAGCGTCGACTCGCCGCCGCTCGGGGTTGCCGCGAAGACCGTCCCGTTGCCGTAGGCTCCGCCGTTCGATGCGGTTCCGTAGAGCTGACCGCCCACGGCCAGGAGATCCGCCTCAGGGTTCGCACCGTCCGGCGTCCCGGCGAAACTGTAGAGGACGTGTTCCGTGCCGGTCGCGTCGATGGAGAAGAGCGTTCCGTGGCCGTACGCGCCGCCCAGGAACGTCGTGCCGTACAGCGCGCTCCCGAGCGCGATCAGTCCGGCTTTCGGTTGGGCACCATCCGCTCCGCCGGCGAAACTGTGCACCACGCTCTCGCTGCCGTTCGGGCCGATCGCGAACACGGTGCCGTTCCCGGACGACCCCCCGGCCACGGTCGTGCCGTACAGCGCGCCGCCCGCCGGCAGCAGATCGGCCGCCGGCGCGGCTCCGTCGGGAGCGCCCTTGAAGCTGTACACGACGCGTTCCACACCTGTGGCATCGAGGCTGAAAACCGTGCCCTTTCCCGCGCTGCCGCCGGCCGACGTGGTCCCGTACAGCATCGTTCCGGCCGCCACCAGGCCGGCCAGCGGCGTCGCACCGTCCGGCGTGCCACGGAAATCGTGCACCACGCGTTGCGCGCCGGTCGCGTCGATCGCGAAGACGGTGCCGTCGCCGTTGAATGCTCCGGCGCCGAACTCGCCGCCGCCGGCCGTCGTGCCGTAGAACGTGCTCCCGACCCCGAGCAGCGGCGCTTGCGGGTATTCGCCGACGGCGCCGCCGCCGAAGTCGTGAATCACCCGCTCCGTTCCGCTGGGGCTCACCGCGAACAGGGCGCCGCGCCCGAACGCGCCGCCGCCGGCGACGCCGTATACGAGCCCGTCGCCGGCGATCAGCCCGGGCGCCGGCACCGACGCATCCGTCCCGGTCCGGAAGGCGTACAGGGCGCCTTCCGTTCCGGCCGGCGTCGCCGCGAAGAGGGTGCCTTGCCCATGCGCGCCGGCGCTGGAGGTCGTTCCGTAGAGCACGCCGCCCGCGAAGGTCAGGGCGTCGGGGCCCGCACCGTCTGGTCCGCCCGCGAAGGAGTACAGCACGCGTTGCGTACCCGTGGGTGTGATGCCGAAGAGCGTGCCGTCGTCGTTCGTGCCGCCGCCGGCGGTCGTCCCGTACAGCACCGCGTCGTGCACCACCAGATTTCCGGACGGCAGATACCCGTCGCTTGCGGCACCGAAGCTGTGCAGCACGCGTTCGGAGCCGTTGAAGCCCAGTGCGAAGAGCGTGCCGCCACCGTTCGCGCCGCCGTACAGCGTGGTGCCGTACAGCACGCCGTCGTAATCGATCACGCCCGCGAACGGGTTCGCGCCGTCGTTTCCGCCCGCGAAGCTGTAGAGCACGCGTTCGGCTCCGCCGGGCGTCACCGCGAAGACCGTTCCGTTTCCGCTCTGGCCGCCGGCCGCCGTCGTCCCGACGAGCTCTCCGCTCGCCACCGTGAGGCCGGCTTGCGGATATTCGCCGTCCACGCCGTATCCGAAGCTGTAGACGATGCGTTCGCCGCCGCTCGGCCCGATCGCGAACACCGTTCCGTTACCGGCGGCGCCGCCTTCCGAGGTCGTCCCATAGAGGAGGCCGCCGAGCTCGACGAGGCTTCCCTGGGGATCGGCCCCGTCGCTTCCGCCTCGGAAGCTATACAGGACGCGTTCGTCGCCGGCGGGATCGATCGCATACACGGTCCCGAAGCCATAGAGGCCGCCCTGCGTCGTGCAGTAGAACGTGCCGCCCACCTCGAGCGGGCCGTTGGGCGCGAAGCCTCCGGTGGGGCTGCGAAAGCTGTAAAGCGACGCGTAGCTGCCCGGCAGCGCGGCCGGCCGCGCTGCGGCGACTGCCGGCGCGGCATCGAGCGCGCGGACTGCGAATAACAAAGCTGCCGCCGCGGTGAACGCGTAGGCCCGGGCGAGACGGTGTACCATCGATCGAGGCTGGAGTCCCCGCAAGCGCCGGCTGCGTCCTGCCGCCGACGCCCGTGAGGCGCCCCGCCTGGGCGCCGTCAAAGAAGGCGTGTGCCCGCCGCTCGGAACCGTGGCGTTTGCGGAGTCGCCGCCGCGGGAATGAATGCGTTCATCTCGCCGCCGAAGCGCCGGGGCACGAGGTAGACGATCCGACGAGCGATTTCTTCAGTGGCGGCATTCGGGCGCTCGCGTGCGGTGATGCTCTACGTCGTCGCGTTCGTCGCAATCGTTCTCGTGCCGTTGCTGCTGGCCGGCACGCTGGTGCTGAACCGGCAGGGCCGCGACATCGCGCTCACGGAGCGCCAAACGATCGGCATAGAGTACGGCCTGCGCGACGGCGCCGTCATCAGCCGCTTGCGCTCGCTGCGCGCCGGTCTCTTGCAGCACGGACGCATCGCGCTACGCGACCGCTTGGAAGTCGAGGCGGCATTGACACGCCTCTACGACTTCAACTCCGGTGCGGCGCACGAACTGGCGTTGGACAAGCGCCTCAAACGCCTGCAAGACGCGTGGACCGCAATCCCCGAATCCGGACCGGCGCTCGGCGCCGTCGAAGCCACGCTGACCGACGCCCGCGACCTCGAGCGCGAGATCGACGATCGGGCGGCCCTGCGCGACACGACGGATCAACTCGCCGCCGATGCCATCGACGCCTACGCCTGGGGCTTGCCGTCGTTCGACGTGACCGCCGATCAGATGCGCGTCTTGGCTCTGCTCGCGCCGGCGCGATCGATCGCTCGCCCCGGCGTCGGGCTGGCCTCCGCGCTTTTGGCCGCGCAGGGCGATCGAACTCTCGCCGACGTCCGGACGGACTTGACCCGCGCGGCCGCCGTCGACCCCACGACGCGCTCCGCGCTGGCGAGCCTCGGGTCGGTCGGCGCGGCTTGGGCGCACTTCAAAGCCGTCGCGGCATCGCCCGCCGTCACCCGGGCAGGTGCGCGGCTCTTCGCCGACTCCGATGCCGCTCGGGTCGCCGCCGCGTCGGCTGCCCGGCGCGCGCTCGCGCTTCGCCTCGCGGCGCAACGCCGCCGCTACGGGTGGGTCGCCGCCGGCCTCTGCGGAGCGTTTCTGATCGTGGTCCTCGCGGGCGCGTTCTTCGTGCGCGCGGTCCGCGCGGAAGCCGATCGGCTCGCTAGCGACCTCGAGAACCGGCGCATGCGCGACCTGCTCGCGCTCACGGAAGCGCGGTTCGACGCGGTTTTCGAGCGTGCGGCGTTCGGCGTTGCGATCCTCGACGCCGGCGGACGCATCGTGCGGCGCAACGCGGCCTTGGAACGCCTCGCGCCGGGTGCCTCGCCGCGCGACGTCGGCGCCGGCGGGTCCGAATTCGGCGAGCTCCTCGCCGGCCGGCGCGAAGCGTACACGATCGAGCTCCCGCCCGCGCGCGAGCATGACGGACACTGGCTCGAAGCCGTCGTGTCGCTCGTTCGCGACGACGCCGGGCAGCCTCAATTCGCCGTCGCGATGGTGACCGATGCGACGGAACGGCGCGAAGCTGCCGAACGCCTCGCGTATGCGGCGACGCACGACGCGGCCGTCGATCTCCTCAACCGCGCGTACTTCTTCGAACGCGTGCGAGCCGCGCTGCTGGAACGCCCGCGCGCCCAGGGTCCCTCGGCGCTCGCGTTCATCGAATTCGACGGCTTCAAGCTCGTCAACGATAGCCTCGGCCACTTGGCCGGCGAACGCCTCCTGCGCGAAGCGGCGCGCCGCCTACGCGCCGCTGCCGGCGGCGACGACGTGTTGGGTCGCTTTGGAAGCGACGAATTCGTGGTGTTCCTGCGCGATCGCGAGTCGCGCGACGAAGCCGTCGAGGCCGGCAAGCGGCTGTTGGCCGCGCTGCAAGAACCGATGTCGATCGACGAGCGCGACGCGTACGTCACGGTCAACGTCGGGCTGGCCGTCGTCGACGGGAACTACGACGACGTCGAAGAGATCGTGCGCGACGCCGATACCGCGATGTACGCGGCCAAGACGAGCGGCCGCACGCGCTTCGCCGTTTTCGATGGGGCGATGCGCGCGCGCTCCCGGCGACGCATGGAGTTGGCCGCGCAGTTGCGCCGCGCGATCGAACGCGAACAGTTGCACCTGCTCTACCAGCCGATCACCTCGCTCTCGAGCGGCCGCATCCAATCGTTCGAAGTATTGCTGCGTTGGGAGCATCCCGAACTCGGGCTGGTGAATCCGGCCGAGTTCGTGCCCGTGGCGGAAGAAGTGGGCTTGATCGTTCCGATCGGCCGCTGGGTTTTCGAACACGCCTGCGCGCAACTCGCGCGCTGGCGCGAACGACGCGTTGCGGCGGAGTTCGCCGGCCTTCACTTATCCGTGAATGCTTCGGTACTCGAGCTCTTACAGCCCGGTTACTGTGAATTCGTCGAACGCACGATCGCACGCCACGCCCTCAATCCGGGCGACATCGTCCTGGAGATCACCGAGAGTACGATCCTGCGCAGCGGCCGGTTCGCGGTCGCGACGCTCGAACGCTTGCGGCGCGCGGGTTTGCGGCTCGCCATCGACGATTTCGGAACGGGTTATTCGTCGCTGCGGTATCTCCAAGAGTTTCCGTTCGATTACCTCAAGATCGACGGGTCGTTCGTGCGCGGCAAAGACGGCGCCCTCGCGAGCGAAGCGATCGTCGCGATGATCGTGGCGCTGGGGAAATCCGTCGGCGTGCAGGTGATCGCGGAAGGCGCCGAGACCCGCGAGCAAGCCGACCGGTTACGGGCGCTCGGCTGCGGAGCCGTGCAAGGCTTCCTCTTCGGAGCGCCCTCGGCCGCCGCGCTCGTGCCCGGCATGTTGCGCGCGCCCGTCGCAAGCTAGGGTGTATCGCGATGGGGCGCTCTCAAGGAGAGCGGGGAGCGCGCTGCGGGAGGGTCGAAGGGGCCGAGGACGAACTGTCCGCGTCGCGCACCGCTAGCTCAATGGTAGAGCAGTTGACTCTTAATCAATTGGTTGTAGGTTCGAGTCCTACGCGGTGCACCAAAATCTTCGAGTCCGGAAGCCGCGCGCGTCCGGGCTCTCCTTTTTTGCCGGGTGCTCCGTTAGTGGACGTGCAGCGTCCCTTGAACCCAGTCGCCGTTCATCACGGTGCCCGAGCCGGCGAACGAGAACGAGCCGGCGCCTTCCAGATAGCCGTTGTGCCCGAGCATCCCGGTCGCGACGTTGCCGTTGGGCAGGACGATCCGCGCCGGTCCGGCCACGTCTTCCGACGGCGCGCGCACCGTCACGTAGTAGATGGTTCCGTTCGGCAGGCGGTCGACGACCGGGCCGATCAGCTTCCCGTGAACCCAGCGTCCGCGCACGGTTTCGCCGTCGATGTAGCCGTAGGTTCCGCTGCCGTTGGGCCGGACTTGGGCATCGACGGGCCCGGTGAACGTATAGAAATTGCCCTGGTCGGAGATCCAGCCGCGTAACTGCTTGCCGTGCGGCGTGGTCAGCACCGCCCGGCCGGCCATGCGGCCGTTGCGAATCGTCGCGGCGATCGTCACGCCCCGCCCGTTGGTCCACACGATGGGGCCCTGGAAACGGCCGTCGCTGAAGGAGCCCTTGAACGCGCTGCCGTCGCGGTAGACGAAGGCGCCCGGGCCGTCGAACGCGCCGTCGTGCACGTTGCCGATCAGCGCGTTTCCGTTCGCGAACGCCAGTTTCGCCTTGCCGTCGAGCGACGGACCCGAGGGCGACACGTCCACGGTCAAGAGCCGCCGCGGCGGCCCCGTCGTCTCCGAGCCGTTCGCGAAGGTCTCCGTGAAGCGGCCCGTGTAGTTGCCGTCCGCGAACGTGCCGGTCAGCACCGAACCGTCGGGCAGATCGAATCGTCCGGGTCCGTTGGGTTTTCCGTTCGCATCGAGCGCTCCGGTATAGCGGGCGCCGTCGCGAAAGGTGACGACGCCGGTCGTCAGCAAGCCGGCGTTCCACGTTCCCTCCGCTCGCGTCACGCGGCCGGTCGACGTCCAGACGCCCTGCCCTTGCGGTAAGCCGTCGACGAACGCGCCGTTGTACGAAGCCCCATCGGGATAGGTTGCGATACCGTTCACGGGCTTGCCGTCCGCGAACGTGCCTTTGAAGCTGAAGCCGCCGCTCGCTTCGTAATCGCCTTCGCCGTTCGCCACGCCGTTGAGGAAGACGGCCTGCAACGTCGAGCCGTTGGCGTAGGTGATCTTGCCCGGTCCGTCGGGCACGAGGACGAACGCGCCGCTCGGCGGCTTGCCGTTGACGAAGGTCGTCGTGCTCTTGTCGGCCGGGATGACGGTGATTTTGGCCGGGGTCCGGACGAGCGCATCGCCGACGTACTGCCGTCCGTCGCTGAAGTGGATGTCGACGTCGTCCGTGCCGGGCGGCGGCGCGGGCACCACGGGTTGGGGGCTCGAGGGCGCTATCGTCTGCGCGACACCGCGCGACGGCGCGGCGGCAAACGAAAACGCTGCGACGGCGATCGCCAGAATCGGCCAACGTTTCATCGAAACATCGTTAGCCGGTGCTGGCGTCGCCTCCCTGCTTTAGCGCGGCGCTATTTTATTCTAATCGACAGGACGCGGGCGATAAGGGAACCGACGATGTCCGGGTCGCTCGCGGCGTGGCGCGGAGCCCCAGGATTGGCCGGGGGCGGCGTGGCGGCGCGCGGTGCGGGCAGCGGGTCGGGGGCGGCAACCGGCGGAGGCGCTTCGGCGACGGATTCCGCCGCCGGGGGAGCCGCAGCGGCCGGCATCGACGGAGCGCTGGGAGCCGGTATGCTGGAAAGCGATGGCGACAAGATGGGGAAGCCGTCGGGCGAGAAGGAGAGGTTGATCGGCGTTCCGCCGCCCTGGTCGGCCGAAACGGCCGGTTCCGGGCTGCGCGCGGGCGCCGCCGGCGGTGCGTCGAAATCGCGCGCCGGCGCGGCGTGCGCGTCGAGCGCGTTCGAGGAGTCGAAGGACAGCGAGACGCTCCCACTCGAGAATGCCGGAGCCGGCGGGAGCGGGTCGGCCGGGAGCGGTTCCGCGATGTCGCCCGGTTCGAAGGAGAGCGAGATGCCCTCGCTCGGCGCGTCCGGCACCGACGCGCGCGGACGCTCGCCCTCGTACGGGCGGCTCTCCACGGCCGGTTCGAGCGTCTCGAGGTCGTCGAAAGAATCGAAGGAGAAAGAAACGCCCTTCGAGGCCGGGACCGGCTCTCCGGCGGCCGCGCTCGATACCGGTTCCGACTCGCGCGCGAAGGGCTCGGCGGCAAACGGTTCGCTGGTGTATGGTTCGGGGCTGAACGGTTCCGACGCTAATGGTTCGGAGGCAAACCGTTCGTGGCCGAAACTCTCGGCGACGTACGTGTCGCGCGAGGAACGTTCGGGCGCGAAACGATCCGGCGGGGCGCCTTCGCGGGCGAAGGGGTCGCTCTCGACGGAGTCCGCCGCGGGCGGCTCGACGGCAAGCGATTCGGTCAGGAAAGATTCGGTCGCGAAACGATCGGTCGCCGGCGTTTGAGGCGCTGCGGCTTCCGGTGCGGCGTCGAAGGAAGCCGGCAGAACGTCGAGGTCGAGCGCGACGGGTCTGGGCCGCGCGAAGTGATCGGGAAACGCCAACGGTTCCGGAATCGTGCCGGGATCCGCGAGCGCGGCCGGCGGGTGTTCCACAGCGGCGGGCTGGGTTTCGGCCGGCGTAGCCTCGGCGTGGGCCGGCTCGGTGTAGGCCGGCTCGGCGTGGGCCGCCTCGGCCTGGAGCGCTTCAACCGGCGGTGCCTCGACCGGCGGCGATTCGACGTGCGCGGGACCGTCTGCGGCAACGGCCTCTTCGGCGGGCGCGGGGAGACCGTGCCGGCCCGGCGCCGTGCTCGACGCTTCGTCGGGCGGAAGGACGTAATTCGTTGCGGCGGGCGGTTCGGCCACGGCGGGGGCCGCTTGGGCGACGGCACCGGCGTACTGCGGTTCGAAGCCCGACCAGCGCCGGTAATCCTCGAGCGTCATCGTGACGACGCGCAGCAGGCCGGCCGCCGTCTGCTCGACGACGATCCCTTGGGCGACGGGGAGCTCCAGATCGCACAGCGCGGCGACCTCCTGAACCTGCATCCGGCCGTCCACGGCGTGGATGAAGGCCCATTCCCACGGGCGCAATTGGACGCCGGCCGCGGCGGCTTCGAAATGATCGGAGCGCGCGATCACGTCGATCGGGGAGACGTTCACTCGAAGACCTCCTTGAACAGCTCCCGGTCGAAGCTGGGCTGTTCCTTGTCGTCGCGTTTGAGACAGAGGATCAACGACGAACGATGGCCGTTCCAGGAGATCGGGATGACGAACGCCGGAACGTCTTGCGGGAAGCGCACGTCTTCGGCTCGGCCGCGGAAGACGACGGGGACGGAGATCATGAAGCCGGGCCCGAGAAACTCGCGCGCGTTACCCGAGATCGTGTTGGCGATCTCGCCGACGCAGTCGGCGTACAGATCGTCGCTCGGGTCGGTTTCGCCGTAGTGCGTGACGAGCTCGCGAACCATCTCGCGCGGCGCGGTGTAATAGACGCAGCCCCGCTGCACCCCCGAGATGCCGATGACGGCGGAGAAATCGTCGATAACACGATCGCTCGCCTCGCGGATGAAGGGCGTGCTGACCTCGGCGCGCGTCGACGTCACCTGTTGGAAGAAGTACTCGGTTCCGCGCACGAAGATCTTCAGGTCGTCCTCGTGGATCGTGCGTGTGTCAGTCAATGAAAAGCTCCGAGATCTCCGTTGCGAGCGTTTCGCTCGTGAAGGGCTTCAGCAGAAAGCCTTGCGCGCCGCGCTTGACGGCCTCGACGGCCGTGCCTTTGTCGGCGAGCGCCGAAATGACCAGTATCCGGGTTTGAGCGTTCCGCGTGAGGATGGCCTCGACGCAGGATAGTCCGTCCATGTTGGGCATCGTGATGTCCATCGTCACGATGTCGGGCTTGAATTCGTCGAAGACGCGCAGCGCTTCGATGCCGTCTCCGGCCATTCGGATCTCGTGATTGCCGTCAGCGATCTCGCGTTGAATCGAGCGGCGGATGATGTTCGAATCATCGACGATCAGCAGTCGCATCTATCCGTTCCGTTTACGTCCGCGCGAGCGTCGCCACGCCGTTGGCGACCGCCTTGAGCTTGCGCTCCAGCGGAATGCTGAAGGAGAACTCCGTGAACTTGCCCGGCTCGGAGTTGAGGCCCAAGCGTCCGCCCAGCTTGTCGACGATCGCTTCCTTGATGACGTTCATGCCGATGCCGCGCCCGCCGTCGGCCGTCGGTTCGTCGAGGGTCGAGAAGCCGGGGCGGAAGATCAGCGCGACGAGCTGTTCGTCGGTCATCGTCGCCGCGATCTGCGGCGAGACGATCTGTTTGGCGACGGCGCGTTCGCGGATGTGCGAGGGATCGAGCCCGCGACCGTCGTCGCGGAAGGAGAAGCTGAAGGCGTTACCCGGCGCGTTCGTGAGTTGACGAACGGTCAGGGTCGCGACGCGCGGCTTGCCGATCGCCTCGCGCAGCTGCGGCGGTTCGATGCCGTGAATCAAGCTGTTGCGAGTGAGCTGGATCAGGACGTCCTTGATCGTGCGCTGCACCTCGTCGTTCAAACCGTCCGTGTCGAACCCCGCGGCCTCGACGCGAACTTCCTTACGGAGCCGGTCGCCGATCTGCGAAGCGAAGCTCGAGATGCTGCCGATCAGGTCGCCGGCCTCGGCGGCCTTGTGCGCGAGCACTTCGCGGGCGGCGACGGGCATGCGGCCCAGGCCCACGAAACGTTCGCGCAGCTCCTGGAGCTCTTCGAGATCCTGGCGCAACTCGGCTTGCGCCATCACGATCGAGAGGAAGTCGTCGCCGCCGAGCGCGCGACGGTCGCGCAGCTGGACGATCTTGCCTTCGAAGCCGTCGCAGACGCGGATGAAGTAGGAGAGCTGCAACATCGCCGCGTTGCCTTTGACGGTGTGCACCGCCCGGTAGACGACGTCGAGGCGCTTGCGCAAGAGATCCATCCGGCCGTCCGTGGAGCTCGCGAAGTCGGAGGCGCGCAACGCGTCGTTCATCACGGCGATCTGTTCGTTGGCGGTCTTGAGGAAATCGTCGAGGCTCTTGGCGTCCACGTGCAGCACGCCGAGCAGGAACTCGAACTGGCGTTCCTTGCGCGATTCCGATTCGCGCAGTTGGCGTTCGAGGCGGACGCGGTCCGTGATGTCCGAGACGGCCACGAACACGCGGCTCACTTCATCGTTATCGATGATGCGGCGGAACGTGAAGTTCAGGAACTTCGTATCGAAGCCGCCCGCCGGGTTCGCGAAGTGGACTTCCACCTCGGCCAGCGGGTTGACGCGGAGCACGGTGCGCTCTTTCTTCTTCTTGTCGAAGAGCAGGCCCAGATACTCGCGCGAGATTTCGAACATCCGCTCGGTGAGGAGACGTTGCAGCACGTTGAGCAGGTTGTAGCCGTCGAGTTCGGGCGTGCGGAAGATCCGCTCCAACTCGCGCGAGTATTGGCCTTGGATGCGCAGGTCGGGGCCGATGAGGAAGAGGCCGCGGTCGACCGTTTCCATGATGCGGTCGGTGCCGGCCTTCGCTTCGGCCAGTTGGCGCGACGCGTCGATCGCTTCCTCCGTGCGGTTTTCGAGACTCTTCGCGTAGCTCTCCAACTGGCGGCGGCTGCGGCTGACGCGCCGGAACAGGGTGATGATAAGCGCCAGCACCATGACGATCGCGAGGCGGAAGAGCCAGTTGCGCAGGGTGATGTTGCGCGAGTCGCCGGCGCCGGGTCCCCCGATGTCCGCGAGCGTGGCGTTCATCGCGTCCCCGATACCGCTCTTGGCGGCGTCGGATTGGTCGACCGCCGCCACGATCGCGCCCTTATCCGCCGGAGCGTTGACGACGTTGGTCACGAGCGGCGCGAGCGAGGACCAATAGGTCTGCGCTTGCTGCAGGTTTTGCACCGCAACCGGCGAGGTGAGCGCGTGAACCTGAACTTGGCTGCCGCCCGGTCCTTCGACCTGGCCGCCGTTCTTGAGAGCGGTCAAGGTCGTCGCGAAGAGGTTGGCCGTCGTCCCCAGGTCGCTCGCGATCGTCGCGCGGGCGGGGTCTTTCTTCGGCGCGGCCTGTAATTTCGCTAAGTCGGCGCCCACGCGTTCGACCAGCGCGCTCTCGCGGCTCACGAGCTTGGAGGCGGTCAGCGTTTCGGCCGTCGCTTTCGATTCGATGGCGTCGGTCAACGCGATTCCGAAGACGGCGCCCATGAAGATGAAGACTTCGAGCAACAGAATCAACGTTAACCCGACGGCATCGCGCGGGTTCGGTTTCTGCGGCGACTCGACCGATGCGGGGTCGGACATTTTGCGGTCTGTACCTCTCGACGGGGGTGACGCTGGTGCAAAGCTGCGGTCAATAGTGTATCGGCGCACTTTCGGGCGGGCTGTAGCTACGGCGCGGAGGTGCACCTGCCGACAACACCGACATGAAGCGTTGGATCGTCGCCATCGCCGGGTTCCTCGTCGTCCTCGGCCCCGGTGCCATTTACTCGTTCAGTTTGCTGAGCCAGCCGCTCGCCGCTGCGTTCGGCTGGGCGCCGACGGACGTGACCTGGGCCTTCGCGCTCGCCAACTTCTTCCTGGCCGTCGGCGCCCTGGTCGGCGGCGCGATCGCGGACCGCTTCGGCGTGCGGCTCGTCGCCGCCGTCGGCGTCGCCCTGTGGGCGGCCGGCTACGCGCTGTGCGGCACGCTGGTGCAGTCGCACAGCATCTTCATGCTCTACCTCTTCTACGGCGTGATCGCGGGGTTGGGCTGCGGGATGGCCTACATCGCCGCGCTGAGCGCCGCGATTCGCTGGTTCCCCGCCTCCCGCGGCCTCGGCGGCGGATTCGTGATGATGGGCTTCGGACTCGGGTCCTTCGTCTACAGCAACGTCGTCCGGCAGTGGCCGCCGTTCGCCACGATCACCTCGGCCGCGCAGACGTACGTCGGCGGTCTGGCCGCGGCGACGGCCGCGCACGTCCCCTTCAACGCCGGACAATATCTGATGCCGCAAGCGACGGTCGGCTCGTTGATGACGGTCTTTCTCTACTCGGGCATCGCGTTCGCGGCGATCAGCGGCTTGGTGACGCTGTTACTGGCCGTGCCCCCGGCCGACGATAGCGCCTTCGAGCCCAAAGGCCGCCAGTACACCTTGCCGCAGATGCTCGGCGACGCGCGCTTCTACATCATCTGGGCGATGCTGTTCCTCAACATCTTCGGCGGCGTCACGATGATCTCGAACATCGTGCCGATCATGCACGAACTCAGCGGCATGCCGATCGCCGACGCGGCGGGGATGTACGGCTTCCTCGCCATCCTCAACGGTCTAGGACGGCTGTTCTGGGGGTCGCTCTCCGATCGCATCGGGCGCCGCATCACCTTCGCCTTGCTCTTCGGCGGACAGGCCCTCGCGTTCTTCGTGCTCGACAGCGACCGCGAGCCGATCGTGGTGGCCGCCGCGATCGCGGTGCTGCTGTTCTGCTACGGCGGCGGGTTCGGTACGATGCCGGCCTTCAACGCGGACTTCTACGGAACCAAGCATTTCGGTTCCAACTACGGCGCGCAAATCTCCGCGTGGGGACTGGCGGCGGTCTTCGGCACCTATTTCATCTCGACGATGCGCGAACTCAGCGGTTCGTTCGCCGGCCTGATGCAGCCGATCTCGATCGTCCTGCTGATCGCGATTTTCTTCCCGCTCATCACGGAGAACACCAAGAGCGGCGGCAAGCCGGAGCCGAGCCCGGCGCTATAGCCGGCCGTCAGCAGAACCGGAAACCCGGTAGGCCCCCGCTCGTCCGGCCTTTGTAATCGCCGTTACGCGCCCGGCGACGCCTCGGTCGTACACTTGGCCCGACGTGAGAGCTGCTTTGCGCCTGCACTGGCCGCACTATCTGATCGAAGCGTGGGGCCTGGGGACGTTCATGTTCGTTGCGGGCATGGTCGCGGTGGCGCTGAGCGACGTCCATGGATTTGCGGCGCGCGCGCTCTTCGGCGTCGCGATGGGCACCACGGCGGCCACGATTGTGTACTCGGCCTGGGGGACGCGTTCGGGGGCGCACCTCAACCCCTCGCTGACCCTGACCTATGCGTGGCTCGGCAAGATCGCGCCCTGGGACGCCGCCTTCTACGTCCTCGCGCAGTTCGCCGGAGGCGCGCTCGGTCTCGGTCTCGCGGTGGCCGTGGCGCGCGAACCGCTGCGCCGCGCGCACGATATCGTCACACAGCCCGGACCGGGCGGTCCGGGCATCGCGTTCGCGGCGGAGTTCGCGATGGCGTTCGTGCTGATGTCGACGGTCTTGACCGTCTCCAACGCTCCGCCGCGCATCGCGCGCTTCACCGGTGTGGCCGCGGCCGTCCTCGTCGCCCTGTTCATCACGTTCGAGGCGCCGCTCTCGGGCATGAGCCTCAATCCGGCCCGCACGTTCGCGTCCGCGCTGCACGCGCGCGAGTGGACCGCGCTATGGATCTATTTCACCGCTCCGCCCCTGGGCATGCTGGCGGCGGCGGCGCTCTACGTTCGCGTGCCGGGCGCCGCGCCCGTGCGCTGCGCCCGGTTACACCACGTGCCGGGGCCTTGCATCTTCCGATGCGGTTATCGCGACTCCGGCGCGACGGTCGAAGGGTAACCGCCGTCGGTCGGCGGCAGCAGGATCCGGTTTTCGCGCATCGCGATTCGGCCCTCGCGCACGCACTGCATCATGAGGGTCGACACCGTCTCGCGCGAGCAGCCGATCAGGCTCGCGATGTCCGCGTGCGTTAGCCGAACGTCGATCAACGTACCCTCCTCGTGAGCGGTACCGTAGTCGGTGCTCAGTCGCTCGAGGAGCCGTTCGAGGCGCTCGGGAACGCGCAGGTAGGCGAAATCTTCGGCGATCGCCACCGCGTCGTCGCGCTGTTCCTTGAGATACTTCGCCACGTTGAGCGCGAGCACCGGATAGCGGTTGAGCATGCCGTAGAGATCGGCCGCCGTGACGACGCACAAGAGCGACTCCTCCAAGCAGGTCGCGAACGACGAACGGACGACGTCGGAAAAGACGACTTCCTCGCCGAAGATATCGCCCGGCCCCAAGAGCGCGATCGTGAGCTCCTTGCCGTCTTTGGTCGCGCGCGCCAGCCGGATCTTGCCGGTTTTGACGAGATAGACGATCCGCCCGACGTCGCCTTGCTCGAAGATGAGCGTGCGCGCGCGGTACTTTTTCTGAGAGAAGAGATGCTCGCAACTCGCGATCGTCTCGTCGCCCGCTCGCTCGAACAGACGCGATCGCCGCAAATACCAGATCCTGTTTTCGGAAACCATGATTGGAACGAATCCCCTGCGTGCCTCGAGGCCTCGGGAAGTATACGCCTGCGGTGCGCGGAAGCGTCGTAAGCGACGTTACGTTCCATTCGGGCGCCGTGCGATACGATGAGCGGGCGATGCCACCAGACGCGTGCGTGGGTTCGAACGCGACACCCGTTGAGTATTTCGGTGAAGAAGTCGTCGCCGGAACGCTGGATTGCCTGCGCGGCTCACCGCTCTTCTCAGGCGTGCCCGAAGCGGTGGTGCTCGAGGCCGCGGCGACCTTCACGCTGCGGCGAACCCGAGCCGGCACGTCGATCGAGCCGGGCGGCGCTTGCGCCCGCGACGCCGGCGTCTACGTGGTTCGGGGCGGCACGGTGCGTATGGAGTTTCGCATCGCCCCCGATACGGCGCTGGATTGCGGCGAGCTGCGGCGCGGCGACGCGTTCGGGCTCGAATCGCTCTTCGCCGCGGCTCCCGGGCCGTCGATCCGTTCGGCCGGCTCGGCGCTCGTCATGTACGCGCCGGCAGAGCGCTTCGCGAACCTCGCCGGTTCGTCGCCGGAACTGATGCGGAACGTCGCGCGCGGGCTGGCCGCGACGCTCGCCGCGACTTCGGGCGCGCTCTACGGCTATCGTTCGATCGGCCTGGCTCGCCGCTTGCTCGAAATTCTCCAAGAGACCGCGAGCCGCTACGGCGTCACCGTCGCCGACGGGATCCTGCTCGACGTCGCGCTTGCGCCCGCGGATTTAGCTGCGCTCGCGGGCGCGAGCGAGGCGCGCGTCGAGTCGGCGCTCGCGCTCCTGCAGCGCGAGGGTGCGATTCGCATCGACGGCCCGTTGATTCGGTTGCTGTCAGGACGCTGACATGCGAACCCGCCCGCTGCTGCGATACTGACCCCATCGGCTTCATCCAGCATCTGAGGAGAATCATGTTCGGTAAGCGTAGTTACGTATTCGTAGCGATGGCGGCGGCTCTGACCGTGCCCCTCGCCGCACGCGCTCAAGCGGCGACGGCACCCGTGCTACTCGTCAAGAGCGTTCGTTCCATCGACCCCGTCGCCAAGACCGCCGTCTTTCCGTTGCACCGCGGCTCCTCGCACGGAACGACCGTCTGGTATCTGCTTACCGACGTTTCGGATTCGGGCGTGGCCGCCGCCCGCGGCCTGACGTTCGCGCCGCTTCTGGCCGGCGTCGGCGCGACCCAGACCGTCTCCGCGGCGGCGTCGGGAGACTGGCAGTTTCCGGCCGCACCCGATTTCTCACCGGCGCGCGTCTTCACGCCGGGCCCCGGCGGCTTTCCGCCGGCCAAGGCGTCGCCCGGAGCGACCGCAAGCGCCGCTTACTCGCCGTTCGTTCGCGTGCGCGGCTCGCAGACCGTGTACAACGCGCCGATCGTGGCGACCGGCGACGGGCCCTTCGACGTGACGCATCACACGAATACGGCGGATCGAGTGCTCGCGATCGATACCGCGCACGGTACGGCAGCCGTGCTGTTGGCCGACGGTTTCGCGAACGGAAAGAAAGTGCTCTACATCAGTACGGAAGCGTCCGACCCCGGCGCGGCGACGATCGAACGGGCCACGTACGCGCCGGCGCTCGGGAAGACGCCGGCCTCCGCGCGCCTGCGCATCGACGTGATCGTGAACGGCTCGAACCAGGGTCTCGCCTACGCGGCCCTCTCCGGCAAGCTCTCGTCAGACGCGACGGCGGACAACAGCGCGAGCCTGCGGACCTCGCGCAACATCTTGGGCGGTCTGCCCGCCGCGACGCCGACGGGCGGCGTCTACGATCCGCTGTGGGACGTCAACGTCGGCGCGTGGACCCCAGCCGCCGTGAGCGCGCACCAGAACGTCCTGCTGACCAGCGCCGACGACGTGCAGAAGAACGTCGACGCGAAGCGGCTGACGGGGCCCGGCGGCAAGGCCTTCGGCCCGGCCGGCTTCGCCGTGAACTGCCCGGTGATCGCGATCTTGCCGTAAGCGCTCCCACAGCGGGAATGGCGCGCGCTTCGGCCAACCTGGCCCGTAATGAAGTGGCGTTCTCAATATCAATTGGTGCCCGCCGTCTGCCTGTGGCTGACGGCGTGCGCTTCGGGAGCGCCCGATTCGGGAGCGATCCGCGTGGTCGCGGTGGAGCGCGTCTACGGCGACCTGGCGCGGCAACTCGCGAACGGGGCGAACGTTTCGATCACGACGATCCTCAACAGCCCGACGGCCGACCCGCACGCCTACGAGCCGACGCCGCGCGACGCCGACGCGGTCGCCTCGGCCGACATCGTCATCGAGAACGGGCTGGGCTACGACGCCTTCGCGGATAAGCTGTTGGCGGCGTCGCCGCGCGCGGGCCGCAGCGTGCTGGTCGCGGGCGAGATCGGCGGCCATCGCGTCGGCGATAACCCGCACGTCTGGTACGAGATGGCGACGCTCGCGCGCACGGTCGACGCGCTGGCGGCGGAGCTGGTCCGCCGTCTCCCGGCTCGCGATGCCGCGATCGGCGCGCGCCGCGCCGCGCTCGTCGCGTGGACGCAGCGCGTGACGAGCCGGCTGACGGCGCTCGGGCGGCAGCACCGGGGCGCGAGCGTCGCCATCACGGAGCCCGTGTTCGACTACGTGTTGGATGCCGCGCACCTGCGCATCGCGACGCCGCGCTCGTTCTCGCATGCGATCGAAGAAGGCAACGATCCCGCGCCTCAGGACGTCGACGCGATGCGCGCGCTGCTCGACGGGCGGCGGGTCGACGCGTTCGTGTACAACAGCCAAACCGTCGAGCCCAGCACGAAACGCCTGCTGGATCTCGCGGTCGCGGCGCGCGTGCCGGTGGTGCCCGTCACGGAAACGCTGCCCGAGAACGCGACGACGCAGAGCTGGATCGACGGCGAGGTCGACGCGCTCGGGCGGGCGTTGTGAGCGCCGAACCGGCCGTCGCGTTCGAAAACGTGAGCTTTCGCCGCGGCGACCGCCTCGTGCTCGGGCGCGTGTCGTTCGCGATCGCCGCGGGCGAATTCGTCGGCGTCATCGGCGGGAACGGCGCGGGAAAGTCGACGCTCCTGCAACTCGCGCTCGGGCTGCTGGTGCCGTCGGCCGGCGAGATCCGCGTCTTCGGCAGGCCGCCCCGGGCGCTGCGCGGCGCGCTCGGCTACGTGCCGCAGCGCATCGAGCTCGATCCGGATCTGCCGCTGCGTGCGCGCGATTTCGTCTCCCTCGGCGTCGACGGCGCGCGTTTCGGCGTACCGCTCCCCAGTGCCGCGCGCCGGTCGCGCGTCGACGAGACGCTGGCCGAGGTCGGCGCGCTGGCATTCGCCGACGAACCCGTCGGCCGGCTTTCGGGCGGGGAACAACAGCGGCTCGCGATCGCGCAAGCGATCGCGGGCAATCCGCGGCTGCTGCTGCTCGACGAGCCGCTCGCGAACCTCGATATCGATGGTTCGGCCGAGATCGTCGAGCTGGTCGCACGGCTGGCGCGCGAACGCGGCCTGACCGTGCTGCTCGTCGCGCACGACGTCAACCCGCTCGTGCGCGCGATGGACCGGATCCTCTATCTCGCCGACGGCCGCGCCGCGATCGGCACGGTGGCCGAGATCGTCACCGAGGATACGCTCAGCCGTCTCTACGACCGGCCCGTCGACGTCCTGCGGGTGCGCGGGCGCGTGATCGTCGTTGCCGGCGACGAGATTCACGAGTGAGAGACGCGGGATGAGCGCCTTCTTCGCGAGCCCGAACGTGCAGGCGGCGCTGCTGGCGAGCGCGGTCGTCGCTGCGCTCTCGGCCGCCATCGGATACTTCGTCGTCTTACGCGGCCTCTCGTTCGCGGGGCATGCGGTTACCGATATCGGCCTGACCGGCGGCGCGGGCGCGCTGCTCGCCGGTTTCGATCCGCTCTGGGGGTTGCTCGCGTTCTCGGCCGGTGCGGCGGCCGCCGTCGGGCTGCTCGGCGATCGCGCGCGCGAACGCGACCTGGCCACCGGGCTCGTGCTGGCATTCGCGCTCGGCGTCGGCGCGCTGTTCCTGCACCTGCAAACGCGCTATGCGAACGCGCAGGCCGCGTTGCTCTTCGGCTCCGTTTTCGATACGGATCCGGGGCTGCTGCGCGCGGTGGCCGCGATCGGAATCCTCGCGCTCGCGGCGCTCGCCTTCCTGTACCGCCCGCTCCTGTTCGCGAGCGTCGCGCCCGAGGTCGCGCGCACCGCCGGGGTCCCGGTGCGCGGCGTCGGTTTCGCGTTCTTGATCGTCATGGCGGTTGCGGTCGCCGAGACCGCGCAAGTCGTCGGCGTCCTGATCGCGACCGCGCTGTTGGTCGGTCCCGCGGCCACCGCGATGGCGCTCGAACGCCGGCCGCTGCGCGGCATCGCGCTCGCGATGGCCCTCGGCATCGCGGAGTGTTGGATCGCGATCGGACTCGCCTTCGCGAGCTTCGCTTGGAGCGGCGGCGCGCACAGCTGGCCCGTTAGCTTTTTCGTGGCCGTGCTCGCGCTGGGCGCCTTCTTGGCGGCGCGCGCCGCCGGCGGTCGCAAGGCGGCGCGCCGTGCCTGATCTGGCGCGCGGACTGGCCGAGCCCTACCTGCAGAACGCGCTCGCCGGGGCGCTGATCGTAGCGCTGCTCGGCGCCTTCGTCGGCTATTTCGTCGTGGTGCGCGGCGCGGCATTTGCAACGCACGCGCTCTCGCAGATCGGTTTCGCGGGCGCGGCGGGCGCGGTGCTTCTGGGAATCGCGCCCCTCGCCGGATTGATCGGTTTCGCCCTGCTCGGGGCGCTGGGTCTGGGAGCGCTCACCGCGCGCTCGCGCTCGAGCGACGTCGTCACGGCCCTCGTGCTGGTGTGCTCGCTCGGGACCGGCGCGCTCTTTCTCGCCCTCCAGCGGGACTACGCCTCCAACGCCTTCAGCCTGCTCTTCGGCACGATCGTGGGCGTCGACCGCACCGACGTCGCCTTGACGGCGCTCGCAGCGCTGGTCGCCGCGGTCACATTACTTGCGATCGCGCGACCCCTGCTCTTCGCGACGGTCGCGCGCGAGGCGGCGCGCAGCGCGGGCGTTCCCGTGGCCGCGCTCGACATAGCCTTCCTCGTGGTCGTAGCGCTCGCTGCGGCCGTGACCGTGCCGGTCGTCGGCACGTTGCTCGTCTTCAGCTTGACGATCGGGCCGGCGGCGGCGGCGGCGCGGCTCTCGCGTTACCCGCCGGCAGCGATCGCGCTCGCGGTCGCGCTCGGCGCGCTCGCCGTGCTGGGCGGAATCGCGCTGGCCTACGAAACGGATTGGCCGGTCGGCTTCTTCATCGCGAGCTTCGTGATGCTGGAGTATCTCGTCGCGACCGCGCTTTCGAAACGGCCGGTCGCAGGCCTACCTGGGCGCGGCCTGCGGCGTTAGGGTCCGGCGATGACGTCCAGGAAGCCGTGGGTGTCGCAGTGTTCGCCGTGTTGGCGGTGCAGCTCGCCGTCCACCAGGTAATCGATGTGGCCCTCGTGGGGCACGGCGGCATGCTCGCAGCCGACGCCGTGCACGTGATCGTGCGCGTGGCCGCCGCGCGAACCCGCCGGCTCGCAGGCCGTTGCCGCGGCCGCTTCGAGCTGGTGCTCGTCGACGTGGCCGTCGTGCGGGTGGTGGAGGTGGCCGTCGTGCACGTAGTCGATGTGATCCTGATGGCGAATCGCAACGTGGCCGCAGCCGGGACCGTGCACGTGGTCGTGACGGTTGTGAACGAAATATTCCATGCCGTTACCGCAAATCTAGCACCGCACGGCCGGGCCGGTCAAACGCAGCGTAGCGGCGCGAGGTACTTACAGCGAGGAGCGACGGCCCGCCGCGGAGCGCTTCGCCGCCGGTTTCGCGGAGCAGACCGCGCAGACGCCGTAGATCGTGATGTCGTGCCGGTTGGCGAGAAAACCCTTGGGCAGCTTCACGGAGATGTTCGAATCGCAACCGTCGAGTTCGTAGACCCGGTGGCAGGCCGTACAGGAAAAGTGATGGTGATGGCCTTTCCCGGCCAATTCGTAGAGCGTGCCCTTCCCGGGCACCTCGATCTGGGCAAGCCAGCCGTCGTCGAGCAGCGAGCGGATCGACCGGTAGACGGTCGCGATGCCGAGACCGTCGATCTCGCGTTGCGCCGCCGCGAACACCTCGTCGGCCGAAAGCGGCCGGTCCGCGCTTTGCAAGGCTTCCCGGATCGCCCGTTTCTGCCGGGTGTTGCGTTCAACGACCGCTCGCGCCACGGCGGAGGTTATGCGATTCGAGTCGCCGCGAATCCCGCTTTTTCGCCGCGCGGGCGCGTGGCCGCCGTCACCGACGCGCGCCGGAACGCTCCGGTACAACCGTAAGGTGAGAGCGTTCCTTCGCGTCGTTGCGGCCGTCGCCGTCGTGTGCTGCTTCGCCGCGTGCGCGCGGCCCACGACCCGCCACGGCCTCTTGCGGATCGTGAACATCAGCGAGCCCGATTCGCTCGATCCCGTCGTCGGCAACTTTCAGATCGACTCGGACCTCGCGCAACTCTGGGGCGGCATGCTCTTCAACTGGAGCGATCGCGACGAGTTCGTGCCCGAACTCGCGACTGCCGTTCCCACCACCGCCAACGGCGGCATCTCGCGCGACGGCACGACGATCGTGTATCATCTGCGGCCGGGCGTCACCTGGCAAGACGGCGCGCCGTTCACCGCGGCCGACGTGATCTGGACCTGGCGCGCGGTGATGAATCCGAAGAACAACGTGCCGAGCACGGTCGGTTACGATCTGATCCGTTCGATCGACGCGCCCGACGCGCACACGATCGTGGTCCATCTCCGCCGCCCCTTCGCGCCGTTCATCGCGACGTTTTTCGCACCGTCCTCGAACCCGTACCCGGTGCTGCCCAAACATCTGCTCGCGCGCTACGCCGATATCAACCAGGTGCCGTTCAACAGTCAGCCCGTCGGAACCGGACCCTTCACGATGGAGAAGTGGCAGCGCGGCAGCAAGATCGTTTTCCGCGCGAACCCGCACTATTGGCGCGGGCGGCCCAAGCTCGACGAGATTTGGTACACGCCGGTCCCCGACGAAAACACGACGGTCACGCTCCTGAAGACGCACGAGGCGGACGTCGAATACAACGCCGCCTCCAAGAATTACCCGCAGCTGGCGCACGTCGACGGGTTCCGCACGATCTTGACGCCGTTCACGCAGTACGGCCAATTGGCGCTCAACCTGCGCACGCCGGCGCTGGCCGACGTGCGGGTGCGCCGGGCGCTGTGGCTCGCGCTCGACGTGCCCGAACTCATTACCGACGTCACCCACGGCGTCGACACGCTCGGGCACACCGACCAGCCGGAGTTTCTCTGGGCGTACAACCCGCGCGCGACGCACTATGCGTACGCTCCGGCGAAGGCGCGCGCGCTCCTGGACGCCGCCGGCTGGCACGTGGGACGCGACGGCATTCGCACGAAGAACGGCGTACGGCTCTCGCTCGTCCTGGCGGGCATCGCGGGCTCCGCCGACGGCAACGCGGTCAACGTGCTGGTCCAGCGCGCCTGGCACGACGCCGGCGTCGAGCTGATACCGAAGCTCTACACGTCGTCGCTGTTCTTCGAGTCCTTCGGCGCCGGCGGCGTCGTGCAGACCGGGAAGTTCGACGTCGCGTTCTTCTCGTGGCTCAACGGCCCCGATCCCGACGACTCCGTGAACTGGATGTGCGACCAATTTCCGCCGCGCGGCCAGAACGTTTACCACTATTGCAATCCCGAGCTCGACCGTCAGGAGCGCATCGCGCTAACGAGCTACGACCGTCCGACGCGCAAACGGGCGTACGACGAGATCCAGCGCCTCTTGGCCGACGACGTGCCGGCGATCATTCCGCTGTACCACCGGCGCATCTCCGTCGTGAGCGAGGCCCTGCGGAACTACCGCCCCGCCCACGCGGTTTCCAGTTTTTGGAACTGCTACGAGTGGGAAATCTGAGCCGGGAGAAGCCAGGTCGCTCCGTTTCGTCGTTTGAAGGACTCCGCATGAAACTGCTGCTTCAGATCCTCGTCGCCATCATCTTGCACCCGATCGCGCTGCTCTTGATGCTCCTGAACCTGCTCGGGCGCAGCGATCTCGACGACGGCAAGAAATTCGTGTGGGCCATCGTCGGTATCATCTGGGGCATCGGACCGATTCTCTACATCACGGTCGGCGACGGAGCGCTCTGGTAACGCCTCCAGCCGCGCCCGACGTCGGCGCGTTCGATCTGCGCGCGTTGCCGCGGGCGTTTTACGAGGATCCGTATCCATACTATCGCGCGCTGCGCGAACGCGAGCCGGTACGCGCCATGCCCGACGGTTCCTACTTCCTGACGCGCCACGCGGACTTGCTGACGGTATATCGCGATACCGTCACCTTCAGTTCGGATAAGAAGGTCGAATTCGCGCCGAAGTATGGCCCCTCGCCCCTCTACGAGCACCACACGACGAGCCTCGTGTTCAACGACCCGCCGCTGCACTCGCGCGTGCGCCGGATCATCATCGGGGCGCTCGCGCCCAAAGTCGTGCGCGGCTTGGAATCCAAACTCGCCGCGCTGGTCGACGGCTTGCTCGACCGCTTGGAAACGGCGGACGAGCCCGATCTGATCGGCGATTTCGCGGCGGCCATCCCGGTAGAAGTGATCGGCGATCTGCTCGGCGTGCCCCGCGCCGAACGCGAGCCGTTACGGGCGTGGTCGCTCGCGATCCTCGGAGCGCTCGAGCCCGTGCTCTCGCCCGAGATGCTCGAACGCGGCAATCGTGCGGTGCGCGAGTTCGAAGCGTACCTGCGCGGCCTCATCGCCGCGCGGCGCCGGGAGCCGGGCGACCCCGATACCGACTTGCTCACGCGACTGATCCGGGGCGAGACCGCGGGCGAACGGCTTTCGGAAGCGGAGTTGATTCAGAACTGTATCTTCATCCTGAACGCGGGGCACGAGACCACGACGAACCTGATCGGCAACGCCTTGCACGCGCTCGTCGAATGGCCCGGCGAACGGCGCGCGCTGCTCGACGATCCGAGCCGCATCGAAGCTGCCGTCGAGGAGTTCTTACGCTACGAGAGCTCCAATCAGCTCGGCAACCGCATCACCACCCGAGCCACCGAGCTGGGCGGCGTGGCGCTCGGTGCGGGTACGCGGATCACGCTCTGCATCGGCGCCGCCAACCGCGATCCCGTGCAGTTCCCGGACCCCGACCGGCTCGACGTGGGGCGCACGCCGAACCGCCACTTGGCGTTCGGGGCGGGGCCGCATCAGTGCGCCGGGCTGCACGTCGCGCGCATCGAAGCCCGGATCGCGCTCGCGCGGTTCCTCGCGCGCTTTCCGGGTTATCGCCTTCGCGCCGCGCCCGTTCGCGGCGGCCGCGCGCGTTTTCGCGGATTTCTCTCGCTGCCCGTCGCCCTGAACTAAAATCGGAGGACGCTGGAGTGTTCCTCGTGCTGCCGCCGCTTCGCTGGTGGCTGGAGAGCGTGGCCTGGGCCTTCGCGTGGCTCGTGGTGCTGCTGGCGTACCGTCCGGTCGCGTACCGGCTTGCGGCGCGATGCTTCGACACCGTTTCGAGAACGGAGCGTGCCGGCGCGAACGTGAGTGCCGGGTTCGAAATCGCGCGAGCCTGGCTTTTGAGCGCAATCGCGGCCGAACTGCTGCTGCGGTTCCTCCTCGTGCAGGGCGTCGCTTTCGTCCTGTGGCGGCGCGGCATGCCGCAATCCGCGGCGGCCGCGACCGGGGTCGTCGTCGCCGCCGCGGTTACCGGCGCGGCTCACCGCGCGCGCGGTCCGCAAGCCGCGTTCGTCGCCGCGCAGTTCTCGCTGCTCTACGGCCTGCTGTATTTCGCGAGCGGCCGCAGCTTACCGGCCGTCGTCCTCTGCCACGGCCTCTTCGATACGATCGAAATCGTGCGCGCCCGGCGAGCGCGTACCCCGCGCACCGGACTCGGCGCGGGCTAATCGAGTGCCGCGTGGGCGCGCATGCGCCGGCAGCCGCGCGAACCCGGTTCGAAGCGGCGGCACGCGTCGGGGCGCCGCTCGTAGATCGCGCAGCGCACGCGCTCGCCGATGCGCCCCCGTAGCGCGACGCACACGACGCCGTCCGCGGCCAGCCGCGTGCCCAGTGCCGGCCCGGCGCCGCCGGCGTGGGTGCGCCGATAGTGCGGCGAGAGCCGCGCCAGATCGAGCGCGGTGAGATCGATGTACCGTTCGGCCGGGTACGGCGGACCGCAGCATGCGCCGCACGAACGACAGTCCTCCGCATCGATCGCGTTTCGAGGAGTCGCCGTGGACATCGCAGCACCGCCTTCCGCACCCTTCAGCGTTGCTCTGGACGAGGGCATCGCGCACCTGCGATTGACGCGGCCGCAGGCCGCGAACGCCCTGGGCGTCGCCTTCTGGAGCGCGTTCGCGCCCGCCGTCGCGGCGCTTGACCGGCCCGGCACGACGCGCGCGCTCGTGATCTCTGGCGAGGGCAAGCACTTTTGCAGCGGCATGGACGTGTCGGTGTTCAGCAGCGGCGCTATGCCCGGTCCGGACACGCCTGCGGGACGCGAAGCCTTCGCCGCATCGGCGCGTGCGCTGCAAGATGCCTTCGGCGTGCTCGAGACGGTCCGCTTCCCGGTCATCGCGGCGATCCACGGCGCCTGCGTGGGCGGCGGGCTCGAACTCGCGGCGGTCTGCGACCTGCGCTTCGCAAGCGACGACGCGTACTTTCGCATCGAAGAGATCAACATCGGCATGATGGCCGATCTCGGAAGTTTGCAACGCCTGCCGAAGTTATTGCCCGCTGCCGTGATCAACGAACTTGCGTATCTCGGCACCACGCTCACAGCCGCGCGGGCCCAGGCGCTGGGCTTCGTGAATGCCGTGGCGCCGACGCCCGACGGGGCGCTGGAAGCCGCCTTCGCCGCCGCCGCGCGCGTGCGCGGCAAAGCGCCGCTCGCGATCGCCGCCACCAAACGGATGCTGCGCTACACGCGCGACCATTCGGTGGCCGATAGCCTGGCGTACGTCGCCGACCTGCAGGCCGCGCTGTGGAGTACGCCGGACGTGCTCGGCGCGATCGCGGCCCGCGCGAACGGTACGCAGGCCACGTTCGCGGCGCTGGCACCGCGTCCCGAGGGAACGCTCTGAGCTCGAAACCACCCCGGCGTCAATCCGCCGTCTGGGGCGATCGGCTCAGTGCGCCGGCGCCGTCAGCAAACGCGTCGGGGTCGACGCGAACGCGCTGTCGGGAACGAAGAAGTCCGCGTAATACGGTCCGTCGCTCGCGCCCGCGGCGTAGCTCGAGAAATCGCTAAGACCCGCGGCGCGCAGGACTTCTTCATCGATGAAGAAGTTGCCCGTGCACCCGCGGGACGGCTTGGTGAGAACGATATACGCCGCGTCGGCCATGATCTCGGGCGTGCGGCTGCGATCGGCCATCTCGCTGCCGCCGAGCAGATTGCGCACCGCGGCGGTATCGATCGTCGTCAGCGGCCAGAGCGAATTGACCGCGATGCCGTCCGCGCGAAACTCCTCCGCCATGCCGAGCGTGCACAGCGACATCCCGTATTTGGCGATCGTGTACGCGACGTGCGGCGCGAACCACTTGGCCTGCATGTCCAGCGGCGGCGAGAGCGTGAGGATGTGCGGGTTCGACGATTTCTTCAGATACGGCAGCGTCGCTTGCGAACAGACGAACGTGCCGCGGGTGTTGATCGACTGCATCAGGTCGTAACGTTTGAGATCGGTCTTCGGCGTCGGCGTCAGGGAAATCGCGCTCGCGTTGTTGACGCAGATGTCGATGCCGCCGAAGCGTTCCGCGGTCTGCGCCGCCGCGGCGGCCACCTGTTCTTCGAAGCGGATGTCGCAGGCGATGGCGAGCGCCTTGCCGCCCGCGGCTTCGATCTCGGCCGCGGCCGTGTAGATCGTGCCGGGGAGCTTGGGGTGCGCCTCGGTCGTCTTGGCGACGATCGCGACGTTGGCGCCGTCGCGCGCGGCGCGCAGCGCGATGGCGAGGCCGATACCGCGACTCGCGCCGCTGACGAAGAGCGTCTTACCTTGCAGACTCATCGCGCTTCCTTAGCCGCCGCGGTTTACCGAAGCCTCCAGGACCGCGCTCGCGATCTGGAGCCGCGGGGCGATCCGCAGCTCGTCGCGGCGTTCGCCCAGATAGGCGCGTGCCTCTTCGGGCGTCAAGAAGTCGATCCGCGCGAAACCGGCCTGCCGCAGATACGCGCGCAGCTCGGCCGGATCGAAGGTCGTCCGAAAGGGTTCGCCCATCTCCGCCACGCGGCGCGCCAGGACTTCGCTGCGGTCGTGGGGCGCAAAGGTGAAAGCGATTTCGCTCTGCGGCGGCAGCGCCGCCACGAAGGCGAAGACCGCGTCGATCGCATCGCGCGTGAGATACGGCAACACGCCGAGCCACGAGAAGAAGGCGGGCGCGGCGAGGTCGAATCCGGCCGCCGCGAGCCCCGTGCCGAGCGCCGTCGTCTCGAAATCGATCGGCACGTAGCGCACGTTGGCGGGTTCGGGAATGCCGGCACGGGCCAGGAGCCGGCGCTTTTCGGTTTGGGTCGGCGCTGCGTCGACCTCGTACACGACGGCTCCGGACATCCATGGCGGCTGGCGATACGCGAACGTGTCGAAGCCCGCGCCCAAGACGACGGCCTGCCGCACGCCGCGCGCCACCGCCGCGCGCAGCCGATCTTCGGCGAAGGCGCTGCGGACCAGCACGTAGCCGCGCATCGCGTTACCGTACGCGTCCTGGCGCCACGCGGGATCGTCTGCCAGCTCCGCCCGTAGTTCGTCGCCGAAGAGCCGGGGCGATACCGGATCGTCGACGACCCACGGCTCGACGTCGACGCTGCGATGCAACGCGCGCATCAAGCCGACGCTCAGCGCCGTCCGGCTGATCTCTCGCATCATGTCGCGAACTTCACCGGCGAATCTTCGAAAAGCCTCCGGCCCCGGAGCGGGAGCGCATGCGTCGGGGTCCGATATACAGCGGCGATGGATTTTTCGGACAGCGACATCCCCGCGCTGACGGGCATCCGGGTGGTCACGATGGCGCCGAACATTCCCGGACCCGTCGCCGCCGCCCGGCTCCATGCTCTCGGCGCCCACCTCACCAAGATCGAGGCGCCCGGGGGCGATCCGTTCGCGAAGACCTCTCCCGCCTGGTACGGCGTGTTGCACCGCGGTTTCGAGATCGCAACCGTCGATCTCAAGACGCCCGACGGACGGGCCGCGCTCGACGGCTACCTGAGCGAGGCCGACGTGCTGCTGACCTCGAGCCGTCCCTCGGCGCTCGCGCGCCTCGGCCTGGACTGGCCCGATCTGCACGCGCGACATCCGAAGGTGGTTCACGTCGCCATCGTCGGCGAGCTCCCGCCCAATGCCGAGCGCGCCGGACACGACCTCACCTACGTCGCGCAGTTGGGACTGGTCGAGCCGCCCGCGATGCCGCGAACGTTGCTCGCGGACCTGGCCGGCGCGGAGCGCGCCGTCAGCGCGACGCTGGCGCTGCTGCTCAAGCGCGCGCGGGGCGGCGGCATCGCGCGCGCCTACGTGTCGCTGCGTGAAGCGGCCCGGGTCTTCGGGCTGCCGCGGGCGCACGGCCTCACGGCGAAGGGCGGCGTGTTGGGCGGCGGCTTTTCCGGCTACGGCGTGTATCGCGCGAGCGACGGCTGGGTCGCGGTCGCGGCGCTCGAGCCGCACTTCACGGCGCGGCTCAACGAGCGCCTGGGCGCGCCGGACGGGGACCCCGAGACGATCGCCGCGCGTTTCGCGGACGGTTCCGTGGGGTACTGGGAAGCATGGGCCGCCGAATACGACCTGCCGGTGATCGGGGTGGTTGAAGCGTGAGCGAAGCTTCGGTCGTTCGCACGAGCCGCTTCGGGTATGCCGAAACGGTCGAACGCTTGGTGCGGGCGATCGTCGCCGGCGGCAATATCGTCTTCGCGACCATCGATCAAGCGGCGGCGGCCACGCGCGCGGGACTGAACCTGCGGCCGACCACGCTCATCGTCTTCGGAAACCCGGCCGGCGGCACGCCGCTGATGGAACAGTTGCCGCTCGTCGGTCTCGATTTACCACTGAAGTTTCTGGTCTGGGAAGAGGCCGGCGCGGTCAGCGTGGCCTACGCGCCGATGTCGGAGATCGCGCGCCGATACGGCGTCACCGGGCGCGAAACGCAGATCGCTGCGATGGATCACGCGCTCGCGAACTTGGCCGCCTCCGTCGCCTGAGCTACGCGGTCATTCGGTGACGACTTCGGCCTCGAAGCCGCGCTTTTCGATCGCTTCCATGATCGCCGGCAAGTCCTCGGGGCGCTCGACCTCGACGGTGACGTCGAGCTCGGCGTGTTTGGCGGAGAGGCTGCCGAAGACGCGATGGTGCGCGATATCGAGGACGTTCGCGCGCGCTTCGCTGATGGCCAGTGCCACGCTGGCGAGCTCGCCGGGTTTGTCGACCATGTGGACCCGCACGCGCACGACGCGGCCCGAGCGCATGCGGTGGCGCACGATCACCGAGGCCAGCATGCCCAGATCGATGTTGCCGCCGCAGAGCAACGTGCCGACGCGTTTGCCCGCGAAGCGCGGCGCCTCGGCCAGGAGCGCAGCGACGCCCGCCGCACCGGCGCCTTCGGTGACGAGTTTCTCCTCCTCGAGCAGCAGCGCGATCGCGGTCTCGATCGCGGGTTCGAACACGAGCACGACGTCGTTCACGCGGCCGCGCACGAGGGCCAGCGGCAACGCCCCCGGCGCCTTGACCGCGATGCCTTCGGCGATCGTGGGGCCGCCGGGATGCGGCGGCGCGCCGGTCAGTGCGCTCGCCATGCTCGGATAGAAGACGGACTGCACCCCGACGACCTCCGTGCGCGCACCCGCGGCTTCCACCGCGAGCACCGCGCCCGAAATCAGGCCGCCGCCTCCGACCGGCACGAGGAGTACGTCGAGCTCCGTGCCTGCATCTTGCAAGAGCTCGAGCGTTGCCGTGGCCTGGCCCGCGATCACGTTGGCATCGTCGTAGGGATGCACGAGGGTCGCGCCGGTGCGTGCCGCCAGCTCGCGGCCGTACGACGCGGCGTCGTCGAAGGTGATGCCGTGCAGCACGACCTCGGCGCCGAAATCGCGCGTGCGGCGCACCTTGAGCAGCGGCGTGATTTCCGGCATGACGACGGTCGTGCGCAAACCCAGCCGCGCGCCGTGGTAGGCCACGGCCTGGCCGTGATTGCCGGCCGACATCGTCACCACGCCGCGTTCGCGTTCGGCGGGGCCGAGCATCAGCATCGCGTTGAGGGCTCCCCGCTCTTTGTATGAGCCCGTCGTTTGGCGGTTCTCGAGTTTGATGTAGACCTCGGCCCCGGCCTCGCGCGAGAGCGCGCGGGAACGCACGGTCGGCGTATGCCGGACGCCGCTGCGGATGCGATCGGCTGCGGCGGTGACGGCGGCCGGGGCGAGGTCGACGGTGTTCACGGGATCCTCCAAAGTGCCGGGGCCACGCCCCACGGTGTTGGGGCCGGGCCCCACGGTGCAAAACAAAAAGCCCCTCGCGGTCGGCGAGGGGCTCGAGCGTCGTGACGAGGGAACGTCTACGCCGAAGCAGCCCGCCGGCCCGCAGGGACCGCGATAATAATGCCGGCGATAATCGACGAACCGAAAGCTCGCATCCCCGCCCCGTTAGCACGCGACGACAGGAAAAACCTCTCGCCGAGGGTGTATTAATGGCCCGCCATGTCGTACGTCTTCACGATGCAACGGGTCGGCAAGCTCGTGCCGCCTAAGCGTCAGATCCTCAAGGATATCTCGCTGAGTTTCTTCCCGGGCGCCAAGATCGGCATCCTCGGGCTCAACGGAGCCGGGAAGTCGACCTTGTTGCGAATCATGGCCGGCGCCGAAACCGAATTCGACGGTGAGGCCAAACCGATGGCCGGCTTGACGATCGGCTATCTGGAACAAGAGCCCAAACTCGATCCCGCCAAGACCGTGCGCGAGACCGTCGAAGAGGCGCTCGGGCACATCATCGCCGCCCGCAAGCGGCTCGACGAGATCTACGCGGCGTACGGCGATCCCGATGCCGATTTCGACAAGCTCGCGACGGAACAAGCCAAACTCGAAGCCGAACTGTTTTCGCAGGACGGCGACGCGATGGAACAACAGCTCGAGATGGCCGCCGACGCGCTGCGCTTGCCGCCGTGGGACGCGAAGATCGGCCCGCTCAGCGGCGGCGAGAAGCGGCGCGTCGCGCTCTGCCGGTTATTGCTTTCCAAACCCGACATGCTGCTGCTCGACGAGCCCACCAACCACTTGGATGCCGAGAGCGTGGAGTGGCTCGAACACTTCCTGCAACGTTTTCCCGGCACCGTCGTCGCGGTGACGCACGACCGCTATTTCCTCGATAACGCGGCGGAGTGGATCCTCGAACTCGATCGCGGGCGCGGGATCCCATGGAAGGGCAATTACAGCTCCTGGCTCGATCAGAAACAGGCCCGCCTCGCGCAAGAAGAAGCGGCTGAATCCGCGCGCCAGAAGGCGCTCAAAAAAGAACTCGAATGGGTGCGCTCGGGCGTCAAGGCGCAACAGGCAAAGAGTAAGAGTCGCTTGGCGCGTTTCGAGGAGCTCTCCAGCTACGAATACCAGCGGCGCAACGAGACGCAAGAGATCTTCATTCCGGTGGCCGAGCGCCTGGGCGACCGCGTGATCGAGTTTGCCGGGGTGCGCAAGGCCTTCGGCGACCGGCTCTTGATGGAAGACGTCACCTTCAAGATCCCGGCGGGCGCGATCGTCGGCATCATCGGGCCCAACGGCGCGGGCAAATCGACGCTCTTCCGCATGATTGCCGGTAAGGAGCAGCCCGACGCGGGCGAGATCTTCATCGGCAGCACCGTGAAGCTCGCTACGGTCGACCAGAGCCGTGAGTCGCTCGACAACGGCAAGACCGTCTTCGAGGACGTCACGGGCGGGCGCGACGTCCTGCTGATCGGCAAATTCGAGATGCCCTCGCGCGCGTATCTCGGGCGTTTCAATTTCAAGGGTGCGGACCAGCAGAAGCCCGTGGGGAGCCTCTCGGGCGGCGAACGCGGCCGGCTGCACCTGGCCAAGACCTTGATGACGGGCGCCAACGTGCTGCTGCTCGACGAACCCTCGAACGATCTCGACGTCGAGACCCTGCGCGCGCTCGAGGACGCCTTGGGCGAATTCGCCGGAACCGTCCTCGTGATCAGTCACGACCGCTGGTTCCTGGACCGCGTCGCGACCCACATCTTGGCCTTCGAAGGCGACTCGCGCGTCTATTTCTTCGAAGGGAATTATCAGGAATACGAGGCCAACAAACGCGCGCGGCTCGGCGAAGAGGCCGCGCAGCCGCACCGTCTGCGTTACCGGCCGCTCACGCTGTCGTAGGCGCCGTGCGCCGGGCCGCCGGCGACGCGGCGAGGACGCGATCGCGCCGGGGCCGAACCGGCGGTAATGAGCTCCGTTAGGCGCGGTGCGTCGCGGAACCCGGATCCGGTCGTCGCCGTCCGCGAACTGGCCGAACAACTGATCGCGCCGACGACGGCGACGGTCGTGTTCTTCTGCTCGGCGCGCTACGACCTCGACGTCCTGGGGCGCCACCTGGCGGATCGCCTCGGGGGAGCGGAACTCGTCGGATGTTCCACCGCGGGCGAGATCTCGCCCGACGGTTACGAAAACCACTCCCTGGTGGGCGTGAGCTTCGATCGCGACGATTACGTGACGGTGGCCGAACACATCGAAGAGCTCAGCGTCACGTCGCTCGGGCGCGTCTGCGAGATGGTCCGTTCGCTGATGCGGCGCCTGCAGTTACGGGCGCCGTCGGCCGGCGCGGCCAACACCTTCGCGCTGCTGCTGATCGACGGGATGTCGGGCATCGAAGAGTCGGTCTTGAGCGCGATCAGCCGCGAACTCGGCGACATCGCGCTGGTCGGAGGGTCGGCGGGCGACAACTTGCGTTTTCGCGAGACCGTGATCTTCCATCGCGGCGAATTTCGCGCGGGCAGCGCGGTGCTGATGCTCGTGCACACGTGGCTGCCGTTCGAGGTCTTCAAGACGCAGCACTTCGTGAGCTCGGATACCAAGATGGTAATCACCGAGGCCGATCCCGTGCGCCGCGTCGTCAGCGAGATCAACGCCGAGCCGGCGAGCGAAGAGTTCGCGCGACTGGTCGGCGTCGATGCGGGGCGCATCACCCAGCCCGGCGTGTTGGCCACGCATCCGGTGCTCGTGCGCGTCGGCGGCGACGACTACGCGCGTTCGATCCAGAAGGTCAACGACGACGGAAGTTTGACGTTCTACTGCGCGATCGACGAGGGGCTCGTGCTCGCCGCCGGCAGCGGCGCGGACATCGTGGCCGACCTCGACCGGCTCTTCGCGCGCATCGCGCGGAGCGTGGGCGTACCCGAAGCGGTGCTCGGGTTCGATTGCATTTTCCGGCGCCTCGAATTGCAGGAACGCCGGCTCGAACGGACCGTGTCCGATTTGCTCGCGGCCAATCGCGTGATCGGTTTCTCGACCTACGGCGAGCAGTACAACGCGATGCATTTGAACCAAACCTTCAGCGGGGTCGCGTTCGGCAGCCGCCCCGCGAAGCAATGACCGAAGCCGAGCTGCGCCGCGAGAACGAGAAGCTACGAAAGATCAACCGCGTCCTGATGGAGCGGGTCGAACGCAGCACCGACGCGCAGGGCAACGCCTTCAGCCTCTTCCAAGCCGCGATAACCCTCGAGAAGATGGTGCTGGTGCGCACCGCGGAGTTGCAGGCGCTCAACCGGCAGTTGCTCGCCGCGAAGACCGAGGCGGAACGCGCGAACCTGAGCAAGACGCGTTTCTTCGCGGCGGCCAGCCACGATCTGCAGCAACCGCTGAACATCGCGCGTTTGTTCCTGGGCGCCTTGGCCGGCCGCGAGAACGATGCGGATGCGCTGCGCATGGTCGAACGGATCGATACCGCGCTCGAGAGCGCGCACGGTCTGCTCGCGGCGCTGCTCGAGATGTCGCGCTTCGACGCCGCGGCGATGGTACCCGAGCGCGTGGATTTCGCGATCGAGACGTTGCTGAGCCGGATCGCGAACGATTACGCGCTCACGGCGGACGAGCAGCACTTGCGCTTTCGCGTGATGCCCTCGAGCGCCGTCGTGCGCACGGATCCGCACTTGCTCGAACGCATCCTGCGCAACTTCGTCAGCAACGCGTTCCGGTATACGGTTCGCGGCGGCGTGCTGCTCGGCTGCCGAAGACGGGCCGAACGCGTGCGCATCGAAGTGTGGGATAGCGGCTACGGCATCCCGAAGAATCGGTTGCGCGACATCTTCGAGGAGTTTCGACAGTTGGACGTGCCCGATCGCGAGAAGCGCGGGATCGGTTTGGGACTGGGCCTCTCGATCGTCGAACGCATCGCGCAGTTGCTCGAATTGCAGGTCGAGGTGCGCTCGCGCGAAGGGCGCGGGTCGGTGTTCTCGGTCGAAGTGCCGCTGGGCGATCCAGCCCGGCTCGCCCGGCCGGCGGGTGCGGCGCGGGGCGAACCGGACTTTCGCGATCCGCTGACCGGCAAGACCGTGCTCCTGGTCGACGACGACGTCGAGGCGCTCGACGGCATGGCGCTCGTGTTGCGCACCTGGGGTTGCCGGACGATCGAAGCCCGTAGCGCCGCGAGCGCTCTCGAACGGGTCCGCGCGCACGCCGCGTGTCCCGATCTGATCGTCGCGGACTTCCATCTCGGCCACGATCACACCGGACTCGACGCGATCGAACGGGTTCGCGCGGCCTTCGACCGCCACGTGGCCGCAGTCGTCTTGACCGCCGACCGCACGGAAGAAACGAGGGCCCGCGTCGAGCAACGCGGGCACTGGTATCTGAGCAAGCCGGTGCGGATCGAACGGCTCCGCTCGCTGATGTCGCACGCCCTCGCCTGACGCGGCGGCTTACGTCGGTATTTCGACCGGTGCGAGCCGCTCGAGTTCCTCGGGCTCGTAGGTGCGCGAGCGGGTCAGGAAGCGTATCTCCTCGCCGTTGTCGAGCGAGAACATCCCGCCGCGCCCCGGGACGACGTCGATGATCAGCTTGGTGTGCTGCCAGTACGCGAACTGCGCGGCGCTCATGTAGAACGGCGCGCCGCCGATCTCGCCGAGCTTCACGTCCGATCCGCCGACGATGAAGTCGCCGAGCGGATAACACATGGGGCTGCTGCCGTCGCAGCACCCCCCGGACTGGTGGAACATCAGCGGGCCCCACTTCGCGCGCAGGCGCTCGATCAGCGCGAGCGCGCCGGGCGTCGCGTCCACGCGCGACGCCCGGGTTTTGGCTTCGTTAGAAGAACCCAAGCTTCTGCGGGCTGTAGCTCACGAGCAGGTTCTTCGTCTGCTGATAGTGGTCGAGCATCTTGCTGTGGTTCTCGCGGCCGATGCCGGACTGCTTGTAGCCGCCGAACGCGGCGTGCGCGGGGTAGGCGTGATAACAATTCGTCCAGACGCGGCCGGCCTTGATGCCGCGCCCCATCCGGTACGCGGTGTTGATGTCGCGCGACCAGACGCCCGCGCCCAAGCCGTAGAGCGTGTCGTTGGCGATGTGCAGCGCTTCGGCTTCGTCTTTGAAGGTCGTGACCGAGACGACGGGCCCGAAGATCTCTTCCTGGAACACGCGCATCGAGTTGTTGCCCTTGAAGACCGTCGGATGGACGTAATAGCCGTCCTTGAAGGCGCCGTCGAGCGTGTTGCGCGAGCCGCCGGCCAGCACTTCTGCGCCTTCTTGCCGGCCGATCTCGAAGTAGGAGAGAATCTTCTCGAGCTGTTCGCTCGAGGCTTGCGCGCCGATCATCGTGTTCATGTCGAGCGGGTTACCCTGCGTGATGGCGGCGACGCGCTTGAGCGCGCGCTCCATGAACTGGTCGTAAATCGACTCGTGGATCAGCGCGCGCGACGGGCAGGTGCAGACCTCGCCCTGATTGAGCGCGAACATCACGAAGCCCTCGATCGCCTTATCGAAGAAGTCGTCGTCCTGCGCGACGACGTCGGCGAAGAAGATGTTCGGAGATTTACCGCCGAGCTCGAGCGTGACCGGAATAAGATTCTGCGATGCGTACTGCATGATCAGCCGGCCCGTGGTCGTCTCGCCGGTGAAGGCGATCTTCGAGATGCGGTTGCTCGATGCGAGCGGCTTCCCGGCTTCCAGACCGAAGCCCTGGACGATGTTGAGCACGCCGGGCGGCAGCAGGTCGGCGACGAGTTCGAGCCAGACCATGATCGAGGCCGGCGTCTGTTCGGCGGGCTTGAGGACGACGCAGTTACCGGCCGCGAGCGCGGGCGCGAGCTTCCAGGTCGCCATGAGGATCGGGAAGTTCCACGGGATGATCTGGCCGACGACGCCGAGCGGTTCGTGGAAATGGTAGGCGATCGTGTCGTGATCGATTTCGCTGATGCCGCCTTCCTGCGCCCGGACGCAACCGGCGAAATAGCGGAAGTGGTCGACGGCCAGCGGGATATCAGCGAAAGTGGTTTCGCGAATCGGCTTACCATTATCGATCGTTTCGGCGAGCGCCAAGACCGAGAGCTTGGCTTCCATCCGGTCGGCGATCTTATTGAGGACGTTCGCGCGTTCCGCGGCCGAGGTGCGGCCCCAAGCATCTTTGGCTGCGTGGGCGGCGTCGAGCGCGGCCTCGACGTCTTCGGCCGACGAACGGGCGACCTCGGTGAACGGGTGCCCGATCAAAGGGCTGACGTTCTTGAAATACTCGCCGCGTTTGGGCGGCACGAACGCGCCGCCGATGTAGTTGTCGTAGCGCGGCTTGTACGGGTTATCGATGCCCAGACTCGTCAGATCGAGCACCGGGGCGACATCGAGAACGGAAGACGACACGCTGATCCCCCTTTTCAAAAAAGGTTCCTTCGAATTGTGAGGGTATCGTAACGAAGCTGCCGTCAGAGCTCAACTATACGAAGGTATGAGGTTCATGGATGACGCGAGGATCCTGATCGCCGACGACCATCCGCTCTTTCGCGACGCGCTGCGCCACGTCTGCGAACGGGTTGCTGCGCGGGCGACGTTCGTGGAAGCGGCGAGCCATCGCGAGTTGCTCGCGGCGACCCGGCCCGGTGCGCCGTTCGATCTGATCGTCGTCGATCTCATGATGCCGGGCGGCGAGGAGTTCGCCGAACTGCGCGAGTTGCGCGCCCGCCTTCCCGCAACGCCCACGATCGTCGTCTCGTCGCGCGACGACGGGCCCGCGATCGCCCGCGCGTTCGCGTGCGGAATCGCGGGCTACATCCCTAAATCGCTGCCGGCGCCCGCGATGGAGTCCGCGATTCGCACGGTGCTGGGTGGCGGGAGCTTCCGGCCGGGCGTCGTCGAGGCTCCGTTCGTCCCTGCCTCGGAACGCGCCGGCGACGTCGAACCCTTGACGCCGCGCCAGTACGCGGTGCTCGAACGGCTGCAGCAGGGGCGTTCGAACCGCCAGATCGCCGAAGATTTGGGCATCGAGGAGATCACCGTGAAAGTCCATATATCGGCGATTCTCCGAAAGTTGCACGTCAAGAACCGCTTGGAAGCGGTCGTTGCCTCGCAGGCGCGGGTCGCTCCCGGAGACTAGGCCGGCGTGCCCGCCGCGGTGCGCGACGGCGGCGATAATTTTGCGTTAAGCGATTTCGGCGAGTCGCACCGCGCACTTTAGGCTTGCTCGCAGCAGGTGTGACGGAAAACATATCGCTTTATTACGATCGTCGCACTAAGATGTGGGGGCCGCTCGCATGCCCGCAGTTCGTTGCGATCGGTCAGTGTCGCAGCGTACTTCCGAAGGAAACATGAAATATGCGCAACGTATGCAAAGCGCTCTCTTTGCTTTTGTCGATGGCGGCCGTTATCGGAACCTCCGGCTTCGCGCAAGCGAATCAGAAGGGTTCCGCCACGCGGACCTTGGCGAGGCCGCTCGGCGCGCACAGCATCGTCAAGCGTTCGTTGCGGCGCTCCGGAGCGAAGGTGACGTTGTGCCGGCGCCCGCAGAACCCCAAACGCGCGGGCTGCTTTGCCACCGCCAATCTCGACGCGACGACGACGGGGGCGTTCCCCGATGCCGTCTACGGGCTGACGCCGAACGACCTCAGTTCGTTGTACGCGTACCCCGCGCCACCCAATCAAGGTCAACTGGGTTCGGGTCAGACCGTGGCGGTCGTGGTGGCTTACGACTACGCGCTCGCCGAGCAAGACCTCGCGGTGTACCGCCAGTATTACGGTTTGCCGCCGTGCACGTCGGCCAACGGCTGTTTCAGTAAAGTGGGTGCCGGTGCGACGGGTTGGGTCGGACAATCCGGCTCGCCGTCGTCGGTCTCCGCTAATCCGACGGGAGCCGACGCGCTCGGCTGGGCCGCGGAAACCGATATCGACATGGAGGTCGTGTCGGCCGTCTGCCCGAGTTGCAACATCGTCGTCGCCGAAGCGACTTCGGACAGTCTCAGCGACTTGAGCAACGCCGTCGCGACGGCGATCGCGTCGGGAGCGACGATCGTCAACGCCAGCTACGGCGCGCCGGAGGATTCTGCGGATCGTTGGTTGGCATCGCCCTACGAGAACGGGCAGGTGAAAGTCGTCGCGGCCGCCGGCGATTGGGGCTTCGGCGTCTACTATCCCGCGGCGGACCCGGGAACGATCGCGGTCGGCGGAACTTCTTTGGAAGTCTCGGGAAATCAGGTGAACGAGACGGTCTGGAGCGGCACGGGCAGCGGCTGCAGCCACTATTTCGCGAAGGCGCCTTGGCAGCGCGGTCTGCAGAGCGGCTGGCAATGTCCCGCCCGGACGGTCGCGGACGTCGCGGCAGTCGCCGACCCCAACACGGGCGTCGCCATGTACGACAGTTCCCTCTTCGGTTCGTACGGCGGGTGGACGGTCGTCGGCGGCACGAGCGTGTCCGCCCCCATCATCGCGGGGATGTACGCGCTCTCGGGCGATACGAGCCGCGGTTTCGGGGCGCAAACGCTGTACGCTTCGCGCTGGGCGTTCGCACCGGTAACGAGCGGATCCAACGGCTGGTGCGCGATCGCGTATCTCTGCTCGGCGCAAACGGGATATAGCGGTCCCACGGGTCTGGGCGTTCCGCAGGGCCTGTCCGGCTTCTGAGCCGGGAGCGCACATGCACGTAGCACGAGAGGCACTCCACGCGCGCCTCAAGCGCGCCGCGACCTACCCGGTCGCGCTCCTGGTCGCCCCCGGCGGTTTCGGAAAGAGCGCCGCGCTCGGCCGGCTCCACCGCGAACTCGGCGCCGACTCGTATCTCTACGAAGTCGCGCCGGCGCACACATCGCTAACGCGCTTCGTGCGCGGCCTCGCTGAGGCGCTGGAGCCCGCGCTCCCGACCTTGGCGCAGTCCCTCGCGATCGCGCACGAACGTGCGATGCAATCGCCCGCGCCGGCCGACGTCCTGGCGAGTTGGCTCGCCCAGCACCTCGATGGTCGGAGCTGCTCGATCGCAATCGACGACTACCACTACTGCGACCACGAACCCGCGATCGCGTCGTTCCTCGCGGCTGCGATCGAACGCACGCGCGGCAGCGTGCACTGGATCGTGGCGACGCGAACGGCTGCCGATCTTCCGTTCGCGACCTGGTTCGCGCGCGGTGACGCCGAACTGCCCGTCGACGAAAGCGCGTTCCGCGCGACAGCCCCCGAAGCGCTGGCGCTCGCGGCGCAGGTCGCGCCACAACTTAGTTCCGCCATGGTCGAGCGCCTGTGCGAGGTGACGGGCGGCGCGCTCGGCAAACTCAGCTTCGCCCTCGCGACCGCGGGCGGCGATGCGGCGTTGGTCGCGCGGATCCTCGACGCCGGCGGTGACGCGCACGAACGATTCGTCGCAGCGGCGCTCGACTCGCTCGATGCACGCGAACGCCAATTGCTGGTCGACAGCGCGTTCTTTCCGGACGTGGACCGGCGGTTATTGGCCGCGGCCGGTCCGGAGGATGCGGCGGTCCGCTTGGCAGCGGTGCGCGAGAAGCTGGCTCATGCGTTCGCGGACCGCAACGGCCGGCCGCACTTTCGTCCGCTCTTCGCCGAGGCGTTGGCGAAGCGCGTCGCCTCCGGCGGCAGTCTTTCGGTACGAGCGGCGAACGTACGGGCCGCGGAGGCGCTCGAACGGGCGGGACGCGCCGCCGAAGCCTTCGCGTTCTACATCCGCGGCGGCGCCTTCGCGGCGCTGGCCAGGGCGATCGAAACGCACGGCTTGCGCTACGTCGAGGCCGGCTTCGGCGAAGCCGTCGGCGAGGCGATCGAGGCGCTCGACCCGATGGCGCAGATGGCCAGTCCCGTCATTCTCGCGCTCAAGGCGATGTTCGAATCGCGGCTGGGCCGCTTCGATACCGCCGAATCGTGGTTCCAACTGTCGCTCAACCGCGCGGGAGCGGCGCCGTCCGACGTGCGCGACCGGATCTCGTACGAGTATTGCACGCACTTGCTGCGCTTCATCCGCCCCGAAGCGATCGAGTTGCTCGAGCAACTCGTGGCCAAGCCCGACACGAGCACCGAGTTGCGCTGTTACGCGCTCTCGGCGCTCGGTCCCGCCTACGTGTTCGCTCGCCGCTTCGATGCGGCGGCGCGCTCGGCCGAGGCGGCCCTGTCCTTGCTGACGTCGACGGAGAGCCCGCACCTGCGCGCTCGCGCGCACCATCAAGCCGCCTACGTGGCGCTCTTTCGCGGCGACGGCGTCCGAGCGAAGGCGCTCGCTTCGATCTCGCTCGCGGTCGCTCGCGAACACGGCTATTTCGACGTGGCGGCGGGCGCTCTGACCGTACTCTACAACGTGGCCGCGGACGTCGATGACGATACGCGCGAGAGCGCCCGTCTGTTGGACGCGGTAGCGGACTGCGCGGCCAAATCGGGCAGTTTGACGAACCATCTCTTCGCCGTCATCGCGCGCCTCGAGCTCGAAGCGGAACGCGGCGACGAAAACGCGATCGAGCAACTCGAAGAAAAGCTGCGCACGATCGACGTCACGTGCAGCGGTCGCGCCGCCTACGAGGCGCTGCTGCCCTCCCAGGCGCTGCGCTCGAGTTGGAGCGGCGACTTCGCCGGCGCGCACCGCCTGCTCGCCGCCAGCGCTTCGCAACAATGGAGCGCCGATCGCAAGGCGCTGCGCTGGGCGGAGATCGCCGCCTATGCGGCGGCGGCCGGCGCGCGCGAAGAGGCAACGTCGGCTTTCGGGTGCGCATCGGACCTGCTCGAGACCCTCGAACCCGACGTGCGCGTGCAGCGCGCGCGATTGTTCCTGGCCCTTGCGATGGTCCTCCTGGGACGCATCGATTCCGCGCGCGAGCTCTTCGACGCCGTCGACGCCGCGCCGCACGCGCTCTCGCCGCGGTTGCGGGCGTTGCGCCGGACGTTCGGCGCGCTCGGCGAACGCTATCGGGGTGCGCCCAACGCGGGCGCGCTGCTCGAGGGCCTGCGCGAACTCGAAGAGCACGATCTCGGCGGCTTCGCACGGATGTTGATGAATCTGCCTCTGGCCGATAACGCGACGCTGCGGTTGCCGGAGCTCGACGCCGCCGACCGGCGCGTCCTGGCCGAACTCGTCACCGGAAACATCCTGGTCGCCGAACGGCGGGTCGAGCGCGTCATCGGCCGGCTCGGCTGCCGCGATTTGCGCGCGGTGCTGCGGGCCGTCGCCCGTTCCGCTCCGGCCTTCGAATCAGCCCGAACCGAACTGCCGTACCAGAGGAGCGCCCGAACGTGATCGCATCGCACGCTCAGTCGGACCGCCTGATCGCCAACCGCGACGAGATCGTGTGGCGGATCATCACCAACGGAGTCCTGCCCGAACAGCGCAACCTCGCCGTCGACGTGGTTGCGGACGCGTTCTTCGACCGGCTTTTCGAAGCGCTCGAACGCGGTTCGTATCTGGACGTGGTCGCGTGGGTCGATAGCACCTGCGAAACGTACGCCGAATTCCCGCAGATCGGTTCGATGTTGGCCGGTTCGTGCCGCGCCGTGATCGCGGCGTTAGCGGAAGATTCGTCGCAGCCCTCGCAGCTCGTCGCCTCGCTCTGCGCGCTCGAGCAATCCGTGGCCGGCGTGGCCTTCAAGCCGCGTTCGCGGCGTTCGAGCGCCGTCGCGCCCGTCGACGACGTCGATGCGGTGATCCACTCGTTGCTCGACCGGCTCGAAGCCGCGGATCCGTTGACCAGCGAACATTCGGTAGCGGTCGCGGCCTGGTGCGGGCGCATCGGGCGCCGGCTCTCGCTTTCGGAAACTGAGGTAACGTACGTTTCCCGGTGCGGCCTCGTGCACGACTTGGGAAAGATGCAGACGCCGCCGGACATTTTGAACGCGCCGCGTTCGCTGACCGATTCGGAATGGGTGCTGATGCGCGGCCATTCCGCATCGGGCGAGGAACTCGTGCGTTCGTACAAGCCGCTGCGGCACTTAGCGCCCGCCGTCCGCTCGCACCACGAACGGCTCGACGGCACCGGATATCCCGACGGCCTGGTCGGTTCGCAGATCACCCTCGCCACGCGGATCGTCACCGTCGCCGACGCCTTCAACGCGATGATCGGGAGGCGGCCGTATCGCTTGCCGCTTTCGCCGATGGATGCGATCGACCGCCTCTCGGAAGGACGCGGCAAGCAATTCGACCCGATCGTCGTCGAGGCGATGATCGATGCGGTGCGGCATAGCGCCGCGAAGGCGTGACGCAGGGCTCGTTCCTTATCGGCGAACGCGCCGCGCATTTTAGATGCTCGCCCGCGAGGTGTGACGGAAAACATATCGCGCCGTCGCGGCCGATGCGTTACGATGTGGGAGGACGCTCGTGCGATTCGGTTAGCGCGAGCGCCCGGATCGTGACCTCGATCGTCCCTGAAGGATCAAGATGCGCAGTTTACACAGAGCGCTCGTTTTCGCGCTGTCCGTCGCCGCCGTCGCCACCGCCGCAGGGCCGGTCGCGGCCGCGCGGCCGGTCTTCGCGGTGGCGCCGGCCTCGGCCGGTCGCAATCTGGCGAGGCCGCTGGGTCCGTACAGCATCGTGCCCGCTTGGGCGCAGAAGAACGGCGGCGAGGCGCTGTGCGAGCAAGCCGACTGGGGCCACGCGGCCTGCTTCGCCGCAGCGAATCTCGCGGCCACCACGGCCGGTGCGGCGCCGGTCGCCGTCTACGGGCTGCGTCCGGCGGACCTGAGCAACCTCTATGCCTATCCGCAACCGGGGAGCCAGGGTGCTCTCGGTGCCGGGCAAGTCGTGGCGATCGTGGTCGCGCACGATTACGCGAAGGCGGAGAACGACTTGGCCGTCTATCGCCGTTATTTCAATTTACCGCCGTGCACCATGGCCGGCGGCTGTCTTAGCAAAGTCGGCGCCGCCGCGCCGCCCGTCGCGACCGCCAACGCGCTCTCCCCGCAATCGATCTCCGCGAACCCGACGAGTCCCAACGAAATCGGCTGGGCGGCCGAAACGGACATCGACATGGACGTGATCTCGGCCGTCTGTCCGAATTGCCGCATCATGCTGGCCGAAGCGAAGTCGGATAGCCTGCCCGACCTCGCGAACGCGGTGGCCGCCGCGGTCCGGGCCGGCGCGACGATCGTCAACGCCAGCTACGGAGCGCGCGAATCGCGGGCCGACTACCAATCCGGTTCGCCGTACGAGAACGGCCGAGTCAAGGTCGTGGCCGCGTCGGGCGACTGGGGCTACGGCCAATATTATCCGGCCGCCGATCCCGACGTGATCGCCGTCGGCGGCACGACCTTGAATGTGAGCGGCAAGCAGGTCAGCGAGAGCGTGTGGGCGTGGACGGGCAGCGGCTGCGCGCTCTCCGCCAAACCGCTTTGGCAGTCGACCTTCGCCTTCGCGTGGGGCTCGTGCGTCACTCGGAGCCTGAACGACGTTGCGGCCGTCGCGGACCCGCGCACGGGCGTCGCGATGTACGATAGCGCGCTCTTCGGCGCGAAGGGCGGGGGCTGGAGCGTGGCCGGCGGCACCAGCGTCTCGGCCCCGATCGTCACGGCGATGTATGCGCTCTCGGGCGATACCGCGCGCGGCATCGGCGCTCAGGAACTCTATGCCGCCAAGCCGGGCACATGGCTGCCGGTCACCACCGGTGCGAACGGTTGGTGCCGCCCCGCGTATCTGTGCACGGCAGGCCCGGTGTACAACGGCCCCACGGGGCTCGGCATCCCGCACGGGTTGACGGGTTTCTGAGGCGCCGCTGATGACGATGCTTCAGCGCGAGCGTCTCCACGGCAGACTCGTTCGAGCGGCGGCGTTTCCCGTCGCGCTGGTCGTCGCGCCGGAAGGGTTCGGAAAGAGCACGGCGGTGGCCCGTCTGCATCGGGAAGCCGCCGGCGAGTCGCACCACTTCGTCGTCAGCCCCTCACAGACGTCGCTCACGCGCTTCGTGCGCGGCCTGGCCGCGGCTCTGGAACCCGCGCTTCCGGCGCTCTCGCAGTCGCTGGCCATCGCGCACGAACGTGCGATGCAGTCGTCGGCGCCCGCCGACCTGCTGGCCGCGTGGCTCGCGCAGCACCTCGGGTCGACGCGCCGCCGGATCGTCGTCGACGATTACCATCACTGCGAACGCGAGCCCGCCATCGCAGCCTTTCTCGCCGGAGCGATCGAACGGACCCGCGGCTCGGTGGGCTGGGTCGTCGCGACGCGCAGCTTAGCCGAGTTTCCGTTCGCCACCTGGTTCGCGCGCGGCGACGCCGAACTGCCCGTCGACGAAGCCGCGTTTCGCCTGAGCGAACACGAAGCTCGCGTGCTCGCAGCCGACATCGCGCCGGGCCTCGACGACGGCCTGGCCGCGAGGCTTGCGCACGCGACGGCTGGGTCGATCGGAAAATACTGCTTCGCGCTGGCCACGACCGCAACGCAGTGCGGACTCGCGCAGCACGTGCTCGATGACGGAGGCGATGCCTTCGAGCGCTTCGTCGACGCCGCGTTGCATTCGCTCGATGGCGCGGAGCGCGCGCTGTTACGGGAGAGCGTGTTCTTCCCCGACCTCGACCGGCGGCTCTTCGCCGCCGCGGGGCACGACGACGCGGAGGCGCGGCTCGCGCGCCTGCGCGCCAAACTACCGACGGCGTTCGCGGTGGACGGCGCGCGGCTGCACTTCAGCCCGCTCTTCGGCAGCGCGCTCGTGCGGCGCGTGGCCGCCGACGGGACGGATGCGGTGCGCGCGGCCAACGTCCGGGCGGCCGAGGCGCTGGAACGGGCCGGTCGCGCGACCGAAGCCCTGGCGTTCTACATTCGCGGCGGGGCTTTCGACGCGCTGGCGCGCGCGATCGAAACGCACGGCTTCCGCTTCGTCGAAGCGGGGTACGGCGAAGCCGTCGGCGAGGCGATCGACGCTCTCGATCCGATGGCGCAGATGACGAGCCCCGTGATCCTCGCGATCAAAGCGATGTTCGAATCGCGGCTCGGCCGTTTCGACACGGCGGAATCCTGGTTCCAACTGGCGCTCAATCGTGCGTCCGAGAGCGCGGTGCGCGATCAGATAACGTACGAATACTGCACGCACCTCTTGCGCTTCATTCGACCCGAGGCGATCGAGCTGCTCGAAGGCCTCGCCGCCAACGCCGGCACGAGCCCGGAACTGCGCGCGTACGCACTCTCGGCGCTCGGTCCCGCCTACGTGTTCTCGCGCCGCTTCGACGACGCGCTGCGGGTCACGAGCGAAGCGCTCGAAGCGCTCGAAGCGCTCGGGCCGGGCGCCGGACCGCACCTGCGGGCGCGCGTGCATCATCAGTCCGGTTACGTCGCGCTCTTCCGCGGCGACGGCGACCGCGCGAAGGAGTTAGCCGCGATTTCGCTCGCGCTCGCGACCGAACACGGGTTCTTCGATGTGGCGGCCGGTGCGCTGACGGTCCTGTACAACGTGGCCTCGGACGTGGAAGACGATACGGCGGAGAGCGTGCGGCTGCTCGAAGCCGTCGCCGACTGCGCGGCGAAATCCAGCAGCTTGACGACCCATCTCTTCGCGCTGATCGCGCGGTTGGAAGTCGAGGTCGAGCGCGGCAACGAGCAGTCGATCGAAGAGCTCGACGCCAAGCTGCGCACCATCGACATCACGTGCAGCGGGCGCGCCGCTTACGAAGCCCTGTTACCCTCGCAGGCCCTGCGCGCGGCGTGGAGCGGCGATTTCGCCGGCGCGTACCGGTTGCTCGCCCAGAGCGCCCCGCAGCAGTGGAGCGCCGACCGCAAGGGTCTGCGCTGGGCCGAGATCGCGGTCTACGCGGCGGCTGCCGGGCTGGAAGTGGAAGCGTCGGTCGCGGCGCGGAACGCCTCGGATCTGCTCGAAGGCCTCGACGTCGACGTGCGCGTGCAGCGCGCGCGGCTCCTGTTGGCTTTGGCGATGGTGCTGCTCGGCCGCAGCGACTCGGCGCGCGAAGAATTCGAGACCGTCGACGGTGCGGTGCACCTGCTCTCGCCTCGCTTGCGCGCGCTGCGCCACGCTTTCGGTGCGCTAGGCGAGCGCTACCGGGGCGTCGCCAACGCCGCGGCATTGCTCGAGAGCATCAACGCGTTGCGCGACAACCACTTCGGCGGTCTAGGCCGCATGCTGATGAACCTGCCGCTCGCGGACAACGCCTCGCTGCGCTTGCGGGAACTCAGCGCCGTCGAGCGGCGCACGCTCGCCGAACTGTCGCTCGGCAACGTGGTCGTCAACGAGCGGCGCGTCGATCGCGTCGTCGCCAAACTGGGCTGCATCAACCTGCGCGCCGCGCTACGCGCGGCCGGGCGCCACCCCTCGTCCTCCGAGCCGAATCCACCGAATCTGAGGGTCGTACGAACATGATCGCAACGCACTCCCAATACGATCGTCTGCGGTCCAACCGCGACGAGATCGTGTGGCGCATCATCACCAACGGCGTCCTGCCCGAGCAGCGGAATCTGGCCGTGGACGTGGTCGCCGACGCGTTCTTCGACCGGCTCTTCGAAGCGCTCGAACGCGGTTCGTACCTCGACGTGATCGCGTGGGTCGACCGGACTTGCGCGGCGTACGCGGAGTTTCCGCAGATCGGCTCGATGCTCGCCGGTTCGTGCCGGGCCGTCATCGCGTCGCTGACGGAGGACGCGGGGCGGCCGTCGGAACTGGTTGCGGAGCTCTGCGCGCTCGAACAATCGATAACGGGCGTCGCCTTCAAAGCGCGTTCGCCGCGAACGAAAGCGAACGTGCCGCTCGACGATATCGATTCCGTCATCCACGAACTGCTCGAGAAGCTCGAAGCCGCGGATCCGCTGACCAGCGAGCACTCCCACGCGGTCTCGGCCTGGTGCGGGCGCATCGGGCGGCGGTTGTCCCTCTCGGAGACCGAAGTGACCTACGTGGCCCGCTGCGGCCTCGTGCACGACTTGGGCAAGATGCACACGCCGCCCGACGTCCTGGGCGCGCCGCGCTCCCTGACCGAATCGGAGTGGGTCCTGATGCGCGCCCATTCGAGCGCGGGCGAGGAGATCGTGCGCTCGTACAAGCCGCTGCGGCACCTCGCGCCGGCGGTGCGTTCGCATCACGAGCGGCTCGACGGCACCGGCTACCCCGACGGCCTCGTCGGTTCGCAGATCACGCTCGCGACCCGGATCGTGACCGTCGCGGACGCCTTCAACGCGATGATCGGCCGCCGTCCGTATCGCCTGCCGATGTCGCCGATGGAGGCCATCGACCGGCTCGCCGAGGGACGTGGGAAGCAGTTCGATCCGATCGTCGTGGAAGCGATGATCGACGCCGTCCAACACAGCGCCGCCAAAGCGCCGAAGGCCGAACCGGTTTGACTTAAGCGCCGGCGCTGATGCGCTCTTCGAGTTCGGCCAGCGCCGGACCGGGACCGAGCTCGGCGATGCGTTTTCCCGCCTCGACCAGGGCGCCGGGGTTGCCGCCGGCGGCCCGGACGATGCGCCGCATCGCGTCGCTGCCGTCGCCGCCGTGAAAGTTCAGCAGGGCGAGAGCGGATTCGTCGTCGAGGGGCGGCACGACGATCGTGCGCTCGCCCCAGATGTGGAGCGGCGCCGTCGATGTCGCGGCGATCGAAACGTCCGGCGCGTGCTTCAGGACGTGCTCGCAGAACGCGCGCACCGAATCGGCGGATTCGTCCACGCCGTCGAAGAGCAGCAGCGTGTCGCGTTCGGCTAACGCTTGGACGACGCTGGCGAGCACGCCCGTGGGTCCGACTTCGAGATCGAGCACGGCTGCGATCGCCGCCGCCGGGGCGGCGCCCGCCGCGATGCGCTCGGCCCCAACGAAGACCACGCGTTCGAACTGATGCTGCGCCCAATTGGCAACGAGCGCCAGGAGGCGGCTCTTGCCGATGCCGGCCGGGCCGACCAGCGTGAGCAGACGCGCGTGCCGCATGGCCGCGAGGATGCGCGCGAGGTCGGCTTCGCGCCCGAACGTGGCGGGTTCGAGTGCCCCGGGATCGTCGCGGGTGCCGCTGCAGCGCGTGACGACCGGACCCTGCGAGGCCAGGTCGCCCGCGCAGACGCGGTTGCGGCCCAAACTCTTGGCCCGGTACAGCGCGCGGTCGGCCTCGTCGATCAGATCGACCGGCCGCCGGCCCTCCGCGGGGACGACCGCCCAGACGCCGACGCTCGCCGAGACGCAACCCAGGGTGCTCCCGCCATGCTCCATGCGGAGCGCCGTCAGCCGCTCGAGCCACGCGCTTGCCGCCGCGAACGCCTCCGCGACGTCGCACCCTTCGAAGATCACCGCGAATTCCTCGCCGCCATAGCGGGCCGCGAAGGTGTGCGGGTGACCGCCTTCGTCCGCGAGCAACGCGGCCACCCGGCGCAGGCACTGGTCGCCGGCTACGTGACCGTAACGGTCGTTGAATGCCTTGAAGAAGTCGATGTCCACGAGGGCCAGCGCGAGGCTGCTGCGGCGCTCGCGGCAGCGCACCCACGCGGCGCCCATGCGTTCCTCGAAGGCCAGCCGATTCGGGATGCGGCAGAGGCCGTCGATGCGCGCGAACCGGCCGAGTTCGACCCGCTCCTCGCGCCGCTGCCGGCTGCCGATGGCGGCGGCGATCGGCGCCGCGAGCGGGCGCAGGACGCCGAGCGCTTCGTCGGCGCCGGCGGTGCCGGGCCGGCACGGCAGGCGAAGCGAACCGATCGACTCGCCCTCCAGCACCAGGGGGATCACCGTGACGTTGCCGTCGTAGGGGTCGGCGTCGAGCGCCAGGCGGACCCCGTCGAGCTCGCAGACGCTACCGAGGGCGCGTTCGAGCTCGACGACCATCTGGGCGAGCGAACTCGGAGCCTCGATCGCCGCCGAAAGGGCCGCGAGCGCCGCGTGTAATCGGTGCATTCCTATCTCTGTTATCGGCAGCAATCACTGCCTGAACGTCAGGATGAGGCGCACGGCCGCCGGTTCGATGAAGAGCGCGTCGGTTTCCAGCGGTCCGTAGGTCGGGACGGCGCTGGAACCCGTGAGCCCGCGGTAGGGGACCCCGCCGCCGAAGATCGTATAGCGCCCGGCGGCTCCGTTGAAGAGATTCGTGCCCGCGAGGGAGAGGTCGAGGCCGCCGCCCAGCCGGCGTCCGAGCAGCGCGTCCACGACCGCGAACGGTGGGGCATTGAGCTCGTTGTTCTCGCCGCGGAAGGTTGCGACGGTCGCGGCGTGCCAGCCCCGGTCGCTCCAGTCGAGCTCCGCCGAGCCCTGCTGCTGCGGGATGCCCAGGAACTGCGCGTTGTCGACGAGGTTCCCGCCCGACGTCGGATTCGAGAATTGGGCGTTGAGGTTCTTCGGATAGGCGACGTTGAGCCCGTAGCGCGCGGTCACGAAGAGGTGTGCCGGTGCGAAGCGCTCGGAGAAGCGCAACTCGGCGCCCTGGTATACGGCATTGCCGACGTTGCCGTTGTAGGAGACGCAGGCGGGAATCGGATCGGCGACGGAGTTGTTCTTGCACGTCCCGGCGTCGACGGCGGCCAGCGGATAGAACACCTCGACGGGGTTGCGCAGGTTCGTCTGATAGAGCGAGAGATCGAGGGTCGCGCGGTGGGAGAATTCGTGCGAGACGCCCAGCTCGTACTCCGTGGCATGCTCAGGCTTCTCGTTCGCGCTCCCTTGACCGACGAAGACGTTGTTGCCGTCGAGTGCGAGTTGGCTGTACGGGAATTCATAACGTTCCGCGAGCAGGGGCGCGCGGAAGCCGGTGCCGAGCGAAAAACGCACCGCGGTGGCCGGATCCGGCGTGAAAATCGCGCCGAAACGGCCGTCGAGGTTGGAGCCGAACGTCGTGTAGCGCGATTCGAACACGCCGCCGTCGAGGCGCAGGTTCGGCAACGCCTGGACGCCGCCGCGCGCGAACAGCACGTCGATCGTCTGCCCGAGCAGCGGGATGCCGTCGGCCGCGAGCGACTCGTAGCGGGTGTACCCTCCGATCGCGAATTGCGATCCGGCCAGCGTCCGCTGCCACGTCAGCGCGCCGTTGTAGCGGTGGTCCGTGTGGTTGATGTCGTACGGCGAGGCCGATCCGCCGTCGACGTAGACGTCGTTATCGCTTTCCGAGAGGTCGGTCGTCAACTCACCCGCGCCGAGCGGCGCGCGCGCGCGAAGCTGGTACGCGCGCAGCGTTTGCGCGAAGGTCTGCGCTCCGACGCCCGTCAGTTGGCCGTACTCCGGGGTGCCGATGTCGGAGGCGTGTTCGTCGATACCGTTGACCGCCGAACTTTGGTCGCGGCTGTCGCCGAGCAAGAACACGCGCGCCGTAACGTCGGCGTCCTGGGAGAACGACCAAGTCGCGGTGGCGAGCGCCGTATGGGCCGCCACGCCCGAACCCAAGTGCGTCGCGCACGGCGAGCAAGACGGATCGCTCGACGAGTACAGGGGCACGGTCGCATTCACGAAGCCGGTTTCGTTTTGATCGTCGATCGCGGTCGCGTAGCCGAGCTTGCCGGCGGTCCCGGTCGCGTTGAACCAGAGGTCGCTGCGGCCGAAGGAACCGTCGGAGAGCGACAGGGCTTGGTGCGCTTGGGCCGTGGGCCGCAGCGAGATCAGATCGATCGCGCCGCCGAAGGTGTTGCTGCCGTTGGAATCTTCCGGTCCCAAACCTTCGGTGACGTCGATGGCGGAGAAGGCCGCGACCGGAAGGCGCGAGAGGTCGAAATCGCCGGTGTTCCCGTCGTTGAGCAGTTGGCCGTCGAGCGCGAGCAGCGATTCCGAAGGATCGGGGCCTCGCAGCGAGACCACGCTTATCGCACTCGCGGCGCCTCCGTCGGGCCGCGAGAACGTCGCGCCGGGAACTTGCTGTAAGCCGTCGACGATCCGGTCTTCGCCCAGCGCTTCGAGGTCGGCGCGCGTGATCGTCACGGACGGGATCGCCCCGCGAATCGGGGCCAGCCGCCCATCGACCGTTGCCTGGCCGATCGGCCGCAGCTTGGGAGAATCCAGCGGTTCGAGCGCGATCTGGACTTTCACGTCGTGGGTCGCGTCGACGCTCACCGTCACGGGTGCATAACCGGGCGCCGAGGCCGTGATCTGATACGTGCCCGGCGGAGCGTTCAGCGTGAACTCGCCGGTGGCATCGGAGCTCGTATCGAGCGCGGGCGTGGCGCGCAACTCGACGTGCGCCGCGCGCAGCGGCGCGCCCGCAACGGAGTGAACGTTGCCGTCGATGAGACAGCACATCGCAACCAAAAACACAACCGCGCGAAGGTACCGGAAGCCGCCGAGTGGTTCCTCCGTTTCGCGTTGCGCGCTTCGTTACGGTCGCTTGGACTCGTGCAGGTAGACGCGGTTTCCGTCGGGATCGGCAGTCGTCGAAATCCAGCAGATCGGGGTCTCGAAGGGCTCCGTCGATTCGACGCCGCGTTCGACCAGCGCCGCACGGAACGCGGCGAGGTCGGACACTTCCAGGGCGAGCGACTGCGCCGAACCGGGAACGCCGGCCTGTTCGAAATTACCGATGCCGAAGGTGGCGCCGCCCGCTTCGAACTCGATCCAGAAGTCGGAGTCGATGCCTGCCTTGGGCAGGCCGAGCACGCCGTGGTAGAACGCCACGGCGCGCGCCAGGTCCGTGACGGGATACATCGTGAAAGCGATTCCGGTAACGCTCATGCTGCGACCTCCGAGATTAGCGCCGGGCAAGTTGTTGCAGGACGGCGCCGAAAGCCGCCGTGCACGCCGCCTCGTCGGGCGAGCGCGCGCGATCGTTCCAGGTTGCGGAGACGCAGTAGCTCGTCCCGTCCGGTGCCGTCACGTAGCTGGTCAGATTCAAGACGCCCGCGTCGCTCCCGCCCTTGTAGGCGATCCGTTTCCAGCCGGAAACAGGAACGCCGGGATTGATCGTCATGAGGTCGAGGTCCGCGACGCGTTCCATGAAACCGCAGAGTTCGCGATTGGTCAAGAACCATTCGATATCCAGATCGGCAGGCGAGAGGTCGAGGTCCGCGAGCCCGGGCAGCGCTCCGGCGTCGAGTTTCGCGAGGATGGTGCGGCGCGCGGCGGCGTCGCCCGCCCGGTACGCGGAGCGGAGCGGAGCGCCGTATCGGCTCTTGAGCGCGAAGAGTTCGCGCGTGGTGAGGAACGGTGTGTTACGCGGCGAGAGCGCCTCGAGCGCGGGGCGTCCGACGAGGCCGGCCAGCACGTCGGCGGCCGTGTTGTCGCTGATCGAAATCATTTGCGCGGCGTAGGTCGCGAGCGTGATCGGCGTTCCGGCGGGCCAGGTCTGGAAGGTTCCCGAGGGCAGGCTCTTGGCTGAGGCGGGCAGCGGAACGACGTCCGACCAGGAGCGCGCCTTGGCGTCGATCTGGGCGCGCAGCGCCGCCAAGACGACGAGTTTGAAGCTCGAACCGACGGCCAGCGGCCGATCGGCTCCGGCCGCCGCGACGTCCTCGCCGTCCGCGCCGGCGCGGCGCACGAGGTAGGATACCGGGCCGTTCGCGGCGGCGAGCTTGGCGAGCGCGTCGTCGAGGTTCGATGCCCGTGCGACGGGCGGGAGCAGGCGCAGGGTCGTGAACTTTCCGTCCGCGTCGAGCGCGACCAGCACGTGATTCTCGGCCTTCGCGAAGATCGCATAATAGGCGCCGTCCCGCACCTCGACGCGTTCGAACGCGCCTTCCTGCGCGGTGAGCTGATCGAGGATGCTGCGGATCTGCTCGATCGGAACCGCGGCCAGGAAAGCCGCCGAGAACCAGCCGGGCTGCACGGGCCGCTCGGTGAAGAAGCGCTCCAGCGCCTTCCGATCGGCCTCGGAGGTTTCGTCGTGAAGCAAGAGTGACGAGACCTTTCCCGCGGCGTCGAGCCCGATCGTCGCGATCAGTCCGCCGCGTTCGAACGTCAACGCGTAGTCGCTGCCCTGCGGACGCACGGACGTGAGCTTGCCGAGCCGCATACGGAAGTCGTCGACGATCGACTGGAGCGTCGCCGGAGGGACCTGTGCGGTGAAAGACGCGTCGAAGGCCCCGGCGTCGACGCTTTTCGCGCTGAAGAGCGCGGTCAGAATCGTCGCCTTCGTATCGGCCGATTGCGCCGCCGCGCCTCGCGGAGCGCCGAGCGCGACCAAAATCGCTAACGAGAGGATTCCGAGCAATCGCATACGCTCTATTCCGACGAGGAGCGGCCGCTGCCTTCGAACGCCGCCCGGCGCCGCTCCGGGCTTCTGGCACGGCGTACCAGGGACGCGCTTCCGGCGGCGGAAAGCACGCTCGATGGACTCGATTCTCGGTGGGATCCGCGTGCTCGATTTCGGCCGATACATCGCGGGTCCGTTCTGCGCCGCGCTGCTCGGCGACTTCGGCGCGGACGTGATTCGCGTCGAGAAGCGTGGTGGGAGCGAGGATCGTTTCTTGCTGCCGCTCGCGCCCGGCGGCGACGGCGCGTCTTACATCGCGCTCAATCGCAACAAACGATCGCTGACCCTCGATCCCGCGCACGAACGCGGCCGCGAGGTCGTGCGGCGGCTCGTCGCCAGCGCCGACGTCGTGGTCGTGAATCTTCCGATACCGACGCTCGCGGCCTTGGGCCTCGACTACGATTCGCTGCGCGCGATCCGGCCCGACATCGTGCTGACGATGATCTCGGCCTTCGGCTCGCAGGGACCTTACTCCGACCGGGTCGGCTTCGATGCCGTCGGTCAGGCGATGAGCGGCTCGGCCTACATGAGCGGTCTGCCCGACGCGCCGGCCCGGTCGACGACGAATTTCGTCGACTACTCGACGGCGCTTTCGGCGGCTTTCGGAACGGCGCTGGCGCTACTGGAACGGGCGCGCACGGGTCGCGGCCGGATCGTCGAAGCGGCGCTGTTTCGTACGGCGCTGAACCTCACGAACGCCTACGTCCTCGAACAGGATGCGATCGCCCCCAACCGGGTGGGCACGGGGAATCGCGCACAATCCGCCGCGCCTGCGGATCTCTTCCGCGCCGCGGACGGCTGGCTCGTGATCCAAGTCGTCGGCGATCCGCTCTTTCGGCGGCTCGCGCGCACGATCGGCGCCCCGGAATGGCTCGACGACCCGCGCTTCGCCGGCGACGACTCGCGGGGCAACCATGCCGCTGAAATCAGCGTACGCGTCGGCGCCTGGTGTGCGTCGCGTTCGTTGAGCGAGGCGCTCGCGGAACTGGAACGCGCCCGGGTGCCGTGCGGGCCCGTCTACTCGTTCGCGGACGTGTTGGCCGATCGACACGTCCGCGAGGCCGGGCTCTATGCCGACGTCGCGTATCCGGGTTTGGCCAGGCCGGCGAAGATCGCCGTGCCTCCGGTCAGCCTTTCGGAGCGTCCGCCGGCCGCGGTGCGCGCGCCGCTGACCGGCGAGCACACGGACGAAATTCTGGCCGAACTCGGCTATGCCGGTCCGGAGATCGAGGCGCTCGCCGCTTGCGGCGCGATCTGATCGGAATTCACGCTAACTCTTCGCCCGAGTTCGCATCGTCGTCGTGGGAGACGTCGAGACGCGCCGCCCGGTCGCGGAACGGATTCGCCTTCAGGGTTCCCTCGCAGGTGGGAGACGGGCATTCCGTCCCCGTCAGTACGGCTGCCGAGTAGTATTCGGCGAGACAGCGATCGCAACGGAAATATGGCACGAGTATGCTACGCCTTCGACGCGGGCGAACCGATCGCAGGCGAACTTACGTAAAGCTTTCCAGACTCACCTTCGTAGCGGGAACCCGGCGGCCGGCGGCACGAAGAGCGACCGATGTCGACTGCCGTCTTGCCCCACATCGCGCGCGACGCCGTCGCCGTCCGGCGCGACCTGCACGCCCATCCCGAGTTGGGCTTCGCGGAGCATCGCACCGCCGGGCTCGTCGCGGAGCGGCTCGCTGCGCTCGGCTGCGAGGTCCACGCCGGCATCGGCGGAACGGGCGTCGTCGGGCTGTTGCGCGGCGCCCGGCCGGGCCCGACGGTCATGCTGCGCGCGGACATGGACGCGTTGCCGATGCCCGAGGAGAACGACGTTCCCTACCGTTCGACCGTCCCCGGCGTCACGCATGCGTGCGGGCACGATGCGCACGTCGCCATGCTGCTCGGCGCTGCCGCCGTGCTGTGTGAGCGCACCGAGGAGTTCGCGGGCCGGATCGCGTTCGTGTTCCAGCCCGCCGAAGAAGGCGGCGGCGGCGCGCTCGCGATGCTGCGCGACGGCCTGCTCGGCCGCTTCGAGATCGCGCGCGCGTACGGCCTGCACATCAGCACCGTGCTCCCGAGCGGTGTGTTCGGGACGCGGCCGGGCGCGTTCATGGCGGCCGTCGATCAGTTCGATCTGGTCGTGGAGGGACGCGGCGGACACGGCGCGATGCCGCATCTGGCGGTCGACCCGGTCGTCGTCGCGGCCGACGTCGTGGGCGCGCTGCAGCGGATCGTGAGCCGCGAGGTCGATCCCGTCGAGCCCGCCGTGGTCACGATCGGCGCGATCAACGGCGGGACGACGTACAACGTGATCCCGCCGCGCGTCGCGCTCAAAGGGACGGTACGGACTTTCAGCGAGGCCACGCGCGACGGCATGCAGGCGCGCATCCGGCGCATCGCGGAGCACGCCTGCGCGGGCGGGAACGCGCACTGCACGCTCGACTGGCAGCACTCCTATCCTGTGACCGTAAACGATCCGGCGGAGGCCACCTTCGTGCGCGAAACGCTGGCACGCGCGTTCGGCGCGCAGCGCTCCATCGAGACGCCGCCGATCATGGGCAGCGAGGATTTCTCCTATTTCGCGCGCGAGATCCCAGCGTGCTTCGCGTTCCTGGGCGCGGGCGATGCGGCGCATCAGTACCCCAACCACCACCCGGCCTTCGATATCGACGAAGCCGCGCTCGAAGCCGGCATCGCCGCGCACGTGGAACTGGCGCTAGGGGCGCTGTCGCGCTGAGCGACTCGCGTTGCGAAATAATGCAGCATCAGCCAAGCTCCGCTGCGGATCCCGTGCTATTTAGTTGTTTTTGCTGCAGTCTGCTGACGATTCGACCGGCGGTAAACGATAACTAACGATAAGGCATCGGCGCTGTACGACGCGAGGCCTACTGCGCCGGCTCGGCCACCACCGTCATCGACTTGAAGACCGGCGCGCCGAAACTGGTCACCATCGCGACGTCGAGCGCGTCGCGGCCGCGGCCGATCAGCACGCGGCCCTTGCGGCGCTCGTTGTTGCGCGGATCGAACGTGTACCAGCGGCCGCCGAGATAGGCTTCGAACCACGCGCAGAAATCCATCGGCAACCCGGGCGGCGGCACGTCGATGTCCGGGAGGTATCCGAACGCGTAGCGCGCCGGTACGTTCATGGCGCGGCAGAAGCTGATCGCCAGATGCGCGAAATCGCGGCAGACGCCCGTGCCGCTCTCCAGCACGTCGGCGGCCGTGGTCGTGGCGACGCTGGAGCCGTACGCGAATGAAATGTTCGCGTGAACCCAGTCGCAAATCGCCTGGACGCACGGCCAGCCCGGCTCGACGGTACCGAAGAGTTCCTGCGCGCGAAAGAACAGCACGTCCGAGAGACAGAACCGGCTGGGCAGAGTATAGACCAGCGCTTCATCGGGAAGATCCTCGATGCGTTGCAAGCCGGCATCGGGAACGAGCGGGTCCAGTTCGGACGTAACGCTGACAAGCGCGTCGTAACGCACCGTGAACGGGCCGGCGGGCATCGTCAGGCGCCGGCAAATGTTGCCGAACGCATCGGCATAATCGTGCCAGGGGACCTGTGGGGCCGTCACCCACGTTTCGGAGAGCATCTGGTGCGCCCCGTGAGCGACCGGCCGCACCACGAAGATGGCGGCGGTGTCCAGGGCGGGTTCGTACACGAACTCACACCCCACGCGGAGCTTGAGGTCTAAAGTGCTTTGGGCCGGAGAGGACATCTGCATGGCTTGCGGTTACCCGAGCGGCCGCGCCTTTCTACCAAAGTCGAGCCGCCGGCGCGGCGAAGGGACCTTTAGCGCGCGAGGCTGTCCAGCGCCGCGACGAGGCGCGCCGCTTCCGCGGCCGTCGAGTACAGACCGACGCCGGCGCGCACGACGCCGCTGTGCGCGAGCGTCTCGGGCGCGATCTTCCCGACCGCGGTCGTCGCATAGAAATCGCCGTGCGAGACGAAGAGGGCGTGCTCGTCGCTCAGGCGCTGCGACACCTCCGCGGCATCCCAGCCGGCGATGGAAAAGGAGATCGTCGGGTGCCGCGGGACCCCGGCCGGCGGTTCGTACAGCGTGACGTGCGGCAACGCGCGCAGGCCCTCGAGCAGTCCGCGGAAGACCGCGTCTTCCTCGCTCGCGGCGCGGTGCATCGTTGCCGCGAGCCGGCCGCGCGGGTCCTCGGCAGCGCCGTCGGAAAGGCCGGCCAGGAAGTCGAGCGCGGCGGCGGTGCCGACGATGCCTTCATGGTGGAGCGTCCCGCTCTCGCCGCGCTTGTGGCCGGTCGCGCGTTGCGGCGCGAGCTTGGGAAAGTCGAGCCGCTCGAGCAGATCTTCGCGCACGTAGGCGACGCCGACGTGCGGTCCGTAGACCTTGTACGCCGAGAACGCCAGCATATCGGCTCCGAGCGCGCCGACGTCGAGGACGCCGTGCGCGGCTGCGTGCACCGCGTCGACGAAGACCAGCGCGCCGTGCGCGCGGGCCGCCGAAGCCATGCGCGCGACCGGATTGATCGTGCCGAACGCGTTGGATGAGAGGCCCACCGCGACGAGCCGCGTGCGCGGGCTCAGAAGCCGTTCGTAGGCCTGCAAATCCAGCTGCGGCTTGGAATCGAGCAAGGGCACGAACTTCACGACCGCACCGTAATCGCGCTCGAGCGCGCGCCAGGGATCGATATCCGCATGGTGGTCGAGTTCGGTGACGAGGATCTCGTCGCCGGGCACGAGCGAGCGGCCGAAGGCGCGCGCGATATGAAAGGTCAGGGTCGTCATGTTCGCGCCGAAGAGCACGGCTTCGGGCGTAGCGGCGCCCAGGAAAGCGGCAGCTTTCGCACGCGCCGCATCGAGCGCGGCCGTCGTTTCGATGCTGCTGCGATACGCCCACCCGTCGTTCGCGTTGGTGTGTAGCAAGTAGCCGCTGACGGCGTCGGCCACGCTTTGCGGGACTTGGGTGCCGCCCGGCCCATCGAAATACGCGACCGGCAGATCGCGAATCGTGCGCTGCAGCGCGGGAAAGTGAGGTCGCACGCGCTCCGCCAGCGCCGGGCTCGTCGTGGTCATACGCGTCATTTCGCCCGAGCCGCGGCGCCGCCCGCCCGATACGGGGAGCGCCGCGACGACGAGCGCTGCTTAGACGACTAGCGCTTGGCTTTGCGGCCGGCCGTCTTCTTGGCCGCCGTTTTCTTGGCCGCCGGTGCGGCTTTGCGAGCCGGGGCGGCTTTTTTCGCTACGGCGCTCTTCTTGGCCGCAGGCGCTTTCTTCGCCGTGGCAGCAGCCCCGCGACGCGCGGGAGCGCTGACGGCTTCCTTCAGGGGTTTGCCGGCGGTGAACTTGAGGACGCGCTTGGCGGGTACTTTCACCGGTTCGCCCGTTTGCGGATTGCGCGCGATGCGCGCGGCGCGATCGCGAATCCGGAACTGGCCGAACGGCGTGAGTTGCACCTTGTCCCCGGCCTTGAGCGTGTTGGTGATCTTGTCGAGAATCGCTTCCATGAGTTCGCCGACCTGTTTACGCGGCAGCTCGAAATCTTCAGCCAACTCGCGTACGAGCTCGTTCTTGGTCATAGGCCCTTTCGCATACGGTCGTGGTTCCATACGGAACCCGCGTTTGCGGGATTATTCGCTCCGGGTCGCGGAGACCCGCTCGATTTTCAGGGAAATTCAATCGTTTTGTGCGCTCCGCGCCGGAGGGGGCGGCAGAGGGAGGTCCAAAGGAGCGGCCAAACGATGCTCGGCTTCCGAATCGATCGCTTCGTGCTCGCTTCGGCGCTGCTCGCGTCCTCCGTCGCAACGATTGCCGGGGCGGCTGCGAACGCGCCCGGCCCCCTCGCGCCCACGGTCATCAACGTCTCCGTTGTGCCCGCCGAGCGAGCCGCGACGATCCTGCGTTCGGTCTATCCGCATGCGACGATCCGGGTCGATCGCGCGGCCAACGCGATCGTCGTCGTGGCGCCGCCCGACGTGGTCGCGGGCATGCGCGCGATCGTGACGGGCATCGATACGAAGAATCCGACGGATACCACCGTCGAGGCCGTGCAGCTGCACAGCGCGTCGCCGCCCGACGTGATCGCCCGCATTCGCGCGACCTTTCCGCACGCGCATTTCACGGCGGCTCCCAATCGGACGATCGTCGTGAGCGCGGTTCCGAGCGACATGGCCGAGATCAAATCGGTCGTGGCCGCGATCGATACGCCGCCGCTCGCGCCGACGCCGCGGCCCGTGTATCCGCCGGTGGCCGTCCGCGTCGTCGACGGAAACACCGCGCTGATCGCGCGCGCGGTCGCCCGTGCGGTTCCGAACGTGCGCGTCGCGGTCTCGGGCGCGCAAGTCGTTCTGGTCGGTCCGCCCGACGACGTCGCGCACGCGAAGGATCTGGTCGGCCAACTCGATCAAGTGCCCGCCGGCGTCCAGTACACCAACGTCTACCGCCTGCGCTACGTGGATGCGGGCTCCGTCGCGCGCTTGCTCGAGCGCTCGTTCCACGGTCTCGACGTACAAGTCGACAAGGACCTCAACGCGGTCACCGCCTTCGCGACGACCTCCGTGCAACAGCGGATCGCGAACGCCGTCGCGCAACTCGACGCGCCGCCGCCCGGGGCGCCGGGTTCCGGCGGCCCCGGCGAAGCCGGCGGCGGCATCGCGGGAACGGAGGTCGTCACCCTGAAAGCGGCGGTGCCCGGTACGGCCGGCGCCGCGTCGACCTCGGCCGCCGACATCGCGCAGACCGTTCAGTCCGCGCTTGCCGGCACCGCGCCCGATCTCAAAGTGACGGTGCACCCCAATTCCACCCGTCTCGTGCTGACGGGCAGCCCGTACAGCATCTCGCTCGCCAAGAACCTCATCGCGCAGCTCGACGTCGCCGAACCCTTGGTCGTGCTCGATACCGAAGTCCTCGAGGTCGACGAGAACGTGCAGAAACAGTTAGGGCTGAAGTTTCCCACCGCCGCGCTGTCGACGACCTACAGCGAGCTGACGCCCGCCGCGCAGGCCAACGGCAACGCGTCGCAGCTCCTGAGCTTGCAGCCGCTGACGCGCACGCCGCTGACCCTGGGCGCGGAGCTCGATTTCCTGATCACGACCAACCGCGCCAAGATTCTCGAAGACCCGCGCATCACGACGTTCTCGGGGCGCACCGCGTCGCTGCGCGCGGGCGAAACCGTCAACATCCTCACGACCACGGGCGGCGGTACGGGCACGGTCGCGACGACGCAGGTGCAATCGTTCCAAACCGGCGTGACCCTCGACATCACGCCGGTCGTCAACAGCGACGACTACGTGACGGTCTCGCTGCACCCTTCGGTCAACACGGAAGCGGGCGTCAGCGCCGCGGGCGTGCCGAACATCCAGACGCGCGATACCACGACGACGGTCGGGCTGCACGACGGCGAGACGATCGTCGTGGGCGGTCTGATCGAAGACACCGACTCGCGCAACGTACAGAAGATCCCGATCCTGGGCGACCTGCCGCTGATCGGAAAGCTCTTCCAAGACGTCGGTGTGAACCACACGCGTAACGAGTTGATCGTCACGGTCACGCCGCACATCGTCAAGCCCGGAAACAACGCCGATTTCGGCCAGTCGACGATCGGCGTGCCGACGCCCGCGCCGTTGCCGACGCTCGCACCGACGGCGACGTTGCCGCCCGTGAGCCGCGCCCCGCGGCCGCGCCGCACGCCGGTCGTCATCACGCAGAACACGCCCGCACCCGAACTGACCGCGGAGCCCGCCCCCTTCCCGTCCGCGACGCCGATCGCCGGCGCGAACGCGAAGACGCCGCAGCCGTTGCCCAGCGCGTTCGGAGCGACCAACGTCTTCACGTACGGCACCGCGCCGCCCAACAACTACGTCGATCCGAGCCAGCCGCCGCAGATCTTCTTCGTGCAGGCGCAGCCCACCGTGATCCGCAACGGCCAAGCGCTCACGATCTCCGCGATCACGAGCAGCAACGTCACGACGCTCGCGTTCGGCGCGTCGCAAGTGGCGACGCAAGCGTCGCTCGCCCGCATCGGAACGGGTCAGTGGCAGTCGACCTTCAATTTCAGCACCGCGGGTTTGCCAGCGAGCACGGGGAACGTTTCGATGGTGCTGGTCGCCACGACGAATCTCGGCGGTACCGCGACCCTGCGCATCCCGTTCTCCGTGGTCGGCCCGTGAACGGGGTGAAGCAGTGAACCGACTGAACCGGTGAACCGGGTGAACCAGTGAACCGGCTGCAGCAGTTCGCTGCGGCGTTGGCGTGCGCGGCTGCGCTCGTGGCTTGCGAGCGGGTCGGGGCGGGGTACTACGGTCCCGATACGAATCCGTCGGCTTCGCCGAGCGCGTCCGCCTCGCTGCCGCCGGGCAACTGCGCGTCGCCGAGCGCGACGGTGCTGATCGGGATGTCGAGCGCGTTCGCCCTCGACCAGGATCCCACGTTCGGCCCCCTCGCGGGCTATGCCGACGTGACGAATGCGGAACCCACGCAGGCGGGCGTCGTCGACGCGACGGTCGGCGAGAGCGTGCAATTCGTCAACTTGGAGGCGGCTGCCGTGAATCACTCCGCGGTCGGCTTCCCGGCGGCGGGAAGCGGCGCGAGCGGATTTCCCGCGGTGCCGTATGCGTTTCCCTCGGCCGCGGCGTCGCCGTCGTCCGCTACGGTCATCGGCACCGCCTATTGGTCGACCGGCCGTATCGCGCCGTCGAGCGGCGACCCATGTTACTCGCAGTCGTTCACCGTGCCGGCCGCCGGCACGTACTATTTCGGCGATCTCGATTACTACAACACGATCACGAGCTTGCGCGGGGTCATCGTGGTGAGCGCCGCTACCCAAGCGCGGCGCGGAGCCGCCGGCGCCCGGCCGCCCAGGCGCTGAAACGGCGCGCGGGCGGCGGGACCGGCTGCCCGGACGTTACTGCGTGAACCAGACGCCGTTGTGGTCGGCCGCGATGTGCACGTCCTCGGCGCTCATGCCGTTATGGTTGGTGTCGGTGAACCGATAAGTGCCGGTCGTTCCCGCATAGGGCGGCAGCGTCAGCAGCGCGTTCTCCACCGCCGCCGCGTCGGAGTTGCCCTTGGTCTTGTCCAGCGCGCGAGCCGCCAAGTGCGCCGCATCCCAGCCGAAGGACGCGAAGTTATTGGGGCGGGTGTGATATGCGGCGCGGTAGGCGGCGAGAAACGCTTTCTGCTGGGCATTGGGATGGGTCACGTTGAGGTCCATGTCCGAGTAGACTCCGTCGCCGTCCTTACCGGTGACGCGCAGGAAATTATCGGAGACGATGCCGGTCGAACCGATGATGCTGAGGTTGAGGCCGAGTTGGCGCATCTGACGCACGGCGATCGCACCGGTGGGCGATGCGGTCCAGATCAGGACCGTGTCGGCGCCGCTGGCTTTGATCTTCCCGAGTTGCGCGGTCACGTCGGTCGCGGTGATCGGAAAGGGCTCGTCGTCGACGACGGGCAGCCCCTCGTTCTGCGCCTCGGCGGCCACGACGCCGCTGCCCGTCGAGCCGTACGGCGCATCGTCGTGCAAGATCGCGATCTTCTTGGCGCCGAGCTTCGCCTTGGCGAAACTCAACAACCGTTGCGCTTCGAGTTCGTTGCGCGGGGTCGCTTCGAAGACGTGCTTGAGGATGCCGGCTTTCGCATTCCAGATCGTCGCGGTCGGCGTCATGTAGATCTGTACGAGATTCGCCGCGCCGGCCACGCGTGAGATCGCGCTCGAGGTCGGCGTGAGCGATCCGCCGATCAGCGCGGCGACGTGCTGGCCCACGAAGCTCGTGGCCAGCTGCGCGGCCGTATCGGCTTTGCCTTCGTCGTCTTGAATCACGATCTGCAACGGCCGGCCCGCGATGCCGCCGTGCGCGTTGATGTCCTTCTCGGCGAGTTCCAGGGCGTTGCGCTCCGGTTCGCCGAGCGGCGCGTAGAGGCCCGAGATCGAGAGGATCGCGCCGACGACGACCGGATCGCCGCTCGGCGCGGCACCGCCGGGCAGCGCGGTTGCGACCAGTCCGAAGAGACTCGTTAGCACCAAAGCTTGTATAGGAACAGAACGCATATAGCCTCCCGATATAAACCGTATGAGAAGGAGAAGAGGCCGTCATTCGACGTATTCGCGCGCAATGCTCCAGCTCGTCGTCGCCGGACTGACCGTCGGTAGCGGCTACGCGCTCGTTGCACTCGGCATCCACATCATCTTGCGCGCGACGCGGACGATCAATTTCGCGCAAGGCGAATTCGTGATCCTCGGCGGCCTGCTCGCCTACGGCGCCGTGACGTGGTTGCACGCAAACGTTTGGACCGGGCTCGCGCTCGCGACGCTGCTCGGCTTCGGCATCGGTTTGGCGTACGAACGCTTCGTGCTGCGCCCCGCCGCGCGCGCGGGCGAGCTGGCCGTCACGATCGCCAGCGTCGGCACGGTGTACGTGCTATTGTACGGGCACGCGCTGATCTGGGGCAGCCTGCCGCAGCCGCTACCCTACTTCAGCGGCGGCGCGCAGGACGTGAAATGGCGGGCGTTCGGCGCGGAGATCGCGGCGCAGCAAGCCTGGGTGCTGGGTCTGCTGCTGCTCGCGTTGGCCGTCCTTTATCTCTTTTTCGAACGGACCACGTACGGCAAAGCCGTCCGCGCCGCCTCGAACAATCCGCTGGGCGCGCGGCTGATCGGCATCGACGTCGACCGCGCGCGCGCGGTGAGCGTCGGCATCGCGATCGCGCTCGCGGCCTTCGGCGGTACGCTCATCGGCCCGATCACGCTCGTCGGCGGAGCCGCGGGCATCGGCATCTCGATCAAAGGGTTCGTCGGCGCGATTTTGGGCGGCCTCGATTCGCCCGTGGGCTGCACGCTCGGCGGACTCGTCGTCGGCGTGGTCGAGAAGCTGCTCGAAGGCCAAGCGGGATACGGCATTTCCGATCCCGTCGTCTATTCGTTGCTGCTGGTCATGCTGATCGTGCGGCCGCAGGGTCTGTTCGGGTCGCGCCGGGCGGTCCGGGATTGAACCGCGACCTGCGCGACGATGGGCGCATTCTGCCCTTCGCAGCGTTATTGGTGGTCGCGTTCGGCATCCTCGCTCGCGGCGACGCGAACCTGATGCAGGCGGGCACCTTTGCCGCGATCGACGCCGTTGCCGCGATCGGTCTCGGCGTGCTGCTCGGCAACGTCGCGCAGATCTCGCTCGGCCAAGCCGGGTTCTTCGGCGTCGGCGCGTACGCGCTCGCCTATCTCACCACGGCGGTCACGTGGCCGGCAAGCGTACCCCTGTGGCTGCAATTCGTCGCCGGAACGGCCGCCGGCACGCTCCTGGCCGCGCTCTTCGGGCTCGTGCTGGGTCTGATCGCGCTGCGCTTCAAGGGCCATTATCTCGCGATGGCGACCCTCGCTTTCGGGTTGATCGCCGCAGGCGTCTTTCGCGCGACCGCGGCGCTGGGCGGTGCGAGCGGAATTGCGAATATCCCGTACGCGCAATTCGGCGCGCTCTCGATCAGCGGCGTGCCCGCGTTCTGGTATGCCTGGGGCATGGCGGCGGTCGTCGCGTCGCTCACCTTCAACCTGTTGCGCGGTCGCACCGGGCGCGCGTTCGAAGCGATTCGCAACGACGAACTGGCCGCCGAGACGATCGGGGTTCCGACGCGCCGCTTCAAGATCGTCGCGTTCACCTATGCGGGCGCGCTCGCGGGATTCGCGGGCTCGTTCTACGGCTCTTATCTGGGCTTGATCGAGCCCGGCGGGGTGAGCGTCAACTTCTCGATCGACCTGTTATTGATGGTCGTGCTCGGCGGCGCGGGGCGCATCTCGGGCGCGATCTTGGGCGCGACCATCGTGGGCTTGACGAACATCTACGGGCACAACCTGGAGAACTGGCGGCCGGTCGTCTACGGGATCCTCGTCATTGCGATCGTCATCGCGTTTCCGCGCGGACTGATCGGCATCGTCCCGCGGCGGCGCGATGCGAAAGCGGCGCCCGCGCCCGATTCCCCGGGTCCTGCCGCCGCCTCACCGGCGCTCGCGCGCCTGCGCGTCGACCTGCCGGCGGATGCCGAGTGGCTCGTCGTCGAGCATGCCGTCAAACGCTTCGGCGGCCTCGTCGCCGTCAACGACGTCGGGTTCGCGCTCGAGCGCGGTAAATTGACGTCGCTGATCGGGCCCAACGGTGCGGGTAAGACGACGCTCTTCAACGCGATCTGCGGCATCGGCCGGGTCACGAGCGGCCGGGTGCTCGTGGCCGGACGCGACGTGACGGCGTGGCAGCCGCATCGCATCGCAGCGCTGGGCGTCGGCCGCTCGTTTCAAAACGCGCGGCTCTTCGGCGAGATGACCGTGCTCGAAAACGTCGTGGCGGGCGCGTTTCGAGCGGAGAGCGCCTCGTTCGCGAGCGACCTGCTCGCGCTGCCGGCGTCGCGCCGCAGCGGCGCGCTTGCGGGCGACCTCGCGCGCGACGCGCTCGCGCGGCTGGGCCTCGAAGCGCTCTCGGGCGCGCGCGCGCGCGACCTGGCCTTCGGCGACCGGCGGCGCGTCGAACTCGCGCGTGCGATCGCGGCGCGGCCGGGCCTGCTGCTGGTCGACGAACCCGCCGCCGGTCTCAATGCGAGCGAACGCGCGCGCCTGCGCGACGATCTGCTGCGCCTGCGCGACGACGGCATCACGTTGCTGCTGATCGAGCACGACATGCGTTTGGTGATGGACGTGAGCGATCGCGTGATGGTCCTCAAACTCGGAAGCCTCATTGCCGACGGCGCGCCGGCGCGCGTGCGCGACGACCCGCAGGTGATCGCGGCGTATCTGGGCACCGGGGTGTAGCGGCCGTGTTACTCGAGGTCGACGGCGTGCACGCCGGATACGGCAAGCTCGCGGTGCTGCACGGCGTCTCGTTGAACGTCGGCGCGGGCGAACTGGTCGCGGTGCTGGGCCCGAACGGCGCCGGGAAATCGACCTTGCTGCGTGCGATCTCGGGCTTCGACGCGACGGTGACGGCCGGCCGCGTGCGGTTCGCCGATGCGGATCTGGCGGGCCGCAAGCCCGAAGCGATCGCGCGAACCGGCTTGCAGCACGTGCCCGAAGGCCGTCAGCTCTTCACCGAACTCAGCGTCGACGACAACTTGCGCCTCGGCGCGTACGGGCGGCCGCGCGCGGACGTGGAACGCGCCGCGGCCGCGCTCTACGAACGCTTTCCGGCGCTCGCGGCGCGCAAGACGGCGACGGCGTTTTCGCTGTCCGGCGGCGAGCAGCAGATGCTCGCGATCGCGCGCGCGCTGATGGCGTCGCCCAAGCTCTTGATGCTCGACGAACCTTCGACGGGTTTGGCGCCGCAAATCGTGGCCGACATCTTTCGCATCGTCGGCGAATTGCGCGCCGCCGGCACGGCCGTGCTGCTGGTCGAGCAAAACGCGTATCTGACCCTCGAACACGCCGATCGCGCCTACGTCCTCGAAAACGGCGCCATCGCGCTCGAAGGCAGGGCCGCGGACCTCGCGCGCGACCCGCGCGTGCAGGCGATCTACCTGGGCGGTGCGACGGACGAGTGAACGCCGTCAGCGTCCGGCGGCGGCGCTCCGCAAGGAGTCGTCGGCGACGTACGCCGGGTTGAAGCGCCACGGCAGGCGGTCGAGCACGATCCGGCAGCGCAGCGCATCGGCGAGCAGCAGCAGGCGCGGCCCGAGCAGCACCGCCAGCGCGAGCCAGCCGTACGGCAAAAATCCGGGCTTCCGGGTGAACGGCACGAAGATTGCGAGCGTTATTGCAACCAGCACGCCTTGCACGAGCAATTGCGTTCCCGCACACGTCTTGAAGCAGAAGCGACGACGCGCTTCCGTATCTCCCTCCGGCCAGCGCGCGCCCTGGACCGCGACGCAATGCAATCCCGGAAAGACGCCGACGGCAACGCCGAGCCAAGCGGTCGCAGCCGAACCGACGATTACGAACCCGGCGACGTCCAACCAAGCGATCATCGCGCCGTCGCGCCTGCTCCAAGCTGCGCCGTCGTGCACGCGCGCGGTGCTTTGTCGGGCCGCCAGCGCAGCGGACGCGTCCCGTGGCGAAAGCGGCCGGAGGTCACCTGATCGAACGCGACTTCGAGCACGAGCTCGGGCCGCAGCGGCTGCCAGAGCGAACTCTTGCCGCGGTTCCAGCGGCTCGGTCCGCCGGGGGTGCGGCCCGTGAACGAGCTTTCGCTGCGCAGGTGGCGCAGGCGTTCGAAGAGTTCGCGCTTCTCGGCCGCCGAGAAACCCGAGGTAAAGCCGACGTAATCGAGCGCGCCCGCGTCGTCGTACAGTCCCAAGAGCAGTGAACCGATCGCGTCGCCCGCATCGTTGGCGCGATATCCGGCGACGACGCAATCGGCACTGCGGATCCGTTTGATCTTCACCATCGCGTCGCGGCTGCCGGCACCGTACGGCGCGTCCAGCCGCTTGGCGACGACGCCGTCGAAGGTGTCGCCGCTCGCGCCCAGCCACGCCAGCGCCCGGTCGGGATCGGTCGCGGCGGGCGAGAGCGCCAAACGCCCGTCGCCGTCGGGAACGAAGGCGCGCGCGAAAGCTTCGAGTAACGGGCGCCGCCGCAGCAGCGGCAGCGCTAGCAGGGATTCGCCCTCGCTGCCGCCGAGCAGATCGAAGAGCATATAACGCGCCGGATGTTCGCGGGAGAGCTTCGCGACCCGTGAGGCTGCGGGATGGATGCGCTGCAAGAGGTCGTCGAACGAGAGCGACTCGCCCGCCGGGACGATGAGCTCCCCGTCGAGCACGAAGCGCGTCGCGCGCAGGTCGCGCAAGCGTTCGACGATCTCGGGAAAATAACGTTCGAAGGGCTGGCCGGATTTGGAGCGCAGCGCGATCTCGTCGCCGTCGCGGAAGGCCAGGCAGCGAAAACCGTCCCACTTCGGTTCGTACTGCCAATCCGCACCGCGCGGGAGGAGGGCGACGCCGCGCGCTTCCATCGGCTCGAGGTCGAGCGGAACGCCCGCCTTCACAGCAACGGCGCCAGGTTCACGCGCCCGGCCTTCGCTAGGAGCGGCGCCCACAGGTCGCCCGTGCGCGCGAAACGTTCGCGCACGTTGTCGAGCCGGAAATCCGCGATTTCGATGCCGGCCGCGATTTCGTCCCAGGTCACCGGCGTCGATACCGTGGCGCGCGGCGTCGGCCGCACGGAGTAGATCGAAGCCAACGTGCGGCCCCATGCGTTCTGGTTGTAATCGACCAGCACGCGGCCGCGCGGGCGCTTAGCGATCTTGTATTCCGCGGTCAAGATGTCGGGCCGCTGCGCCGCCAGCGCGAAGGCGAAGGCCTTGGCGAAGCGCCAGACGTCGTGCTGCACGGGCCCGCGCTCGATGGGCACGTACACGTGAATCCCGTTCGAACCCGAGGTTTTCGCGAACGCGGGGAATCCCAGGTCCTCGAGCGCCTTCTCGAGGACGAGCGCCGCTTCGCGCACGACCGCGAACGGCGTCGCGCCGCGCGCCGCATCCTTCACGGGGTCTAGATCGAAGTGCAGGTAATCGGGCCGGTCGACGTCGTCGCAAGTCGCGTACCACTGATTGAGATCGATGCAGCCCAGGTTGACCGTCCAGAGCAGCGCAGCCGCGTCGTCGACGATCGGAAAATCGATCACGTTTCCCGAGTCGTGCGTTATCGAGCATTTCGTCAGCCAGGCGGGCGCGCCGGGCGGCGTGCGCTTCATGAAGAAGAAGTCGCCGCTCGCACCGTGCGGATAGCGCTTCATCACCATCGCGCGGTTCCGCAAGTGGGGCAGTAACAACGCCGCGACGTCCGCATAATACTGGAGCAGTTCGCGTTTGGTGTAGCCGGTCTCCGGAAAGAAGATCTTGTCGAGGTTGGTCAGATGCACGCCGCGGCCGCCCACGTCGAGCGTCGCTTCGCGAGCCTCGGCCGGAATCGCTACGGGCACCACGGCGCGTCGAGCGGGCATGTCCGGCCTTTACCCGTTGCCGCCGCTCGCGTCACAGGCGTTCCTCCAGCGCCCGGATGGCGTCGCGCGGGCCGGCGGCCACGATCTCGTCGCCGACGCGCAGCAGCGTCTCGCCCGGCGGCCGGAAGGTCATGATGTTGTCGCGCTTGAGCGCCAGAACGATCGCTTCGGTCGAGCGCCCGATCCAGTTCTGCAGGGTCTTGCCGGCCCAGGGCGAGTCGTGCGGAATCGTCAAGTCCTCGAGTAAGAGATCGGTGTTGCCCGCTTCGAGAATCGTGTCGATGAAATCGACCGCGGTCGGGCGCATCGCGAGGCTGGCCATCCGTTTGCCGCCGATGCTGTACGGCGAGATGATCCGGTTCGCGCCGGCGAGCCGCAGCTTGGCGTGCGAACCTTCGCGATTGCCGCGGGCGACGATGAAGATGTCGGGACGCAACACGCGGGCGGAGAGGGTCACGTAGACGTTGTCCGCGTCGCCGTCGGTGGCCGTGATCAGCCCGCGCGCGCGCTCGATGCCGGCTTGGCGCAGGACTTCGATATCGGTCGCGTTCCCGGCCACGGTCAAGTGCCCGGCGCGTTCCGCGGCCGCGAGCGATTCGTTATTGATATCGATGACGACGAAGCGGACCTTCTCAGCCGTGAACTCCTTGGCGATCTCGCGGCCGACGCGGCCGAAACCGCAGAGCACGAAATGGTCGTTGAGCGAACGCACGCGAGCCTCCATCCGGCGCTTTCCGACTTCACTGCCGAGCTGGCCTTCGAGCACGTACTCGCCCAGCGCCAAGAACGTGTAGGTCGCGGCGCCGACGCCGAGCACGATGACGAAGAGCGTCCACCACCGGCCGGAACTCGAGAGCGGTGACGGTTCCCCGCCGCCCACGGTCGTGATCGTGGTGATCGTCATGTACAGCGAGTCGAACCAGGACCATTTTTCGATCCCGATGTAGCCCGTCGTGCCGACCGCGATCACGGTGAGTAACAGCCCGACGGCAACGACAAGCTGCCTCGGCACGACGGAGAGCAAAGGCATCTCCGGGTTATACGGGAGCCGCCGCACCTTTACCCGGGTGCGCCGTTGACGCGCGGCTCGGGGGCGGCCGGCCGGCTGCGCGGAGAGCCCAGGTGGGGACCGGTCGCGTCGGCGCGAGGCTCCCCCCTATATGCGAAAAGTCGCAGGTAGCGGCTTCGGCGGCGAAGCATTGTAGCTCCTGAATTTCCCGGTCGGACGGCGCAGTTGGCGCTAAACGGGAGTGCCGGGATGGCCCCGCCGCTTAGAAAAGGTTCGATAGAGCTTTGCAGGAGTTGCCGCAACAGATCGTCAGCGGGCTGGCGACGGGGTCGATCTACGCGAGCGTCGCACTGGCGCTGGTCCTCATCTACCGTTCCATGGGCGTGATCAATTTCGCGCAAGGCGAGATGGCGATGTTCACGACGTTCATCGCCTGGCAGCTCATCCAGCTGGGGATGCCCGTGTGGGCGGCTTTCGGGACGACGATCGTCATCGCGTTTCTGGGAGCGATCGCGCTGGAACGCGTCGTGATCCGTCCGGTCGAGCGCGCCTCGCAGTTGACCGTCGTCATCGTCACGCTCGGTCTGCTCATCGTTTTCAACGGGCTCGCGGGGTTCATCTGGGGCTACGTGATCAAGACCTTTCCGAGCCCCTTTCCAACGACGCCGATCACCATCGGCGGCGCGTCGTTCAACAGCCAGGATCTGGGCATCATCGGCGTCTCGCTCGCCTCGCTCGGCCTGATCTCGCTCTTTTTCGCGAAGACCAAGGTCGGGTTGGCGATGCGCGCCGCGGCGCTCTATCCCGATCAGAGCCGGGTGCTCGGCATCCGCGTGAGCTGGATGCTGGCGCTTGGCTGGGGCCTCGCGGCGGTGGTGGGCGCGATCTCCGGCATGATGGTCGCGCCGGTGGTCTTCTTGGACCCGAACATGATGCAGGGGATCGTCGTGTATGCCTTCGCGGGTGCGGTGCTCGGCGGCATCGAGAGCCCGATCGGGGCGGTCGTGGGCGGCCTCGTGCTCGGCGTGGCGCTCAATCTCTTGGGCACGTACGTGGAATTCATCGGCAACGACTTACGCCTGCCCGCGGCGTTTCTGATCATCGTCGTCGTGCTGCTCGTGCGCCCGGCCGGCCTGTTCGGCCACGTGCACGTGCGAAGGGTGTAGGCCATGAGTTTCTTTCGCTTGGACCGCGTGGCCGCGTTCGGCGTGGTCGCGGTCGTCATCGCGATCCTGCCCGCCTTCTTGCCCTCGTACGGTTCGTTCGAGCTGACCTACGTCGCCGCATACGCGATCGCGATTCTCGGTCTCATCATCCTCACCGGAAAGAACGGTCAGATCTCGCTCGGCCACGGCGCCTTCATCGCGATCGGCGGCTACGCCGTCGCCATCCTCGCGACGCACGCGGGCGTGCCGTACTGGATCGGCATCCCGGCCGCCGGCATCATCAGCGGTCTCGTCGGCATCGCGATCGGCATCGTCGCGCTCCGGCTCGAAGGCGTCTACTTGGCGCTCGCGACGTTCGCCCTCGCGGTGTCGGTCCCGTCATTGCTCAAACGCTTCAGCGGGCTCACGGGCGGCGTCGGAGGCATCTCGCTGACCCCGATCGCGGCACCGGCCGGCGTTCCGATCGATGCGGAAAGATGGTTCTACTATGTCGCTTGGGCGATCGCGGGCGTTCTTTTCATCCTGACCGCGCTGTTGCTCGAAGGCCGGCTCGGCCGCTCCTTGCGCGCGCTGCGCGACAACGAGATCGCGGCCATCTCGTTCGGCGTCAATCCGCATTTCTACAAGACGCTGGCCTTCGCGTGGAGCGCGGCCTACGCCGGTATCGCGGGCGCGCTGATCGCGATCGCCACCGCCTTCGTGAGTCCCGATAGCTACGGTTTCAACCTCTCGATCACCGTGCTCGTCGGCGCGGTCCTGGGCGGCCTCGAGTCGCTGTGGGGCGCGGTGCTGGGGGGGCTGGTGGTCGAGTTTCTTCCGCTCTGGGCGCAGAGGATCAACGAGGCCGCCCCATCGGTCGTCTACGGCGTCGCGCTCGTCGCCGTGATGCTGCTGATGCCGGGCGGGCTCGCCGGCGGCATCTTGCGGCTCTTTCGTCGCACGCGGCCCGAAGCGTCCGCGCCGGGCGCGACGACTCACGCGGATTCCTCCGTGGTCGCCGTTCCCGTTCAACCGGTCGAGTAAGCACAGAAGGAGTGATACTTGCTACAGAGAGGTTATGACATGTTCAACTCGAGACGTTTAGCAGCCGGGATCGCCGCGTTCGTCGCGCTCGCGTTCACGGCCACGGCGATCGCGCCGGCCCTGGCCGAGGACGGCGTTACGGCAACCGAAATCACGCTCGGCGGCACGGATCCCTTCAGCGGTCCCGCCTCCGCCTACGGCGCCGTCGGCAAAGGGTCGCAGGCGTACTTCGAATACGTCAACGATCACGGCGGCGTCAACGGCCGCAAGATCGTCTACAAGGATCTCGACGACGGGTATAGCCCCCCGCAAACGGTCCAGCTCACGCGTCAGCTCGTCGAGCAGGACAAGGTGTTCTGCATCTTCGCTTCGCTCGGCACGGCGACGAGCACGGCGATCCGTCCGTATCTCAATCAGAACAAGATCCCGCAGCTCTTCGTCGCGACCGGCGCTTCCAAATGGGCGCACGACGCGGAACAGTTCCCGTGGACGATCGGCTGGCAGCCCGACTACGAGTCCGAAGCCATCATCTATGCCCGCAACGTCGTCAAAGAGAAGCCGAACGCGAAGGTCGCAATCATCTATCAGAACGACGACTTCGGCCAAGACTACGTCAACGGGTTCAAACAGGGCCTCGGCTCGCACGGCAACCTGCTGGTGAAGACCGCTTCGTACGAGGTGACCGATCCCGACGTCTCCTCGCAGATCGCCTCGCTCAAGGCATCCGGCGCCGACACGCTGCTCGTCGCCGCGACGCCGAAGTTCGCGGTGCAGTCGCTCGTCGCGACCGCGCAACAAGGCTGGAAACCCCAGATCTACCTGACCAACGTCTCCGGCTCCGAGACCGTCATGCGCGCCGCGACGAAAGCCGGCGGGGGCCCCGACGCCACCAACGGCATCATCTCCACGCAGTACATCATCGATCCGAGCGACCCGAAGTGGGCGAACAATCCCGGCGAAAAGCTCTTCAAGGAAATCATGGACAAGTACGTTCCCGGCGGCGATACGAACAACGCCTTCTATCTCGCCGGCATGGCGTACGCCTTCACGATGGTCGACGTGCTCAAATCCGCCGGCAGGGACATCACGCGCGACAAGGCGATGAAGGCCGCGCTGTCGCTCAACGAAACCGATAACGTGTTCCTCTACCCGGGGCTCAAGGTCCAGACGTCGGCGACCAACCACTTCCCGATCACCTCGGAAGCGCTCGTGCGTTACGATAACGGGAAGTGGGTCGCGACGGGCGCCGTCATCGACGCTCGCTCGATCGTGAAGTCCGAGAAGTAGACCGGATGGAATCGTTGCTTGCGGTCCGCGGACTGACCTTGCGTTTCGGCGGCATCATGGCGCTGAACGACGTCACGTTCGACGTGGCCGCAGGCAACGTCACGGGGCTGATCGGGCCCAACGGTGCGGGGAAGACCACCTGCTTCAACTGCATCACGCGGCTCTATCAGCCCACCTCGGGCGAAGTGCTCTTCAAGGGCGAGAACCTCTTGAAGGTCACCCCGCATCACGTCGCCCGGCGCCGGATCGCCCGGACGTTTCAGAACGTCGCGCTGTTCGACAACATGACGGTCTGGGAGAACGTGCTCGTCGGCTCGCACGCGCGCTTCGACGATCGTTCCGAGCGCCACACCGAAGCGGACGCGCACCGCGAGGCCGAGCGCGTTCTCACCCATCTCAACCTGCATTCGCTCGCGCGGCGTCCGGTGCGCGGCCTGCCGTTCGGTACGCGCAAGATGGTGGAGCTCGCGCGCGCCCTGATGCCGCGGCCCGAGTTATTGTTGCTCGACGAACCCGCGGCGGGCCTCAACCACGACGAGGTCGACGAGCTCGGCGCGGTGATGACCGGCGTCTGCCGCGACTTCAACACGACGATCCTGATGGTCGAGCATCACATGCGCTTGGTCATGGGCGTGTCCAACCACATCGTCGTGCTCGCCTCGGGCAAGAAGCTCGCCGACGGCACGCCCGACGTCGTGCAGAAGAACCCCGCCGTGATCGAAGCGTACTTGGGGGCCGCCTGAGATGAGCGCTCTGCTGGAAGCGAAGGATCTCCACGCGACGTACGGCGAGATCGAGGCGCTGCACGGAATCGATCTCGCGATCGAACGCGGTTCGATCGTGGCGTTGCTCGGCGCCAACGGCGCGGGCAAGACCAGCACCTTGCGCGCGCTGACCGGCATGGTGAAGACGACGGGCACCGTCGTTTTCGACGGCGCGACCCTGCGCGGCATCGCGCCCGAGGATGCGGCGCGGATCGGCATCGCCCACGTGCCCGAAGGGCGGGGAACGCTCAGCACGTTGACGGTGTGGGAGAACTTGACCCTCGGCGCCTACACGCAGCGCGACCGTGCCAAGACCAAGGCTTCGTACGAGAGCGCGATCGGCTACTTTCCGTGGATCGAACAGCGCCGGGATCAGGCCGCCGGACTGCTCAGCGGCGGCGAGCAGCAGATGCTCGCGATCGCGCGCGCGCTGATGATGTCGCCCAAGCTCCTGCTGCTCGACGAACCGTCGCTCGGCCTCGCGCCGCTGATCGTGCAGCAGATTTTCGAGATCCTGCGCACGATCAACCAGCGCGACGGCGTCTCCATCGTCGTGGCCGAACAGAACGCCACGATCGCGTTGCGCACGGCGGATTTCGCCTACGTCCTCGAGACCGGGCGCGTGGCCGTCTCGGGTGCGAGTGCGGACCTCGTTTCGAACGACGCGATCCGCCGCTCGTATCTCGGGTACTGATCGCGAGTCGCGCGATGGCGGGCGCAGCGTCGCTCGGCGAACGCAGTTCGAAGACGAGTTCGGGAGCGATCGAGAGGAACTTCGCGCGTTGTTCCGGCGGGATGGTACGGCGACGCGCACCGCTCAGCCAGCCTCCGTCGGGCGCGCCGTTGAGACCGATGGAGATGCCCGTCAACGAATCGATGACCGTGCCGTGCCCGCTACGTTTATTCCGGTTCCCGAGCTGTCGATTCAATTCGGCGTTTTGTTCGCCGGTGGCGAAGCCGGTCGGCGGGCTCAATCTCAACTCGCCGTCGAGCGTGCGCTCGAAGCGCAGGGGCGCGTTGCGCTCGTTCAGGAACGCGAGCTCCTCGTCGGAGGGAACTTTCCAGAGACGGAAGACAAGGGCCAAATCACGACACCTCAACGCAAATTTCGATGCGCCGGGCGAGCGGCGCGCGATCGCGGACCAACCGTGGAGAGCGCCTCAGAGACCCATCTGGCGCGCCGCGAGGTCGCGCATGATCTCCTCGGAGCCGCCCCCGATCGCGTTGACGCGCACCTCGCGATAAATGCGCTCGACCTTCGTGCCGCGCGAATAGCCCGCGCCGCCGAGGATCTGCGCGGCTTCGCGCGCGCAGAACTCGAGCGTCAGCGTGGCCTGGACCTTGAGCATGCTCAGATCGGCCACGGGCGACTCGCCCTGCGCGACGCGCCAGGCCACCGCGTCGCGATAGGCGCGCGTCGCGTTGATCTGCCGCGCCATCTCGACGATCTTGTGCCGGATCACCTGATGGTCGGCGAGGCGCTTGCCGAACGTCTCGCGTTCGCGCGCGTAGGCGATCGCTTCGTCGAGCGCGACCTGCGCCGTCGCGGCCGCGATCGTCGCCATGCCCAAACGTTCGCTATTGAAGTTTCGCATCACGAGCTCGAAGCCGCGGTTCTCCGCGCCCAGCAGGTTCGCGGCGGGCACGCGGACGTCGTCGAAGTAGAGCGTGGCGGTGTCCGAACACCACCAGCCCATCTTCTCGATCGGCGTGCGCGTCAAACCCGCGCTCTCGCCCGCGATCAGCAGCAGCGAGATTCCGCCGATGCCGGGGCCGCCCGTGCGCACGGCGACCGTGATGAAGTCGGCGCGCATGCCCGAGGTGATGAACGTCTTCGACCCGTTGACGACGTAGACGTCACCCTCGCGTCGAGCCGTCGTCTTCAGCGCGGCGACGTCCGAACCGCCGGAGGGCTCGGTGATCGCGAGCGCCGAGATCTTCTCGCCGGCCAGAATCGCCGGCAGCACCCGCGCCTTCACTTCGGGCGTACCGGCGGCGGCGATCGGCGGCGCGCCGATCGTGTGGCTCATCAAGCCCGCGACGAGGCCGCCGCAGGCGGGCGCGCACAGCTCTTCGCTCGTGACCACGTGCATGAACGGGTCCGCGGTGGGTATGCCGCCGTATTCCTCGGGGAACCCGAGCTGCAGGATGCCCGCCTCGGCCGCCTTGCGGTAGAGCTCGCGCGGGAACGCTTCGTCCGCTTCCCAGCGATCCACGAACGGCGCCACCTCGCGCGCGACCCAACGCCGCACGGACTGGCGCCACGCCTCATGATCGGGTCCGTAAAACGGGCTCTGCGGGGTCCGCGCGCTGGTCGAGATCATCGGATGGCGTTCCGCCGCCGCGGCGGACCGCGCCTGCCGCGGAGTAGTTAGCATCGCAAGCGCGAATCAACCGGCGAAGACGCTTCGACGGAGGTGCGGTTCATGGCGACGACCCCGGATATCAGTCTGGACGGTTGGCTTTCTGCGCGCGCGCTGCGCAGCCCCGAGCGGCTCGCGCTGACCTTCGAGGGTGAGACCTGGACCTACGCGGATTTCGAACGCCGTATCGCCGGCGTGGCGGGCACCTTGCGCGCCGGCGGCGTGCAACGCGGCGACCGGGTCGGCTATCTCGGGTTCAACCACCCCGCCTTCCTGGTCGCGTTGTTTGCGGCGAACCGGCTTGGCGCCATGTTCGTTCCGCTCAACTTCCGCTTGACCGGGCCGGAGCTCGAATACATCGCGGGCGACGCCGGCATCCACACGCTCCTGGTCGGCGACGAGCATCGCGAGCTCGCCGAGCAGATTCGCCCGAACGTCGGCTGCAAACGGTTCCTGTTCCAGGACTCGCCGCCCGGCGGCCAACCGGTTCCCGCCGCAGGTTCCGGAAAGGCCGACGACGTGGCCGTCATCATGTATACGTCGGGCACGACCGGCCGCCCCAAAGGGGCGATGCTGACCAACGGCAACCTCTGGTGGAACAACGTCAACGCCATGCTGACGATGGACGTCGAATCGTCCGACGTCACGTTGAATTCCGCGCCGCTCTTCCACATCGGCGGCCTCAACGTCACGACGTTGCAGGCCTTCATGAAAGGCGCGCACGTCGTGCTGCACAAGCAGTTCGATCCCGCCGCGTTCCTGGCCGACGTACCGCGCTACCGCGTCACAACGCACTTCGCGGTACCGGCGATGTTGCTCTTCGTGAGCGGGCACCCCGCCTTCGCGGAGGCCGACCTCTCGTCGCTGCGGATGATCGTCGTGGGTGGCGCACCCGTTCCGGAGTCGCTGCTGCGACTCTACCAAGCCCGCGGCATCACCGTGCTCCAAGGCTACGGATTGACGGAAACGTCACCGATGGTCACCTTTCTGACGCCCGAGTCGGCCCTTGCGAAGCTGGGCTCTGCGGGAAAGCCGCCGCTGCTCACCGACGTTCGGCTCGCCGACCCCGACGGCGTCACGCTCGAGGAACCGCACGCGCGCGGCGAGGTCTGCGTGCGAGGGCCCAACATCATGGCGGGCTACTGGCAGCAACCCGAAGCGACCGCCGCCGCGATCCGAAACGGCTGGTTCCACACGGGCGACGTCGGCTACTTCGATGACGAAGGCTTCCTCTACATCTGCGACCGGGTGAAGGACATGGTCATCAGCGGCGGTGAGAACGTGTATCCGGCCGAGGTCGAGAACGTGCTGTATCGGCACCCCGCGATCGCCGAAGTCGCCGTGATCGGGCTGCCCGACGAGACGTGGGGCGAGGCGATCGTCGCGGTCGTCGCGCTCAAACCCGGCGCGGAGCTCACGCTCGAGGCGCTGCAAGATTTCGCCGCTCCGCAGCTCGCGCGGTATAAAATTCCGCGGCGCGTCCAGTTCGTCGAGGCCTTGCCGAGAAATTCAACGGGCAAAGTGCTAAAATTCGACCTCCGCTCTCGTTTCGGGGTTGAGGGAATTCTCGCGGAGACGAAAACATAGTATGGGCGTCTAAATTTCCGCCCGCTCTTCGAACGAGGTCGCCATTCACGCTTCCCAGCACCTGAGCCACGAGCGGCCCGAGGGCCGTCTCCATGCCGTGGACCGCGCCTTCGCGCCGCATCCCAGCGTGGCGTATTTTTCGATGGAGATCGCTCTCGACGCGTCGCTGCCGACCTACAGCGGCGGTTTGGGCGTTCTCGCGGGCGATTTGCTCAAGAGCGCGGCCGATCTGGCGTTGCCCATGCTGGGCGTGACGCTGGTCTATCAGCACGGCTATTTCGTTCAGCGCCTCGACGCCAACGGCAGCCAGAGCGAGGTCTCGGATTCGTGGGATCCGCGCGCGCGACTGGTTCCGATGGAGCCGGTCGTCACCGTCGAGATCGAGGGGCGCTCCGTCCGGGTGCGCGCCTGGCGTTTCGACTTGATCGGCGCGAGCGGCGCGATCGTTCCGATCTACCTGCTCGATACGGACGTCGACGGCAACGACGCGAACGACCGGCTGCTCACGAGCGCGCTATACGGAGGCGACGAACGGTACCGGCTGGCGCAAGAGATCGTCTTGGGCTACGGCGGCTTCGCGATGCTCCGGGCCCTCGGGCTGGAGAGCGATATCGCAACCTTCCACATGAACGAGGGTCACGCGGCGCTGCTCGTGCCGGCGGCTCTGGAATCGCGCATGGACGCGCGCGGCGCGAACGAACCGGGCGGCGACGACATCGCGCGCTTGCGGCGGCGTTTCGTCTTCACCACGCACACGCCGGTGCCCGCCGGTCACGATCGCTTCGATCGCGGCCTGATGCGCGCGTTCGTCGGGGAGCGCCGCGAAAAACTGATCGAGACGCTGGGCGGCATTCGCGACGGCGTCGTCAACATGACCCAGCTCGCGCTGCGCGGCTCGCATTACGTCAACGGCGTCGCGATGCGCCACGGCGAGGTCTCGCGGCTGCTCTTCCCCGGCGACGAGATCCACGCCATCACCAACGGCGTGCACGCCGGACGTTGGACGTCGCCCGCCTTCAAGACCCTCTTCGACCGGCACATCGCGTCCTGGCGCAGCGACAACGGCTACTTGCGGCACGCGATCGGCATTCCGCTCGAGGAAGTCGCTGCGGCGCATCGCGCCGCGAAGGACGACCTCGCCGTCGAAGTGTTGCAACGCACCGGCGTGAAACTCGACACGTCGCGCTTGACGGTCGGGTTCGCGCGGCGAGCCGCCGAGTACAAACGGGGATTTCTCGCGTTTTCCGATCCCGAACGCCTGCGCGCGATCGCGGCCACGGCCGGCCCGCTGCAGTTCGTCTTCGGCGGCAAGGCGCATCCGCGCGACGAGGGCGGTAAGGACGTGATCCGTCGAATCTTCGAAGCTGCGGCTCAGCTCGGTGATGCCGTCCGCTTCGTGTACCTGGAAAATTACGAGATGGCGATCGCGCAGCGGCTCGTCGCCGGCGTCGACCTCTGGCTCAACACGCCGCGGCCGCCGCTCGAAGCGTCGGGGACCAGCGGCATGAAAGCGGCGCTCAACGGGGTGCCGAGCCTCAGCACGCTCGACGGCTGGTGGGTCGAAGGTTGCGTCGAGGGCCACACGGGATGGGCGATCGGCGACGGTGCCACGCATTCCGTCGAAGCGGACGCTACCGACGCGGAGTTGCTCTACGAGAAACTCGAACGCGAGATCGTGCCGCTCTATTACGGCGACCCGGCCGGGTACGCACGCGTGATGCGCGGAGCCATCGCGCTCAACGCATCCTATTTCAACACGCACCGGACGATCGAGCAATACGTGCGCAGCGCGTATCTGGGCGGGGTCACCGAACCGAAGAGTTGAGGGACCCGGCGCTCAGGCGCGCTGGGCGCTGATCCACTTGGCGACCGAACGGTCCGACAGCGTCCACGCGCCCCCGTGCGAAAATTTGGAGACGACGTCGTCGACGAACGCCCGGTACATCCGCAACACGCGCGTGTCGAAGGTGTGCTCCGACGCGCCGAAATGCTCGCTCAAGATGGCGATCGCCAGTTCGTCGGCGGCGCTGCCGTGGAAGCCCCAGCCGAACGTCGGCGTGTTGAAATCGAGGCAGCGCAACGGGCGCGAGCCCGAATCGCCGACCACGTTGACGAGGCGTCGCCCGCGCACGACTTTCCCGGCATAGCGTTTGGGTCGTATCGGCGCGGTCGAGGAGTCGTCCAGCATCTGACGAGTATAGCACATCGCGATGCCGGATAGCGTCGCGGCGAGCTCGGGTCAGGAGTCGGAAGAGAGGTGCCCGTAGAACCCCGGCGGCTCCTTCACGGCGCGTCCGCTGCCCAAATCGAAGAAATGCTCGCTGACGTCCGCGCACGTGTAGCCTGCGATGCCCTCATAGCGGCCCATGATCGTCGCCGCGAAGGGCTGCTCGGGGATCGCCGAAGCGAAGCTCCAGGACCGGCACGCGCGATGGCCGAGCGCGACGAAATGGGCGCTGGCCTTCGCCTGCAAGTTCGTGTACGTCATCCACGCCAGACCGCTCAGAGCCAGCGTGATGACCAAGGCGAAGAGAACCGGTTTCTTGTTGGAGGGGCGCGGTTCGCCCGGAACGCCTTTCACGAACACGCGTTCCAGGATCAACATCGACCAGATCCCGATCACCGCGGCAATCGAGCCGATGAAGGTGAGGGTGTACTCGGGATACGGCATCTGCGAAAATGCGGACATTCCTAGAGGATGTTCGGCCGCCCGGGCGGGCGGCAACAGGCGAAGCGGTAAAGAATTCGCTACAGGTGCCGATGATTTGCCGCACTTTTCACGATCGGATCGAAGAAATCGGCGCGCGCGGCGGCGAGGCAAAAGAAGGCGACGGTCACGTGGTAATCCGTCTTCGGCACGCCCGTGGCGACCACTTCGGCATTGACGTCGACCAGCGCCGGCTTGGCGCCCACGGACTGGAAGTAGGCCTGCGCGGCGGTTGCGTTCTTGTACTCCACCTCCGGGTCGCCGGAGCCGCCGCAGAGGAAGAGCGGCGCGACGGGCGTCCAGCCACCGAGCAAATCGTTTTTCGCGGTGTCGACCCGGGCGCCGCTGGCCGCATCCGTTTCGAACGAGGTGACGAACGCGGGCTGCAGTAACGCGGCGTTCGAAAGCGGCAAGGTCGTGCCTTCGAGGAGGTCCTGCTGTTGATAGTTCGCCACCGGAAGCAGCGAAGCGATGTTCGTGGCGTAGGGTAATTTGAAGACGTCCGTGGGTTGCGCGTAGACGTTTCCATAGATCTTTTGGTAAGACGTCAAAATGTAGGTGGCGAGGATGGGCGCGTCTTGAGATTGGTGCGCGAGCGAATCCAAGAACGTCTGCGTCAGCGCGTAGGGCCCGCTCGACGGAGCGTCGCCCAACAACGTGAACTCGCCCGGTTCGTCGCGCTCGATCGCGCGCTGCGTCGCGACCGATGACTGGCCGCCCTGGGAATGGCCGGTGAGGAACACCGCGCCCGAGAGTGGGACGCCGAGCGTCTTCGCGGACGCGCGCGCCGCGCGCAGCGAGTCGACGACGGCGCTCGCTTCCGCTTCCGCATCCAAGTATGGATGGAACGGATAATGCGAGAGCCCGAGTCCCAGATAATCCGTGGCCGCTACGGCGTAGCCGTGGGCCGCCAGGAGCGCCGCGACGACGACCGGCGAACTGTCCGGAGCCGTATCGGTGAAGCTCACGGACGCGGGATCCGTGATCTTCTGCGAGCGCGAGAGGTTCGTGCCGTGCGAGTAGCCGATGAGCGGAAACGGACCCGTGCACCCCGCCTGCGGGACGAAGAAGGCGGCGCTCGCGTCGGCCTGCTCGCCGCGCACGCCGATGGTTTGGTAGTCGACCGAATAGAGCGCGACGTCGCAGAGCGGAGCGCCCCCCACTTCCAGCGCGATCGCGCCGAAGTAGTCGCTCGCCATCTGCGCCTTCGTGATCGTCGTGACGCGCACGAGCGCATCGACCGTGCCCCGCTGCACCGACGGCGCGGGCGTGCGAAACGGCGCCGCGGGCGAGGAATTACTGCTGCACGCGGCGGTTCCGCTCGCGGCCAGCGCGAACAGCGCCGAGCGCAGGAGCGACCGGCGAAAAGTATGGTGATGAAACATGCGAAGACCCCGCAGCGAGAGGCGACGTTTCGTCCACTCTAGCCCGGCATCGCCGCCTCGGCAATAGATGCGTGCCGCCGCTACGAACGCGTCCCGGGAGCCGTTCGCCCTGCGGCCGGTCAGCCCGGATCGAGTCGCGTCTGCGGGGGTTCGGCTGCCCAGCGCGCGCTCCAAGCCTGCGCGCGCGCGATCAGCTCGGCCAACGTGCGGCCGCCTTCCGTAAGCCGATAATCCACACGCAGCGGCGGACCGGCGTGCACGGAGCGCGCGACGGCGCCGCAGTTCATGAGCGCTTTGAGCATCGAGATCAGCGACGGTTCGTCGATCTCGAAGGACGTGGCTTCCCGGATCGCGGGCATCGAGGCGTTCCCCTCCCCGATCGCCCGCAAGACCGCCGCGTGCTGTCCGCGGGTCAGCAAGCCGAGCGCGTCGAGGAACTCGTCGCCGGTGCCCGATCCCCCGTCGTACGCAGGCAGCGCCACAATACCGGCTATTTCACATCCGGAGCGCCGTCCTCACACCGTCAGAAATGACTAGGAGCTCCGTAATGGCCTGTAGAATCAAGAACCACCCCGGAACTAGTAGCAGGGAGTGTCTAAGGGTGAATTCGACTTCGGGCGATCTGCGGCGTGCATACGAAATCGCCATTCGCGCCTCCAGTACGGATGAGCTTGCCCGCGCCGCCGCGCAATCGGGCGCCCACCGGGACGCGGCGAGCCTGTTACTCAAGGGCGTCAGCGCTCAATTTCGGGGCAACGTCGAACGCTGCATCGAACTCTTGCAGCGGGCGTTGGCCGCGGCGGCGGAAGAGGAACGCGCCTACGTCGTCGACGTGCTCGCACCGGTTCTGTTGATGCAAGGCGAGGTGCGTGCGGCCGAAGAGCTGCTCGAGGGCGTCGCCGTCGTCCCGCGCGAACTCGAGGGTCCGTTCGCGTCGCTGCGGGCCATCGCGCTGGCTCGCTCGGATGAAGAAGACGACGCCCGCGCACTGTGTCTGGAAGCCGACCGCCGCTCCCGGGGCGGCGAGTTCTCCCGGGCGCGGGTCCTCCAGCGTCTGTCGACCGCTTATTATTATATGTGCGATTTCGAGCAGGCAGGCGAAGCGGCGAAGAAGAGTGCGAGCGCGTTCGGACGCTTGGGCGCGCACCGCGCCGCCGCGGCGGCGCTCTCGGTCGCGTACAACATTCAGCACGCGTACATCGGCGACGTCGAGGAGACGTATCGCCTCGCGAAATCGATGACGTACGAAGCCGAGCTCGCGCACGACCGTTCGTTCACCATCACGGGTTTGGTCGCTCAGTACGAACTCGCCGCGGAACTCGGCGACGCAACCACCGTCGCACAACTGGCCGGCACGATCCGCAAGGAGGCGCTGCCCGAACTCTACCGCGAACGCTTCGCGCGCGGCCTCGCCGACACGCTGCCCTACGCGTGGGCCAGCGACTTCACCGCATTCAAGGCGAACGCCATCCTGCTGCGCGATGCGAGCGCCAACAGCCGCGCGGCGATCGCCCTGGCGTCGGCCTTACGCTCGCTCGCTGAGGCCGCACTCGGCGACGTGCCCGAGGCGCGCCGCAGTTCCCGTAACGCTATCGCCGTCGCCTCGCTGCACGCGCGCGGCGAGGCCGCCTACGACGTGCGTTACCGGCGCATCGCCCGGGCGCTGGCCGCGGCCACCTGTATCATGATCGGCGACAGCGTCCGCGGCCAGCGTTCGGTCGGCGGGCGCTCCCTGCGCAACGATGCCGACGTGCAGGCGATCGTTCGCGTTGCCTCCGGAGCCGATTGGCGCACGGCCGGCCGGCGCGTGCGCGGTTACGCGCGCGTCGTCGCCGCGGTCCGAGCCGGCTTGGCCGACTCGATCGACTCGCCGCTCACGCACGCCGAAACCGAGATCCTGGGTTTTCTCGCCGACGGCATGTCGGCGCCCGCGATCGCGCTCGAACTCGACCGCAGCGTGCACACCGTGCGCGCGCATACGCGTGCCATCATCCAAAAATTCGGCGTCAGCGGACGGGGCGCGGCGATCAGCCACGCGCGGCGCATCGGTTTAGTGACATGAAGCGCGCCGGTGCGCGGAGCGGCTAGTCAAGTTTGATGGGGCGGCGCGGCCCTGCTCCCGGTAGGGTGGTGGAACCCACCTCGCACCTACAGGGAGTTGCCCATGCTGACACTCGCTCTGATCCTCAGCCTCGTCGCCACCGTTCCGCCCCTGATTCTCTAATGCGCTCGCGCACGTCTGGGACGACGAACGCCCGCTCGGCGGGCGTTCGTCAGGCGCGCACGGGGTGCGCCTGATGTCTCCGTTACCTGGCGACCGCGCTCGTCTGGCGGCGCTCGCAGATTTCATCGCGGGCTCCTCGCTTTCGGAGATCGCGGCACGCTACGGCGTGACCTTGGCGTCCGCCGAAGAGCAGGTTCGCCGGGCGCTCTACGACTACGGTTTCATCGGACGGCCGGTCGCGCTCGACGGCGCGCGGACCGTTGCGGTCCAACGCGCCGGCCGCTGAGTCTTAGTAGCGATCCCGGTAGATGCTCTGCAGCGACCAGAACTCCGTATCGTAGTAATTTCCCCCCATTCCGTGCGTCGCGATGGCCACGCCGCCCCAGTTGAACGAACCGTTCACGATGTTGAGAAAGTGAGCGGTTCGTTCGCTTTGCGGGCAGCCGACGGGCGAACCGCCGGGACAGAAGGCCCGCTCGGCCATCATCATCGCTTCGGCACTCGACCAGCTCGGGTAACCGGCCGCGATGTTTTCGCCGCTCGATCCGAACGTGTCGTGAAAGTATGCGTCGCGCGCCGCGGGCGACACGTCCTGAGGGCCGTAGACCGGCGGCGGCGTCGCCGTTGCGCCCGGCGTGCAGCTCGCGGCGGGAATGCAGTGCGCGAAGTAGCCGGTGGTGGCCATGAAATGCGCCCAATAGCGGGCTGACTCGAGCATCGTCTCGTCCAGGAGCAGCGGCGGCGCGCCGAAGCGTGCGCGATCGGCGTTGATGCCGCGCAGGTAGGCGACTTCGTCGCGAGTGACGGCCGCCAGCAACGTCGTCGCTTCAGGCAGCACGTTGTTGCCCGCCGCCAGCGATAGCGTGCGATGGATGACCGCGCGGTGGACCTGGTCGGCGGAACTCGGGAAGACGTCGAGCCAGTACACTTCTCCCGGGTACACGACGCCGGCTTGGCCGAGCGGGACGCGCAGCGAGAAGCGGCCGGCGGCGTCGGTCACCGCCATCTCGTCGCCCGGGGGAAGGACCGGCGGCGGCGTCGCGCCGTCGATCGGATACGGTCCGACCAGGACGTAGGCGCCGCGCACCGGCGCGACGCCGCGCGCCGGGGTGCCGTTCGCAAGCACCGACCAACCGGGGCCGCCGCCCGCGCGCACGTCGGGATCGTACGAGGAGAGGTCCATGACGCGCCCCGATACGACGGCGTCGGGGGGCGGCGTCTGCGCCGCGGGGCGCGCACGGACGACCGTGCTCGAAGCGGACAGCCCCGCTCCGCCCGCCAGCGGGAGGGGTTGCGGCGTGCCGGCGCCGCCGCTACAGGCGCACGGCAGGGCCGCCGCGATGCCGCATAGGACCAGCGTCTTCATCCGGCCGAGGTGTCTCGTAGTGACCATAACACTACGAATTTCGCCTGCCGCCGGGCGCTTTACACGTCTCTTACGCAAAGAGCCGCCCCGCTCACCAGTGCTCGCGCGGGCAGACGTAAGGCGCTTCACGTTTAGCGCGTTATGCGCGGCGGCGCAACGCGTGAGCCGCATCGCCTCGCTGAAGGAGAGCGCGGGTGCCCCGGCGTTACTTTTGCACGATGTCACTCTCCGAGATGCAGCTCAGCCCCGAAGCGCTCGTCGCCGCGCAGATCGATGCATACAACGCGCACGATGCCGAGCGCTTCGCGTCCGCGTACGCGGAGAATCTCCAGCTCTTCGATTTGGGCGGCGAACTCTTTCTCTTCGGGCGCGAAGCCTTGCGGGAACGTTACGCGCTGCTGTTTTCGGCCGCACCGGGCATCGCGGTCACGATCGAGCGCCGAATCGTCGTCGGCAACGTCGTTATCGACGAAGAGCGTATCACCGGCACGCGTAGCGGACGCCCGGTTCACGCGGCCGTGGTCTACGAAATCGTGGCAGGCAAGATCGCGCGCGTTTGGGTGACGCGCGAACGAAGCGAGACCGAACCGACATAGCCGCAGAAGCCGCGCGCCGCATCGCGCGCCGCATCTTCGGCGATGCCGCGCGATTCGATCCGGGCGGCTTCCGGCCGGGCTTCGCCGCGCGATGCACCGTCGGCATCGCCGTGCCGCTAACGCTCGCATTGCTCGCGGGCCGGCCGTTGGCCGGCGTGTCCGCGGCCATCGGCGCGCTGTCGGTCGGCTTCGCCTCGCGACAAGGCGTCTATCGCACGCGGGCCGCAGCCATGCTGCTGACGGCCGCCGCGATGGCGCTCTCGGCGTTCGCGGGCAGCACCACGGCAGCGTTCCCCGCGCTCAACGTCGCCGTCGCGGGGCTGTGGGGTTTGGCCTTGGGCATCGTCGCCTCCCTCGGATCGACGGCCAACGCCGTCGGGCTCAACGCCTGCTTGGCGCTCGCGATCTTCAGTCAGTTCCGCTACGACCCGGGCGAAGCGGGAATCGCGGCGTTATTGGTGTTTGCGGGCGGAGCGTTCCAGACGTTGCTCCTGGTAGCGCTGTGGCCGCTGCAACGCTTTACCGCTGAACGAACGGTTCTGGCCGCGGCCTATCGGACGCTCGCGACCTACGCGCAGGAAATCCGGGCGAGCGAATTGCGGCCGCCGGACCAGCGGCCGTTCACCACGTTGACCGAGACGCTCGCCGATCCGCAGCCGTTCGCGCGCCGGGGAGAGATCGCGGCGTTCGAGATGCTCCTCGACGAGGCCGAGCGCATTCGCGCGACGCTGGCAGCGCTCGCGGTCGACCGGTACGTTCTCGACCGCGGCACCGCGGAGCGGTCCGCGAGCGTCGTCGCGCTGGGTTCGGCCGCCGCCGCCGTTTTACGCGCGATCGCGCAGGCACTCGATGCGGGCCGGCCGCCGGCCGGCGCGGAGGGCGATTGGGACCGGCTCGATGCCGCCATGGCGCGCCTCGAAGAGGCGGCGACGCCGCGCACCGTCGAGGACGCGCGCGCCCTGCTCGGCCAGTTGCGGGCCGCGTGGCGCACGGCCGGCAGCCCGGCCGGCGCCGTCGCGCCGGCCGCTGCGCGCTCGCCCGCGCTCGCGCGGGCCTCGTCCTTGGGCGAAGCGTTGCGTACGCTGCGCGCCAATTGTTCGCCACGCTCGGAGTACGCGCAGCACGGGCTGCGGCTGGGGATCACGTTGTTGCTCGCGTCGCTCGGCTCGCACGTGTTCCCCTTGCAGCGCGGCTATTGGGTCCCGCTGACGGTTCTCTTGGTTCTCAAGCCCGATTTTGCGGCGACGTTCGGCCGCGGCGTCTCGCGCATCGCGGGCACGTTGCTCGGCGCCGTCGTCGCCTCGCTCGTCGCGGCGGTATTCCGGCCGCAAGCCCAAGCCTATCTCGTTCTCGCGGTCGCCTTCGCGGGCATCGGCTACGCCGTCTTCGATGCGAATTATGCGGTCTACACGATCACGGTCACGGCGTACGTCGTGTTCCTCTTGGCGTTCGGCGGTCTGCCCGAACATGCGGCGCTGCTCGAGCGCGTCGAAGCGACGTTGCTCGGCGGGGCGCTGGCACTCGCCGCGTATGCGCTCTGGCCCACCTGGGAGCGCGAATTGGTGCCGGTGCGCTTGGCCGAGATGCTCGATTGCCAGCGCGCGTATTTGGATCGCGTCCTGGGAGCGTTCGCCGTGCCGGGGAAGCACGACGCCGGCGAACTGCATCGCGCCCAGCTCGCGTCGTGGCTGGCCCGCACGAATGCGGAGGCCTCCGTGGACCGGTTCCTCGCGGAACCCGTTCGGCCGCGCGCCGTCTCCGTTCGCGCGGCGCTCGGCGTCCTGGCCGCGAGCCGGCGCGCGGGCCTCGCGCTCCTGACGTTACAAGCGCGCTTGCCGGCGGGGCCGGGGCGGCCCGCCGCACGGCACCTGGCAGCACTGCGCGAAGGTCTCGTGGCGAGCTTCGCGTCGCTCGCGCAGGCGCTGCGCGAGTCTCGCGCTCCGCAGGGCCAGCCGCCGCTGCGCGAACTGCAGCTCGCGCTCGACAGGGAGTTGCGGGCGAGCGCGGATCCGCAAGAGCTGAGCCTGCTCTCGGAAACCGACCTCATCGTGGATAGCGCGAACACGATGGCCGACATCCTGCGCCGCCTGCACCTGCCCGCCCCCGACGCGACGGCCACCGACGCGAGCGCCGGCGAGGCTTAGCTGGGGTTGGCCGGCTGCATCGCGCCCGTCACGTTGCCCTCCGTGTCCTCGAAGAAGATCAGATCGCCGACGCCCGTGATCGTGCAACGCGGCATCACGATCTTGCCGCCGTTGGCTTCGATACCGGCGATCACCGCGTCGAGGTCGTCGACCCAGAGCGAACACTCGTATCCGGTCGCCGGCCGGCCGGGGATCAACTCGCGCCGCGCTTGCAGCGCGCCGGCCGGACTCCCCGGCCCCGCGCCGGTATCGATCTGAAAGAATCCCGGCGGTCCCCAGGCACTGAACTTCCAGCCGAAAACGTTCTCGTAAAATCTGCGTGCGCGGCCAAGGTCGTCGGCGTTGATCGCGAAATGGGCCAATCGATTGCTCATCGCTCGAAATCTCCTTTGCGGTCCAGCGTAGCGGTGCCGGCGGCGAACGCGCTTGCGCCGTCGCGTCACGCTCCGTCGCGAACGCGTCAGGCGCGAGACACGGCCATGGTGCGCACGTTCGGGTTGACGCTCGGCGCGGGAACGTTCGCGCCGCCGCGCGCCGCGGGCTGGGACGTGCTGGCCCTGGCTTCGGGCGCGCACGGTGCGCTGCGCGCGGGCGCCCGGCTCTTCGCGCTGGTTCCCGGTAGCGCGGTGTGGATTCCGGGCGACGTGCCGCTGACGTTCCACCTCCGCCGGCGCGCCGAGATCCGCATCGCCTACCTGCGCGCGGGACGGGTGCGCCGCCCGCCGGCCGGCGTCGAAGCCCTGCAGGCCGGACCGCTGCTGCAGGCACTGGTCGCGCGCGCCATCGACCGGGGAGCGTTCGACGGGCGCCGCGCCGGCGAGCGGCGGCTGGCGGCGGTGCTCTTCGACGAAGTCGCCCTGGCGCGGCCCGCAGCGCTCTCGCTGCCGCTGCCCGAGGCGCGCCCCGCTCGCACCGTAGCCGAGCGCCTGATGGCAGAGCCGTGGCTGCGCTTGGGGACGGCGGAACTGGCGCGCGACGCGGGCTGCAGCCCGCGCACGCTCGAGCGCGCTTTCGCGACGGAACTCGGACTGGGCGTGGCCGCGTGGCAGCGCAAGCTGCGCTTGCTGCACGGCCTCGCGATTTTGGCAGCCGGTGAGAGCGTCACGGACGCGGGCCTCGACGCCGGTTATGCCGGTTTGAGCGCTTTCATCGCGGCGTTTCGCCGGGAATTCGGCGCGAGCCCGCGGCGCTTCTTGAAAAGGTGAGGGAGCCGGCGTCTCGTTCCGGCTCCCTCTTGCATGCGTGCCTCTCGGCTTGGAGTTCTCTTCTGGAGGTCCTCCGCGGTTTGTGTTCTTAAGGCGGCCATAACCTCACCTGCAGTCGTGCCTCACCCGGGACGCAGACTTTCGGACTATGAGCGCCTCCGGCGCGCCGCCCCGGCGCACACGCAGGTTAAGCGAAATTAAACCGATGGCCATGTCGCGGAGGCGACTTTCGCCCGATACTCTTTGCAACGTGAACGCGAGCGGGGCCGGCCGGATTTGAGGCCGGGCGCGGCGCTTCGCTCCCGGAACCGAGGAGAAGCTCGATGGAACCCGATCTCAACGAACTCAAGGCACTGCTGGCGCGCGATTCGAGCGCTTCCTCCGACCGCACGGCCGGCATCGCGCGGCGCGGCGCGAAGGCGCAAGAAGAAGGGCGAGCGCTGGAACTGGCGGTCGCGGCGGTCGAACTCTTACGCGAGCGCGGCACCGTGACGGGCACGGACATCTGCCGCATCGCGCAGCTGCTGGGTTACGATCGGGACGCGCTCGCGCGCGCTTGGAAAACGCGCGCGGAATTCGATCTGTCCGTCACTCCCTATGAAGCCGACGCGCCGATCGCGCGGGTCTTGCGCCTGTTGTAGCCGGTCCGATTCAGACCGCGGGACGCACGTCGAGCGTCGCGTGCAAGCCCAGCACTGCCAGAATCCGATGGATCGAACGACGGTCCTCCGGAACGCCGAGGACGAAACGCTCGCGCAATTTGTTTCGGTACTGAAGTAAGGCGGTGACGATACTCGAATCGATGTACTCGCACGCATCGAGGGAAACGATCACGCGCGGCACTCCGGTCGCCGCGACTTCCGCGAGCGTTCGCGTCAGTGCGTCGCGGCTGCCGAAGTCGCATTCGCCGATCACTCGCACGACGGTCGTCTCGCCGCGTGGTTCGATATCGAGCATCGCCTAGAGCATAGCAGGACGCGTGGACGATTGTCCTGGACGGGTCCCCAGCTAGCGAGATTCAGCGCGCCGCGAGCGCCAAGGTCAAGGTCGCGAGCACGAGCGCCGGCGGCATCACGACCGCGCCCGCTCGCAAGAACGCGAACGCATCGAGGTCGATCGATTCGCGCCGCAGCTCGGCGAGCCAGAGCACCGTCGCGAGCGAACCCGTCACCGAGAGGTTGGGGCCGAGGTCGATGCCGAGCGCCGTCGCGTTCCTTATCGCTTCGCCTCCGTGCAAGGCGGCCACCGCGGTTCCCGCGACGAGTCCGGAGGGCAGGTTGTTCGCGAGGTTCGAAACGAGCGCGGTCGTCGCGGCGACGGCCAACGTTCCGGTCACCTGCGGCAAGTGCGCCGCGCGCAGGGCGGCCTGCCGCGCCAGTTCCAGCAGTCCGGTCCGGTCGAGTGCCTGCACGATCACGAACAGTCCCGCCACCAAGGCTAGGACGCTCCAGGCAGCGCCGCGCGGCACGCTGGTCAACGCGTCGCGATCGAAGAACGTCACGGCGACGAGCGTGAGAACCGCGGCCGCGCCGGTCGCCGCGCCGAGCGGCAGCCCGCGTGCCGACGCCGCGCTCAACAGGACGGCCGTCGTCGCGATGGCCGCCAGCGCGACGCGGCCCGGCGCTCCGAGGCGGGGCGCCCCGGGCGCTGCATCGAGCGGCGCGCGCAGCTCCTCGCGCGAGAGCCACAGGAGTGCCACGAAGGTGACGGCGACGGCGACCAACGCAGGCAGCGCCAAGGCCGCGAGCCAACGGCCGAGCGGCGGCAGGGCGCTCCCGAAGATGACGAGGTTGGCCGGGTTGGAAATCGGCAGGATGAAGCTCGCGGCGTTTGCCACGAACGCGCACGCATACAGATACGGCAGCGGCCGGGCGCCGGTGGCGCGGACCGCGGCCGCCACGGCCGGGGTCAGCACGACGGCCGTCGCATCGTTGGAGAGCACGGCCGTCACGACGACTCCGGTTCCGTAGACCAGCGCGAACAGCCGCAGGCCCGAACCGCGTGCCGCCGCGACCGCGTGGGCCGCTATCCAGTCGAAGACGCCTTCGCGCCGTGCCGTCTCCGCGAGCACCATCATTCCGGCCAGGAACAGGTAGACGTCGTCGCCCCGCCGGAGCGCGTCCAGAGCGTTCGGGACCGGAACCAGCCCCAACGCCACGAGCAGGGTAGCGGCCGCGCTCGCCCAGACCCACTCAGCGATGCCGCGCGGGCGCAGCAGCATGCCGGTCAGCGCCACCCCGCAGATCAGCCAGGTCGCGAGCGCGGGAAGGCTAGTCCCCGACGCGGATGACGGCCTTTCCGACGATGCCCCGGGCTTCGAGGTCCGCGATGGCCTTGGCCGCTTCGTCGAGCGGGTAGGTCGCGCCGATCTTCGGTTCGATCTTGCCGGCGGCGTAGAGTTCGAAGAGCCGCTCGAAATTCGCCCGGTTGGCGGCGGGTTCGCGGCCGGCGAAGGCACCCCAGAAGACCCCGACCGCCGACGTGCTCTTGAGGAGCAGGCGGTTCGCCGGAATCTCCGGGATGCGGCCCGAGGCGAACCCGATGATCAAGATGCGGCCACCCCACGCGAGGGCCCGCACGGCAGCGTCGAAGACGTCGCCGCCGACTGCGTCGTAGACCACGTCGACCCCGTCGCGGGTGAGCGCCTTCACGCGTTCGGCCAAATTCTCCGTCGCGTAGTCGATGCGATGCGTCGCACCGGACGCTGTGGCCGCATCGAGCTTCGCGGCCGAACCGGCCGCGGCGATGACGGTGGCTCCGAGGGCAACGCCCAGCTGCACCGCCGCGAGGCCGACGCCGCCGCCGGCCCCCGTGACCAGGAGCGTTTCACCCGGGCGCAAAGCGGCCCGGTCCACCAGCGCGTGATATGTCGTACCGTAGGTCAACGGCAACGCGGCCGCTTCATCGAACGACATCGACTCGGGAATCTTGAACACGGCTTCGGCGGCGACCACGACTTCCTCGGCAAACCCGCCGGTGCCGCAGGTCGCCATCACCCGGTCGCCCGCTTTGAAAGCGCTCACCTGTGCCCCGGCTTCGACGACGACGCCGGCCACCTCGGCTCCCGGGCTGAACGGAAAGGCGGGCTTGGCCTGATATTTCCCCTGGACGATCAGGACGTCGGGAAAGTTGAGTCCGGCTCGCTTCACCGCGATCTTCACGCCGCCGGGAGTCGTCGCCGGGCTGGCCGCCTCGCCGAGCACCAGATCGCTCGGGGGGCCGTAGGCATGGCAGAGAATCGCTTTCATTCCCCACCTCTGCCACCAGCGAAAACGGGGCTCCTGTCACAAGTCCTGACAGGTGCCACCTCGCGTTTGACTTACGTGGCTTCGCCACGTGGCCGATAGCGTGAGGATAGCAGTGCGAGACGGAAGCGCCGGCGGGAACCTCTACACCGACAATTTCGCCTACGAGCCGGCTGGTTTCAAGGAGCGGACGGCCGCCATGGCGATCGGCGCGCTGCTGCTCGCCCTTGTGGCCTGCATCGTGCCGTTCGCGCGCGAGCGCGCCCCCGTGATCGGTGGCTTCGTCCCCGCCGTGGAGTCGGCGGCGGTCGTGACCTTTCTGTTGACGGCGACCATGCTCTCCGCACAGTATCGCGTGCGGTCGTACGCGCCGCTGGCGATTCTGGCCGTCGGTTTCGGCATGCAAGCCGCGCTGCACGCCGTGTACGCCTGGGCATTCCCGGGCGCCGGCGGGAGCGAGCGCGCCGTTCACGAGCTGCAGAGCGCGCCGTGGCTCTATGTGGCCGCCCGCCTGGCGTTCGCGCTAACGATCGCCGTGTACGTCTTCGCGGAATGGCGCCAACAGCGCGGCGACCCGGTCGGCCCCGCGTTCGTCGCGGGCACGTCGGCCGCCGCGTCGGCGTACGTCGCAGGGGCGTGCGCGCTCGCCTTCGGCGCCCTGAACCTGCCGCCGATCGTGCTCTCGTCGGGCGATTTCTCGCCGCCCTACGTGTCGTTCGGGTTGCCGGTGCTGCTCGCGGCTCAGCTGGGCAGCGGCCTCGCGCTGATCCTGGTTTGCTCGCTGCGGCGGCGCGTGCACTTATGGCTGACGCTCGCCATCCTCGGCGGCATGCTCGACGCGTTCGGATCGGGCTTCTTGGCCGGCGGACGCTTCACGTACGGCTGGTACATCGCGCGCATCGAGATGTGCGCCAACGCGATCGTCTTCCTGGCGATCCTCCAGGTGCAACTGGCGGCGATCCTGCGCCGCGCCGCGCGCAGCGGCGAGCGCGCTCACGTGCTGTACGAAATCGTTGCGTTGGGAAGCGACGGGACGGCGGCCGGCATCGACCCGATGCTGGCACGAGCGGCCCGGGACCTCGATTTCGACTGGGCCTTCCTCGTGCGGCTCGAGGCCGGCTGCGTCGTCGTCGAGAGCGATATCTCGGGCGGCCCCTTTACCGCGGGGTTCCGCACGCCGCTCGCAGCGACGCTGCTGCGCCACACGATCGCGAGTGACGACCTCTTCGCGGTCGACGACATCGCGCGCTCGAAGTGGGCCGACGACCCGTCGGGTGCCGCTAAAGTGTGGGCTTCGTTCGTCTCCGTGCCCGTCCATACCGACGGCGTGCCCTACGGCGCGGTTGGGTTTGCGAGCGCCAAGCGCCGCGAGAAACCCCTCAACGACGCCGATCTGGCCTTCGTGCGGCTCGTCGGGATCCTGGCCGGCTCGACGATCGAGCGCGCCCGGCAGCGCCGGCACCTCGACGGTTTGGCGTTCTTCGATTCGCTGACGGGCTTGGCCAACCGGTCCCTCCTGCTGCAGCGGCTCGACCAGACCTTGCGGAGCGCGGCGCTGGAAAAGACGGGCTTCGCGCTGCAGTTCATCGATCTCGACGACTTCAAGTCGATCAACGACTCGTACGGCCACGCGGCCGGCGATGCGGCCCTGCTCGAGTTGGGGCGGCGCCTAGCCGCGGCCGTGCGGACCGGAGATACGGTCGCGCGGCTGGGCGGCGATGAATTCGTCGTGCTATTGCCCGGCGTTAACGCGGAGGGATCGCGCGAGGTCGAGGCGCGCCTGCAGGCGGTGTTCGATGAACCGTTCCTGGTCGACGGCGTACCGCGCCCGCTGAGCGGCAGTTGCGGAATGAGCTTCTTTCCGGCCGACGGCACGAGCGCCCAGGACCTCTTGGCCGCGGCCGACCGGGAACTCTACCGCGCCAAAGCGGCCCGCTCCGGCGGCGCGGGGGGACGGCCGCCAGGCTCTTTACAAATTAGTCAGTAGATCATAAAATCTCGGCATGGAGATCATGCCGCGCGACGTCGCCTTCGATCTGGACCCCGCCCGAGCCGCGGATTGGAACGGCGGGAACATCGCGCGCACCGCGTTCTTGAACGCGCTCTCGCTCTTGTTCCCCGCCGGCGAACGTTTTTTCATCGCCTCGGTCAACGCATATCGCGGAGTCATCACGGACCCGGTCCTGCAGCGGCAGGTGCGCGGTTTCACGAGTCAGGAAGCGCTGCACACCCGCGAGCACGTGGCGTACAACCGGAGTCTGCAGTCGATCGTGGATGCGGCCCGCCTCGAAGCGGAGCTCGGCCAACACTTGGACTGGGTGCGCGCCGGCTTCCCGCCGCTGATGCAGCTCGCCGTCACGTGCGCGCTCGAACATTTCACGGCGATCATGGCGCACCAGGCCTTGACCGACCCCGCCTACTTCGCAGGCGCGGAGCCCGCGTACCGGCGGCTCTGGACCTGGCACGCCCTCGAGGAGTGCGAACACAAGAGCGTCGCTTTCGACGTCTTTCAATGTGTAGCAGGTAGCAATAACTATCTGCTGCGAGTCCGGGCGATGGTGATGACCACCGGCACGTTCGTCGGATTCGTCAGCAAACACATCCTCGCGCTATTCCGCTCACAGGGCGTCGCGCGCTCGCCCCGCGCGTGGTGTGACCTGTTTTGGTATCTTTTTCTCTCGCCCGGGATGGTACGGCGTATCCTCGTGCCGTACTTGCGGTATTATGCGCCGGGATTTCACCCCAACGACATCGACGACCGTCGCGAACTCGAGCGCGGACGAGCCTTCGTCCAAGCTCGGGCCTAAACGCCGCAGGCTCGGCGCGGCGGACGCACGCGAGGCGATCCTCGCGGCCGCCGAGAGCCTGCTGGTCGACGTCGGTCCCGACGCTTTGCGCTTGACCGAAGTCGCCACGCGTGCCGGCGTCAGCCACCCCAACGTGCTGTACCACTTCGGGAGCGTCGCCGAGTTGCAGGCGCAACTCGCCCAGCGCGTTGCGGTGCGCCTGGCCAGCGAAGTCGCCGCGGCGTTCGGCGCCGGCATTCCGGACTGCATGCCGATCGAGCGCGCCGTCGAAGCGACCTTCCGGGTCTTCGACGAATTCGGTTACGCGCGTCTCCTGGCGTGGCTCGAACTCTCGCGTAACAAACCGACGTGGGAATCCCTCAGCGACAAGCTGGGCCTCTTGGCTTCGCTGATCGAATCGCATCCGGCCCTCGCGGGCGAAGCCAACGCGGCGCTGCGACGCCGCGTCGTCCCCGTCATCCAGCTGGTCATCGTTTCGGCTATCGGTTACGGGCTCTGCGGGAAGACGGTGTCCGACCTCTTCCCGGCCGACGAGCGCCGCGCGTCGGTGGCGCGCGTGCTCAGCGAGTTGATCGTGCGCGTGCCGGCCGAACCGTCGTGAGCGGCCGGTAACTCCGGTTCAGCGCGGTGCCATACGGATCGCTCCGTCGAGGCGAATCGTCTCGCCGTTGAGCATGCCGTTATCGAAGATGTGGCCGACCAGCGCGGCGTATTCTTCGGGTTGGCCGAGCCGTGGCGGAAACGGCACCTGCTTGCCGAGCGAATCTTGGGCTTCTTGAGGCAGCGTGCCCAGGAGCGGCGTCTTGAAGAGGCCCGGAGCGATCGTGACGACCCGGATGCCGAGCGACGCGAGATCGCGCGCGATCGGCAAGGTCATGCCGACGATGCCGCCCTTGGAGGCGCTGTAGGCTGCCTGGCCGATTTGACCGTCGAACGCCGCAACCGACGCCGTGTTGACGATGACCCCGCGTTCTCCGCCGGCCGCGGGCGGATTGGCGGCCATCGCCGCGGCCCCGAGCCGGATCAGGTTGAACGTTCCGATCAAGTTGACGTTGATCGTCTTGACGAACGACGCCAGGTCGTGGGCCGCGTTCTCACGCCCGACGGTCTTCTTGGCCGTCCCGATGCCGGCGCAGTTGACCAGTCCCCACAGTTCGCCGTAGGTCTCGACCGCGGCCTTGACCACGGCTTCGGCGTCGGCTTCGCTGGAAACGTCGCAGCGCACGAAACGGCCGCCGGTTTCCGCGGCCAGCGCTTCTCCGAGTTCGGCGTTGAGGTCCGCGATCACGACTTTGCCGCCGCGCCCTGCAAACATGCGGGCCGTCGCGGCGCCGAGTCCGGACGCTCCGCCCGTGACGATGAAGGCTCGATCCTGTATCTGCATGGTGGGCGTATACGGGAGTCGCGTGAGGAACACCCGCGCCCGGCGGGCGGTGGTTAACGCCCCCTCACAGCTACGACTTCGGGATACTCAGGGGCTTGAATTTTCCGTCGTCGGCGTCGAGCGGTTCCGGCTGGTCGAAACGCCACTTCCCCGAATTGCGCCCCTGGCACAACGTGTCGACCGTATCGAGGTATTTCTTGGTTTGCGGCGAGGCATAGGCGCCGGCCCGTTTCGCGCCGTCCGAACAGGCGTTGAACAACTTGGCCGCGTTATCGGTTTGTCCCGCCGCTTGCGCGGCGCGACCGCTCTCTTCGAGTGCGACGAGGCCCACGTATTCCACGTAGGCGCGATGCTGCGGTACCGACGTGAGCTTGGCGCAGAGTTTGTACTCGTCGTACTTTCGCACCAGTAGCTTTTCGAGATCGACGTACTTGTGATCGTGCGCGAGCCCCCGTTCCGCGGCCGCGTGCAAGAACGCGCGTTCCATGCACTCGCCGGCCTGAGATTCCGCTAAGTCTTTCTTCGTCGCGGCGCGTTCGCTCGCGACGCTGGTGTCGCCGGGGTGCACCTCGCGCGCGGCGATGTCGAGGACGCCGAGCTTTTCGCGCAACAGCGCCTCCGCGATCGTGTACTGGCCCGCGAAGAGCGCGATGTCGGCCTGCTCGGAGACGGCCCGGTACAACGCCGCGAGCGAGACGGCGTGCACGTCGTGATCCTTGGACGAGAGGCAATTGCCGGCCTCGGTTTGCGCGCGGTCGCAGGCCTCATAGGCGGCCTGCACGTTGCTCGTCGAGGGATCCTTCTTGATGCTGCGGTACGCGAAATCGCACTGCTCGCCGTACGGGACGACGTAGCTGGGGCGGCACGAGCCGGGGTCGCCTGCCGCGCTCGCGGCGCGCGCGAGCAACAGGACGAAGAGGAGGCAGAATCCCAGACCGAGGCGTTTCATCTCAGGCGGAGGCGTACCCCAGCCGGCTGTGGATGCCTGTCGCCCGGGAGCGTCCCGCAGGCGGACCCCGCCCCTTGACGCCCGCCCGCGCTCAGGGTACATTTCGGGGGTTCTCGGGGCGAATGGCGGAATTGGTAGACGCGCTGGATTTAGGTTCCAGTGGGGCAACCCATCAGAGTTCGAGTCTCTGCTCGCCCACCAGTCGCCCCGGCCGGTCGTCCCGCTCGTCAACGAAGGTCCCGCGGAAGTAGCTCAGTGGTAGAGCATCGCCTTGCCAAGGCGAGGGTCGCGAGTTCGAATCTCGTCTTCCGCTCCAAAGCACGCGGGCTCGCGCTCCGTCGCGATCGAGCGCGCTCGCGCGCTCGCGCGCTCCGGCGCAGGGTCGGGATTCCCGGCGCCGAAACGTCGCCAGTCGCCGCGCGGAAGTAGCTCAGCGGTAGAGCATCGCCTTGCCAAGGCGAGGGTCGCGAGTTCAAATCTCGTCTTCCGCTCCACTAGAAAGGCCCTTCGTGAGCGCCGCCACGGTCAAGCATCTCGATCCCACGCAGGTCGAGCTCGAAATCGCCATCTCCAACGAAGAGCTGGACGCCGCGCGGGAACGCGCCTTCCGGCAGCTCGTCAAGAACGCCAAGATTCCCGGCTTCCGCCCGGGCAAGGTACCGCGCAAGATCTTCGAGGCACAGTACGGCACGGCCGCGATCGAGGAGCGCGCGATGGATGCGGTCGTCCCGCCCGCGTACACGAAAGCTCTGGAAGAGAACGACCTCGAGCCGGTCGACCGCCCGCAGATGGAACTGGTCCCCGAAGAAGAAGGCCAGCCCTTGCGCGTGCGCGCCACCGTTTACGTGCGGCCCCAGTTCGAGTTGCACGACTACAAGGGCGTTCCGCTCGAAGCGCCGCCCGCCACCGTGAGCGACGAGGACGTCGAGAACGCGCTGCAAGGCTTGCGGCGCGAAGCGTCCGTCCTGGCGCCGGTCGATCGCCCGGTCGCGCTCGGCGACGTCCCGACGATCGATTACCTCGGCAAGATCGACGGCGAGCCCTTCGAGGGCGGCGCTGCCGAGCAACAGCCGACGGAAATCACCGAGGAGCGGTTCATTCCCGGCTTCGCCGCGGGTATCGTGGGCATGAGCGCGGGCGAGACGAAGGATGTGGAAGCCCGCTTTCCCGACGATTACTCCAAATCGGAGCTGGCCGGCAAGACGGCCGTGTTCACGGTCACGGTCCACGAGAACAAGGCCGCGGAACTCGCCGAGCTCGACGACGAGTTCGCCAAGCGCTTCATCGGCGAAGAGGGTACGCTCGGGGCATTGCGCGACGACCTGCGCAACCGCTTGGAGGCCAATGCCCGGCAGCGCCAACGCCGCGCCATCACGGGCGCGCTGCTCGAGAAGCTGACGGCAGCGCACGATTTCGCCTTACCGGTCGTCATGGTCGAGCGCGAGATCGAAAGCCTCGAGAACGAAGCCAAGGGATATATCGAGCGCGCCGGCATCGGTTGGGATTCGTATCTCGAGCAGCAAGGCAAGACCGAAGAGCAGCTCCGCGACGAATATCGCGCCGAGGCGGAGCGCCGCGTGCGCGGGTCGCTTCTGATCGAGGCGATCGCGAAGGCCGAGAACATCCAGGCGACGCCGCAGGATATCGAGGCGGAGATCGGCCAGCTCAGCCGGCAGTACCAGCAACCGCGCGAAGCGATTCTGGAAATGCTACGTCCGAATTTCAACGCGCTGGTCGACGGCATCGTGCGCACCAAGACCGTGGAGTTCTTACTCGATCACGCCGCCGTCACCGAAACGCCGTCTCAGACGTAGTCTCTACGGCAACCAACGCCTCCCGGCGGTAGTCTGAGTACCAGTCGGTACCGCGCCGGAACAGCGGCCGGCCGGGCAGCGGAAAATCGGGCGGAGCCCCTCGCCGGGTGTGGGCGGCTCCCCAGTCACAAGGAGAACAGAATGGGCCACCTCGTCCCCATGGTCGTCGAACAGAGCGCGCGCGGCGAGCGGGCCTTCGACATCTATTCGCGCCTGCTCAAAGAGCGTATCATCTTCGTGGGCGGGGTCGTCGACGACGGCTTGGCCAATCTTGTGATAGCCCAGCTTCTCTTTTTGGAGCGTGAAGATCCCGATAAAGACATCGATATGTATATCAACAGCCCCGGCGGGAGCGTCACGGCGGGACTCGCGATCTACGACACGATGCAACTGGTCCGCCCGGACGTTGCCACGATCTGCGCGGGCATGGCGGCATCGATGGGCTCGATCCTGCTGACGGGCGGGGCCCAGGGCAAGCGTTACGCCCTGCCGCACTCGAAGATCCTCATTCACCAGCCCTGGGTGCAGCAGATCGGCGGCCAGGCGACCGACGTCGAAATCGCGGCCCGGGATTTGATCGCCACGCGCCGGATGCTTGCGGGCATCTACGAAACCACGACGAAGAAGCCCATCGAGCAGATCCTCAAGGATATCGACCGCGACTACTACATGACCGCTGAGGAAGCTCGCGAGTACGGCTTGGTCGACCAGATTTTCAACAAAGAGATGCGCGCCGGCTCGCCAGCGCCGGCATAGGGATAAGGATCGCGCGTGTTCCGATTCGGTGACGAGAAGGGTCAGTTGAAGTGCAGCTTCTGCGGCAAGTCGCAGGAGCAGGTGCGGAAATTGATCGCAGGGCCCGGCGTCTACATCTGTGACGAGTGCATCGAGCTCTGCAACGAGATCATCGAGGAGGAGCTCTACAAGAACGTCGACGAGAACGTCCGGCTCCGCAACATCCCCAAGCCCAAAGAGATCAATCACATCCTCAACCAGTATGTGATCGGTCAGGAGCGGGCCAAGAAAGCGCTCGCCGTCGCCGTCTACAACCACTACAAGCGCGTCAACGCCGGGAGCGCCGCCGACGACGTCGAGCTGCAGAAATCCAATATTCTGCTGGTGGGCCCGACGGGCTCCGGCAAGACGTACCTGGCGCAGACCTTGGCCAAGATCCTCGACGTCCCGCTCGCCATGGCCGATGCGACCTCGCTGACCGAGGCCGGCTACGTGGGCGAAGACGTCGAGAACATCTTGCTCAAACTGATCCAAGCCGCGGATTACGACGTGAAGCGGGCCGAGAAGGGCATCGTCTACATCGACGAGATCGACAAGATCGCCCGCAAGAGCGAGAACCCCTCGATCACGCGCGACGTCTCCGGTGAAGGCGTGCAGCAGGCGCTCCTCAAGATCCTGGAGGGTACGACCGCCAACGTCCCGCCCCAGGGCGGCCGCAAGCATCCCCACCAAGAGTTCATCCAGATCGATACGACCAACGTGCTGTTCATCTGCGGCGGCGCGTTCGACGGCCTCGAGAAGATCATCGAGTCGCGCGTCGCGTCCAACGCCCTGGGCTTCCGTTCCACGCCCGAATCCAAGACGGGCAGCCGCGTCGGCAAGATGCTCCAGCAGCTGATGCCCGAGGATCTGCTCAAGTTCGGTCTGATTCCCGAATTCATCGGCCGTCTGCCGATCGTCGTGACGCTCGATGCGCTCGACGAGCTGGCGCTGCGCCGGATCCTCGTCGAACCGCGCAACGCCCTGGTCCGGCAGTTCCAAAAGATCATGGGCATGGACGGGGTCGATCTGACCTTTACCAAGGAAGCCCTCGTCGCGATCGCAACCAAGGCCCAAGGCCGTAAGACCGGCGCTCGCGGCCTGCGCAGCATCCTCGAGGAAGTGATGCTCGACGTCATGTACGACCTGCCCTCGCTTCAGGGCGTCAAGAAGTGCGTGATCAACAAGGAAGTGATCGAGAAGAAGGAGCAGCCGACTTTGATCTACGCCGACCGCCCGAAGGATCTGCCGGCCTAATCAGATTCTCAGGAATCCCAGGCCCATCGCAGAACGGGGCTCCCCTTGGGTACGTTATAGGGGTGCAATGAATAAATACCTGACCGCCGCCTTGGCGGCACTCTTCCTCGCGACGCCGATCGCGGCGCTCGCGCAAGACGTCCCGACGTACGGCGCGCCGGTCGACTCCCAGGTCGCCCAGGACGTGCCATCGTACTCGCAGGCGCCGGCTCCCGCCCCCCAGGACGAGCAGATTCGTGGACGGATCGTCAACTTCGACGGCGCCTACAACCTGCAGGTCCGCGACGAGCGGGGCTTCCTCGACAACATCGAGCTCCATCAGGGCACGATCATCAACCCGACGGGCTTGACGCTCGCGCCCGGCATGGTCGTGAGCATCCTCGGCTACAATGCCGGCGAGTACTTCGCGGCCAACGAAGTCGACACGCCGTACACCTTCGACGACGGGGTGCCGTACTACGAGGGCCATCCCTGGGACTACTACGTCGGCCCCGCGTTCGGGATCGGTTTCTTCTTCGGAAACCTCGGCTGGTGGCACGGCGACTACTTCCACGGAGGCTTCGCCTACCACGGCGGCGCGCGCTACTACAACAACGTGAATATCAGTAACATCTACCGCAGCAACGGCGGGAGCTTCCACGGCGGCGGAAGCCCGGTCGTCACGAACCCCGGCGTCCACCGCGAACCGCGCGTCGAGAACCCCGGTGAGACGGGCCGCCCGGTCAACACGAACCCCGGCTACGCGCGCCCCGTGAACCCGAGCGTGCCCGGCTACGCGCACCAAGGCACGTATCAGCCGCACACCAGCGGTCCGGTACGCACGAATCCGCCGGCCTATCATCCGCACGACGTCGTAGCGCCGGCCTCGCGCGGCGGCTACCATCCCGCTGCCGGCCACGCGGCGAGCCATCCGTCCGGCGGCGAGCACCACTCGCACTAGCGCGAACGGCGCGGCTTCGAACGAGTCGGCCCGGATAAGAGAAGGCGGCCTCGCGCAAGCGAGGCCGCCTTCCCGTTCCGAACCCGATCGGCAGCTATGCGCTAACGGTCGACGGATCCACGACGTGCAGCCGGACCGGGATGTTATTGCGGGTTGCGTTCGAGTACGGGCAGAGCTGATGCGCCTTGCCGACGAGCGACTCCGCGACGTCGGGCGCGACGCCCGGCAATGCGACGCGCAAATCGACTTCGAGCCCGAAGCCCTCGCCGACGGGTCCGATGCCGACTTCGGCCGTGACCCGCGACTCGCGCACGTTGACCTTCTCCTGCGCGGCGATGCGCTTGAGCGCGCTGTGAAAGCACGCCGAGTAACCGGCCGCGAACAGTTGCTCCGGGTTGGTGGCTCCGCCCTGGCCGCCGAGTTCCTTGGGCATCGCGACCTTGAGATCCAAGATACCGTCCGAGGACCGCACGCCGCCTTCGCGTCCGCCGACGGACGTCGCGGAAGCCGTATAGAGAACGCTCATCGTTTGAAAATCTACTCCTCTCGTCCGGTTACTGCCACCGGACGTGCGAAATGGTTCCTCCGTGGAAAAGGCTCGTCTTCGACGGGGTTGCAATGTGCGAGCTGAAACCGGAAGCGACGTCCCGGGTATGAGGGGCAGATGAAACTCATGCGGTTCTTCGTCCTTCGCAAGCAGCTCGCCGAAGCGGGTCGCTTGCTGCAGAGCGCCCGCGTGCCCGCCGGCCTCAAGCTCGGCGCGCTGGCGCTCGCGGTCCTGATCGTCTCGCCGCTCAACGTCCTGGGCGACATCCCGCTCCTGGGCGTGGTCGACGATGTCGCTCTGATGGCGCTCTTGCTCGGCTGGTTCGTGCGCAGCGCGAGCGTCCACGACGACCCGTTGACGATCGAAGCTTCCAACTAACCGCGGAACGGGTCTTCTCAGGCGCCGAGCGTGCCCGCAACGAGAGCGCGCGCCGCTCGTGCCGCGGCTGCCGGCACGTCGTCGGCCGGAACGCCTGCGGCTTCGAGCGACCCGTCGAGCAGCAGCGTCGCGAATCCGTGCGCGCTCGCGCGCAGGCCGAGCGCGAGCGTCGCGGCGCGACGCGCGTCGCCCGCGCACGCCGCGGCGACGTGCGCGAGGAAGACGGCGTTGGCGCGGTCGCCCGCCGCCGCCAGTTCCGGATACGCCGCCTTGTTGAGGCCGGCGTCGAACAGGATCGAAAATTCGGCGCGCCGTTCGCAGGCGAAACGCACGTAGGCGGCCGCCATCGCGGCCAGGCGCGTCTCGGGCGTACGCGCCCGCGCGCCCGCCGCCCGTAACGCGCGCTCGAGCCGCTCGTACGCCGCGACGCCGAGGGCCGCGAGCAGGCTATCGCGGTCGGCGTAGTGCCGGTAAGGCGCGCTGCCGCTCACGCCGGCGCGCCGAGCGGCTTCCGCGAGCGAGAACCCGCGCGCGCCGCGTTCCGCGACCAGCGCCAGCGCGGCTTCGGCGAGCGCCCCGGGCAGATCGGGGTGGTGATACGAGTCTCTGGATCCGGGCATGCGCTTCTATGTTAGAGGGCTTGACATCGGGTGCGCAAGTGTGGAAGCATCGATATGTGAGAGCCGTTAACATCGAAGCGCCGGTGCTGATCACCGGGTGTTCCTCCGGCATCGGCCGCGCCACCGCACTGCGTCTGGCGCGGGCGGGCCGCCTCGTTTACGCCACGGCCCGTCGCTTGGACGGTCTCGACGACCTTACCGCGGCCGGCTGCAAGACGCTACGGCTCGACGTGACCGACGGCACCTCGATGCGCGACGCCGTCGCGGCCGTGGAACGCGACGCGGGCGCGGTCGGCGTGCTCGTCAACAACGCCGGGTACAGCCAGAGCGGCGCGATCGAGAGCGTTCCGCTCGAGCTCGTTCGCCGCCAGTTCGAAACCAACGTGTTCGGCGCGATCGCGATGATGCAGCTGGTTTTGCCCGGCATGCGGCGGCGCCGTTCCGGGACGATCGTCAACGTCAGCTCGATGGGCGGGCGGCTGACGTTTCCCGGCGGCGGCTACTATCACGCGACGAAATATGCGCTCGAGGCGCTGACCGACGCGTTGCGTTTCGAAGTCGGCGGCTTCGGCATTCGCGCGATCCTGATCGAGCCGGGGTTGATCCGCTCGGAATTCGCAGGCGCTGCGGTCGGAGCGATGGCCGGGACGCCGGCTGCGTCATCGGACGGCGCCTACGCGGCCTTCGACGCCGCCGTCGCCAAGGCGACGGAGGAAAGCTATCGTACCGGTCCGCTGGCGCGCCTCGGCGGCGAACCCGACGACGTGGCGCGGACGATCGAACGCGCGCTCGTCGCGCGCCGCCCGCGCGCGCGATATACGGTAACGCCCTCGGCCACCGTGCTCTTGGGATTGCGCCGGATCCTCGGTGATGCCGGCTGGGACCGTTTCCTTCAGGGTCAGTTCGCGCAACCGCGGTAAGGCCCGCGCGGCGGGCTTGATCCGCGAGTTTCGCGGGTACGTGCGTTCCGATATCCGTTACTTCTGAAGGAAATGGTGAAGAGATGGCAATCGGCGATACGCTGACGAGAGTGATCGATTCCGCCCGGCGCGGGGCATTCGGCGAGACGGACGAAGACGAGGCTGCGACCGCCGGACGTAGCGGTACGGCGCCGGAAGCCGCGCCCGATGCGATCGCGCTGCTCGAGGCCGACCATGCGAACGTCAAGCGGCTCTTCGAGCAGGTCCTGGGCGACGGCTCGGGATCGATCGCGAGCGAACGCAAGACGATCGAAAAGATTCTCGAGGAACTGACCCTGCACGCGAAGTTGGAAGAGACGCACTTCTATCCCGCGGTGCAGAAGAAGAGCAAACGCGATACGGAAGATCGCGAGCGCGTGCTCGAGGCCGTCGAGGAACACGCCGCGATGAAGGATCTCATGCGACGCATCAAGCGCAGCACCGGGCGCGACGAGACGCTTCGCGCCAAAGTTCAAGTCCTCAAGGAAATCGTCGAGCATCACGTCGCCGAAGAGGAAGGCGAACTGTTTCCCGAAGCCCGGCGGCTCCTGGGCGAGAAACAGTTGCGCGCGCTCGGCGCCGAGTTCGCGAAGATCAAGGCGCGCGCCGCCGGCGGCCCTCGCGCCGCGAGCGCGACCCGCAAGCGCGGGACGAGCGCGGGACCGGCACCGGCCCGGCGTCGCGCGGCCAAGGGCTAGCCGGCGGAGGTCGGCCTCGGCTTGCGGCGCGAACGCGGGGACGAGGCGATATGGATACCGATACGATCGTCGTGGGCGCCGGGGCGGCCGGCCTCGCGGCGGCCCGGGCGCTCGTCGCGTCCGGGCGCGACGCACTCGTTCTCGAAGCGCGCGATCGGCTGGGCGGACGCATCCTGACCTTGGACGATCCGCGCGCGCTCGCGCCGGTCGAGCTCGGCCCCGAGTTCGTTCACGGTAGGCCGGCCGTCACGTTCGCGCTGCTGGCGGAGTCCGGCGACACCGTCGTCGATAACGTCGAAGCGGCGTGGGCCGGCAGCGACGGCGCGCTCGAACCGGTCGCGAACGATCCGTTCGCGGCCGCCGCGCGCGTCTTCGCACCCGCCCTCGCACGGCCCGACGAAAGCGTCGACGCGTTGCTGCGCCGCGCCGCAGCGGCCGGCGAAGACGCGGGCGTCTTACGCTGGGCGCGGGCCCTCGTTGAAGGTTTCGATGCCGCGGATCCGGCTCGCGCGAGCGCGCGCGCCGTGGCCGAGGAATGGTGCGGCGATGCCAGCGCGGAGGGCGCGCAATCGCGCCCGGTGCGCGGCTATGCGCCGCTGATCGCGCACCTCGCGCGCGGGCTCGATCCGGCGCGCTGTCGCATCCGCTTGCGTTCGGTCGTGCGCGCGATCCGGCGTGACGGCGGCGGCGTCACGGTGGAAGGCGAGGACGCGGGCGGCGCTTTCGCTTGGCGTGCGCGCCGCACCATCGTCACCGTTCCACTCGGCGTCTTGCAGGCGGGCGGCATCGCCTTCGAACCGCCGCTACCGCCGGGCACGTGCGACGCGATGGCCCGCTTGGCGATGGGTCCGGTCGTCAAGGTCGTCCTGCGTTTCTCATCGCCGTTCTGGGAAGAGGTCGCGGGCGGGCGTTACCGGGACGCGGCCTTCTTTCGGGCGGAGAGCGGACCGTTTCCGACGTTTTGGACGCAAGTGCCCGTGCGCGCGCGCACCTTGACCGCCTGGGCCGGCGGCCCCCATGCCGCAGCGCTCGGACGGCTCGGCGAAGACGAGGCCGGAGCGCTGGCGCTCGCGAGCGCGGGGACGTTCTTCGGTGCGCCCTCGGAGGCCCGGGCCGCCTGCGAAGCGTGGTACGCGCACGATTGGCAACGCGATCCGTTCGCGCGCGGCGCGTACAGTTACGCGCTCGTCGACGCAGGTGACGCGCGCGCGCGCCTGGCGTCCCCGGTCGACGCGAGGCTCGCCTTCGCGGGCGAGGCGACGGCGCAAAGCGCCGAAGCCGGAACCGTCGCGGGCGCGCTCCTGAGCGGCGCCGCGGCGGTCGACGCCTTAGCGCTACTCGAGCGGAGCGAGATCTGGTAGACGGCGGATACGTTTCAGGCCGCCGGTACCTTCGCGCGATGCGGAGCCAGGATCGCGTTCAGGCGGTCCGGCGTGCCGTCGATCCGCACCAGGTGCGGAAACTTGGGGCCGCCGTGGTAGTCGATCGAAACGGTGCGAAAGAGCCCGTTCCGCTTGACGATCAGCGCGATCGGCACGTTCGTGCCTTGAGCCGCTTTGATTCCGTCGGCCAGCACCTCGGGCGAGAATTCGCGGTTATCGACGGCCACGATCGTGTCGCCGATCCCAAGGCCCGCGGCGGCCGCGGGCGAGCCGGTCAGCACGTCGGATAACATGCCCTTATCGTTGCCGGTGATCCCGAGCGAGAAGGCCGCATCCAAGGAATGTCGCGCTTTGGCGCGGGCCGCTTCGAAGGCGCTTGGGGTAGCGGTGTAGGCGAGCTTCCAGCCGAGGCGCTCGAAAGGGTCCGGCGGGTGCGGCGCGACCGTGTAGACCCGCGTCTTGAAGTAGGCGTCCCAATCGTAGGGCTGGTACGCGTTCAGCGCGGCCACGAACTGCGCGTACGTATAGGGATTCACTTCGGGCGGCGTGTTCGCGATGCCGAAGAAGCGGTGCGCGAAACCGTCGAGCGATTTGCTTCCGCCGGAGAGTTCGCCGAGCTTACCGTCGACGTCGAGCCAGAGCAATTCGCCTTCGGCGTAGAAATCGCCGGCCGTCCGGCGCTCGCCGGAGAGCGACCGCGGCGCGCTGTAGAGAAAGGGCGCCGATGCCGCGGTGTCGACCAGCGGGCGGCTCGCGCGGCCCGGTTCGTGATCTTCGGTGGCGTACACCACCGCCATCAGATCGCGATAACGCTCGGCGCTCCACAGCCCCGCGCGTTCGGGAACGAGATCGCCGTAAAACTGCGTCATGCCCTCGTAGATCCACAGCAACTCCGTCTGCTCGGGGATCTGGAAGTTGTCGGTCGCGAGGTCCGCGGGGCGGCGATACTTCCCGTCCCAGGAGTGGTTGAATTCGTGCGAGAGCAGTCCGGCGGTTCCGGCGATTCCCTCGGGTTCGGTCAATCCGGCGCCGTCGGTTCCGTCGTCGCTCGAACTTCCGTGCTCCACGCCGTTGCCGGGCATCGCGTCGCTGACCGTGAGCAGGAAGTGATAGTTCTTCCAATGCCGGGCGCCGTAGATCGCGTCCATCTCGCCGACGATGGCCTTGAAACCGTCGAGTTTGTTGGCCGGCAGGTCCAATTGCGACGGCCGGTCGGCGAAGGCGTCGATCTCGTTCGTGAATCCGTCCGCGTCGAGCAAGGTAAAGCGCTTGAATACCGTCCCGGCGTCGAGCGGAGAATCGACGAGGCGCTCCAACGTCGCGGGAGCGTACGTGATGCGGTTCCCGTTTCGTGCCGGATCCGGTAGCGCGGTCTCCGCGGTCCAGTCCGCTCCGGGCAGCACGATCGTCGGCTGCACGATCGTCGTCGCGATGTCGGCGTGCTGCGGATAGAGCAGAAACTGGTTCCAGTTGATCGCCAAGATCGTCGCGGTGGCGAGCCGCGCTTCGCCGTACGAACCGTCCTTGCTCCCGAGATAGTCGAAATCCACGTCGATCGATTGCACGCCGGACGGGATGTCGACGTGAAATTCGTTCATGTCCGCGAGGTCGCGGGCCCAGGGCACGGTTGCGCCGGCCGCGCTCACGCGCAGTCCGCCGACGTTCTGGATCGGCCCTTGCGGCCCGTGCTCCCCGGGCACCCAGCGCGGGTAGGCGAGCGCCACGTCGCCGGCGGTGACCGGAAGCGTCTCGTGCACGTGCACGATGCTGCTCACGGGCGTGTCGCTCGCATCGACGAGCAGGAGGATGGGGCGGCTCTGGGCACGTGCGGGTGCGCCCAGCGCGAGCAGCATGGCGACAACGGTTGCGCTCGCGCCGGCAATGTGTCGGAAGGTCGTTGCGTTCACGGTTCGGGCGCTTCCACGACGCGGAAGTGCGTGCCTCGCGGGCGAACGCGCGCCACGATGAAACAGCGAATACGGCAATGGGCCGGTTGGGCGGCGGCGGCGCTGGTTCTGGCCGGCGCGAGCCGCGCCGGGGCGGAGCCGGCTCCGGCGTCCACGCCCTGGCCGTGGCCGCCGATCCCCGGTTGCCTCGCCGATCCCTCGACGGTCACGCCGGGAACCGCCGATTACGCCTCGCCCGTCTGCACCGTGTACGACGCGGTGCTGACCTCGGCGTCGGAAATCGAATTGATCTCCGCGCGACGCGCGAACGCGGAATTCGACGGCGTCTTGTATCCCGCGTTCCTGCCGGGCACCGAGGTCGTCCGTTTCGTTCCAGGCGCGGGCTTCATGGCGTCGCTCGGCGGCGGGAACACGCTGGTTCGCGTTTCGCGCAGCGGCGCCGGAGCGCGGCACGGCAGCTGGTGGACCACGCGCCGCCAGATTAGCGATAGTGCGGGCGCGCTCGACGCTCCCGAACGGATTCGCGCGCTGCTCGCGCTGACCGATTCGCCGACCTGCATCGCCTACGCGAGCGACGTCGCGCGCGGCGTGCGGGCGTACCTCGGCGTCACCGCGCCCGCCTTCGACGAACCGGGCGGCGCGGTCGAATTTTGGTTCCCTCCCGACGCGGTCGCCGCGCCGCGAACGGCGCCGCTCGCGGGCAACGCCGGGTGCTGAGCGATGAGTTCGCGCGTTCGAGCGCGCTGCATGCGGCCCGCACGCTCCTCCACCTGCGGCTAGCCGAAGCCGACGGCGCGGCGCCGGAGCGCATCGCGCACCGGCTCGACGGCTTCGCCTGGGAGCCGCTCCCGGGCGACGGCTTGAAGTTGCGCTGCGCGATCGCGCGTTGGGAGAACGCGGGCGGCGCGCGCCTGTTCATACGGTACTTTACCTTTCGCGCCGGCCCGGGCGGCGGCGAGCTCGCCGAGGACGCCACCGGTGTCGCGGACGAATCGCTGCCCGATCCCTTCGAGCCGACCTGGGCGGTCAATCGCGTCCGCGCGTTCGCGCACCGCTGGCTGTGGGTCTGGGAAAACCTCCGCGACGTTTCCGCGTTCGAGGAACTCTTGGCGGATGAAAACCTCGACCTCCGCCTACGCGCCGGCGAAGCGCTGCGGACGCGCGCCGCGTTCGAACAGGCGGCGCGCGCCCTCGACGCCGGCGTCGGAGCGACGCACCACGTGCTGGCGGCGTTGGGTGTGGATGCGAAGCCTGCGTGCTATGCGGTGCGAGCCGACGTCGAGTGGCGCGGCTGCAGCACGGGCGGCACGCCGCTTCGCGCACGCACGCGCCACGCGTGGGAACTGATCGAGACCGGCGAGCGCTACCCGCGCCTGCGCCGCTTGCGCGTCGAATTGGCCGAGCCGCTGCGGGCGGCGGTCGATGATGAAGCGCGCGGCCCGCGAATCGCCAACGCGCCGTCCGACGACGCGGAGGCGGGCGGACCGTGAACTTGACCGCGTTCTACGAACCCGCCGGCGACGGCGAATATCACGCGCTCGAAGCCACGATGAGCCCGTGGGACGTCCGCCTGCAGCACGGCAGCCCGCCGACGGCCCTGCTGACCTACGCGATGGAAACGAACCACCCGCGCGACGGCATGCGCGCCGGACGCATCGCGGTCGAATTCTTGGGGCCGATGCCGCGCGGCCGCATGCGCGCGCGAACGCGCGTCAGCCGGCCCGGCAAACGAATCGAGTTGCTGGAAGGCGTGCTCGAAAACGACGGGCGCGAGATCGTCTCGGCGCGCCTGTGGCGCATCGCGACCCAGGCGCCCGGGGCGATTCCCGCTGCGGCGATCGCGACGCGCGCGCTGCCGCCGCGACCGGAGTCCGGGCACGTCGCATCCTTCGCGCACGACGATAACTGGGCGTATCATCACGCGATCGATTGGCGCTTCACGCGCGGACGTTTCGACGCGCACGGTAACGCGGCGGTATGGACGCGCGTGCGCATTCCCTTGATCGCGGGCGAACCGCTGCGCCCGCTCGACCGGCTGCTCCTGATCGCAGATTCCGCCAACGGAATCAGCGCCGTCCTCCCGTTCGGGGAATGGCTCTTCGTGCCGCCGTCGCTGTCGCTCGCGCTGCAGCGCCACCCCGCGGGCGAGTGGACGTTCATGGAAGCCGAAACGACGCTCGGGCCGGACGGCTTGGGCGTCACGAACGCGCGCTTTGCCGACGAGTCCGGCGAACTCGGCGTGGGCAGTCAACCGTTACTCGTCGAGCCGCGACGATAGCGTCCGGCGCGCGAGCGGCGGGAGCCGTGCCGTTCTCGCGCTAACGAAGCACGTCATGCTCGTCCGCCGCTTGATCGCTTTCGCAACGACGTCGTTGCTGTGGGCCGTCGCGGGGGCGCATGCCGTTTCCGCGGACGCGCCGGTTCCCTACGAGACGTTCGTCAAGGGCGCTGAGGCCCAGCGCGGGCTCTTCACCGTCTGGCGCAAGGACGGGAAGGTCTATCTGGAGCTGGCGGCATCCCAACTCGAGCACGATTTCGTGCAGACGATCGTTCCGGGAAACGGCTTGGGAGGCCACTTCGTCGTGTGGGGCAACACCGATCATCTTCCCGCGGAACTCGTTCGCTTCGAGCGGGCCGGCAACGACGTCGCGATCGTTTGGCCCAATCCGGCGTTCGTCGCGCCGCATTCGCCCGCGTCGCAGCGAGCGATCGCCCATAACTTTCCGCGCTCGATCGTGGGCCTCGCGCCGATTGCCGCGAGCGACGAGCGGACGGGCGCCGTGGTGATCGACGCCGCGCCGTTTCTCGACGATCAATTGAACCTCGAGAACGTGCTACGCCAGGGCTTGGGCGAGCAGAGGAAGGACGATCCGTATACGCTCGACCGCCGCCGTTCCTATTTCGGGAAGGTGAAGGCCTTTCCGCAGAACGTCGTGATCGAGGCCAAACAGGCGTGGACGTCGGCAACGCAACGGGCGGACGACGTGCCGGCCGATCCGCGCTACGGCAAATGAGCGTCGTCTACAATATCGCGGACCCGCCCGGACACGCGGATTACAAGCCGCGCTACGCCGACGACCGGGTCGGGATCTACGACGACGTGTACCTGTCATTCGATAACGACGAGGTTCTCTCGCGTAAATTGCGCTACATCGTGCGCTGGGATCTGCAGCCGTCCGATCCGGCGCTGCCCGTCTCGCCGGCCTCGCACCCGATGGTCTTTTACTTGAGCGACTCCATTCCCGAGCGCTACCGACCCGCCATCCGCGCGGCCGTGCTGAAGTGGAACGACGCTTTCCTCAAGATCGGCATCAGCGACGCGCTGCAGGTCCGCGATCAGCCGAGCGATCCCGATTGGGATCCCGACGATATCCGCTACAACGTCTTGCGTTGGGTCACCGAAGCCGGCGCGAGCTTCGGTGCGGATTCGCAGACGCTTTACGACCCGCGCACGGGCGAAGAGTTTCGCACCGGAATCCTGATCTCGGCCGACGTGCCGCTCTTCGCGCAGCGCAACTGGACCTACGCCGTCGACCCCGCGCGCTACGGGCGCTCGACCGATCCGATGCCGCAAAAGTTTCTCGACGACACGTGGCTCGGCACGATCCTGCACGAGACGGGCCACAACCTCGGGATGCAGCACAACTTCATCGGATCGCTTGCGTACACGGCCAAGGAGCTGCAAGACCCGGCGTTCACGGCGAAGTACGGCATCGCCTCGACCGTCATGGAGTACGCGCCGCTGAACCTCTGGCCCAAGCCCTTCGGTCAGGGCGACTACTCGCAGACCGTGCTCGGTCCGTACGATTACTACGCGATGCATTGGGCCTATGCGCCGGTTCCCGGGGCGAACACGCCCGAAGAGGAGCTTCCCACCTTGCGTTCGTGGGCCGCGGCCTGGTCGGATCCGCGTTACCGGTATGCCTCGGACGAGGACGTCGCATGGGGTGACGGTCACGCGGCGGATCCGCGCGTCGAACAAGGCGACCTGACCGACGATCCGCTGGGCTGGTGCAAGGTTCAGTTCGGTCTGGATCGCGACTTGATCGCGGGACTCGACGCCCGCGAGCCGGCCCCAGGCGAAGCGTACGAAGCAGAGACCGACGCGTTCCGGATGCTGATGGGACGATACGACGCGTGCGCGCTCTTGCCCACGCATTACATCGGCGGCCAGTATCTCTCGCGCGCGCATCGCGGCGACCCACATGCCGCTCCGCCGATCGTGCCGGTGCCGCGCAGCGAGCAGCGCCGCGCATTCGACCTCCTCGATACGTACGTGTTCTCGTCGGATGCCTGGCGGCTCCCGCCCTCGTTGCTTCAACGGCTGGGCTACAGCGAGTGGTCCGGCTACGGGTACGTTGAATACGAGGGATACGGTAACTTGCCGCAGTGGGCGTACGATCCGCCGTTGCGGCACGACGTGCCGTATGCCGAAAACATCGCCCGGTTGCAGAACCAAGCGCTGCGCTTCATGTTCGGGCCCGCCGTGCTCGCGCGGATGTCGGATGCGGGCTTTGAATCGACGGCGCCCGGAGCGATGCGCCTCGCCGATCTCTTCGCGTGGACGCACGCCGCGATCTTTCGGGAGCTCGGCGGCGGCACGAACGTGAAGCCGATCGACGCGCTTCGGCGGACCCTGCAGGCCCGCTATACGGACGTTCTGGTGGATCTGTACCAATCGTCCGCGGCGGGCGTCCCCTCCGACGCGCGAGCGCTGGCGCGCGCGGAACTCGCCGGGCTCGACGACGCCACGGCGCGCGCGCTGCGGGGCACCGGCCCGGACGCCGACACGCGCGCGCACCTGGCCTGGCTGCGGGCACGCGTCCGCGGAGCGTTGCGTGAAGAACGCTGAACCAGTGAAGAACGCTGAACCAGTGAAGAACGCTGAACCAGTGAAGAACGCTGAACCAGTGAAGAACGCTGAACCAGTGAAGAACGCTGAAGCCAAGCGCCGCCATCGCGGCGCGGCCTTCGGCGTCGAGTTCGCGGAGCTGGCGGCGCGCGTCGCCGGACGAACGGGGCCCGGCGGGCGTCCGCTCTGCGCGTGGTGCGAGCACGAACTCGGAGCGCGTCGCCGAACGTGGTGTTCCGACCGCTGCGCCAACGCGTATTGGGATTCGGCGACGTGGCGCGGCTTGCGCGCGCAGCTCGGCAAGCGCGATCGCGGCGTGTGCGCGCTCTGCCGCGTCGATTGCCGCGCGCTGCGGCGCGCGTACGCGCAACTGCCCAAACACAGACGCGCCAAATTTGCGGAGAGCTATGCGATTCCGTCGCGGCGGCGGCGCAAGACGTGGTGGGACGCCGACCACATCGTGCCGATCGCCGAAGGCGGCCTCAACAGTCTCGATAACTTGCGCACGCTGTGTCTGCGCTGTCACAAGGCGGAAACCAAATCGCTGAACGCGCGCCGCAGCGCCGCGCGCCGCGCGGCCGACCCGCCCTGGCAGCGGATGCTGCGCCGCGCGAACGCGCTGCTGGACGCCGTCGAGGCTACGCCGCCTGCCGCCGGATAGCGAACGCCTCGGCCAGCAGCTCGTAGGAGCGTAGGCGCGAGGCGTAATCGGGGGCGATCGTCACGATCATCGCTTCATCGGCGTGGTGTTCGGCGATCAACGCCTCGATGCGCGCGCGCGCCGTGGCGGGCGAACCCGCGACGACGCGCCGCGCGCGCAGCGTCTCCTCGCGTTCCCGCGGGGTCCAGGCGTACGCGCGCGTTTCGTCGAGCGACGGCACGGGGCTCGAGATACCGCGAAAAACGCGCAGGCGCCAGAGCGCGAGCGGGAGGGCCAGCTCCTCGGCCTCTTCGTCGGTCGGCGCGACGATGACCGCGAGCGCGAGCATCGCGTACGGCTTGCCGGCGCGCGGCGAGGGCCTGAACCGTTCGCGATACGCGCGGACGATGGCCGCCGCATCGCCGCCGATGAAGTGCGCGAACGCGTAGGGCAGGCCCATCTCAGCGGCTAGCAGCGCACCGTATTCCGAGCTGCCGAGCAGCCAGACCGCGGGCGACGTCGTGCCGCTGGGCATCGCGCGCAGCGGAGCGAACGGACTGCCGGCCGGCGTGGTGCCGTCGAGGAATTCGATCGTGTCTTCAACCTGCTGCGGGAAGCCGGCGACGTCGCGGCTCTCGAGCGCCGCGGCGACGAGCCCTGTGCCGCCGGGTGCGCGGCCGATCCCGAGGTCGATGCGGCCGGGCGCGAGCGCCTCCAGCATTCGAAACGTTTCCGCAACCTTGAAAGCCGTGTAGTGCGGCAGCATGATGCCGCCCGTTCCGAGGCGGATTCGCGACGTTTCGGCGGTTAGGCGCGCGAGCAAGACCTCGGGCGCCGCGTCGGCGAGGCCGCGCATCGCATGGTGCTCGGCCAGCCAGTAGCGATGGTAGCCGAGGTCGTCGGCGCGCCGCGCGAGCGCCACGGTCGCGAGTACGGCCTCGCGCGGCGAGGCCCCGGACACGACGGGCGACTGGTCGAGAATGCTGAGCGGAAAGGCCATGTACCGATGGTCGTTCCCACCTCAGCGGCTCGAGTCTTTCGAATCAGCGATCGAGGGGCACGCGCGGCGTTGCATCTTCGCCGGGACCGTGGAGGGCGCGCGTGCGAGCCGACTGCTCGGCCCGGGCGCGCATCAGCGCCTCGCGCGCGGCGGCGAGCTTCGCCGGATCGATTTGCAGTTGGGTTTCCCCGCCGGCGTTGCGGCGCGGCCCGGTCGCCCCGGCTAGGCGCTGCCGCAGGCGTGCGCTCGGGTCTGCGGACGGCGCGAAGACCGGCATCCGGACCACCGTGACCGCGGGAAGCTGCACGGGGAGCGGTGGACTGGCGGCCCGGGCGGGTTCGGCCGCGCCGCTCGCGCCGATGACGAGCAACGCGACGACGGTGGTAGCGGCCCTCTTGAAGCGCATCAGATGAACCCCAACTTCTGGTAGGTCTTCCCGAGAATCGGTGTGGCGTCGCCGCCGAGGTAGCCGATGAGGTCGGAGATCTGGTTGCGGAAGTCCACCTTGATCGCGACGTTCCCGGAATCATCGAGGCTGCTCAGATTCGAATATTCGCCGAACGTGCCGCCTTTGACGGCGTCACCGATCGCGAAGACCACGTTGCTCGTCCCGTGGTCGGTGCCCAGGGTGCTGTTGGCGGCTGCCCGCCGGCCGAAGTCGCTCAAAGTCGTGATCATCACGTTGCGCGATTTGCCCTTCTTGGCCAAGTAGTTGTAAAACGTGCTTATCGAGTCGCTCAAGTCCGCGAGCAGCGCGGGCTGAAAGCTCTGCTGCGCGCTATGCGTGTCGTAGCTGCCCTGCACCGCGTAGTATGCGGTCGTGCCCGAGCCGGAGAGGATGAGGCGGGCGATCTGCTGCAGTTGCTGTCCGAGGTAGGTCGTCTGCGTTGGGTAATCGAGCACTTCCTCGGCCTTGGCGACGTCCTGGATGGCATACGTCAGGTCGTCGGCGCCCAGCGACATGTTGCGGACGAAGTTCCCGGTCGTCGAGCCCGCGGAGTATTCGTCGGTCTTTCGAAACTGCGCCAGGCGCGCGGGCCCGTCGATCCAGTCCCACGTGCCGTTATAGAGCGTGAAGCCTTCGAGGGGCGAGCTGAGCGCGAGCGGTCCGTTCAGCTTGCCCAGCATCAGCACGGGCGCTTCGCCGCTGAGCGAGATCATCGCCGGCAACCGGCCGCCTTTGGCGTTATCGAGGACCTGGCCGAGCCACCCGACCGGTTGGCCGCCGGTCTTATTGATCGTGCCGGTCTGCCAGTCGAACTGCCCCGTCTCGTGGCTGAGGCGGTTCGTATCGGCCGGGGGGATGCCCACCCCGTTGATGACCGCGACCTTGCCCGCGGCGTACAGCGCCCGCAGCGACGTCATGGCGGGATGGAAGGCGTAGGTCGTCGCCTTCGACGCGGGCGTCGTGTAATTGTCGTCGAACGCCGTGGCTGCCAGGCTCGAGAGCGGCAGGTTGACGGCCATGCTCGGATCCGACGGCGCCGACGCGGGTTTGCGCAGGTCGGTGTAGACGCCAAACTGCTTCAAGGGCACCACGGTGTTGAAACCGTCGTTCCCGCCCGCGAGCATGATCGCCACCAAGATGTTGGAGTTGGGCGTCGCAGCTTTGGCGGCGAAGGGCCGCAAGAAGGCCGGTGTCAGCAGTGCCGCGCCGGCCGCGCGGCAGAACTCGCGCCGATTCGGCATATTAATTGACCTCGAATTCGGGAGAGGTGGCGATGAGCCAGACGGCGCCCGCGAGATGCTGGTCGTCGACCGGTGCGGTACCGAGGTAGGCTTTGACCGTAGCCGCGAGCACGTTGCTGCTCGAATCGACCATCGCGTCGAGCAGGTAGGCCTCGACGGTGGCTGGATCGCTGTTCTTCGGACCGATCCGGTCGCGCAGCACGGGCAGCACGAGCGCCGTGTCGGCCCACGTCGCGTTGTAGGCGGTGCCCGTGATATCGCCGATGTCGTTGAAGCGGTCGAGCAGCGTCACTTGCGAGATCAGCGCGTCCTTATCGCCCGGGCGGTAGAACGAGAAGACGCTGGGCGGATAGTACGGTTCCTGCATCACGAGGCTCAGATACCACAGCAGGCTGTCGCCGGGGCCGTTGCTGCCGCCCGTGTAGTAGCCGCGCTTGAGAATCACCGGCACGTCGCGCGAGAACTGGGCGAGCAGTTCGACGGGTTCCTTGGACATCGAGTGGTAGTCGCTCGCGTAGAATTCGGGATCGTGCACGATCGCTTCGAGCACGAGCGCGATCTGGTTCTTGGCGTAGAGGTTCTGTTGCCAAACCTTCGCGATCTCGGCGACGTAGCGGGGCGACGGGTTCTCGACCGCAACCCGCTGCAGCAACTCCTGCGCGAGGAAAGGCGCCGACGACGGGTAGGCGGCAAGCGACGAGATCACCGCGTAGTCGCAGGCGGAACTGGCGGGAACGGCCACGCTCTTGCCGAGGATCGTCCGGTTGCCCGGCGTGTGCATCCAGTTGCCGAACCTCGTCGCGAAGCGCGTCTCCGGGTTGGTGTTGGGAGCGTAGTCGTAGGCGACGTAGAAGCCCGTCAGCCCCTGCGCCACCTGCTTCACGTCGTTTTCGCTAAAGGACGGGACGGGGACGCCCTGCGAGTTGGTCACGATCGTGCCGTCGTTATTGAGCTGATAGGGCCCGATCGTGTAGAGCTGCATCAACTCGCGCGCGAAGTTCTCGTTGGGCGGATTGTGGACGGGGTCCGAGCCGTCGTTGTAGTTGTTGTCGAGCCAGTAGAGCATGGCGGGCGTGCGCGCCACCTCGCTGGCCAGCACCGCGAAATTCCCTAACGCCTGGGCGCGGATCACGGACTCGTACTCGCTCATCAGCGCCGGGTCGCCGACCTTGTCGTTGCCGACCGAGAAGTGGTCGAGCCAGTGCAGCACCATCTTTTCCTGGACCTGACGCTGCGTGTAGATCTCGCGCTGCACGAGGCGCCGCTCCCAGACGTCCCAATCGATGTAACCGCCGGTGCTGTTGACCGTGGTCGGCAGCGGCTCGATCTTCGTGTTCGCGTAGGAGTCGTCGATCGCCGAGGGATTGAGTTGCGCGGCGAACCAGTTGTCGACGCCCGCTCGCACGACCGCGGAAATCTGTTCCGGCGACGCGCCGAAGCCGAAGCGGCGCAGCAGGTGCTGCGCTTTCTGGCGCTCCGTGAGCGCGCCGCCCGTCACCGTGCGCGGACGAATCACGGCCGGCAGGGCCGCGACGGTGTACTCGCCGCGCGCGGTCTGCGCTGCGGCCAAGTTGACCGATAGCGCCAGCTCCTTCGCGCCGGCGGGCACGAAGACGTCGGCGGCCTCACCGGGCGCGAAGCTCTGCGCGACCGGTACGCCGCGCGCGTCGACGAAGGTTCCGAGCAGCGCGGCAGCCGGCGCGTCCGGGTCCGGACGCGGCTGCGCGGCATCCCCATCGCGGCAGCCGCGCGGGTCGACGCTCGCGCACGACGCGGGCGCGAGGTCGTACGAAATCGTGCCCGACGCGGTGATGCGCATCTGCTCGCCGGCGCTCACGGGCACGATCGTATTCGCATCGCCGCGGACGATCCGCAACTCGCCCGAGGCGTCCGGCGAGGTCGCAGCACCCGCCGGTGAGCCGAGGAGGGCGGCCGCCACAATGGCGATGCCGGCCTGCAACACGTGTGCACGCATGAGAATCTCCAGGACAGGGGGTGCCCGAATGATACCCTACCGAGTCAAGAGACGTATAGACTAATCGCGCAAGTATGATGCGGCGCGCAGATAAGACTTATCGCGAGCTCGCGCCGGCGGCCTCGAAGCGCGACCGTAAGAGAAACTTCTGCACCTTTCCGAGCGCGGTGCGCGGCATGACATCTGCTACGTCCCAGCGCGCGGGTAGTTTGTGTGGTGCGAGTTTGGACTGCACGGTCGCGCGGGCCGCCTCGATCAAGGCGGTGCGTTCGGCGCCGTCGAGTCCGGGTTCGGCGGGTTGCAAGACGGCGGCGACGATCTCGCCCCAGTACGCATCCGCCAGACCGAGCACCGAAGCGTCGGCGACGCCCGGGACGGAGCGCAAGACCTCTTCGATTTCTGAAGGACTGATGTTTTCGCCGCCGCGGATGATGATGTCCTTACAGCGGCCCGTGATCTTCAAGTAACCGCGCGCGTCGAGTTCGCCGAGGTCCCCGGTCCGCAGCCAACCGTCGGCGCCCAGCACCGCCGCCGTATGCTCCGGCATGCCGTCGTACCCGTCCATGATCGATTGCGTGCGCACGCACACTTCGCCCTCGCGGATCTCGACCTCGACGATCGGCAGCGCGCGGCCCACCGTCGTGCGTCGATCCTCGACGTCGTCGCCGGGCAGTGTCAAGGTGAGTGCGGGCGCGCACTCGGTCTGACCGTAGACGATCAGGATTTTCGTACCGAAGGCGCGCTCGGCACGTTCGGCCAGATCGGCCGGTACGAGGCTCCCGCCGCTGAGGATCGCGCGCAGATTGGAGAAATCCAGCGCGGGCAGTTCGGGGCGCGCGAGCATCGCGGCCAACATCGTCGGCACCGCTCCGGCGTGCGTCACGCGGCGCCCCGCCATCACCTCCAGATAACGCTCGGGATCGAAATATGGTAACGAGACCTGCGTGGCGCCCGCCGCGAGCACGCCGAGATTGAATAAGACGCTGCCCGCCGTATGGAATAACGGTAACGACGAGAGCCAGGAGTCGCCCGTGCGCACGTCCATCGCTCGCGTGTGCACCCAGGCGTTGAGGGTGACCGCGCGATGCGAGAGCAGCACGCCCCGCGCCGCCGACGTCGTGCCGGAGGTGAACGGCAGCTGCGCGACGTCCCCAGGCGCCGGCCCCGGCGTTACCGCCGCGTCCCCCGCCGGCCCGATCGCCGCCGCGACCGCGCGCGCCTCGGCCGGCAATTCCGCGGCAAAGCGCAGCGCCGGAACCCCCGCCGCCGCCGCCAAGGCCGCGGCCGCAACGTCGACCCCGCGCAACGACGCGACGTACAGCAGCGCGTCGACCCGCGAGCGCCGCATCACCTCTTCGAGTTCCGCCGCCGCCGCCATCGGATTGAGCAGCACCGCCACCCGCCCCCCGATCTGAATCCCCAGATGCGCGACGAGCCCGACGGCCCCCGGCGGCGCCATCACCGCCACCCGCGCCCCGACCGGCAACCGCGCCGCCAGCGCGTCCCGCACGGCCCCCGCCGCCTCGCCGAGCTCCGCAAACGAAAGCCCCTCCCCCGACCCCGCATCGTACACGGCCGTCAGCGCAGAGTACCGCCCCACCGCCCACGCGAGCAGTTCCGCCACCGTCCCCGGCGGAGTACGGTCACCCCAATCGTTCCCAACCAAGACGTCCAAAGGTAAACTCCTAAAAGGTCAATCAGCGAATCATCTCACCGGAGACGAGGCGGCGGGCGGCGCGCATGTGCGGCGACGGAGCTCGGACGAGGAGTGGAGCGCAGGATGCGCGGGGCCGGGGCGGCCGCCGTCCATGGCTGCCCCGGCAGGCTCGCCTCCGGCTCGGGCAGCGACGAGCCGAGCAGCGGTAAATTTCCCACGGATGGGAAATTTACCAGCGGTCCGGCGCCGCACATGCGCGCCGCCCGACGCCGGCCGCCAAAAGAAGCCGGCGCGAGACAAACGTTAGCCTTTGAACGTCGAAGGCCCCGCGTCATTGAACGGCTCATCCCGCTCCCGCACCGCCGTTCGAAACCCCGCTTCGGAAGCGCGCTGCGCGAACGAGTACCCCTCGCGCGTGTGCCGGCTGATGCCGTCGAGCACGGTCGAGAAGGTGGCGCTGGCCGCGACGCCTTGCGCGAGCAGCGCCGCGTTGAGCGCGAGCTTGACCATCATGAGCTGGTTGACGGGATTGCGCGCGATCCGTTCGACCAGGATCTCGACGCGCTCGTCCAGGCGGTCCGGCGGTGGCGCCTCGACGACCAGGCCCCAGTCGCAGGCCTCCGCGCCGGAGAGCGTGTCCCCCGTGAGCAGGAGGCGCTTCGCGCGCTGGTCGCCGAGCCGATGCGCCCACATGCCGGCCGAGGGGATGCCCCAGACGCGCGTCGGCGAATAGCCGATCTTTGCATCGGACGCGGCCACGATCTGGTCAGCGAAGAGGGCGATATCCGTGCCGCCCGCGACGCAGAAGCCCTGGATCTTGACGATCGTGGGTTTATCGCAGGCGAGCAGGCTCGCGAAGCCGCGCGTGTAGCGGCTCATCAGCGCGTAATCCAGCATGGGATCCCACGTTCGACCCGGATCGTGGTTGCGCGCGTGAGCGCGCGTATCGAGCACCGTGCCGGCGGTCGCGGCGTCGGCGGGCGCCCGCGCGGCCACGTCGCCCTCCGCCCACACCGAGAGGTCGTAGCCGCCGCAGAAGCCCTTGCCGCGGCCGGAGACGAGGATCGCGTGCACGCGCGGGTCGAGGTCGGCGCGCTCGACGGCATGCGCGATTTCGAACGGCGTGGCCGGGACGATGCTGTTCCCGGCGTCGGGCCGGTTGAAGGTGATGCGCGCGACGCGGCCGGTCACCTCGTAGGTCAACGTCGAGTACGTCGCCTCGCCGCCGGGCGGGGGCAGGCCCGCGAACGGCGAGTCTGGCCCTTCGGTCCAGTTCGCGCGCCAGCGCGCCACGTTCAGCGGGCCGTCACAGCGTGCGCCCGATGATTTCGCGCATGATCTCGTTCGAACCGCCGTAAATGCGTTGCACGCGGCTATCGGCCCACGCTCGCGCGATCGGGTATTCGGCCATGTACCCGTAACCGCCGTGTAGTTGCAGGCACGCGTCGAGCGCGCGGAACTGCAGTTCGCTCGTTTCGAGTTTGGCCATCGCGGCCGTGGCGGCATCGAGTTCGCCCGCCACGTGCAACTCGATGCAGCGGTCCACGAACACGCGCGCCATCGTGACCTGCGCCTTGATGGACGCGAGCGTGAAGCGCGTGTTCTGGAAATCGAGGATGCGCTTGCCGAAGGCTTCCCGTTGCCGCACGTAGTCGAGCGTCCAGTCCAGTCCGGCTTCGGCCGAGGCGACCGCGCCGACGGCGATGGAGAGTCGCTCTTGCGCGAGCTCGCTCATCAGCAGCTTGAAGCCGCTATTGAGAGGACCCAGGAGCGCGCTTTGGGGCACGCGCACGCTCTCGAGCGAGAACTCGGCCGTATCCTGCGCGTGCATCCCGAGCTTGCGCAGCGCCTTCCCGCCCGTGAAGCCCGGCATGTCGCGCTCCACCAGAAAAAGCGAGACGCCGCGGCTGCCTGCCGCCGGGTCGGTCTTGGCGACGACGACGATCAAGTCGGCCATCACGCCGTTGGTGATGAACGTCTTTGCGCCCGTGATCACGTAATCGTCGCCGGCGCGCTCGGCGCGCGTCGCCACGCCCGCCAGGTCGCTGCCGGCGCCGGGCTCGGTCATCGCGATGGCGCTGATCGTCTCGCCCGAGGCGAGGCGCGGCAGCCAATGCCGTTTCTGCGCTTCGGTACCGTAGTGAAGAATGTACGGCGCGACGATGTCGGACTGCAGCGAGAAGCCCGGGCCGGTGGCGCCGATGCGCGCGAGTTCCTCGGTGAGGATCACGGACGAGCGGAAGTCCGCGCCCCCGCCGCCGTACTCCTCGGGCATCGTCATGCACAGGAAGCCGAGTTCGCCCGCGCGGCGCCAGAGCTCGCGCGGCACCGCCCCCGCCGCTTCCCACGCCTCGTGGAACGGCGCGACCTCGCGCGTGCAGAAATTACGAATAGCGTCCCGCAATAACGCGTGCTCGGGTTCGAAGATCGTGCGCGGGATGCCGGCGGGCTTGGTAGCGATCATCGCAGCGGAATTCGCGTTGTTTCCGCCCCGACCTGGGTATGGGGAGCGGCATGAACGCGGGCGACTTCATCATCGAACGGCTCCTCGAGTGGGGCGTAACCAGGATCTACGGCTATCCGGGCGACGGCATCAACGGCTTGATCGGGGCGATCGAGCGCACCGGCGGCAAGCTCGCTTTCGTTCAGACCCGGCACGAAGAGATGGCCGCATTCATGGCCTGCGCGCACGCGAAGTACACGGGCGAAGTCGGCGTGTGCCTCGCAACCTCCGGCCCCGGTGCGATCCACCTGCTCAACGGGCTCTACGACGCGCAGATGGATCACGTACCGGTCGTGGCGATCGCCGGACAGGCGTCGACCGAAGTCCTGGGCGGAAGTTATCAGCAGGAAGTCGACCTGCCCGCGCTTTTCAAAGACGTCGCCCACGAGTTTTGCCAAACGATCGTCAATCCGGTGGCGGCACGGCACGTGATCGACCGCGCCTTCCGCACGGCGCGGGCGCTGCGCTGCGTCACCGCGATCATCGTTCCCAAGGACGTGCCGGAGATGGAGGCGGCCCAGCCCAAACACGCGCACGACACGATTCATAGCGGTGCGGGCTTCGTGATGCCCCGGGTCGTTCCGCAACCGGCTCAGACGGAAGCGGCCGCCGCGCTGCTCAACGCCGGCTCCAAGGTGGCGATCTTGGTGGGCGCCGGCGCGAAGAACGCGAGCGACGAAGTGTTGGCCGTCGCCGACGTCCTGGGCGCCGGGGTCGCGAAAGCGCTGCTCGGGAAAGCCGTGTTGCCCGACGACGTCCCGTTCGTGACCGGCACGATCGGCTTGCTCGGCACCGGCCCGAGCGTCGAGCTCATGCAGGGTTGCGATACGTTGCTGATGGTCGGTTCGACGTTTCCCTACGCGGAATATCTGCCGAAGGAAGGCCAAGCGCGCGGCGTGCAGATCGACATCGATCCGCGCAACCTCTCGCTGCGCTACCCGATGGACGTGAACTTGACGGGCGACGCGGCGGAGACGTTGCGCGCGCTGCTGCCGCTCCTGGAACGCAAGACCGATCGTGCCTGGCAAGAGCGGCTCGTCGCCCACAAGGAGCGTTGGCTCCAGGTCGAGCGCACGCGGGCCGAGGAGCCGGCCGATCCGCTCAACCCGCAGCTCGTGTTCACCGAACTCTCCCCGCTTCTGCCCGATAACGCGATCTTGGCGAGCGACGCCGGCACGAACACCAATTGGACCGCGCGGCACCTGCAGATGCGGCGCGGCATGAAGTACGCTCTCTCGGGGAGCCTAGCGACCATGGGCCCCGCGGTGCCGTACGCGATCGCCGCGAAGTTCGCCTATCCCGAGCGGGTCGCGTTCGCGATCACGGGCGACGGCGCGATGCAGATGAACGGCAACGCCGAGTTGATCACGATCGCGCGCTACTGGCGCGAGTGGAGCGATCCGCGTTTGATCGTTTTGGTCCTGAACAATCGCGACCTCAACCAAGTCACGTGGGAGATGCGCACCGAGAACGGGGATCCGCGCTTCGCGGCCTCGCAGAGCTTACCGGATTTCCCGTACGCGTCGTACGCGGAATCGATCGGCTTGCGCGGCATCCGCGTCGACCGGCCCGAGGACGTGGCGGATGCCTGGCGCCGGGCGCTCGCGAGCGACCGGCCCGTGGTGTTCGAAGCGGTGACGGACCCGAACGTGCCGACCTTGCCGCCCCACATCAGCGCTTCCCAGGCGAAGAACTTCGCGGCATCGCTCGCGAAGGGCGGCCCGCCCGAAGCGCCCGCCGCGGTCGGCGCGGTGCGGGAACTCTTGGCGAACCTCAGACCCCCGGGAGTTTGACCGCGGGCCCGGGGGCGAGCCGGCTGCGCCTGCGGCTGTAGAGAAAGTACACGACGAGACCGATGAGCAGCCAGGTGATGTAGCTGATCAGGGTCAGCACCGGCAGGCCCTTGAGGATGAGGCCGATCGCGCCCGCGGCCGAGAGGATCGGGACCACCGGGCTCCACGGCACGCGGAAGGAACGCTTGAGGTCGGGCTGCTGCCGGCGGAGGACCACGACGCCGATCGAGACCATCGCGAAGGCGGCCAGCGTGCCGATGTTCACGAGATTGGCCACCACGTCGAGTTGGCCCACGCCCGCAACGATCGCCACCACGACGCCGACGAGCAGCGACGAGAGATACGGCGTGCGGAACGTCGGATGGACGCGCGAGAAAAGCCCCGGCAGCAGACCGTCGCGCGACATGCAGAAGAAGATCCGGCTCTGGCCGTAGAGCATCACGAGCAGCACCGTCGTCAACCCGGCGATCGCGCCGAGCGCCACGATCGCGCCGGCCCAGCCGAGGCCGATCTGGATCAGCGAATACGAGACGGGCGACGGCACGTTGAGCTTCGTATAGGGCAGGATGCCGGTCAGGATCGCCGAGACGATGATGTATAGCACCGTACAGATCGCGAGGCTGCCGATGATCCCGCGCGGCAGATCGCGACCCGGATCGCGCACTTCCTCCGCCGAGGTCGATACCGCATCGAAGCCGATGTAGGCGAAGAACACGAGCCCCGCGCCGTTGATGATGCCGCTGATGCCGAACGGCGCGAAGGGATGCCAGTTCGCGGGATTCACGTGCCCGATGCCGATGACGATGAAGAACGCGACGACCGCGAGCTTGGTCGCCACGATCAATTTGTTGACGACGTCGCTCTCCTGCGTGCCGCGGATCAACAGCGCCGTGATCAGCAAGATGATGATCGCGGCCGGCAGGTTGACGATGCCGTGGTCGAAGGGATTGGTCGTGTACGCCTTGGGGATCGCCAAACCGAACGTCGCGCTCAAGAAATCGGTGAAGTAGCCGGACCAGCCGATCGCGACCGTGGCCGCGCCCAAGGCGTATTCGAGGATGAGGCCCCAGCCGATGATCCAGGCCGTGAGTTCGCCGAGCGTCGCGTACACATAGGTGTACGCGCTCCCCGACACCGGCACCGAGGATGCGAGCTCCGCGTAACACAGGGCGGCGAGCGCACTGACGATGCCCGCGATGACGAACGAGAGCACGACCGCCGGTCCCGCGCTCAGCGCCGCGGCCTTGCCGGTCAAGACGAAGATGCCGGTGCCGATGATGGCTCCGACGCCCAGCGCCGTGACGCTCCAGACGCCCATCGAGCGCTTGAGCTTCTCGCCGCCGCCCGCGGCTTCACTATCGGCGATGCAGGCGGCAATGGTTTTGCGTCGGTCGAGTATAGCGGCCATCGGCTCCTAGAGTATCTATTATGATGCGACTTTCCTTCGGCGCATGGGCCTAGGCTCACCAGGTCTTCCGGGTGGCGGCCCGCCGGAGCGCGTACCAGGGCCGCATGGAACCGGCACAGATCGCCGCCTCCGAAGCCGCCGCGGCGCAGGCCATGGCCGGCGACGCGGAGGCCAACCTCGTCATGGCGCTGGGCCGCGCCTTCCACCAGGCCGGCGTGCCGACCGACCAGCTCGAAGCGATCATGCTCGCGACCGCGGCGGCCCTGGGTCTCGAACTCCAGGTAACGGCCCTTCCGACCAGCATCACGGCGGCGCTCGGGCACGGCGTCGCGCAGCGGGTCGTGCTCTTGCGCCTCGAGCCCGGCGAAATCGACCTGCAGCGGCTCGCGCTGCTCAACATCGTGTACGACCGGATCCTGCGCCGCGAGATATCCTGCGAGATCGCGCTCGCGGAGATCGAGCGGATCGCGTCCCTGCGGCACGCGGCGCGACCGTTGCCGACGGTCGTGGGGTATTGCGCGTTGGCCGTGGGGGTCTCGATGATCCTCGGCGGCCACAACGCTGAGAACACGGCAGCTTCGCTGATCGGCGTCGCGACGGGGTGCCTCGCCGTGTTCGCGCGACGCATGCCGGCGATCGCGCGCCTCTTCGAGGTGCTCGCCGCGTTCCTCGCGACGATCGTGGTGACGCTGTATTCGCGGTTCGTGCACCCCCTCGACGTTTACGTACCGATCGTGGCGGGCGTCGTCCAGCAGCTACCGGGCCTGCAATTGACCGCGGCGCTGCGCGAACTCGCCTTCCGCAATCTCGTCGCGGGCACGGCCCGGCTCGGTGCGGTGCTGATGACGTTGCTCTCGCTCGGCTGCGGCTTCGGGCTCGGCATCGCGCTGGTCGGGTCGGATCAGATGCACATCACGCGCATCGTCTACGCACCGCTGCCGTGGTGGGAGCTCTCCCTCGCGGTCTTGGCCGTGGCGGCCGGCATCGCCGTGCTCGAACGCGCGCGGCTCGTCGACGTGCCCTGGGTCTTCGGTTCCTGCGGCGTCGCCGAGCTCGCGTATCGAGTTTTCGCGGCCCTTCCGGGACACCAAGTCGCGACGTTCGGCGGGGCGCTCGTCGTCGGGCTCGTGACCACGCTCGGCGCGCGCTACGCCCGCATCCCGCAAGCGGTGCTGCTCGTGCCGGGTCTGCTGATCCTGGTTCCCGGCGCGCTCAGCTACGAGAGCCTCCTCTTCGTGATCGGCAACAACGCCGAGGACGCGGCGAGCCTCGCGGTGGGCGCGATCTTGGCGGCGGTTCAGATCGTCGCCGGCCTCTTGCTCTCGCAGCTCTTGCCTGCGCCTGCGGGAGAGCGCGCGGGGCGCGGCGGCGCGTCGTAGGTTGCGCGGGCGGGTACATCGCCGGTATGAGCGAGATTCCCAAGCGCCGCCTCGGCCGGACCGGGGAAATGGTGTCGATGATCGGCATGGGCGGATTTCACCTCGGCCAACCCAGCACGCCCGACAGCGATGCGATAAAACTGATTCACGCGGGAATCGACCGCGGCATCACCTTTCTCGATAACTCCTGGGATTACAACGCCGGCATGAGCGAGTTGCGCATGGGCCGCGCGCTCAGCCTGGCAGGCTATCGCGACAAGGTCTTCCTGATGACGAAGGTCGACGGCCGCACCAAGGCGGCCGCTGCGGCGCAGATCGAAGAGTCGCTCAGCCGCCTCCTGACGGACCGGCTCGATCTCTTGCAATTCCACGAGAACATCCGGCCCGACGACGCCGACCGCATCTTCGCCGAAGGCGGCGCCATCGAAGCGGCGCTCGAAGCCAAGGCCGCCGGCAAGGTTCGTTATATCGGGTTCACCGGACACAAGAATCCCGATTACCACCTGCACATGATCGAGATCGCCAAAGCGCGCGATTTCACGTTCGACACCGTGCAGATGCCGCTCAACGTGATGGACGCGCATTACAACAGCTTCGAGCGCAAGGTGCTGCCCGTCGCGCTCGATCTCGATATGGGCATTCTCGCGATGAAGACCTTCGGCGACAAGTTCATCTTGGAGACCGGCGCCGTCGACCCGGTCGACATGCTGCACTACGGCATGAACCTGCCGACGAGCGTCGTGATCACCGGCATCGACAAGCCGGAGATCCTCGATCAAGCGATCCGGGCCGCGACGACGTTCGCGCCGCTCTCCGAGGCGAAGGTCGCGGAGATCCTCGCCAAGACCGCGGACCTCGCGCGCGACGGTAAGAACGAGCCCTACAAGACCACGCACTTCTTCGATAGCACGGTGCAGAACCCGAGCTGGCTCGGCTAGAGCGAGCGGTAATCTCCGGCGGCCGGACCGGGCCGCTCGATGCGCTATAATCGGTCGCATGACCGTCAAAGCACAGTTTCCCGACGAGCAGTCCGCGACCGGCGAATTCGAGCGCCAGGAAGACGCCTTCCGCGGCTGGGTCAGCGCGGACGGGTCGTCGGGTTTTCCCGCGGCGAGCGGACGTTACCACCTCTATGTATCGCTCGCTTGCCCCTGGGCGCACCGGACCGTGATCGTCCGGCGTCTGCTGGGCCTCGAGGACGCGATCGGCATGACCGTGGTCGACCCGATTCGCGACGAACTCGGGTGGCGGTTCGGTGAAGGTCCCGGGTTCTCGCCCGATCCCGTCAACGGATTCACCTACTTGAGCGAAGCGTATCGCCGCAAGGACCCGGCCTATCGCGGCCGCGTGACGGTGCCGGTGCTCTGGGACAAAAAGACGGGCACGCTCGTCAGCAACTCCGACGACGATATCATGCGGATGTTCGAAACCGAGTTCGGCGCCTTCGCGAACGACGCGTACGACTTCTATCCCGCAGCGCTGCGCGGCGAGATCGACGCGCTCAACGAGACGGTCTATCGCGAAATCAATAACGGCGTCTACCGCGCCGGCTTCGCGACGACGCAGCGTGCCTACGAGCACGCGGCGTTCAAACTCTTCCGCTCCTTGGATGCGCTGGAAGCGCGGTTGGAATCGCGGCGCTATCTCTTCGGTACGGCGCCCGTGGAGACGGATTGGCGGCTGTTCGTGACGCTCGTGCGCTTCGACGCGGTCTACTACGGCCATTTCAAGTGCAATCTGCGGCGCATCGTCGACTATCCCAACCTGTGGGGCTATCTGCGCGACCTCTATCAGGTCGACGGCGTCGCGGAAACCGTGAACCTCGATCACATCAAGCGCCACTACTACGCGACGCACGACGACATCAACCCGACGCGGATCGTACCGATCGGGCCGGCGCTGGACTTCGCGACGCCTCACGGCCGGGAACGGCTCGCGGCGGACTAGCTACGCCGACCCGGCCGCGCTCCGCTTGGAGGGTCGGACGGCGAGCGGTCGCGAAGCCGCGCTCGATTGCCCTTCCGTCATAGGAGGCTGCCCGTGTTGCGCGTTCTTCGTTCGTCGCTCGTTCTCGCGTCGTCGCTGCTCTTCGCCGCCGCACCGTTGTGGTCGACCGCCGAGCCGGCGGCTGCCGCGGGGAAACCGCCTTCCATCGCGGTTCTCAACTTCGATTCCACGGGCTTGACCGCGTGGTGGAGCGGCTACAACTTCGATCCGGGTGCCGCGCTCGCGGACGTCTTCACGGACAAGCTGGTCAACGCCGGCACGTATTCGGTCGTCGACCGCACGCATCTGCAGAGCGTCCTCCAGGAGCACAACCTCTCGGGCAGCGGGCAAATCGAGCCCGCCACGCAAGCTCAGATCGGACGGTTGACGGGCGCGGGTTATTTGATCGTCGGACGCATCGTGCAGTTCGAGCGCACCGGACATCAGGGCGGCAATCTGGGCGGCTTCATGGGGAACAACCTCGGGCTCGGCGGAGTGGGCGTGAGCAAGACCGTGCTGCGCGTGTCCGTCAAGGTAATCGAGGTGAACACCGGGCGCATCGTCGAGGCGATCGACGACGATAAGTCGACCTCCACGACGTCGTTCCAAGTGGGCGATTTCGCGCCCGGCGTCGGCGGTTCGTATTCGAATTCGGAATTCGAGAGTTCCGCGATGGGCAAGCTCGTCACCGGCGTCGCCGAAGACCTCGTGACGAAGATGGATCCATCGAAGCTCACCTCGACGACCGCGACCGGCACCGCGATCCGCGGTCGCGTGTTGACCGTCGACGGCGACGACATCGTGCTCAACGTCGGCAGTAACAAGGGCGTCCAGGAGGGCATGTATTTCGACGTGCTCGAGGTGAAGCAACTCAAAGACCCCGACTCCGGCCGCACGATCACGAGCGAGATCCAGAAAGGCACCTTGCAGGTCGTCTCGGTGACCGCGGATTCCGCCGTCGCCAAGAAGGTCTCCGGCACCGTTCACAGCCTGATGGCGGTGCGCAGCGAATAGCGCGCTCGCGAAACGCATCGTCGCGACCGCGCGTTTACGGACCATGAACGTTTCACTCGAGAACCGCTTCGGGCTCATCGCCGCCGCGCTCGCGCTCGCGCTGGCCGTTCCGTGCGCGCCGGCCCTAGCGCAAGACGCGACCCTGCCGGCCAACACCCAGATCAACACCGTGCTCGACACCCAAGATATCAATACGAAGAACGCTCAGGTCGGCGACGGCTTCACGATGGACGTCGTGTCTCCGTACCCCGGGGGCGATCCATCGTTCTCGGGCGCGCGCATCCGCGGACACGTGGCCGACGTCGTCTCCGGCGGACAGGGCCGCTCGGCCCGCCTGCGCCTGGCCTTCGACTCGATCGTCTTCGCCGACGGGCACAGCGTTCCGATCCAGGCTGCCGTCGCGAGTACCCAGGCCAAGAACGAAAACACGACGACGCGGCGCGGGCTCGGGGCGCTCGTGGGCGCGGCGATCGGCAGCCAAACGATCGGCCGCATCATCGGCGGCTCGGCGGGAAGCGTGGTCGGATTGCTCGGCGGCGCCGCCGGCGGCTACTTGTACGCGAAAAACGATAAGCCGAACTTCAACATCGCGAAGGGCACCACGATCGTGATCGACACGACGCAGCCCCTCGAACTGCCGCGGCGCCAAGCTGGCCAATAACGCGATCCTCGCCTTCAACGGCGGGTCGAGCAGTTGGAAGTGCGAGTATTATGCTTCGCTCGCCTCGGACGCGAGCGAGGCATCCGCGCCGGACGCATCGGTCCGGCTCGCATGGCAGCATGGAAACCAACGGGCGTCGCTCGCCGCTACGAACGCGAGCGGCGCTTCCCTCGAGCGCGAGGTAGATGCCGATCGGGGCGGCGATGCGGTGAACGCCGTGTGCGACGCGCTCGGCGAACTCGGCATCGATACCGGCTCGATCGCCGCGGCCGGCCACCGCATCGTGCATGGCGGTCCGCGCTTACGGCAGACCGTACGCGTCGACGACGCGGTCGAGCGCGAGCTCGAAGCCGTTCGCGCGCTGGCGCCCGCGCACGTGCCGCGGGAGCTCGCCGCGCTCGATGCCGCGCGCGAGCGATTCGGTCCCGCGGTTCCACAGATCGCCGTATTCGATACGACGTTTCATCGGACGTTGCCCCAGTCGGCCGCGACGTACGGCGGGCCGTACGAGTGGCTCGCGCGCGATATCCGCCGCTACGGTTTTCACGGGATCAACGTCGCGTACTGCGTGGAGCGCGCGGCACACCTGCTCGGAAAGCCAGTTGGTGAGTTGCGCATGGCGGTCGCGCACCTGGGCAACGGCGCGTCGGTGACGGCGATTCTCGGCGGACGCAGCGTCGATACCTCGATGGGCTTCACGCCGCTCGACGGCCTCCTGATGGGCACGCGTTCGGGCGCGGTCGATCCCGGGATCTTGATCTATCTCCTGCGCGACGCGGCCGCACGCGGACTCGACGCCGCCGCGGCGGCCGACGAACTCGATGCCGTGCTCAACCGCCGATCGGGCCTGCTCGGACTCGGCGGGGGCACCGCCGACGTGCGCGACGTGCTCGCGGCGGAACGCTCGGGCGACGCGCGCGCGGCGCTCGCGCTCGCGGTGTTCGTGCACCGCGCGGCCGTGACGCTGGCCGGCCTGCTGCCCTCACTCGGCGGTTTGGACGCGCTCGTCTTCACCGGCGGCATCGGCGAACACGCCGCCGAGGTTCGCGCGCGCATCTGCGAACGGCTCGGCTTTGCCGGCGTGGCGCTCGATGCCGGCGCCAATCGCGCGCGTTCGAGCGACGTCGACGTGGCCACGGCGGGTTCGCCGGTGCGCATCTTCGTGATCGGCGCACGCGAGGAATGGTTCGTCGCGCGGGAGTGCGCGCGGTATGTGGCAGCGGAACGGCCCGCAAGCTAGGTTGAAGTGAGGTGCGCGAGGAGCCACTCGCGGCGGTCGTCGGTGGCGGCGTCGAGGTCGAGCGCGTGGCCCGCATCGTAGGTGCGCACGGTTTTTTCGCCGTGCACGATGGCGGCCGCGAACGCGCGCGCGCGGGCGACGGGCACGTAGCGGTCGTGCGCCGCGAATTGCAATAAGCACGCATCGAAGGTCGCCCGGGCGAGCGCAGCAGGCAGGTCGAAGGCCGACATACGCGTTTCGTAGCCGGTGCGATCCGCGGGCGGACGCGCCGTATCGAGCAGGAACCACTCCGCGAGCGACGCCGTCGGCGTCATGAACACGGCTTTGCGGACGCGTGGGTCGGCGCCCGCGAGAAGCGCGCCGTACATCGCGCCGAAATCGTGGCCGACGAGCGCGAGGTGTTCTCCGTCGACGCCGGGCGTTCGCGCCAGGACGTCGAGCGAACGGCGCAGGGCCACGACCGTCGCCACCGTCTCCGCGGGATCCGTATCGTTCGAGCGGCGGTGCTCGAACCAATCGGCGGCCGACCACGGCTCGTCGGGCAGCAACGATGAAAACCCGCGACGCGCCAACCACTCGGCATCGCCGAGAAACTCCGTGTGATTGCTGGTCGCCGGATCGCCCAGCCAGTGGACGAAGAGCACGCCGGGCATGAGACCTTGCGGCTCGCGCGGCGAGACGAGCGCGGCGCGTACGAGCGTCGCGCCGGAGCGGTACTCGATCTCAGAGATGCGGACGCCGCCGTCGGCCGTTCGGCTGACGTCGGTCAGGAGATCCAGCGGCGCGTGTTCGTCGTACGCGAAGGCGGGCGTCGCGGCGGCTTGCTGCGGTGGGCTCGGGGCGGGATCGGTAGACGCCGCTCCCACGACTTCCGGATAAGCTGCCAACATCCCGGCGAGCAGGAGGACGACCGAGTGTGAAAATTTCACCCGCTTACGATAGCGATTCGAAAGAACCGGAGCAACCCGCGTCAAAAACTCCCGTATGAACGGCCTGCGCCGCAACGCCTCGTTCGAATGCTTCGAACCCTCGGAGTTCATCGGTGCGTGGTCGGCGCGCAACGATTGTTATCGAACCCGGTTGCCGGCGCGCCGGCGCGCCGAAACGCCGGCGCGCATGAGCGCCTTTGCGGATGCGGCGCTGGCGCTCTCCGCGGTGGCGGTGATCTTTTCGATCCCGCTGCTGATCATGTTCGTCACCGTGCACTGAAGGCGGCGGGTACCGCGCAGCGGGATTTCGAACGCGCGAGGTATGAAGCGGTCCTTATTTCTTGCTGCGGTGCTGGTCGCACCGCTCGCGGCCGCCGCGGCCGGCAAGCCAACGCGCACGGTTACCCTGCCCGACGGCCTCAAATACGTCGACCTCAAGGTCGGCGCGGGCCCCCTGCCGCGCGCGGGACAGACCGTCCGGGTTCACTACGTCGGCAGGCTGCTCGATGGCACGAAATTCGACAGTTCGCGGGATCGCGGCCAGCCATATGAATTCGCGCTCGGCGAGGGACGCGTGATCCCCGGCTGGGACGAGGGCGTCGCTTCGATGCACGTGGGCGGCCGGCGCAAGCTGATCGTCCCGCCCAGCCTCGCGTACGGCGATCAAGGAGCGGGCGACAAGATACCCCCGAATGCGACCTTGGTGTTCGACATCGAATTGCTTGGCATCGAGTGACCGCGCGCAAGGAAATCGAGCTCGTCGACGTCATCGGCGACGGGATCGTTCAACTGCGCTTGCCGATGGCGGGCAATCCACTCGGGTACATCAACGGCTATCTGGTCGAAGAGAGCGACGGCTACACGCTGATCGATTGCGGCTGGAAAGCGGACGACGTCCTCGAAGCGCTCCACGCGGGTTTGGCGCTGTGCGGCTTGACGCTGGGCGACGTGCGCCGCTTGCTCGTGACGCATTTTCACTTCGATCACTACGGTCTGGCCGGAACGCTGCGCCGCGCCGGGGTTCCCGAGCTCGGCATGCACCGCTTGGATTGGCAGTTCGCGCAGCGCATCTTGACCGACGAAGCCCGGGCCGACGCCGAATCGGACAGCTGGATCGAACGCAACGGCTTGAGCGTCGACACCTCACTGGAAGAAGAGATCCATCACCGGCGCACCGAGCTGACCGAGCCGACGCGCTCGCTCGAAGACGGCGATGCGGTCGGCCGTCTGCGCGCCGTCTGGACGCCCGGTCATTCGCCGGGGCATCTGTGTTTCGTCGACACCAAGAGCGGCCGCATGTTCACCGGCGATCACGTGCTCGATCCGATCACGCCGCACGTCGGCGTGTGGCACGAACATCGCGGCGATCCGCTCGGCGATTACGTCGCATCGCTCGAGAAGGTCGATGCGCTCGGCGCGAGCGGCGTCTGTCCCGCGCACGGCGAGCCGTTCCCGGATCTGCATCGCCGGGTCGAAGAACTGCTCGCGCACGAACGCCGGCGCGAAGCGCACGTGCTCGATGCGTTGCGCGGCGGCCCCGTAAATGCCGCGTACGTCGCGAGCACGCTACCGTGGACGCGTCGCGATAAGCCCTTCACCGCGCTCTCCGCGGCGCACCAGCAATTCGCGGTGGCCGAGACCTTGGCGCACCTCGAACATCTGCGTCGCGCGGAAGCCGTCACCCGAACGGACGACGGCTTCCGCTACGCGCTCGCTACTTGACGATTTCGATCGTCGTCGGTGTGTTATCGGGGACGGTCGTCGACGTGAACGGTGACGCGAAGGTGTACTGAGCGCCGACGAGGTTGACGCTGCCCGACGCGACCTGCGTCGTGCCGCGGTACGCGACGTAGGTGTAGTTGCCGGCCTGCAGGCCCGTCACTTCGCTCAACGGCACCGGGCTGCCGAAGGTGACGTTACCGGTCACGCCGGGCTCGAACGTGACGGCGATCCAGAGGATCGCGCCGCTCGCGTTCGGGGCGCCGCCGGTATTGCACTGGCCCGCGCCGGTGCCGATCAGCGTGACGGAATTCACCGCGCAACCGCTCGCCAGCGTGCCGCCGTTATCGGGCGCGTTGTTCGGTCCGAACGTGATGGTGGCCGAGTACGGGAAGTTGGCCGCCGTCTTGAACGAGAGGCTGCCAGCCGGGTTGGTGAGCACCGGCGTGGGGGTCGGGGTCGGCGTGGCCGTCGGCTTGGGAGTCGCCGTCGGCGTCGCGGTCGGCGTCGGCGTCGCGGTCGGCGTCGGCGTCGCGGTCGGCTTGGCGGTCGGGGTGGGCGTCGCGGTCGGTTTGCCGGTCGGCGAGGGCGTCGGCGTGACCTTGGGCGTCGCGGTCGGCGTCGGCGTCGCGGTCGGCACGGCCGTCGGGCCGGTCACCGGCGGCGGGACGGAATTCCCCCCGCTGCTGCAGCCGGCGATGGCGAGCGCCAACAGAAATATCCAGGTTCCACGAAGCATCCGCGTTCCTCCAACGAGCTTTAGCGGCTCCCGTTCGGTATCGAAGCGCGCGGGCCCCTCAACGCTCGAGGTGGGCCGTATCGTTGAGGCGCACGAGCATCGGCCGCCCGTCCGCGAAGCGTACGCTGCAGAGCGACGTATTGCCGATGGGAAAAAAGAAGTCGCGCGCGATGCCGAGCATTTGCGCTAAGTAGGCATTGATCGAGCCCGCGTGCGAGACGATCGCGAGCTGCGCGCCCGGATGACGACGAGCGAGCTCCTCGACCGCATCGGTCATGCGCGCGCGGACTTCCGCTCCCGGTTCGACCTCGGGAATCGACGACCACCCGCCGTCGCGCAGGGCCACCTGCGCCATCAGCGCGAGCCGCTCGCGCACGGCGGCGGCGCGCTCGCTCTCCGGAACGCCCGCGAAGTTTTCCTCACCGAGGTAGACTTCCCGCAAGCGGGCATCCGTGCGCACGCTCAAGCCCGTCGCGCGCGCCAGCGCTTCGGCGGTCTCGTGAGCGCGCCGCGTAGGGCTCGAATAGATCGCCGAAAGCTGCATCGTGCCGGCGACCCGGCGCGCCAGCGCTTCCGCCTGCGCGTTGCCTTTCTTGCTGAGGCCTAGCACGTCGTAGCCGGCCGAGGCGTCCAGCCGCGCGTCGTACTCCGGCACGGCGTCGCCATGGCGAATGAAGTGAACGGTCGTTTTCATTTGCGGTCTGTATACGGGGCGAGCGCCGGTACGCTCCCGCCCGGCCGCTGCAGGAAAGATCCGCGGCGCGCACAGGAAGCCGCGTTCCCTTCGCTGGAACCGGTCGCATGAACCCCGTCGTTTTCGAAGACATGGCGGCGCTCGAACGCGCGGTCGGAACGCGCGTCGCTCAGAGCGAGTGGCTGACGATCACGCAATCGATGATCGACGAATTCGCCGAAGCGACCGGCGATCATCAATGGATCCACGTCGACGTCGCACGGGCCGCGCGTGAATCGCCGTATCAGGCCACGATCGCTCACGGATTCCTCACCCTCAGCCTGCTCTCGCGCTTGATCGGGAGCGCGATCGCTTTTCCCAGTCGCCGGCTATCGCTCAACTACGGTTTCGATCGCGTGCGTTTCATCGCGCCCGTGCCGGTCGATTCGGAGATCCGCGCCTCGTTTACCGTCGATCACGTGAAGCCGACGGAGAGCGGGACGCAAGTCGGCTGGGGCGTGGAAATCGAACGGCGCGGGAGCGAGAAACCCGTGCTCGCCGCGCTCTGGCTCTCGCGGGTCTTCATGTAGAACCCGTCTCGGCTCCGGTGCGCCGCTAATCGGTGTCGGGCGGTAATTTCGAAGGCGCGCGGTGCAGCAATTCGAAGAGCGGCCGGCGCAGGCGAACCGTCGAAAAGGGGCGCGGCGTCTGCGAGAAGTCGAAACAGTCGTCCAGCGTGACGGCGCGCGAATCCGCCGCGCTCAGCGTCGGGATCCCGAAGATGCCCTCGATCGTGCGATCGATGCTGCCCGTTTCGAATTGCACGTGCGTGACGTAGCCGCGCTTCGCATACGGTGAGATGACGAGGGCGGGCGTGCGAAAGCCCAAGCCGCCCGGACCCATCTGCGGCGGCGCGACGTGGTCGTACCAGCCGCCCCAGTCGTCCCAGAAGACGACGATCGCCGTCGATTTCCAATATGGGCTCGCCCCGACGGCATCGACGATGCTCGCCACCCAGTCCGGGCCCGAGGTCGAATTCGAAGCGGGGTGGTCGGAATCGACGAGGTCGGGAACGATCCACGTAACCCCGGCTAACGTGCCGGCCGCGATGTCGGTCAGCGCCTTCGACGGCGGTGAGATCACGTTCTTCGTCCAATCCGGGCCGTAGCGAATGCCTTTGATCGCATCGTACGCCGACCAGATTTCGCCCACGTCGCCGCCGATGGCCGGAGCGTAATAGCGCCACGAGACGCCCGCCGCGTCCAATTCGTCGCCGAGCGTCGTGTAGGTGAAACACGGCGTGACGCCGGGCCCGTCGGTGCGATTGGCCAAGAGCGTCGGCACCAGGTTTCCCGGCGCGGAGTCGCAGCCCCAGGGGATTCCGAGCAGCGGGTTGTCGACGGTGCCGCCGGCTTGCGCCGCGATCAGGTACTGATGCGCGGTGAAGCTCGAATCCACTTGCGAGGGGAAGAAGCGATCCGCCAAGACGTAGTTCGCCGCGAGCGTTCGATACGTCGCCGTTTCGGCCGGTTCGACGTAGGCGTATTGCGGGTCCGGCGGAACGCCCGCGATGCCGCCGGTTCCACCGAGCGGACCCGTCGACCCGCGATCGAAGCCGTTCATCGCGCCGCCGTTATACGAACGCACGTAATCGACGAGTTCGTGCGAGAGATCGTAATTCTCGGTGAACGTCACGGGGTGCAACGCGACCGTGGCCCCCGAACTCGTCGTTCCCGCGGTTGCGGTGTCCGCGCCGGGATAGCCGTAGAAGAGGTTATCGAAACTGCGGTTCTCTTGCACGATCACGACGACGTGGGAAATCTTCCCGAAGGCGGCCGTCGACGGTATGGAGCCGGGCGCGCCTTCGCCCCCGGCCAACGGCACGGCCCCGGAGCCGGCCGTGCCCGATCCCGAGCACCCCGCGAGGGCGGCTATGCCGGCTGCGGCAACGAAAAGCACTATCCTGCGGAACATGCGGCTGCGGGCCTCCTTGGTCGGCGGTACATCGAACGCTGTACCCACCTTTGCGCCGGTGTGCCGCAACGGTGGCACACCGGAGGCATACCATACGGCCATGAGAAGGCTCAACCCGCTCCCGCCGGCCCCCGAACCACCACCCGACCTCGGCTCGAAGGTGCGCGCCTTCGCACGCGAGGTCGCCAGACGCCATCGCGGGCGCCCGGTCGACGTTCCGCGGATGGTGGCGGCGCTGCGCGGATATCACCGCGCGCTCTCGATCGTGCAGCCTGTGCCCGAGCTCGAGGCGCGGCTGGTCGAGGCCGCCGTCGCTGAATACCTTGCCGCGCGCGGGCTTCGCCGGGAAGCGGCCGCATGACGGGGGTGACGTTCCGGCGCGGCGACATCACCCTGGTCCGGGCGGACGCGATCGTCAATGCGGCCAACGCCGCCCTGGCAGGCGGGGGCGGTGTCGACGGCGCGATTCACCGTGCCGGCGGGCCGTCGATCCTCGAGGCCTGCCGCGCGATCGGCTCGTGCCCGACGGGAAGCGCGGTGATCACGACGGCGGGCCGTTTACCGGCGCGTTACGTGATCCACGCGGTGGCGCCGCGTTACTCGGGTACGCCGGCGGATGCGCGGCTGCTGCGCGGCGCCTACGACGCTTCGCTGGAACTGGCGCGGCAACGCGGTCTTGCTTCCATCGCCTTCCCATCGCTCGGCACCGGAGCCTACCGGTACCCGGTTGCGGAGGCCGCTCCGATCGCTCTCGGTGCGGTGGCCGAACACTTGCGTGGGAAGACGTCCCTGCAGGAGGTCGCCTTCATTCTCTTCAGCGACGCGGACTTGGCAGCGTACGAAGCCGCGGCGGCAGCGTTTCCGTAAGCCGGCCTGCAGAAACCGCACGTTCCCGCATGAGATCGTATATTTCGACCCGTTCACGGAGACTGAAAGCATGAAATACCGCTCGCTCGCCTTCGCCGTACTGCTCGTGACGCCGCTCGTCGCGCTCGGCACCCTTTTCTGGCCTGCGCCCGGCGCTACGCCCGCGCGGGCGGCGGCTCCCCCGGCCGGTTCGCGCACCGCCGTATTGGCCGGCGGCTGCTTCTGGGGCATGGAGGAGGTCTTCGAGAACTTGCAGGGCGTTTCGAATGTGGTCTCCGGCTTCGCCGGCGGCTCGGCCGCGACGGCGCAATACGAGACGGTCAGCACGGGCACGACCGGGCACGCCGAATCCGTCGAGATCACCTACGATCCCAAGCGCATCTCATACGATCAGCTGCTCGACGTGTTCTTCACCGTCGCCCACGACCCGACCGAACTCAACCGCCAAGGCCCCGACGAGGGGACGCAGTACCGTTCGGCCATCTTCTATGCCGATGCCGGGCAGCAGCGCGAGGCCGAGGCATATATCCGGCGCTTGACCGCGGAGAAGCGATTCTCGAGCCCGATCGTGACGCAGGTCGTCCCCTTACGCGGTTTCTATCCGGCGGAGGCCTACCACCAGCATTTCGCGCGACTCCACCCCGACTATCCGTACATCGTCATCAACGACGCACCGAAGTTGGCGGCTCTGCGCGAGCGCTTCCCCAAGCTCGTGAAGGCGAACGTCAACTGACGCTCTCGCGACCGCCTTGTCCGTGCAGTTGGGTCTCGTTGGCTTGGCGGCACGGTTCGTGCGCACACTCGCAGCGGATGCTCTGGGGATCCTGTCCGTCAGGTGAGGCGCAGTAGTCCGAGCAAGTTGCCTGGCCGACCGGCACCTCGCAGATGCAAGCGAGGTTTTCACATCGCGCGGTCGCTTCTTGTACCATGCCCCGAGCGTTCCCGGTCGATAGCGCAGCCAAACGAGCGAGGCCGGCCATGACCTGCGCCTCGTCGCCGCGAACGCCGTAGGCCATGTCGGTCGCCGATTTCCCCGGGTTCTCCGCCTTCGCACCGGACGTGCAGGCGCTGCTGTTGCGGGTGGAGGACGGTCAGGACTCGGCCCGCCCCGCGCTACTCGAGCGCGTCGCCGACGCGTTGAACGTCCTGATCGGACTCGACCTGCTGCAGTACGTCTTCATGCCGAGCGCCGAGGACGACGGTTCGGAGCCCATTGAAATCGACCTGATCGTACCGGCCGAATCGGAACCCTCGGCGATCGCGTGGTTCAGCATCGACGAAGCGGGATACGATGAGTTCCGCGATGCGGTGACGCTCTTCGGCGATGTGGCGGACGTGCTCAATCCGCCGATCGTGCTGGACGTCAACGAGGACGACGTGGAGGAACCGGATGGCTCGGAGTAACGGCGAGGAGGCTTTGCCTCGCCGCTGCCGGCAGGGTATAATGGGGGCATGACGTCAACCACATCGGTGCAGCCATAGCTGCCCGCGGCTCCTACAACCGTTCCCCGCGCTCGCCGCGACCGAGCGAAGAGCCTTCCAAAGAGGCCCCGCTCGAGCTGTTCGGGACGATCAAGCAGGTCTTTCCGAGCACGACCTTCGCGGTCGAACTCGAGAACGGCCAGACGATTCTCGCGCATATCGCCGGGCGGCTGCGCCGCCATCGGATCAAGATTCTCCCGGGCGACCGGGTCGATCTCGAGATGTCGCCCTACGATCTCACGAAGGGCCGCATCGTGTATCGCTACCGGGCCGGAGAAGCTCGCCGCTCGTAAGAGCAGCGGGCGCCGCTTCTCGCGGCGCCGCCGCTCCGGAGACGACCTACTCGACCGCCGCGGGGTCGTTCGAGGCGTCTTCGATGTCGGTGATGACGTCCGCGCCATGCAAGACCTCGCGCGCCGGCGCATCGCCCTGCCGGATCGGATCGCTCACGACGGCATAATGCGTGTGGCCGTGGCCATGGCCGTGGCTCTCGTCGGCGTGAAGCGTCCCGGCAATGACGCGGCCGTCAGCCAGGGTCACGCGCACGGGCTTGCCCACGTATTTGTGGACTTCTGCATCGGTCATCGTTCGAATCCTCATTCTTCGGCAGCTTGACTGGTATTGCAAGCTTTACCCACATTGGCTCGTTGCCCGTCCGCGCCCCGCCGAACTACATGGGCGCGTCGGCCTGATGCGAGGCGTACTGCTTCGCATCGAAGTACCAGTCTGGAAGCGTGTCGGGAAAGCTGATGTCGCGAAACGTGTAGTCGACCGTGGCGCCGTCTCCGGAGTAACCGTCACCGACCACGCCGTGGATGTCGGTCACGACCGGCCGGCCCTCGAGCATCCCCATCGTGATCGTGAAGGTGACGCCGTAGACGTCCTTCGTGCCCAAGATGAAGAGCTTGTCGGTGGCCACGAGCTTTTTGAGTTCCAGGGTGTTCTTATCGACCCAGAGCTCGCGCAGGCGATTGCGATCGGGGTCGCGGGTGGGCAGCACGGTGAGGTGTAGCTCGTCGCCCTCCACGTTCACGGTATCGACCCGGTAATCGAACTCGCCCACGGCCGTCACGGTGCCGATGACGGTCAGGGCGCTACTGGGTTCGGGTGTCGGCACGAAGCTGATCGGTTGCGAGTGGACCGGCGCCGGCTCGAAGAGGTCGGCGGTCGGCGGCCCGGGATCGCGATCCTCGTTGAACGCAGGCCGTTCGAAGACCAGTTCGCCGCGGTTGATGCTGCGATAGATCCGCCGGGAAAGGGCGGCCCGGTCGCTCGAGCGCAGCCAGATCTTTTCTTTGTAACTTTCCGCGTAATCCGGGTAGCCCTGGTCGGTGAGTTGCTTGCGCTCGATCGTGTAGACCACGTACGGCGGCGGCGGCCGGTGCGATCGGAATTTCGCACGGATCGCCCCCAGCAGGCGCGCCGGCGTGGGCAACGGCGTGGCGGCAGGAGCCGGGCTCGAAAGCGCTGCCGCGAGAAAAAGAACCAACATCCCGCGAACCATTCGCTGCCTGGGTTTCGCCGCCCGTCAAAACTGTGCAGCGGCCCGAGTTCTCCCAGCCGGTCGTTAGCGCGCCGTCGGGTCGAGGGCCTCGTTTTGGCGCTCGGTGGCGCGGCGGCTCAGGGCGGTCAGCGGCGACTGCGTCAGCGGCGATTCGCTCTCGAAGCCCGAACGGCGCTGTGGCGACGGGCCGCCCTTGGGGAGCGCTCGTGCGAGCAAGCTCATCGCGCGCATGACCGTTCGTGGTGCTCGCGCGTAGGCGCCGGCCGCGAGCTTCGCCGGCCAGCCGATGACGAGTTCGGCGTCACCGCGCTCCACGGCATCGACGATCGCACGCGCGGCCCGTGCGACGGGGAGAGACAGGATCGGCAGCGCATCCGAGACTGCGAACAGCGCGTATTCGCTTTTCGTTCGGCCGCTGAAGGTCGCGTGCGGTGGGCTGCCCGTCCGCATCAGTCCGGGAAGCACGGTCGTGACCACGATTCCGTCGCGGAGCGATTCCGCGCGCAGTCCCTCCGAGTATGCGCGCAGCGCGAACTTGCTCGCGCAATATGGTACGAGATGCGGCACGACGATCGCGCCGCCCACGGACGAGATGTTGACGATTCGGCCCGTTCCGCGCGCGCGCATGGCGGGCAGGACGGCTTCGACCGCGCGCACCGCGCCGAGGTAGTTGATGTCGATCGCTTCGACGTAGTCGCCGAGCGACAGCGCATCGATCGGTCCGACTTCGATGACGCCCGCGACGTTGATCAAGACGTCGATCGGACCGAGCGCATCGACGATCGAAGCGAAAGCCGCCGCGAGTGCTGCTTGATCGCGCACGTCCGCAACCGCGGTCGCGACCGCAGTTCCGGACGCGGCGAGTTCGCGTTGCGCCGCCGCGAGTTCGCCGGGCGAGCGCGCGATGAGGGCGAGCTTGGCGCCGCGGCCGGCGGCTTCACGGGCCACTTCCAAGCCGAGACCCCGGCCGCCGCCCGTGATCGCGACGACGCGGCCGGTCAAATCGAAAGGACGCGACCGGGCGAGCACACGCCGAGCGAGCAGCACTGCTGCGGTGGTTGCGGCGGCGACGCGAAGCCATCTCATGCGCGCTTCGTACCCGGAAACGTCCGGTCGAGAACCGTGCTGCGGATGAGCCGGCTCGCCCGCATCGCCGGAAATCATTAACGCGCCGTCGAGGGGGCGGTCGCTTACGACGATCCGGTGCGGAGATTTTCGTGGCGCGCGTGATTTTGCCGCAAAGGCGGGAACACCCGGGTCATGTCAACGCAAAACAACGTCAACGATTCCGATCGCAACGCCGACGACCGGCACGCGATTGCCACCTACCTCGGCGATATGTTGGCGCTCGAGCGTCACATCGCGGCTCCGATCGAGTCGCAGCTCAACTCGCAGGATCATCAAGAATACGGCGAAGCGATCGGTTTGATCGGCCGTATCAAGTCGCTGACCGAGAGCCACATCGCCGCGCTCGATCAGCGTTTGCAGCAGGTCGGCGGCAGCGCGGGCAGCGGCGTGAAGTCGGCCTGGTCGCAGTTGCTCGGCGGCGGGGCGGCGGCACTCAATCAGGTGCGCAAGACCAAGGTTTCGAAGAGCCTGCGCGACGATTACACGGCCTTGGGGCTCGCGGCCATCAGCTACACGATGTTGCATGCCACGGCGCTGGGACTCGGCGACGAAACTACCGCGCAGTTGGCCAAGCGCCACCTCGACGACATCACGCCGGTGATCGTGGCGATCAGCCGGCAGATCGGCGGCGTCGTGCTCTCCGAACTCCGCGACGATGGCGAAAACGTGCGCATCACGGCGGCGCAGCTCTCGCAGCAGCAAACGCAGGAGAGCTGGGGCTCGGGCGCGAGCCGCGGTTCCGGCTCCACGGCGGGCGCGGTCGGCGTCGAGCGCTAGCGCGGCGCGAGGCGGCCCGCGAGCGGCGCAGCTCGCGGGCCCGCGGTCCGGCAGTCGCGAATCGAAGCAGCCGTGGAATGGTTGCGGTTCAGCGGGCTCGAGCGGGCGTATGGGGCGCGCACGATCTTCAGCGGCCTCGAAGGTGCGCTGCGGGACGGGCTCAAGGTCGGTTTGGTCGGCCCAAACGGGGCCGGGAAGTCGTCGCTGGTGCGGATCCTCGCCGGACTCGACGACCCCGACGCCGGCACCGTGGTTCGCGCTCGTGATGGGCGTCTCGGCTACCTGAGCCAGGCGGCCAGCACGGATGCGTCCGCGACGTTGCGTGAGATCTTGACCCGCGCCTTCGCGCGAATGCATGCGGAAGAGGCGTTGGTGCGGGAGCTGGAGGCCGAACTCTCACGCGCGGCGGAGAGCGGCGACGCGCAGCGAGAGGCGCTCGTCATGCGGCGCTACGGCGCGGCCCGCGACGCCTTCGATCGTCATGGGGGCATCGGGAACGAACGCCGGATGCAGGCCATGCTGGCCGATTTCGGTTTCGCGGAGACCGATCTGGATCGCCCGGCCGCGGGTTTCTCGGGCGGCCAGCGCACGCGCGCGGCGCTCGCGAGCATGCTGCTCGAGGAGCCCGATTATCTGATTCTCGACGAACCGACGAACCATCTCGATATCGAGACGGTCCGGTGGCTCGAGGATTTCTTGCGCGAGGATCCACGCGCGACGCTCGTGGTCTCGCACGACCGCTACTTCCTCGACCGCATCGCGAACGCGATCTGGGAACTCGACGGCGGGGAACTCGCGCAGTACGACGTGCCGCAGGGGCGCGCTTATTCGGCATATGTCGCCGAGAAGGCGGCGCGCCGCGAGCTCGCCGAGCGCGAATACGAGCGCTTCCGGGATGAGGAGCGGCGCCGGAAGGCCGTGGTTGCCGAGCTGCGCACGCACGGTTCACATAATTATTCACACGTCCGCAGTCGCGAGAAGGCGCTCGCGAAGATGGAGCGCGTCGAAGCGCCGAAGAGCTCGCAGCAGTCGATCGCGGTCAAGCTCGAGGCGGCGCGGCGTGCGACGAACGGGTTGGCGCTGCGCGCGCGCGATCTCGCGGTCGCGTACGACGCGCCGCTCTTTGCCGGCTTGTCGTTCGAACTGGCACGGGGCGAACGGTTAGCGGTGGTCGGTCCCAACGGCGCGGGGAAGTCGACCTTGCTCGCGGTGCTCTCCGGGAGGCGGGTCCCCGACCGGGGTTCCGTCACCTTACCGGACGGGGTCACGACCGCGTACTTCTCACAGGATGCGGCGGATGAGTTGCCGGCCGGGCACACCGCCGTCGACGCCGTTTTGCAAGGTGCGACGATCCTGCCCGAGGCGGCGCGCGGATTGCTCGGGCGACTGGGCTTGAGTGGTGACGCGGGCGATAAGCCCGTCGAGGCGTTTTCCGGCGGCGAGCGGCGACGCATCATGCTGGCGCGGTTGATGGCGCGCAGCGCGGACTTACTGTTTCTCGACGAGCCCACGAACGATCTGGATATTCCGAGCCGCGAGGCGCTCGAAGAGGTGCTCGCGTCGTACGGGGGCGCGATGGTCGTCGTCTCGCACGACCGTTATTTACTGCAGCGGCTCGCGCAGCGCGTGCTCTGGCTTCACGACGGGTTCACTCAAACGATCGACGGCGGGTACGAGCGGTTCGAGGAAGCACAGCGGCCGGGGGCGGCGGCGCCGGCTTCGGCGCCGAAGCCCGTCGAGCGCGCGCCGTCAGGTGCCGCCCTCGAACGCGAAGCGCGTCTGCGGCGCGAGCGCGACGCGCGCGAGCTCGCCGCGTGCGAGCGCGAAGTCGCGCGACTCGACGCGGAACGCGCCTTGCTCGAGCGCGAGTTCGCGGACCCGGCCATCTACGAGGATCGCGAGCGCGTGGCCGCGCTCGAACGCGAACTGGAGGCCGCCCGTGCCGCCTGTGACGCGGCGTTCGAGCGGTGGGAGAAACTGCTCGACGCCGCGACGGCGACCTCCGCGTGACCGTCCCCGGCACGTTCCGGCGCGTCAGCGCCAACGGTATGGATTTCGAAGTGTTGGAAGCCGGCGCCGGCGACCGGCTCGCCCTCTGCCTGCACGGATTCCCCGAACACGCGTTATCGTGGCGCGGTCAGATTCCGCTATTGGTCGAGCTCGGCTACCGGGTGTGGGCGCCGAATCAGCGCGGTTACGGCCATACGACGCGCCCGCCGGCCGTCGAAGACTACGCGATCGAGCACCTGATGGACGACGTCGCGGGGCTGATCGACGCCTCGGGTGCGCGCTCCGTGACGCTGATCGGACACGATTGGGGGGCCGCGGTCGCATGGTTCTTCGCGATGCGCCGTTTGCGGCCGCTCGACCGGCTCGTGATCATGAACGTGCCGCACCCCGCCGTATTCTCCAGAGCCTTACGCCGGTCGTGGCGTCAGCGGCTGCGCTCGTGGTACATGGGTTTCTTTCAAGTGCCGCTCCTTCCGGAGGCGCTGCTCGGTCGCAACGGCGCGCGCGCGATCGCCCGCATCTTCACGTCGACGGCCTGTAATCCGGAACGTTTCACGCCCGACGTCCTGGCGGTCTATCGCGAGCAGGCCGCCGCGCCGGGCGCCTTGACGGCCATGTTGAACTGGTACCGGGCCGCAGCGCGCGGCGGAATGGTCCGGCAAGTCAAGCTGGGTTTCCCGCCGATCGACGTGCCGACGTTGATGCTCTGGGGCGAAGAGGACGCCGCACTCGGTAAGGAGACGACGTACGGCACGCACCGCTACGTTACCGACCTGCGATTACATTATATTCCCGGCGCGTCGCACTGGGTCCAACAGGATGCCGGCGAGCGGGTCAACGAGGAGTTGGCGCGGTTCTTAGGTGCAAACGATGCAGCACCATGACCAGCATCAGGGCCGGGAGCTGACGCGTTTCGACCACGGTAGCAGCTCGCGGTAAACGCGAGGGCGGCGGTTCCGATGCGCCGAAACCACGTCGCTCGAGCAATAGGATTGAAAAGCGATGGGTCGGCGGGCGCCGACGATCTCATTGCGGAGCAGGTGAGTGCAGCGTCAGGCTCTCGTAAGCGACTTCACACGGTTTCGGCGCACTTTGATTGCGGCCTTCATGGCTGTCTGCTCGGCCACGTTGATCGCCACCGTCCCTTCGGGGCACATGCCGCCGCTTGCGGATGCCGGCTCTTTGCCGGGAGATGTGGAAGACGCACGCGTTTCGGTTACCGTCGATTCCGTTACGAAGTGGGAGACCAGCGCTCCGCATAACCCGAAATATCCATATTCCCGCGCACTTTCGATAGCCCCCGCGTTCCCGAGTGACCTTCCGGGATTCCGCTGCCATACACCGGAATCGTGCGGCCCTGGTGTATACATCCTTTATCGGCGAATGGCGAACGGTGCGGCGTGGCAGGCGGTAGCTCTCAGTCGCGAAAGGGTATTCAGGCCAGGGCAGGAGCTAAGCTGGTCGGCAAGCGCGATTCCCCACCGGCCCTACGTCTTCGCTGACCCCGATGGACCCCTTCCGTTTACAAAGTATGTCTTCGATCTGGTGACGACGTATCCGTGCCATAGTCTCGTCGCGACAGTCTCAATAGGTAGAGCAAATGGAAAGCGACTCCTGAGTATCGGGGCAATTGAAGGTAAGGACCCCAACCATCCCTGCCTGCCATACGCAGAAGCAGAAAAACTGCTACAGGGACCGCCTTTCCCATTTTTCCATTCGACGGTAAGTCGAGCGAGGATGTAAATGCCGCCGAGCGCCGGTGCGGGTACTGCCGGCAGTGCGGCTACTCAGGGGCGGGACTGTATCGAAGCGCACGTGCCGATTATGTCTTCCCTGGCCACAGCAGATGCTGCGAGGAGTTGGCGCGACTCGGCGCAAAGGTTCGCCGGCGGCCAGTATCCTACTTATCGCGGCATGACTCACCCAGAGTGGCGCTATCCGAAAAACCTCTCGCGTGCGGTCTCATGCGACGGGCGTGCGGAGTGCGACGTTGACGGTGCCGGTCCGCTCGATCCACGCTCGCTCGCGGAGCGGGCCGCGCGATGACGGCCGAGAAGATTACGGCGTTTGCGAGTGTCGGGACGCTGCTCGTCATCGCGGCGACGGCTCTGGCGGCGTTCGTTCAGCTCCGGCATCTGCGCACGAGCAACGTGCTCATGGTCCTCAACGACTTTCGCGAGGCGTACGAACGGCCGGAAATGTTGGCCGCACGGGAGGCGTTACCCCGAGTTCTCAGCAGGCTCGAAGATCCCGCGTCGCGGCGGCAAGTGGCTGAAGCGGCTGATCCTCCGGATTGGTTGCGCAGCGTCTTTCCTCTGTTTCGCCTCTTAGAGATACTCGGAGCCTACACCAACCGCAACGTGGTCCCGAGGGATCTGCTCTGCGACATGTGGGCGCCGGCCGTTCTCAGCATTTGGACCGAGAGTGTGCCACTCATCGCCGTCCTGCGCCGCAAGGCAGGTCCGGCCCTATTTGAGAATTTCGAAATGATCGCCGTCCTTTCACAACGCTGGCTCGACGAAAATCACGAGGTCTATCCGCGAAACCTGCCGCGCATGAACCTCGTCGATCCGTGGGCCGAGGAAGACAGCATTTCGGGCCCCGTTGCCCCGTAGGGAGGCATCGTTGCAGGCGAACGGCGAGACGCGTTGGCCGGCGAGAAGCTGGTAGAAATCGTCCATCGGACGTTTCTTCAGTCCAGACCACTGCGTTCGGGCCGCCGTGGAAGCCGTATTTACGCGTCGTGTCGCGCGACTGCATGCCGGAACGACACGGACGGCTTTTTCCATCCGGCTGCGCTCGCACTCGTCGCCTACTCCCACGGCAACAAAACGATCTTGCCGCCGAGACCGCCCGAATCGATGCGCTCGTGGGCTTGGCGTGCCATCGCTAAGGGTAAGCGCTCCACGACTGCCGGGTGGATCGCACCGGCGCGCAGCAGTTCGAAGAGTGCGCTCATATCGGCCTGAAATTGTTGCGGATGACTCTTACGGCGAGCCGTGATCGAATAGAATACCGCGCGCCGCTTATCGAAGAGGAAGCTGAGCGCGTTCCAGGCGTAGATCCGTGCTAGGCCGAGGCCCGCGGCGAGGAGGCCTTCGGCGCCGACGGCCATGGTCTGCGAGCCGTAACCGACCAGCAATCCGCCCGGGGCGAGCGCGGCGAAGCTGCGGCTGAAGTGCGCGCCCCCGATCGCATCGAAGGCCGCCACGACGCCGGGACCCGGGCTGAGGGCCTGGGTGAGGTCCCGCACCGTGGTCACGAAATCTCCGTCGCGATAGTCGATCGCGGCGGCGCCGAAGCGCGCCACGTTGGGGAGATTACCGGCGGACGCGGTTCCGATCGCCTCTAAACCGAAATGACGGGAGAGATCCAATAATGCGGTACCGACGGTTCCGGAGGCCCCGATCACGAGAATCGCGTCGCTCGGTGCGAACGTCCGGTAGCGCGTGAGCATTTGGTACGCCGTCAGGTAGGCGAGCGGGACGCACACGGCCTCGGCGGGGTCGAGACCGTCAGGAACCGGCACGAGCCAACGCGCCGGCCGAATCGCGTACTGCGCGTAGCCGCCGACCACACACAGATCGGCCACCAGTTGGCCGGCTTGGATCGCGCCGGCATCGGGCCCGCACTTTTCGACGATGCCAACCAAGTCGTACCCTGGCGTGAAGGGAAGCGGCCCTTTGAAATCCGGATAGCGGCCGCGACGAATGAACGTGTCGGTGAAACCGGTGCCGGCTGCGAGCACTCTGACTCGGACTTCCCCCGGTCCGGGCTCGGGGAGCGACGTTTCTTCGACGAGTTCGAGTACCTCGGGGCCGCCGAAGCGGTCGATGCGGATACGTTGCCAGGCCATCAGTCGCCGTTTCCCTCTATAGCGGAGCGCCATTTGTGCCCGCACGTTCTCGCGTCGCACCGGGCCGCCATAGCTCCTACGCGGTCGGCCCCCTTCGACCTCCGCCGCTTGCACGCGATAAGCAGGGATAACCGTGCGGCTTACATATCTCGCTAATTCGGGTCGAACGGCGTGGACGGACGGTACAGCCGAGTAGAAGATGCGCTGCTGCGAAACCGGAATTTCTGCATCTACTTCGCCGGACGATCCGTCTCCGTTATCGGCGACAGCTTTTACGCGGTCGTGCTGATTCTGGCCGTGCTGCAGTCCACGCACTCGGTTACCTCCGGCACGCTGGTCCTCATCGCGGGCACGATTCCGGTCGTGCTCTTCACGCTCGTCGGCGGGACAGTGAGCGACCGCTGGCCGCGCAATCGCGTGATGCTTTCCAGCGATCTCGTGCGCTCCGCCACACAATTCGTCATGGCGGCATTGCTCCTGCGTACCGCACCGCCGCTGTGGGCGCTGATGGCCGCGCAATTCTGTTACGGCGTGGGTGAAGCGTTCTTCGATCCCGCTTCGACGGGCATACTGCAGGCGATCGTCGCGCCCGAGGATCTCCCGCGCGCCAATAGCCTGCTGGCCCTGTTGGCGAACGGCGCGCTCGTGGCCGGCCCGGCGCTGGCCGGGATCATCATCGCCCTGGCCGGCGCCCCGCTCGCGGTTGCGCTCGACGCGATCTCGTTTCAGGCCTCGGCGATTTCACTCTACTTCTTGCGTGTCCCGAGGGCCTACGCAGCCCTCCCCGTCGATTCGATGTTGACGCAACTTCGAGCCGGCTTCGCGGAACTTCGCACCTATCGCTGGCTCGTGATCTCGGCGTGCTATCTCGCCGTACTGGCATTTTTCTTCAACGGCAGATCTTCGTGCTCGGGCCGGCGACCGCGCTCGCGCGCCTGGGCGGAACGTCGGCGTGGTCGCTCCTATTGTCGACTTTCGGCATCGGGTTGATCGCGGGCAGCGTCCTAGCACCCCGCGTTCTCGCCGCCCGGCGCGCGCTGGGCTTCGCGTACGTCGGAAACTTCGCGATCGTACCGTTGCTGGTTCTGTTGAGTACGAGTCATTCGGCCTGGCTCGTCGCCGGGTCGAGCGCCGTCGCGGGCGTCGCCGTAGCGGTGTTCGGAGTGACGTACACGACTTTGCTTCAGCGAACGATTCCACCGCAGACGATATCGCGCGTCGCGTCCTACTTCTGGCTCGCGCGTGCCGCCCCGACGCCGATCGCACTGGCGCTCGCCGGCCCCGCATCCGCTCGCTTCGGGATTTCTGCGGTTTTCGCGGCCGCCGCGCTTTCGGTCACCGTGGCGACGCTGATCGGCGCCGGTTTCGCAGACGTGTGGCGCGTGGGAAACCCGAACATCGACTAGACTAGGCCCTTGGCCGCCTGACCGCAACGGCGCTCGACTGCTCGCGCGGCGCAGAGTCGGGACACCCGGCAGCGAAGTGGCGTGGACGACTGCACGAGAACGCGCAGCGGTGAAGAGGGATGCACATTGAGCGAAGCAGGGAAGCGCGTCGTCGCACGCAGCGTACTTGAGGGCAGCGAACGCACCGCGCCGGCCGGCGCGACCGATGCGGGCCCGGCCGATCCGGCGGCGCGCACCTCGGTGACGATCGTCGTGCGACCGCGGACTCCGTTGCCGGTCGACGCCGCGCCGGACACGCGCGCACCGCTCGCTCGCGAGCAGTTCGCGGCGCTGTACGGAGCGGCGCCCGAAGACGTGCGTGCCGTTGAACGCTTCGCGCTCGATTGCGGCTTGCTGGTGCTCGAAGCGAATTTGGCGCGACGAAGCGTGGTGGTCGAAGGGACCTCGGCCGACGTCGCCGCGGCGTTCGAAGCGGACCTACGCCGTTTCGAGTCGCCCGCCGGTTCCTTTCGAGGCCGGGTCGGAGAGCTGACCATACCCACGGAGCTCGCGCCGGTCGTGCTCGGCGTGTTCGGGCTCGACGAACGTCCGCAAGCGCGCGCGCACATCCGGCCGGCGGCAACATCGGCCGTGTCGTATCCGCCGCCCGCGGTCGCCGCAGCGTACGGCTTTCCCGCGAGTGCGACGGGAGCGGGCCAAACGATCGCGCTGATCGAGCTCGGCGGCGGTTTCGTACAAGCCGATCTCGATGCGTACTTCGCGAACCTCGATCTCACGCCGCCGACGGTTGCGAGCGTCGGTGTCGACGGCGGGACGAACGCGCCGGCCGGCGATCCCAATTCCGCCGACGGCGAAGTGATGCTCGACATCGAGGTCGCGGGCTCGATCGCTCCCGGCGCGACCATCGTGTGCTATTTCGCACCGAACACCGATCAGGGGTTTCTCGACGCGATCACGACCGCGGTGCACGATACGACGAACAAACCCACGATCGTTTCGATCAGTTGGGGCGGCCCGGAATCGACCTGGACGGCCCAGGCGCTTTCGAACTTCGATGCGGCGTTTGCCGCCGCCGGAATGCTCGGCGTGACGGTCTTGGTGGCGGCCGGGGACAACGGTTCGAGCGACGGCCTCTCCGACGGGCTCGCCCACGTCGACTTTCCGGCTTCGAGTCCGAACGTTTTAGCCTGCGGCGGCACGCGCCTGACCGCGAACGGTTCGTCCATCTCCTCCGAGACGGTCTGGAACGACGGCAGCGGCGGCGGTGCGACCGGCGGCGGCATCAGCGACGTTTTTCCCGTTCCGGTGTGGCAGCAGAATGCCGGCGTACCGCCGTCGGCGAACGCCGGCGCGCACGTGGGGCGCGGCGTGCCCGACGTCTCGGGCGACGCCGATCCGGAAACCGGCTACGCGATCCGGGTGGACGGCAGCGATATCGTTGTCGGCGGAACGAGCGCGGTCGCACCGCTCTGGGCCGCCTTGATTGCGCGCCTGAACGAGGCGGCGCAGGCTCCGCTCGGCTTCATCAACCCGCGGCTCTACGCGAGCCCCGCGAGCCTGCGCGACATCACGAGCGGAAACAACGGCGCGTACGCGGCGGGCCCGGGTTGGGACGCGTGCACGGGCCTGGGCTCGCCCGACGGCGCCAAACTCGCAGCCCTGCTCGTGCCGCCGTCCACCGGTTCATGACGCGGTGTTCGTGACGCGAAGTTCCTGACCGCGGGCACCGTAGCGACATCGTCGCGCTCGACCGCGGCACCCGCCTCGCGGATCTCGGCGCCATCCGGACGACGGCTTTACGACGTCAGTTCGTGCGCCCAGCGATCGGCCCAGCGTTGCGTGGTCGTGAGAATCTCGTGCAATTCGTTCCCTGCAGCGGTTACGTGATACTCGACGTGGAGCGGCGGGCCGGGCCGAACCGTGCGCGCCGTCGCTCCGCAGGCGGTGAGCTGACGGAGCACGGAGAGTAACGCGGCGTCGTCGACGCGCAAGCCGGTCGCGTTGCGGATTGCGGCGAGATCGTCCGCGCCGCGCGCGAGCGCCGCCAGCACGGCCGCCGTCGTTCCACGGCTCAGGAGCCTCAGCGCGTCGAGAAAATCGTCGCCCGCGTTCTCGGACGGATGCGTCCCTACGCGCACCGGCGAATCCGAATGGAACGAATCAAACATGCGGTAAGCTTCATAGCGTCAGCGATCAAACCATTGATAAGAGACGGTGGTGCCGCGCAGCGGCGATCTTTCGACCCCGCAGCGGGCCCGGCAACGTTGCCTTCGTATCGTATCGGACCGAAGAAATCAATTCCAAGCCTCTCTCATTACCATATTGCAACGACCGCATTAGTGCGGCTTATCGGGGAGCGCCCGTTTCGGCGTCTCCGCAGCGTGTCTGGTTTGACCCGCCGGGCCGGCGAACGCGCGGTTCGTGAGGGCGGCGTAGCGTGCGAAGTCTTCGGGATTCAGCGGCCGGCTGAAGAAGTAACCCTGGACTTGATCGCAGCCGACGTCGCGTAAGAAGCTCGCCTGTGCGCTCGTCTCAGCCCCCTCGCCGATCGTGGTCAGGCCGAGTTTGGCCGCGAGCGCGACGATCGCGCTCACGATTGCGGCATCCCGAGGATCTTGCAAGGCCCCGTGAACGAAACTCCGGTCGATCTTGAGCGTCGAGATGGGCAGGCTCTTCAGGTACGCGAGCGAGGAATAGCCGGTCCCGAAATCGTCGAGTTCGATCTCGATGCCCATGTCGCGTAGCGTCCCGAGAACCGTTGCGCAGGCGTGCGAGTAATCCAGCATCACGCCCTCCGTGATCTCGATGCGCAGCGCGCTCGGCGGCACACCCGAGTCGCGCAAGGCGCGTTCGACGATGCTCGGCAGGTCGCTGCGCGCGAATTGCACGGCCGACACGTTGACGGAGATCGGCACGGGTTCGAAACCCTCGTCGCGCCAGGCGGCATACTGGCGGCACGCGTCGCGCACGACCCACTCGCCGATCGGCACGATCAGCCCGCTGCTCTCGGCAAACGGAATGAAGTGATTCGGCGGCTGGATGCCTCGCGCGGGATGGTTCCAGCGGATCAAGGCCTCGCAACCCGAGATTTCGCCGGTTCGCAGAGAGATCTTCGGCTGGTACACGAGAGCGAACTCTTCGCGTGCGATCGCTTCTCGCAGGTTGTCCTTCAGTTCCGCGCGCGCGATCGTTTCCGCGGTCAGGTTATCGGAGTAGATGCAGCGGCCGCCACCGGCGGACTTGGCTCGCTCGAGCGCGATGTCGGCGTAACGCAGGATGTTCGCGGCTTTCTCTTCCGCATCGCCCGAGACCACGACCCCGATGCTGATCGAAACGTAGAGGCGGTGACCCCCGATATCGAAGTGCCGTCCGAAGCGGGCGAGTAATGCGTCGGCCAACGCGTCCGCGTCCGGCTTTGTCGAGAGGTGGGTCAGAATGCCGAAGGTGTCGGGCCCGAGGCGCGCGACGACGTCGGCGCTTCCGGCGCCAGTGCGTAACTCGCTCGCAACCTGGCGCAGTAATTCGTCGCCGGTATCGAAGCCGTACACTTCGTTGATCTCGCGAAACGCGTCGATGTCGAGGATCGCGACCGCGAACGAGCCTCGCTCGGCGACGCATCGTCCGAACGCCGCATCGACCGCCTCCTCGAAGTACCGGCGGCTGTACGTCAAGGTGAGCGGGTCGAACTTATACGCGTTTTGCGCGAGTTCGCGGTGGCGCACGGCGCTGGTCACGTCGAAGAGGATGCCGACCTCGCTCGGCGTTCCCGGCCCGCGAGCGGCCCCGGCTTGCTGACGCGTTATCTCGCGTACCCAATGCGTCTCGCCCGTGCCGGATATGATGCGGAAGTCCTGCGCCGGCGACGCGTTCAGGCGTTCCCGGTCGTCCGGGTGCACGAGCGCTTCGTTGAGACCCGCAGCGCCGTAGATCTCGCTCGGCGCGAAGCCGAATAACGTCGCACCGCTGCGCGCGATGAAGTCGTACTGCCAACCCTGCGCGTCCCGGCTTCGATGGAAGACGAGCGCACCGAGACCCGCTTCGATGGCCTGCAACGCATCGAGCTTGCGCCCGAGCTTACGCCGCGAGACGACCCGCTCGGTTACGTTCTGATGCCGGACGGCAGCGCAGGACGAGCCGTCGAATTCGAGGCGCGTGATCGTCATTTCGAACCAGCGCTCTTCGCCTCGCGCGTGACACGCATACTCCAGGCGCCCGGTCGCGAGGCGGCCTGCGAGCACCTCGTGGAGCAGTTCTCCCGCGGAACCGGTGGCGCGGTCGATGCCGTTCTCGCGAGCGAAGAGCTGCCAGGCGGCGTTGGCAGCGAGGATGTGCTCGCGCGCGTCGACGATCGCGATCGGGTCGGGAACCGCATCGAGGGATGCGATCAGTAATTCGGCTCCGAGTTGCGAGGTCCGGCGTTCGATGCTGCGAAGGTCACGTCCGCGCTTGCGAAAGTGGGCGTACAGCGATACCAAGCCCGGCGCCGCCGCCACGGCGGCGAGCCCTTCCAAGAGTGGTGCCACGTGTTAGCGATTTCTCTCGGCCGCCCAGCGGTCGAACCAGACCGCGGCGGCCGAGACGATCTCCAGCAGCTCGTCGCCGGCCGCCGTGAGCCGGTATCGCACGTGCAACGGAGGGCCCGGATCCACGGAGCGGCTTGCGGCGCCGCACGACGTGAGCGCTCGAAGCACCGCCAAGAGGGATACCTCGTCGACGGCTAGGCCGGTGGCGTGCCGGATCTCGCGTAAATCGCTCGCTCCGGCGGCGATCGCTCGGAGCACGGCGGCGCTATGACCGCGCGTCAGGAGCTGCAGGCAGTGTGGGACATCGTCGCGGACGCCCTGATGTATGAGCTCGTCTACGCTCGTCGTCATGGTCGAACTCCCGAATGCCTCCGTCGCGGGTCGGCATGAAACGTGATTGCGGAAGTATCGCACACCGGGGTAACACCCGAGTATCGCCGGGCGCGTGACCGGCGGTCGGGAGAAACGTTACCGCTTCACGGGCGCAGGGCTCGGGTCGAACGGGCGCATATTTACGTATCCTCTCATCAACTCGCTTCTCTCGGAGCGCAACGCATAAGAAATTCTAATGCAGCGTGGAACGGCCATGATCGTCGGGCGTGAGCGCATCCTGACGCGAGTCGCGCTCTCGGAATCCAAGCTCGTCTCGATCGTCGCTCCCGCCGGCTTCGGCAAGACGACGGTGGCCGAGATGATCGCGGCGGACTACGGCCCGCTCACGGTGATCGGCGCGGGCGGCACGGCCGATGTGTTCGGTTTCGCGAGCCGCATCGTGCAAGCGTTGCAACGCGAATCGCCGCAGCGTGAGAGTGCGCTGGCAAGCGAGCTCTTCGTTCACCTGCAGCCCGGCGTCACGGTCGCCCAACTTGCCGGGTTCGTTCTGGACGCCTGGGCTGCCGCGAACGAACGCGACGTCTTCCTCTTCGACGATCTCGAAGCGATCGCGGAGCAGCCCGAGTGCTTGGACTTGCTCGTGCGCTTGGTAAAGAGCGCGCGCTGTCGCTTGCTGCTCTTATGCTCGCGTCCGCCCTTCGCGATCGTCGATTCGCGCATGATTCCCCCCAACGAGCACCTCCGGCTGCGCATCGACGATCTCGCCTTCACGCCCAATGAGATCGCCGCGCTCTTCGATGGAAACTTGAATGCCGAAACGCTCGAGCGGGTCGTGTCCGTCACGCGCGGGTGGCCGGTCGCGGTCTTGCTCCTGCGCCAGCTGGCGCGCGTCGGCCAGCTGCGGGCGGCGCTCGACGCTGCCGCCGATGCGCGTTTCGATGCGCTCGACGAATATTTAATCCTCGAAGTAATGAGTTCGATCGACCGGCGCCTGGTGGATGCGCTGATCGCGCTCGTGGCCACTCGTGCGGCGGGATCCGACGCGGTAAGTCGAGCCTGCGCGGAGGCGAGTCCGGAGGTGCTGCAGGAACTCGCGCGCCGCCTTCCGCTCGTGCGGCTGGGGCGCGACGGTCGCTACGCCGTCCATCCGCTGATCGTATCGCTCGTGGAGAACACGCGCGCGCACGAGGTTGCCGCCGCGCGCTTGCGCGCTGCCGAATCGTACGAGCGCGACGGGTCGCCGGCCGAAGCCGCCAGACTCTATCTCGATGCGGAGCGGCTGGTCGCCGCATGCCGCTGCCTCGAGCGGCTCGTCGGCTCCGCGCTCGGGGAGAACGGATTCGCGGGCCTCGACGACGTGTTGGACCGGATCCCCGCGGAGATGTTGGTCCGTTTCCCACGGCTCTGGGCTACCACCGAAACCGTCCGGCGGAGCGTCGTCGATTTGGACGTGCTCGCCGAAGAAGGGTTCGCCTTACGTAACTCGCTTCGTGCGGGTCGCGACTCGCTCGAGGGCAGACAAGTCGATGCGATCCTGATCGTTCTCCTGACCCACCTCGGTCAGCACGAATCGGTCAGTCAATTACGGGCGGAGCATCGCATCGACGACGAGTCGACCGCGGAGGGTGCGGCAGCGCTCGCCGTCGCGGTGCTCACTAGCGACATGCTCTACGGTCGCGCGACCAATGCGCTCGCGCGCTACCATCGCTTGCTGCCCTCGATCCGAAACGATCTGCTACGCGCCGATTTCATCGCGCGGGTCGAAGCCGTGATGCACGCGATGCAGGGCCGTTTCGACGACGCGCTCCGCGCGAGCGGCCGTGCGCTCCGGCTGGCGGAGCCCACGGCCCCCGCCGGCACCCTGATGTTCCAAACGCATATGCGCGCCTTCATCGCATGGCTGGCCGGTGACGACGCGCCGCTCGACGCCCTGATGGGCGATATCGCCGCGCGCGGCGGAGCGCTCGGTTATGGGCGATTCGCCGGGCTGGCCGCGGCCTGGGAGGGCGGGGATTCCTCCGATTCGCTCGGCAACCTCACACCGCGTTCGCGCGCGTACGCGCTCCTGCTCGTGGCCGGCCGCGCGCGCTCCGCGGCCGCGCGGACCGATCGTTTGCTGGAAGCGATTCGTGCCGCGGACGAGGCGCGGGATCGCTGGGTGCAAGTCCTGTGCCGGGTCGCGCTGGCGGTCGGCGACGGCGAACGGCGGCCGATGCTGCTGGACGAAGCCTTGCGCCTCGCCGCGGAGACCGGCCAGGAAGCGGTGTTCGACTCGGTGACGTCCCTCGTGCACGGCGGTCCCGGCGCTCCGGCTCTCGCGGCATTCGTGCGCCGCTTCGCGCGGCCGGCCGCCGCCGGCGACGAACCGGCGCCCGTTCGGATCGATGCGCTGTCGAGAACGGTCCGGCGGGGCGAACGCTACCTGACGTTATCGAGGCGGCCGCTGGCACTCGTGATGATCCTAGCCGTGCTCAAGCACGTGCGCCGCGAGCGCCTGACCGAGCTGCTCTGGGGCGAAGAGGCAGCCGACGCCGGCTCGCACGCCTTGAAGATGGTCGTGTCGCGGGCGCGGCGGCAGCTCGGCGATCCGAACCTGATCATCGCGACCGGCGGAGGATACGCGCTCTCGGACGACGTCGTGGTCGATTTCGAGCGAATCGAGCAACTGCTGCGGACGCTTCCGGCGCACGATCCGCTGACCGAGAGCCAGCGCTGTTCGCTGCGCGAGGCGTACGAGGCGTTCCGCACCTTCTGGTTGCAAAACGAACCCGCGGCCGCAGCGCCGGCAATCGAAGCGACCGTCAACGCGACCCGCCAGCGCGTCGTCGAACGGCTCGCCGAGGACGCTCTCGATCGCGGCGAGATCGCGCTGGCCTTCGATCTGGCGGACGAACTGCGCCGCTACGACGAGCGCGACGAAGCCGCGCACGAGCTCTTGATCCGCGCCTACGTGCGCTCCGGGAAAAACGCCGACGCGGTGCGGGTGTATCGCAGTTGGAGCGACCATCTGCGCGACGAGCACGGAGCGGAGCCCTCGTTCTCGCTCGAGGACATCATCGGCTAGACGTCAGCCGCTCCGGCGGCGCATCGCGCGCCGGGGCGGGCGCGCGAAGGCCGCGGGTTCGACCGCTCCGAGCCGAACCGGCCCCGCTGCGGGCGGCGGGAGCGGCGGATTCTTCGAGCGGTCCAGGCGCCTCCCGAGCGCGCGCTCGATCTGCGCGAAGTATTTCTCTTCGTCCGGCGCGACGAACGTGATCGCGTCGCCGGTCGCCGAGGCGCGCGCGGTGCGGCCGACCCGGTGCACGTAGTCCTCCGGAACCATCGGCACGTCGAAATTGACGACGTGACCGAGTTCGGCGATATCGATGCCGCGCGCGGCGATGTCCGTGGCGACGAGCACGCGAAACTTACCGCGTTTGAAATCGTCGAGCGCGCGCGTTCGCTGCGCTTGCGAGCGGTCGCCGTGGATGCGCTCGGCCGGAATCTCGCGTTTGCCCAGCGCCGCGGCCAGCCGGTTGGCGCGCGCTTTCGTGCGCGTGAACGCGATCGCGCTGAAGATGTTATTGTCCTTGAGCAATTCGACGAGCAGATCGGCTTTTCGCTGCTGGTCGATCGAGTAGACGGTCTGGGTGATTCCGTGCGCGGGCTTCGTCGTCGGCGCGAGATCGACCCTGACCGGGTCCCGTAGCAAGTCCTTTGCCAAGGTCGCGATCGGGGGCGGGATGGTCGCCGAGAAGAAGAGCGTCTGCCGCTGCGCGGGAATCCGCTTGAGCACGCGTCGCACGTCGGGCAAGAAGCCCATGTCGAGCATCCGGTCGGCCTCGTCGATCACGAGTAGCGTGATTCCGTCGAGCACCGCGGTGCCTTGACTGAAATGATCGAGCAAACGGCCCGGCGTCGCGACGACGACGTCGGTTCCGCGGCGGAACGCCGTGACTTGCGGACCGAAGCCGACGCCGCCGAAGATGGCGGCGACCGAAATTTTCGTGTATTTGGCCAGGGACTGCAAGTGGGCCGCGATCTGCGCGGCGAGTTCGCGCGTCGGGGCGAGGATCAGCGCGCGGGTCTTGCCGCGAGGCAGCGGCGCGAGCGCCTCGAGCAGCGGGAGGCCGAAGGCGGCCGTCTTTCCGCTACCGGTTGCCGCGCTGCCGAGAACGTCGCGGCCGGCGAGGGCAGGCGGAATCGCGGCGCTCTGAATGGGGGTCAGCTCGGTGAAGCCGAGATCGCGCACGGCGCGCAACAGCTCGGGCCGAAGACCCAAAGAATCGAACGTAGAAATAACAGACGTGCTTTCAAGAGTGCGCAATTCGATCGTGGCACTCGAAAGACTGCGCCGGATAGCGGGGCGAACGCCCACGCACGACGTCATCATCGCACGTCGGACGGCCCGCCGTCAAATACCCTTGTCGGCGAGCTCCGTGCCGGTCTCGATCAGCAGCGTGACCCAGCGGTCGAAATCCTTGAAGCGCTCGTCGGCGGTTTGGCCTCGCACGTAGCGCGCGTAGATCTGCTGCGCGATGGCCGCGTAGCGGAAGATGTTGAAGGCGTGGTACCACGCGATGCGCGAGCAATCGCGGCCCGTCGTGCGCGCGTAGCGCTCGACCATCTCGGCCCGCGTGAGGAAGCCCGGGAAGTGGGTCGGCATCATGCTGTTGCTCATCGCTTTGGAGTCGCCGGGCTCCATCCACAGCGCGAGCATGTTCCCGATGTCGGAGAGCGGATCGCCGATCGTGCACATATCCCAGTCGAGCACCGCGGCGAATTCCGCCGGGTCGTCGGCGCGCATGATGCAGTTGTCGAGCTTGAAATCGTTGTGCACGATGCCGGGCGGACCCGAGACCGGCGGGTTCGCGAGCAGCAGCTCCACGAGTCGCGACGCATCGACGATGCCCGGCGTGTGCGCCGCGTTCCAGCGTTCCACCCAGCCGCCGAGCTGGCGTTGCAGATAGCCCTCGGGCCGGCCGAGATCCGCGAGCCCTGCCCGGGCGTAGTCGACGCTGTGCAGGGCCGCCAGCGTGTCGATGAAGTTTTCGCTCAGCCGCCGGCCCTTCGCGGGATCGTTGGCCACCGCGGCCGGCATCTCGCGCCGGATCACGATCCCGTGACGGCGCTCCATCACGACGAAATCCGCGCCGATGACGGCGGGATCGGTGCAGAGCAGATAGGCGCGCGGCGCGAGCGGAAAGGTCTCCCAGATGACGGAGAGGACGCGAAACTCGCGTTTCATGTCGTGCCCGCCCTTGGGCAGCGGCCCGTGCGGGGGGCGGCGCAGCACGTATTCGTGCTCGCCGAACCGGACCTGATACGTCAAGTTGGCGTGGCCGCCGCCGAACTGACGCAACTCGAACGGCCCCTCGGTGTGCGGCAGACGATCGCGTAGGTACGGTTCCAGCGCGGCAGGGTCGAGGGCTTCGCCGGGGCGCATGTCGATCGTATCGTTCACGCGTCCCATCTTGACGTTCGGCCGCGGACGCTCCTCGGACGCTCGCGGGACGCTCTCCCGTTATCGTGAAGTCATGAACGCAGCAGTCTTGGCCGTTGCCTTGCCCTTCGCCGGTGCCTTCGTCGGCGCGTTCGTTTGCACGATCGCGCTTCTCTGCGGGGAAGAAGCCGCCGCCCTCGGCGGATTCGTGATGGCGGTCTATTGCGCCGCCGAATTCGTGGTTAACGCAGATGTGACATAACTCGCCGGGACGCCGGGTCGCGCGGCCCGAAAACCTGGCGGGTCCATGATCGCGTCCATCGCGCTGCGCTTTCTTCGTGTGTCCGGCCGGCGTGCAGGTTCGCCGGCCTTCCTGCTGACCGTGCTGCTGGCACTCGGCAGCGTGGCCTATCCGGGCGGGGCCGCGACGTCCAATGCTTGGTTTGCCGGTTCGGCGCCGGTTCGGATCATGGCACTGGGCGACTCGATCACGGCGGGTGTCGGCGAGCAGGGTATCGATACGGGCAGCGGTGGTTACCGCGGTGCGCTCCAGCGCTTGCTCGACCAGCGCGGCTACAAGTATCGCATGGTCGGCGGGCGCTCGGATTACTCGGCGCGCGTCCGCATGCGATCGCACGAAGGCTGGCCGGGCTACGTGATTCGGGCCTTCCCGTCGGATCGCGCGCCGCAGCTCTACGGCGCCGTGACCCGGCACGCCATCCTCACCTACGATCCCGACGTGATCCTCTTGATGGCCGGCACGAACGATTTGTTGCGGCTGGCGAAGCACCGTGCCGGCTACACCTTGCCCAATATCGTGGAAAGCCTGCACGCGTTGCTCGCGCAGATCTTCTACCTCAAGCCCGGCGCGAAGGTGATCGTGGCAGGCGTGGTCGACAGTCCGCGCGTGCACGCCTGCGACGTCGCGAGCTTCGACGGGCTGGCGGGCGTTCCGGGCTGCGGACCGGGTGAGGAGCGCAACTTGCGCACGGTCGCCGCCGAGTTCGCCGCGCGCGGCTTCGACATCGAATTGGCGCCGGGCATGTCCGCCGCCGTACCCCGCGACAAGGAGCACTTCCCCGACGGCATCCATCCCAGCGGCGACGGCGGTTACGATGCCATCGCGCGCGTCTGGCTCGAGGCGATCGAGAACCGCAGCGAACTCGATGCCAACGGGATGCTGGCCGCGGGCCGCTGAACTCAAACGCTGGAGTTTACCGGCGAGGCAGACGGGGCATGATGCCCGTGCCGGCCGCCCCGGCGGGTCATGCAGAATTCGCTTTCGCAGGGAGCGCCGCTCCCCTCGGTTTCAGGCCACCTCGGCGTTCTCGACGGGCTGCGCGGCGTGGCGATCCTGCTCGTCGTCTGGTACCACCTGTGGCTGGTCAGCGGGTACTCGTGGCCGGGACTCCCGCTCGTGCAAGCGCTGGCCCACAACGGGTTTCTCGGCGTCGACCTCTTCTTTTTCATTAGCGGCTTTTGCATCTGCTATCCGTACGCCCGGGCGCGCGGCGGCGCAACGCCGCGGCCGGGTCTGCGCGAGTTCGCGCGCCGGCGCGTGCTCAAGATCGTGCCGTCCTACGCGCTCGCGGTCGCGGTCTTCGCGCTGGTCTATCACGCCCGTTTCGACGGCTTCGGCGACGAGTTGGCGCACGTCCTCGCCCACCTGACCTTCGTCCACGTGTGGTTTCCCGCGACTTTCGGGTCGCTGAGCGGCCCGCTGTGGACGCTCGGGGTCGAAGTGCAGTTCTACGTGCTCTTCGCGCTCTTACGGCCCCAGATCGAGCGCCGGCCGCTCGCGGTTTACGCCGGCTTCGTTGCGGTGGCCGCCGCCTATCGCGGCTACTTGGCCTACGCGGGCCTGGACACCGACTTCGCGTTTCTCAACCAATTGCCGGCCGTGCTCGACGTCTTCGGGGCCGGCATGCTCTGTGCGTTCGCCTTCCTGATCTTGCGGAATCGGCGCGAACCGGTCCCTCCGTCGCTCGCCACGGCCGCCGCCGTCGCCGCATCGTTCGCGATCGTCGCGGCTTTCATCGCGGCGGAGAGCGCCGGGCGCGCTGCCGGCGACGACGGCGTGCACCGCTGGCTGAACGCGTGGCGCATCAGCTTCGGTCCCGTCCTCGCCGTAGCGACCCTCGGACTCGCACTGGGCGCCCCGAAGCTTCGGAATGCGGCCGGCGGCCGAGCCCTGGCTTGGCTATCGCTGGTTTCGTATAACGCCTACCTGTGGAATCTGGAAATCGCTGTCGGGCTGCGCAGCACCGGTTTGCCGCCCTGGGGAATCTTCTGGCTCGGCGCTTTCGCGACGCTGGCGCTCGCAGCGCTGCTGACGTACGGCTTCGAGCGGCCGATCCTACGCGCCGGGAGCGCCGGCGCGGGTGTGCGGCTGCGCCCCCCGGGCCTGGCGCTCGGGCCGGCGCCCACCCGGCTCGCGGGCTAGCAAAGCAGTCGCGTCGAAGCGCCTCGCCCCATGATCGACGTCGCCGACCTGCGCAGCCTCTACGTTTTCGAGGGAGTGCCCGACGAAGCGCTCGCGCGCGTGGTCGAGAGCGCCGCCCTGCTCACGGTGCGCGCCGGCGAATACGTCGCGCACGAAGGTGAAGTACCGAACTTTTTCGTCCTGCTCTCGGGACGGTTCGAGGTGACGAAGAAGACCCGTCAACTCGAACGGGTCCTCGTCGTGCGCTCCACGCCCGGCGACTACTTCGGTGAGATTCCGCTCATCGTCGCGGGGACGACGTTCGCGAACTTGCGCGTCGCGGAGGTTTCGCGTTTCCTGTGTGTGCCCGCAGCACCGTTCCGCCGGCTCTTCGCCGAGGCACCCGCGTTCGCGGCGCGGATGATGCAATCGATGCGCGACCGCCTGGAGGGCGTGCGTGACGCCACGCTGGCCGAGGCGCCCACGGCCGCGGTGGTGGCGGGGCGCCCGTGGGATCCGGCCTGCCACGATGCGCGGGATTTTCTCGCCCGCAATCGCGTGCCGTTCGATTTCTACGACATCAACGACCCCGCGGCGGCCGCCTTCTTTCCCGGGTTCGACCTGCATCGGGGCCACTGTCCGCTCGTGCGCATCGAAGGCGGCGAGGTCTTGGAGAATCCGACGCCGCGCCGGCTCGCCGAGGCGCTGGGCATCCGGACGGCTCCACAGCTCGCGGACTACGACGTTGCGATCGTTGGCGGCGGCCCGGCGGGACTCGCGGCCGCGGTGTACGGCGCCTCAGAAGGCCTCTCGACGGTCCTCTTCGAGCGCGACGCCCCGGGCGGCCAAGCCGGCACGTCCTCGCGCATCGAGAATTATCTCGGTTTCCCGAGCGGTCTCTCGGGCGACGATCTCGCCACGCGCGCGATCGCGCAAGCCGAGCGCTTCGGCGCCGAAATGGTCGTCACGCGCGAGGTGCGCGGGATCGAGCCGGGCGACGGCGCGCGCCATCGGGTCGTCTTGGACGGCGGGGAGGTCGTGTCGGCACGTGCGGTGGTACTGGCCGCGGGCGTCTCGTGGCGGACGCTCGCGATCGAGGGCATCGATCGCTTCGTCGGGGCCGGCGTGTTCTACGGCGCCGCGCGTACGGAAGCCCCGGACATGCGCGGCGCGGACATCTATCTGATCGGCGCGGGCAACTCGGCCGGCCAAGCCGCGATGTTCTTTTCCGGCTACGCGAGCTCGGTGACGCTCGTCGTGCGGGGCGATTCGCTCGGGCGCAGCATGTCGGATTATCTGATCAAGGAACTCGAGACCAAGGACAACATACGCGTGGAATTGCAGAGCGAGGTGGTCCGGGCGGAGGGCCGCGAGCGCCTCGAAGCCGTCGAAATCGAGCATCGGCCCAGCGGCACGCGTACGCTGCGAACGACGCCGGGACTCTTCGTGTTCATCGGAGCGGACGCGCAGACCGACTGGCTACCCGCGGACGTCGCGCGCGACGCGCACGGCTACGTCATCACCGGCACGCGCGACCGCTATTTTCTCGAAACGACGGTCCCGGGAATTTTTGCCGCCGGCGACGTGCGCTCCACTTCGGTGAAGCGGTGCGCCGCCGCCGTCGGCGAGGGCAGCATGGCGATCGCGCTCGTCCATCGCTACTTGGAAGAACGCGAGGTGCCTACACTCGCGCGCCGCGGCCCATCACGAAGTTGATGACGACGACGATGCCGATCAAGAGCAGCAGCAGGTGAATCAAGCTGCCGCCGATGTGGAGCGCGAAGCCCGCGATCCACAGCACGAACAGGACCACGGCGATCGTCCAGAGCAAACCGGCCATACGAATCTCCCCCTCCGGGGCGGCGCCCCCGGTCTCTCACATTCGTTACGTGCGCGACGGCACGAGCGGATATATACCGCGGCTAATGACTTTTCAACCGCCGGCCTGTTCGATCGGGAGAACGACGATGCGTACCTTGGGCGAAGCACTTTGGAACGGCTTGTTGGCGGGCGCTTTCGAGCGCGATCGCGCTTCGGCCGCGACGCCCGCCGAGCGCGGATACGCGGGGGCGATCGCCCAGGCGCTCTATTGGTTTGGTTTCGAACTTTCCAACGTGGTCGTCTTCGGGGCGCGCCGCTGAGCTAACAACGCCGCGGGAGTGGGAAAGCGCGTGACCAGGGCGTGCAACATCCGGGCCGTCGCGCCCCACACGTGCAGGGCGGCGTAGTCGAACAGCCACGACGGCACGTCGTAGGGACGCCCCTCGTGTACGACGGGCTCGATCCCGCAGCGGAGGGCCCCCGGCTCGTAGAGCGCATCGAGCGGCACCTCGTGGACGCTCTCGGTTTCGCCCGGATCGAACGCGTACCGCAACGGCGGCTCGATGAAGCCGAGATACGGCGTGACCGTTACCGAAAGCGCGAGGGTGACCACGTCTTCGAGCCGCTCGGCTAGCTGCACGCGCTCGCGCGGCACGCCGAGCTCCTCCTCGAATTCGCGAAGCGCCGCGGCGCGCGCATCCCGGTCGTTCGCATCGATGATGCCTCCGGGAAACGCGACCTGTCCGGGATTGCGACGCAGATGCGACGCGCGGCGCACGAAGATCAGCTGCGGGGGGTCGCCGGTCACGACGGGTACGACGACGGCCGCATAGAGCATCCGGGCGCTTTCTGGAGGGATGGGGCGCGTCCCCACAAACTCGGGGCCAAGTGTTTTCGCTGCCGCGCCGCGCGGGCTGGTTCTTCGACGCGTTCGCGCTGGCCGCGGCGCTCGCGGTCAAACTCATCGTGCCGTCGTCCGCCTGGATCGAGGACCACTACGCCAACGGCGCGTATCCGCACATCGACCGCGCGGTTCGCGCGCTGACCGGCCCCGTGCCGTTCTGCGTGGGCGACGTACTGTTCTTCGCCGCGCTCCTCTGGCTCGCGCGTTACTGGTTCGTGACCCTGCGGCGCGCGCGCGGCGGTCGCTTGCGCGCCGCGGCCCGCGCCGCCCTTCGCACGCTGGCCGCCGCCGCTTTCGTGTTCGTCTGGTTCGAGTGCTCGTGGGCTTACAATTATTCGCGCATCCCGGTGGCGGAGAAGCTGGTCCTCCATCGGGAGCGGACGGACGAAGATTCGGTGGCTCGCTTCGCCGACCGCGCGATCGACGAGCTCTCGCGCTGGGCCCCGGCGGCCCATCGCGAACGGCTGGATGACGCCGCGCTGGCGCGGCGTCTGCAACCGCGTTTCGAAGCGACGATCCATCGCCTGGGCGACGTCGCGGCGTTCGCGCCGCCGCGCGTCAAGCCGACGGTGTTCCAGCCGATGATGCAGCTCTCGGCCACGTCCGGTTTCACGGATCCGTGGACGCACGAGGTCAATTTGAACGCGTCCACCTTTCCCGTGGAACGGCCGGCGCTCTACGCGCACGAATGGTCGCACGTCGCCGGGTTCGCGGACGAGTCGGAAGCCAATTTCATCTCCGCCGTGACCTGTACGGGCTCGCGCGATCCGCTCTTGGCCTACTCGGGCTGGATCCTCGTCTACTTCAATTTGCCCGCGAACGTGCGCATCACGCACCGCATCTCGCGGCTCGCCTACGGCGACCTTATCGCGATCCACGACCGGTACGTGCGCGAAGCGAACCGTCAGGTCGCGCAGGCGCAGCGCGTCGCCTACGATCGTTATCTGAAATCCAATCACGTCAAAGCGGGTTACGCCAGCTATGAGCTGTTCATCCAGCTGATGACGGCGGCGGACTTCGATCGCGACGGCCTGCCGGTCGTGCGCGGTTCCGGACCGGACTCCGCGCATTCGTGACCTTCTTCACACTTGCGCCGAGGCAAGCGGCGTGAGGGGGGTCGGCGAGCCTTTACCTCCCGAAAACACGAGTGTGTCGACTGCAATCAAACAGGGCCACGCGCGCATCGTCGCCGCGCGGCAACGCCTCCTCGACGTTCGCGGCGAGCGGATCGAACAGTTGCTGCGTCTGCGAACCTACATGCGCGCGCTCTTATCGGACTTCGTCACCAACGTCGATCCGGTGACGGGCCAACGCCTGGCCGAAGTCGCGGCCGAGGGCAGTAAGTCCAATGGCGACATGGCGATGACCTTGGCCATCTTCGAGGGGACGAAGCTGCGCTTCGCCGTCGATAGCCTGGGCCGTTTCTCCGCCTCGACGGTGCCGAGCGAGTTGATGGCCGAGGTCGGCAAGATCGTCGGGCTGCGGGTGAGCGGGGACTCGTCGCGAGCGGAGTTCGACTACGAACCGGCGGGCCAGCCCGGCGTACGCAAGATCGGCGACGTGGCGAAGCTGGTCGCGCTGATCGTGGAACGCGCCGCCCAGTCCGTCGAGAGCGACGTCGTCGACGCGCCGCAGCGCGAGATCAGCTTCGCCGGCCGTTCCGGCGCCGAAGCGGCTCGAACCGCCTCAGCCGCGCGCTGATCCAGCCGGGTCAGTGCCGGCCGGCGCCGTGGCCGCCGCTCGCCGAGCCATGTCCCACCGAAACCGGATGACCCGAGCCGTGGTACGAGCCGCCGTGGCCGTACCCGTGGCCACCGTAACCGTGGTAGCCGCCGCCGTAACCGCGATACCCGCCGTAGCCCCCGCCGTAGAATCCGAACGCGAAGCCGGGATAGAAATACCCGTAGTCGCCATAGGGTCCGTACGGACCGTACGCCCACGGGCCGTACGCGCCGTACGGGTATGGATAGGCCCCGTCGTCGTAGCCCGGGCCGACGGCGTAGTCGCCGCCATCCGGCGTATCGATCTCGGCCGCGTCGAACGTGCGGCCGTCGGCATGTCCGTAGATCGTCACCGGCTGGCCCGGGGCGAGCGTCAGACCGGTCGGGTTGATCACGGTGCCGTCGTGCAGCGTCACGTCGTCCACGAAGCCGCGATCGTCGGCGACGGTGATCTTGTACTTGTCGACGACGGACTCGACGCGGCCGTGCAGCGTCTCCTGCGCCGAGGGCTGCGTCGCGTAACTCGGCAACGCCGCCGGTTCCGCGTTCGCGCCCGTGGGCAACGCCCCGAACGCGGTCAGCGCGAATGCTGCAACGGTCGCCTTGCTGATCTTCATGTCTGTATCTCCCACGCATATTGTACCGCAGCGGGACCGGTTCTTACCTGGATCTCCGGCTGACTTTCCGGACGCCCGGAGTGCGCGCGTCGCATGACGAAACGCGCGGCCATGCTGCGATCGCTCGTTCTCATCGGCGGACTGGGCCTGGTTCCCGGCGTCGCCGGGCCCGCGCCGGCGACGGTGACCTTCAACGCCGCCGACGGCGTCACGATCTACGCGCGCGCCTGGACGGCCGAGCAACCGGGAGCGCCCACGATTCTGCTCTTCCATCAGGCCGGCTCGAGCAAGAGCGAGTACGCGCCGCTCGGACCGCGGCTCGCGCAGCTCGGCTACAACGCCCTCGCGATCGATCAGCGCTCGGGCGGCGACCTCTACTCGCCGACGAACGAGACCGTGCAGCATCTGGGCCGCAGCGAAGGTTACCCGGCGGTTTTACCCGACATGGAAGCTGCGCTGAGTTGGGCCGAGCGCACGCATCCGCACGCTCCCGTTTACGTTTGGGGCAGCAGTTATTCCGCAGCGCTCGTATTCGCGCTCGCGGCCAAGCACCCGCACGAGATCGGAGCGGTCATCGCGTTTTCGCCGGGCGAATATCTCGACGACAAGCACTTCGTCCGCGATGCGGCGCGGAAAGTCCACGTACCGGTGTTCATCGATTCGGCTGCCGATCCGCAAGAGGAACGCAGCGCGCGCGACATCTTCGACGCCGTCGCATCGCGTACCAAGGAGGACTACGTCCCGCAAGCCGGCATCCACGGCTCTTCGACGTTGCGCGAGGATCGCGATCCGGCCGGCGCCGCGGAGAACTGGACCGCCGTTACCGCGTTCCTGGCGAAGCTGCACCGCGCGCAGTGATCGGCCGCCGCCCGGGGTATGAGGGCGGCATGGACGAAAAACGGCAACCCGACGACGAGCGTGACGAGTCCGAATCGGCGACCTCGGGCGAACCGCTCACGGGCTACGATAAGACGGTGGCCGACTCGTTTCCGGCGAGCGACCCTCCGGCACAACCGTAAAGCCCACGCGGCCGCCGCGCAGCGGCGGTCCGATGCTGAAACGTACCGCCGAGGCGCCGCTCGTCGAGCGCGCGGTCAATTCGTAGCGGCCCGCGCGCAACGGTACGACGTACCCCTCACCGTTGCGCCGCAAGGTTCGCCCGTTCAGCGCAACCGTGGCCGCGCGTGAGCCGGCCAGTTCGATCGCGAGGGCGCCGGCCCCGGCCACGAACCGGTCGCCGTCGTGCGGGAAGAGGATGCGCGTCGGCAGCCGCTCGCGGATCGGCTGCGAGACGAGCCAATCGTCGTACGCGGCGCCCGGCGGCGCCGCCACGGCCGGCGCGGCGGCGAGGCGCGCGCGATCCCCGGCGTCGAGCCATTCGAGGACCGTCGGGCAGCCGGGCGCCGGCCGCGTGCCGGTCGTCGCGCAGAGCGGCACCCGGCGATACCCCGCCGGCGCGTCGAAGGCGGCCGGCTCCCGGTCGGCATGCAGGTGCAGCATGATCCGGTTCCACAGCGGCGCGGCGCCCGTCACACCGGAGATGCCGCGCATCGGGCGCCCGTCGAAGTTGCCGACCCAGACCGCCACGGTGTAGTCGCGCGTGAAACCGGCCGTCCAAGTATCCCGGAAGTCCGACGAGGTTCCCGTCTTGACCGCGGCCGGAAAGGGCAAGCCCAAGATCGAGTTGGGACCGAACGCCGCAGCGCGGGCCGCGGGATCGGCCAGCACGCCGGTGACCCAGAGCCACGCGGGATCGCCGGGCGCGGCGCCGCGCGCGCCGTCGGGCGGCACGCTGCCGTCGAGCGTGGTCGTGAGCGCGGTCGCGGCGCCGCCGCGCGCCAAGCTCGCGTAGGCGCGCGCGAGTTCGTACAGCGTCACCTCGCCGCCTCCCAAGGTGAGACCCAAACCGTAGTAATCCGGCGACTTGTCGAGGTGTTCGAAGCCGAGCGCGTGCAGGCGATCGAGAAAAGCCGGAACGCCGACGCGTTCGAGGACGCGCACGGCCGGCACGTTGAGCGAATCGGCGAGCGCGATGCGCGGGCGGACCGGCCCGGCGAAGCGTTGCGAGTAATCGGCGGGACGATAGAGTCGCGCGCCCGGGATCGCGTAGGCGACGGGCACGTCGGCGAGGATCGTGGTGGGGCGCAGCCGGCGGCGTTCGAGCGCGAGCTCATAAAGGAAAGGCTTGAGGGTCGAACCGGGTTGTCGTAAGGCTTGCACGCCGTCGTTGCGCCCCTGGTTCGGATCGAAATAATCGGGCGATCCCGCGTAGGCCAGGACTTCACCCGTCCGGTTTGCGATGACGATCGCCGCGGCGTGGCGCACGTCGCTTCCGGCGAGCGAAGCGACGACGTCGCGAATTTGGGTCTCGACGAAACGCTGCAAGCGCCGGTCGATCGTCGTACGCACCAACTCACGCTCGGGCGCCACCCGCGGCGCGAGGAAGAAGAGCAGATGCGGCGCCGCCAACAGACCGCGCTGCGGCGGCGCGAACGCAAGCTCTTCGGATGCGGCACGGGCCTCGCGCGCCGCATCGATGAAACCGGCTTGTCGCATGCGCGCGAGCACGAGCCGCTGCCGCGCGCGGGCGGCGCCGGGGTGGAGATAGGGATCGAGTCCGACGGGATCGTTGGGCAAACCCGCCAGCAATGCGGCCTGCGCGAGGTCGAGCCGCGCGGCGTCGCTGCCGAAATACGTGCGCGCCGCCGCCTCGACACCGTAGATGTTCGAGCCCATCGGCGCGCGGTTGACGTAGGCTTCGAGGATCTGCGCTTTCGTGAGACCGTTTTCGAGTCGCTGCGCGACCGCGAACTCCACGATCTTGCCCCGCCAGCCCTCCCCCACCGGGACCAATTGGCGCGCGAGTTGCATCGAGAGCGTCGACGCGCCGGCCGGTAATCGATGCGTCGCGAGCGCGGCGAAGGCCGCGCGCGCCGCGCTGAGCGGGTCGAGCGCGCCGTGCGCTGTGAAGCGCCGGTCTTCGATCGCGAGCATCGCTTGGAGAAAGACGGGCGCGACGCGGGCCAGGGGCACGGCGATCGTGTGCCGGTCGTCGCGGCCGAGAATCGTGCCCAGCGGCAGCCCGTTGCGGTCGATGAAAGAGAGGGCGCGCGCATCGCGCGGAAGCGAGTTCGCGGCGAGGGGACGTAGCGCGTACGCGAAAATTCCCAACGCCGCGACGAGCAGCGCGGTCACAATGAATCGCATGCGCGCGCTCGAAGCAAGCGTGAGGGGGTGCGACGTGCGTGCTTTGAGTTCGTTCATGCTCGTCTTTTGCGTGGCGTTCGGTGCCGCCGCGTGCGCATCCCGGACGACGTCGCCGGGCGGGACGGCGACGCCCGCGCCGACCCCGCTCCCGGCCGTCTCCCCCGTGGCGGCCCAGGGGCTTCCCGCCTGGTTCGCGTCGATCTCGCCGCGCGGCGAAGCCAAGGACGGAGCGCAGATCCGCATCCGCTTCAAGAGCGATCTCGTACCCGTCGAAGCGCTCGAATCGCCCGACCGGCAGTCCGCCCTCGCGCACTTCCGGCTCGAGCCCGCGTTGCCGGGCCGCTTCATCGTGCTCACGCCGCGCATGATCGCGTTCCAGGCCGACGCGCCGCTGCCGCACGCCGCGCGGATCAACGTCGTCGTCAGCGCCGGGCTGGCGGACCGCGCCGGGCATACCCTGGCGGCGGACTACGCCTGGAGCTTCACGACCGAACCGTTGACGTTCGCGAACCTGCCGGGTGCCGACGAGTCCGATCCCGCGAAGCTTCCGGCACAGAGCCGGTCGCCGCGCTTTGGAATCGACGCGAGCGACGCCGTCGATACCGGGTCGCTCGTGGCGCACACGCATCTGGTCGACGCCCAGGATGCGAGCAAGAGCGTCGCTGTGGAATTGGCGCCGTCGCCCGCGCCCGACGCGTCGGCCTCACCGAGCCCCGCCGCGACGAGCGACGCGAGCGGTCCCGCGACGGGCGATACGGGCGCGCATTACGACCTGGTTCCCGTTACCGGGCTCGCCGGCGACTCGACCTATCGCGTCGTCGTCGAGCGCGGCGTCATGCCGCTTGCCGGTAACGTGCCGAGCGGCACGGCGTACGAAGGCAAGCTGCGCACGTACGGTCCGCTGCAATTCACCGGCGTGACCTTCGACCGCTCCGACGACTCGACGCGCTTCGCTGCCGGATTACCCGAACTCAGCTTCACGAATCCCGTCGATCCGGCCGGCGCGCCGAAGGCCGTGACGCTCTCGCCCGCGCCGAATGCTTCGGTACCGTTGCTTCGGGTCGACGACGACGGGAGCATCGCGCTCGATCCCGACGCGCTCGCGCCGCGCACGCACTATACGGTGACCATCGCCGCGGCCTTGAAAGACACCTTCGGCCAGACCCTGGGCCGGAACGCGACCGCGACCTTCGACACGGGCGACCTCGCTGCGAAGATCTGGGCGCCGACCGGGCTGAGCATCTTTCCCGCTCGCAGCAATCTGGCCGTCAACGTCGAGACGACCAATCTTCCCGCGCATGCGTACGCGGCGGCGTTTCGCGTCTTGCAGCCGGCCGACCTGATCGCGAGCGACCTGCGCGGTGACGAAGATCTGCAAAAGTTATTGCCGGCGGTCGATCAGTGGCCCCAGCATGCGCTGAGCGCGGCGCCGAACCGGACGATCGATACGGCGCTGCCGCTGCGCTCGCTCGCGGGCGGCCCCACCGGCACGCTCGTCTACGGATTCGCGGCCCGCACGACCACCACGCGCGACCGCGCGGGCCGGGTCGTGTGGAACGAGCCGTCGTTCTACGGCGCGGTTTCGCTGACGAACCTCGGCATCTTCGCGCAGTGGTTCCCCGGCGGGGGGCAAGTGCGCGTCGCGCACTTGAGCGACGGCTCGCCGGCCGCCGGCGCGCGGGTCGAGATCTACGAGTCGGTCACCGAGAGCTCCGATAAGAGCGGCGCGTCGCGAACCCCGTGCGCGACCGGAACGACGGGCCCGGACGGCGTGCTGCGTCTCGACGGCGGCGCCTTCGCCGCCTGCGCCAGTACGGCCGGCGACGCGCAACTCGCGCCGGCGCTGCTGACGATCGTCCGCGACGGCGCGGACTGGGCGTTCGTGCGCACGTCGCGCTACGTCGACGGTTATGCTTTCAACCTCTACGGCGAAGGCTGGTCCGCGGGGGCGCCGCAGTCGCACGGCACGATCTTTACGGACCGCGACCTCTATCAGCCCGGCGAGAGCGCGAAGTTGCTCGGCGTCGCGTACTTCGAACGGAACGGGGTGCTCGGACGCGGACGTTCGGCTTCGTACGCCCTGAGCGCGCAGACGCCGAGCGGTGCGACCGTGAAGCTCGGGAGCGTCTCGCTCGATGCGTTCGGTGCGTTTTCGACCACGGTGCCGTTCGACGCGCGCAGCGAAACCGGCGTCTGGACCGTCACGGCCAAGGGTGACGGCGGCGAAGAGCTCGACGGCACGTTCACCGTCGCGCAATTCAAGCCGCCGAACTTCAAAGTCGATCTCGGCATCTCGACGCGCGACGCGGTCCCGGCGGGGAGTTCCGTCGCGGCGACCTCGTCGAGCCAGTATCTGTTCGGCGCGCCCGTCGAGGGCGGCACCTCGAACGTGACGGTGACGCGTGCGCGCGAATATTATACGCCCGCGGGTTGGGACGCGTTCGCGTTTGGCCGCGAGTGGCTCTATCCCGAAGAAGAGCCGTCGGTGCCGAGCGACGTCCTGCAGCGTGACCTGCCGATCGGGCCGAGCGGCGTGACGTCGTTCTCGGTTCCCGTCGGCACCGATCTTCCGTATCCGATGCGCTACACCGTGACGACGGAGACGACCGACGTGTCGCGGCTCGCCGTCGCCGACACCCAATCCTTCGTCGCCCTGCCGTCCGCGACGCTGATCGGATTGCGCGCCGATTTCGTTGCGGCCGCGGGCAAACCGTTCGCCGTCGACGCGATCGTGACCGATCCCAAGGGCACCGCGCAAGCCGGCACGCACCTGACGCTCGTCCTGCAGCAGCGTTTGGACGCGAGCGCGACCCAGATCGTCGAGGGCGGCGAAGCCTCGCACGACGCCGTGCGCTACGTCGACGTCGCCACGCAGGACGTGACGTCGGGCGATAAGCCGGTCAGCGTCAGCTTCACGGCACCCAAACCGGGAGATTATCGCATTCGCGCTAACGTGGCTGGGGCCGCGAGCGCGGATGGTGCGACCGATCGCGAACTCTGGGTCACCGGCCAAGGTGAAGCGGCTTGGCTCACCGCGGGCCAGACGGCGCTGACGGTCAAGCTCGACAAGACAACGTACCGGCCCGGCGACGTCGCGACCGCGCTGATCCAGTCGCCCTATCCCCAAGCGCAGCTCTACCTCGCCGTCGTCCGGCACGGCGTGCTCTACGAAACGACGCAGACCGTACGCGGTGCCGCGCCGCAGGTTCAATTCAAAGTTCGCCCGGAGATGTTGCCCAACGCGGCGGTCGAGGCCGTGCTCGTGCGGCGTGGAGCGCCGCTGGGCGCGACCCCGCCGGCGGGCTTGTCCACCCTCTCGCGCATCGGCTTCGCGTCGTTCGAGGTGGCGTACGATTCCAAGTACCTCAACGTGAAACTGGAGCCGCGGCTGGCAACCCTCGAACCGGGCGGGAAGCAGCACGTCGCCGTGCGCGTGACGGGACGCGACGGGAAACCCGTGCGCGGCGAAGTCGCGCTGGCCGTCGTCAACGATGCGATCCTGCAGCTCAGCGGTTACCGATTTCCCGACGTCGCCAAGCTCGTGTACGCGGACCAGCCGATTTCCACGCGGCTCGGCGACAATCGCGCCGACGTCAAGCTCGCAACCGAGCATCAATACGTCGAGAAGGGCTTCGGCTTCGGCGGCGGTGCGATGGCGGGGCCGCCCAGCACGCGCGTGCGCACGAAGTTCGTGCCGCTCGCCTATTGGAACCCGTCCGTGCGCACCGATGCGAACGGCGTCGCGAGCGTCGACTTCGCGCTGCCGGACAACTTGACGACGTGGCGCGTCATGGCGCTCGCGCTCACGCCCGACGCGCGCTTCGGCAACGGCGACGCGACCTTCATCGCGAGCAAGGCGCTCGTGACCAATCCCGTCCTGCCGCAGTTCGCGCGGCCCGGCGACCGTTTCAGCGCGGGCGTCGCGATCACCAACATCGCCAAGGCGACGGGCGACCTCTCCGTGGCGGGCACCCTGGCCGGCGGGCTGACGTACGCGAGCGGCGCACCGCGCGCGGCGCAGACGAGCGCGCCCGCGAACGGCGCGACGCAGGCCCTGGCCTTCGAGGTGACGGCCACCGGCACGCGCGACGCATCGGTCGGGTTCAAGACGCTGCTGGGCACGCACAGCGACGCGTTCGAGTTTCCGGTGCCGATCGAGAGTACGGACGTCCTCGAGAGCGTCGTGACGACCGGTACGACGCGGGCCGCGGCGAGCGTGCCGCTCGACGTGGCCGCGAACCTGCGCGGTCCGCTCGGCGGATTGGACGTCACGCTGGCGAGTACGCTGCTCGCCGCGGTCGTGGAACCGCAGGCGGCGCTTCAAGCGCCGGCGCAGCCGTTTCTGACCGACGTCGCGTCGCGCATCGCCGTCGGTTCGGATGCGATCGCGCTCGATCGCATCTACGCGCGCGGCGCGGACGTCGCGGCATTGCAACGTCTCGTCGCGGCGAACCTCGAGGCGCTGCGCGGGCTCGCGTTACCCGACGACGGCTTCGCGGCCTGGCCCGGCGCCTCGAAGAGCGAGCTCTACACGACCGCGTTCGCGGCGGAGCAGCTCTATCAGGCGAAGTTAGCTGGATTCGACGTGAGCCGCGATCTCGCGCGCGTGCGTTCGTTCCTGACGAAGGCGCTCGCGAACCCGTCCACGGCGGCGGGTTGCGATTCGGACCCGGGCTGCTTCGCGGAAGCGCGACTCGAAGCGTTGGAGACGCTCGGGACCCTGGGCGATCCGCGCAGCGATTTCCTCGACGACATCCTCACCCAGCAGAAAGACTTCGGCTACTACGAGCGCGTCGAACTCGCGCGGCAGCTCCTGCGCCTGCCGGCGTGGAAGGCCCGCGGCCTCGCGCTACGCGACGAACTCTTCCAGAACGTTTCGCTCTCGGCCCGGGCCGCCCGGGTCGACGTGCGCGGCACGTTCGGGGAGAGCCAGGTCGCCGGCCAATCGCAGATGCTCGGCCTCGCGGTCGAAAGCGCGCTGCCGGCGGACGACGTCGACCGCTTGCTGCTGACCCTGCTCCAGTTGCGGCACAACGGCCGTTGGGGCTGCGTCTGCGACGATGCGGAGGCGATGAACGCGCTGGCGCTCTACGCTTCGCGCTCGCCCGAACCACCCGACTTCACCGCGACGGTCGACCTTCCGACGCAGCCCGCGCGCACGGCGAGCGAAAAGTTCAGCGGTTATGCGATTACCACCCGGACCGTCAGCGTGCCGATGGACGCGCTGCGAACGGGACCGAGCGTCGTGGCCTTGCGCAAGACCGGAGCGGGAACCTTGCACTACGTCGTGGCGCTGCGCTACCGCGTACCCGACCAGTCACCGGGCGCGTACGCGGGGCTGCGCATCGACCGAATCCTGCGACCCGCGTCGGGCGGCACGCCGCTCGGGAGCTTCGGCCTCGCGCTACCGGCCGCACCGACGAGCGTCGTTGCCGGTCGCGTCTTCGACGTGGAGGACCGCATCGCGAGCGATCACCCCGTCGAGGACGTGGTGATCACGGATCCCCTGCCCGCCGGGTTCGAAGCCGTCGATCAGAGTTTCCGCACGACCGCGCCCGTGAGCTCGAGCGCGGATACCGGCGACAACTGGAGTCTCGATTATCAGGCGATCTACCGCGACCGGGTGCTCTCGTTCGCGCACCACCTGGAGCCGGGCTCCTATGCGTTCCACTACCTCGTGCGTTCGGTGACGCCGGGAACGTTCGCGTGGCCCGGCGCATCGATCGCGCTGCAGTACGCGCCCGAGGAGTTCGGGCGCACGGCGGCGTCGCAGCTCGTCGTCACGGCGCCGTAACGCGATTGCGGGCCCGTTCCGTCGGTTTGAACGGGCCCCACGGTTCGTCGCGGCGGTACACCGTCGATTCGAAGTAACCGTCGGCGCGACGGCGGTGAACGATGAAGCCGGGGCGTTCCTTTCGGATTCCGACGAGCGAGCGCTCGAACAGCTCGGGAACGCGTTGCGGCGACGTGCTGGGCGCGGTCACCGCGAGGGTGCCGTTCCAGCGCGCCGCGCGCACGCAGTGCACGTGGCCGCCGAGCACGAGGGCGACCTGCGGGTTGGCCAGGACGATCTCGCGCAAGCGCTTCACGCCCCGATATGGAAAGCGGTCGACGAGGTTCATGCCGGTTCGAAACGGCGGCTGGTGCAAGGCGATCGCGGTCGCCTGCGAGGGTGCCGCGGCCAAGGTCGCGGCGAGCCAGTCGAGCCGCGCGGCATCGAATCCGCCGTTGACCGCTCGCGGAACGGTGCTGTCGAGCGCGACGAGGCGCAGGCCCCCGACGTCGACGGCATACGAAAACGCCTCTCGTCCGGCGCCCCCGAAGGCCGCGGGCGGCAGCACTTCGCGCAGGCGCTTCACGCTATCGTGATTACCGGGGACCACGAAATACGGCGCGCGCGAGGCCGCGAACAGCTCGGCGAAGTGCTCGTATTCGGCGATGCGTCCGGTGTGGCACAAGTCGCCCGTGACGACGACGAAGGCAGGGTCGAGGGCATTGGCCGCCTCGATCGCGTCCTGCAGATAGCGCGCCGTATCGAAACCGATGTACGTCGCGCCCTTCGCGACGATATGCGTGTCGCTGAGCTGGACGAACGTGAGATCAGAGCGAGTCAACGAAACGTTCGATGGACCGCGCGATCCGGTCGGGCGCTTCGACCGGCAGGTAGTGCGACGTCTGTTCGATGACTTCGAGGCGACTGCCCTCGATCAGGTCGACGACGTGTTCGCGTACGAAGTCGGGCGTCATCGGCTTGTCCTCCGCCGGCGCGATCGCGAGCGTGGGCGTGGCGATCGTCGCGGCTTCATCGGCGAAGCGCAGGCCCGTCCACGATTCGTAACTCTCGAGCGCGACGTGGGCCGGAGCCGCCGCTGCCGCCGCGCGCAGCACGGCGGCGATCTCCGTGGACGGCGGCCGGTACGTGAGCTTGGAGAGCCACCGGTTCGCGTTCTCGGCGCTGCCCGGAATGCTGCGGAAGAAGGCATCGATCGGCGGCGGGAAGGCGACGCCGCCGGCCGGGACGGGCGCGATCAAGACCAGGCCTTCGACCGCGTCGGGCCGGTCGATCGCGAAGCGCTGCGCGATCGCAGCGCCCATCGAATGACCGACCACGACCAGCGGATCGAGATCCAGCTCGGCGACGAGCGCGCTCAGATCGTCGGCGAACGTCTCGACCCGGTACGGACCGGGCGCGCCGTTGGACGACCCGAAGCCGCGCAGATCGGGTGCGATCGCACGGTGGCGCTTGGCGAGGATTTCCATGACGGGGAACCAGAGGGCGCGGGCTCCGTTCCAGCCGTGCAGGAAGAGCAGCGGAATCCCGCCGCCGGGTCCCATGTCGCTGTAGGCGAGCTCGGCGCCGTCCGCCGCGTGAAAGGTGGCCATGCGGGTCGGCTACGCGCCGGACGGGCCGTTCTCCCGGGAGGCATGCAAGGCGATCGCCTCGAGGAAGGCCGCGCCGTAGTCGGCCAGCTTCTTGTCGCCGACGCCGGGTACGCGTCGCAGCTCCGCCGCATTGCGCGGCACGTCGCGCGCCATCGCGCGCAAGGTCGTATCGGGGAAGATCACGTACGCGGGCACGTCGCGCGCGTCGGCCAGGCGCTTGCGCAGCGCGCGCAATTCGTCGAAGAGGTCCTCGTCGAGATCGAGCACCTCCTCGCGCGCGGCCGCGACCGGGACCGCGGGCGCGACCGTCATCATCACGGGTTTTCGTTCGAGCAGCACGCGCCGGCCATCGTCGGTCAATTCCAAGACGCTGCGTTGGCCGGGCGTTTGGCGCAGCAGCCCGAGCCGCACGAGCTCGCGGCCGATTGCGAGCCAGTCGTTGCGCGCGACGTCCTTGCCGATGCCGAAGGTCGTCAGCACGTCGTGATTCCAGGAGCGCACCTTGTCGGTCATCTTCCCCACGAGGATATCCGCCAGGTGGTTGAATCCGACGGCGAATCCGCCGGCTTGGCGCACGCGCACGACGGTGGACAGAAATTTTTGCGCGGCGAGGGTACCGTCCACCCGCGCGCGCGGTGCGAGGCAGCTGTCGCAGCCCGAGCACCCGCCCGCGGCCAAGGTCTCGCCGAAATGGCGCAACAGCACGGCGCGCCGGCACTCGGTCGTCTCGGCGTACTCCCGCATCGCGCGCAGACCTTCGAGCGCGAGCTCCCGTTCGCGGCCTTCCTTCTCGTCGATGAAGGAGAGTTGCTTGGCGGTGTCGCCCGCGCTGAAATAGAGCACGCACTCGGCCGGCAATCCGTCCCGCCCGGCGCGTCCCGTCTCCTGATAATAGCTCTCGAGGTTCTTCGGCAGATCGTAATGCACGACGTACCGGACGTTGGGTTTGTCGATGCCCATCCCGAAGGCGACCGTCGCGCAGATGACGCGGGCGTCGTCGCGCACGAAGCGTTCTTGATTGTACGCGCGCTCGGAGGAGTCGAGCCCCGCGTGATACGGAAGGGCGGCGATGCCGGCGTCGCGGAGCTTTTCGGCGAGCGAGTCGACTTGGCGGCGACTGGCCGCATAGACGATCCCGCTTTCCTTCGACCGCGCCCGGACGAAGGTCAGCAATTGCCGGAAGGTTTGGGCCTTCGGGAAGACCTGGTAGCTCAGGTTCGGCCGGTTGAAGCTGCCGACGTATCGTGCGGGGTCGCGCAATTGCAGCGAGGCCACGATGTCCCGCCGCACGCGATCCGTCGCCGTGGCGGTCAGCGCCAGAATCGGAATCTCCGGAAACACGCGCCGCAATTCGGCCAGTCGCCGGTAGTCCGGGCGAAAGTCGTGGCCCCACTCGCTGATGCAGTGGGCCTCGTCGATGGCGAACCGGACCACGTTCCAGCGCTCGAGATCCGCGAGGGTACTGCCGAGGGCCAGCCGCTCCGGCGCAACGTAAAGTAATCGATACGCTCCGGCATGCAGGCCGCGCAGACGCTCGCGTGCGGCTCCCGCGTCGAGGGTCGAGTTGAGGAACGTCGCGGGCACGCCGGCGGCGTTGAGGGCGTCGACCTGGTCCTTCATCAGCGCGATCAGCGGCGAGACGACCACGGTGAGCCCCGGCCGCATGACCGCGGGCAACTGGAAGCACAAGGACTTCCCGCCGCCCGTCGGCAGGAGCGCGAAGACGTCGCGCCCCGCGAGGACGTCGCCCACGATGGCTTCTTGCAGCGGGCGGAAGGCATCGAACCCGAAGTGGTGTTTGAGCGCCGTTTTGGGGTCCGCGTCGAAGAGGGTGGACACGGACTGTACCCGTTCGAGGCCGGGCTCGCGCTTCATGCCCGTAAACCGCAGGCCTAGTCGTGCCGATATGTTCGATATGATCATGCCGAAGCATCGCGACGACGACTCGAGCCGGATAATCGGACTCGAACCGCTCCGTAGCGTCCCGCTCTTCCGCGATTTCGATCAGGCGGAACTCTCCGAAGTGGCCCAACTCGTCTCGACGCGACGCCTCGGCAAACACCAGACGATCTTCCGGGAAGGCGACCCCGGGCAGACGTTCTACTTGATCCTCTCCGGTTCGGTCGCGATCTATCGCAACGCCCCGGACGGTCGCGAAACGATCCTCTCGATTCTCAAAGAGCGCGATTTCTTCGGCGAGATGAGCATCTTCGACACGGCGGTCCGCGCGGCGAGCGTCCGCACGTTGACCGAGGTCGAAGTCGGCGTCATCGAGCGGGACGACTTCTTAGCGCTGATCGACCGGAGCCCGCGCATCGGGCGCCTGCTCGTCATCGCGCTCTCCGAACGCCTGCGCGCCGCCAACAAACTGATCTCCGCGACGACCTCGCAGGACATCCGCTCGCGTCTGGCCTCGCTGCTGCTCAATCTCGCGACCAACTTCGGCGAACCCGCGCCGACCGGCACGCGCATCACCTTGCGGCTCACGAACCAAGAGATGGCCAACATGATCGGCACGACGCGCGAGACCGTGAACCGCACGCTCAACCGCTTCTGGGACGAACGCCTGATCGACATGCGGACCGCGCACGTGGTCGTGGTGGAATTCGAGAAGCTCAAGGCGATGGTTCCCTAACCGTCGCGTAGCGGGAAGCGGACGCTCGAGCGAGGGAAAACGCGGAAGTCGCGATCGTTCGTGACGAACGTTGCCCCGTGTTCGATGGCGAGCGTCGCCAATCGCCGGCGTGTTTCGGCGTCAGCGGACCGTTCGATAGGCGCCGATCGGTCGAATACCAGCAGATTAGCGTCGATCGCGATCATCGCGCGCGGCCGGGTCCGTCGAGCGTGGAGCTACGTTTCCGAACGCGACGATCGACGAAGACGGCGTCGCGCCGGCCGCGATCAAAGGCCTCCACGCCGAGAACCGCGGCTTGCGGGCGCGCCCATCGCAAACCGATGCGCGCGTCGCCGAACTCGAGCGCGAACTCGGCGCGCTCGCCAAGAGAGGTCCATGGGCGGTGAGGGCCGGGCGCTTTTAGCGCCGGCCGCTCGGCCTGGGGCGGCCCGGCGGCCGAACGCGCGAGGAGACTCGTGGCGAGGGCGCGATATGGGGAAAGCCGGGGGTACGCCCCCGCCAAGATAGAGGAGGCAGACCCCGTGTTAGCAAGCAGCCGTATCGTGACGCCCGAGGACCGTTCGGGAGTCCGCGTGCTCACGCTCGATAACCCCCCGGTGAACTCGTTCGGCAACGCCCAGTCCTCCGAACTGGTCGCGGAGCTCGAAGCGGCCGCAGCCGACCCGTCGGTCCGCGCGATCGTGATCACCGGCCGCAACGGGTTCTTCAGCGGCGGCGCGGACATCAACGAATTCCAACGCCCGCCCGGGCCCGGCGCCAAGAACGTGCGAGACGTGATCGCCGCGATCGAGAAGAGCGACAAGACCTTCGTGGCCGCGATCGACGGCCCGGCGCTCGGCGGCGGCTGCGAGGTCATCCTGGCCTGCGACTATCGCATCGCGACGCCGCGTTCGCGCATCGGCCTGCCGGAAATCTTGCTCGGGCTGCTGCCCGGCGGCGGCGGCACGCAGCGGCTGCCCCGTTTGCTCGCGAAGCGCAACCCGATGAACAACGGCCTCGCCGGCATCCAAATCGCGCTCGACATGATGCTCAAGGGCTCGTTCAAAGACGCGAAGCAGGCCAAGGCGATCGGCATCCTCGATGAGGTCGTCGAGGGCGATCTGATCGAACGCGCCGTCGCGCTCGCGCTCGAGCGCGCGGGCACGAAGCTACGCGTCAGCAGCCTATCGATCACGATTCCGCCGCCGATGGTCGCCATGGCGCACGGCATGGTACCGCCGGAAGACAAAGGCGGGTTCGCCGCGCACAAGCTGATCGACGCCGTCGTGGCCGCCGCCGATTACGATTTCGCGCACGGCCTCGCGCAAGAGCGGCGCCTCTTCGTCGAGTTGCTCTCGGGCCCGCAATCGCAATCCGCCGTGCACTTGTTCTTCGCCGAGCGTGAGAGCGCGAAGATCCCGGGCCTCGACGAGCACGCGAAACCCAAAGAGATCGCGAGCGCCGCGGTCGTCGGGGCGGGCACGATGGGCACCGGCATCGCGATGGTCTTCGCCAACGCGGGCATTCCCGTCAAGATCATCGAGGTCAACGCCGAACAGATCGCGCGCGGCAGCAAACACGTCGGCGACACCTACGACGCGCAGGTGAAGAAGGGCCGCTTGACGCCCGATAAAGCGAAAGCTCGGGTGGAATCGATCACGTTCGTGGACGATTATGCGAAACTCGGCGACGTCGACGTCGCGGTCGAAGCCGTGTTCGAGTCGATGGCCGTCAAGAAAGAGGTCTTCGGCGCACTCGACAAGGCGCTCAAACCCGGCGCGTTGTTGGCTTCCAACACGTCGACGCTCGACATCGACGAGATCGCGAGCGCGACGAGCCGCCCCGAGGACGTCGTGGGCCTGCACTTCTTCGCGCCGGCCAACGTGATGCAGTTGCTCGAGGTCGTGCGCGGCAAACGCAGTTCCGACACCTCGATCGCGACCGCGATGGCGCTTGCGAAGAAGCTCAAGAAGAAGGGCGTGCTCTCCGGTAACGCCTTCGGCTTCATCGGCAACAGCATGGTCATGGCGTACGCGCGCGAAGCGTATTTTCTGGCCGAAGAGGGCGCGACGCCGTGGCAGATCGACGAGGCGATCAAGGACTTCGGATTCCCGATGGGGCCGTTCGCGATGGCCGACCTCTCGGGAATCGACGTCGGGTACAAGATCTCGCTCGAAGCGCCGAAGCTGCCGTACCGCACGTCGGAGATCGGCACGCGCATGTACGAAGCGGGGCGCCTGGGCCAGAAGACCGGCAAAGGCTTCTTCCTCTACCCCGACGGCGCGCGCAAACCCACCCGGGACCCCGAAGTCGAGAAGATCGTCGAAGCGGAATCCGCGCGTCTTGGCATCGCGCGGCGTGCGATCTCCGATGAGGAGATCGTGGAGCGCTGCATGTACGCGCTGATCAATCAGGGTGCCAAACTGCTGGGCGACGGCATCGCGCTGCGCCCCGGGGATATCGACATCGTCTACATCTTCGGCTATGGATTTCCGTGGTATCGCGGCGGCCCGATGTGGTGGGCCGACACCGTGGGCGTCGAGAAGATCTACGACCGCGTCAGCGCCTGGCACCGGGAGTTGGGAGCGCAGTGGGAACCGGCGCCGTTGCTCGCGGAAGTGGCGAAGACGGGCGGCTCGTTCGCGCCGCGACCGGTCGCCGCCGCCGCGGGGTGACCACCCTCCCGGCGTTCCTGGTCGAGATCCTGAGCCGCACCCGCGAGCATGCGTTCGCGGAACGGCGGGGCGCGCCGGAGTGGCGGTTCACCTCGGCGGCGCGCATGCTCGAACGCGCGACCGCGATCGCGTTTGCGCTGCGCGAGGCGGGCGTCGCTCCGGGCGATCGCGTCGGCCTGATGTCGGAGAACCGCGTCGACTGGATCGCCGCCGACTTCGGCGTCGCACTGGCCGGCGCGGTCGTCGTGCCCGTCTTCGCGACCACGGCCTTCGATCAGTTGGACTTCATCTTCGGAGACGCGGAGACGAAACTCGTCTTCGCGGAAACCCAGGCGGGCGCCGAACGGCTGCGCGATCACTGCCCGCACGTGCCGCGCGTGATCCATTTCGACGGCAGCGGCGAGGATTCGCTCGAGGCCTTCGAGGGCCGCGGCGCCGAGCTCGCCGCGGCCCATCGCGGCGACGTCGCCGAGTTGTCCGGCAATCCGGATCCCTCGTCGCTCGCGGTGCTGATGTATACGTCGGGGACCACGGGGCTGCCCAAAGGCGTGATGCTCTCGCACGACAATCTGCTCTCCAACGCCAAAGCCGCCTTCGCGTACGGGCTCGAAGGCGAGACGCCGCTCGACGACGCGATCGTGCTCTGCGTGCTCCCGTTCGCGCACATCTACCAGTACACGAGCGTGCTCGGCAACGTGCTGCACAACGCCAATCTCTACATAACGCAACCGAACTATTTGCTCGAGGACCTCAAGTCTTCGCGGCCGCGCACCGTGGCGCTCGTGCCGCGAATCTTCGAGCGGCTGATCGCGGCCGTCTACGACGGCGCCAAGAGCGCGGGCGGCGTCAAGGCGACGCTCGTGCCGTGGGCGCTGCGCGTGGCGCGCGAATACGCGACCGCGGTGCTCGATCGCGGTACCGCACCCGCGCCGCTGCGGCTCCAGCACGCGATCGCCGACCGCCTGGTCTACGCGAAGATGCGGGAACGGCTCGGTCTCGACCGTCTCGAGTATTTCGTGAGCGGTTCGGCGCCGCTCCACCGCGACATCGGCCTGACGTTCGCGGGTATGGGCCTGCCGATCTGCGAGGGCTACGGTTTGACGGAGACGGCGCCGACGGTGTCGTTCAACAAACGTTCGTCGCTGAAGTACGGCTCGGTCGGCAAACCGATTCCCGGCGTCGAGGTCAAGATCGACGACGACGGCGAGATCTTGGTACGCGGCCCGAACGTGATGGCCGGGTACTATCATCTGCAGGGGCCGCAACCGTTCACCCGGGACGGCTTCCTACGCACCGGCGATATCGGACGCATCGATTCCGACGGCTTCCTGTACATCACCGACCGCAAGAAAGAACTGATCAAGACCTCGGGCGGCAAGTACGTCGCGCCCAGCCGCGTTGAGGCGGCGATCCGGCGCTCGCCGCTGGTGGGTCAGTGTTTCGTGATCGGCGACGGGCACCCGTACCCCGTCGCGCTGATCGTCCCGAACTGGGCGGCGATCCGCGCGGAGATCGGCATCGCCGAGACCGTTTCGACCGCGGTCATCGCGGCGCGTCACGACGTTCGCGAGTTCATGCAGCGCGAGGTCGCCGCGAAAACCGCCGATCTCGCGAGCTTCGAGCAGATCCGGCGCATCGCGCTCTTGCCGCGCGATCTGACGATCGAAGACGGCGACCTCTCGCCGACGATGAAGATCCGCCGCCGCGTCGTCGAAGAAAAATTCGCCGACGTCATCGAAGCCGCATACGCGCCGGCGACGCCCGCGCGCTGAGCGCGCGTCAGTCCAGCGGCAACCGCATCGAAACGCAGTCCCAACGCTCGCCGTTGCGGCGCGACACGTGCCCGCTGAGGTAGTCCACCGGCTCGAATCCCTGCCGCGCGTAGAGCGCGATCGCGGCGGCGTTATGTGGAAACACCAGCAGCCGTATCGCACGAGCTTCCCGAGCACGCGCCGCCGCGATCGCCGCCTCGAGTAATGCGCGGCCGATGCCGCGACCGCGCCAGCCGGCGGCGATCGCCATGCCGAGCCCGTACTCGCGGGGCGTCGCGCTCGGCCATAAGGTCAGCTCGCCGACCACCGTGCCGTTCGCGCACGCAACCAGCACCGTTCCATCTGCTCGCGAGATACTTGCCCGGAGGCTTCGTCCGCGAGCTTCGCGATCGAGAGGCAGCTCCGTGGCGATCCACCGGCCCTCCGCCGCGACGGCGCTCAGAACGTCGAGCATGCCCTCGACGTCGTCTTCCGTCGCGCTTCGGATCGCGACGTGCGCCGCTCGGTCGTCCATCGCTTGCGGGTTACACGATCGGGGAGAAACTCCGGCCGGCCATTCCAAAGCGCCCTGCATGGCGGATTTGAGAACAATCGATAATCCGGTCTCGGAGCGTGCGTGCAACCCGGCAGCCGGAGCCAAACGGGCCACCGGCCCGCTCCCACGGGCTGCGGCGTATCGTGACCTTCACGCGCCACGGCGCCGAACGCGCTCGAGGAGGAACGTACCCGGGTCTACAGGGGCGGCCATTCGCGGCTGACACTCGTTCGGCGTAGGCACGCCGGGGCGTTGGGGGGCCGAGACGGCCGCCTCAAGAAGTTCCCGCCGATGCTCGCAACCGCTTCGACCCACCTCTCGCCGCGCCGCCGCGATCTCGATTTCCAACTCTACGAAGTCCTGGACTTCGAAAAGATCCTCGCCTTGCCGCGCTTTGCCGAACACGACCGGGCGACGGCGGATGCGATCGTCGATACGGCCTACGACATCGCGGGCGACTACTTCGCGCCGCTGGCCGCGGAGCTCGACGCCTTCCCGTACGAACTGAAGAACGGGGACGTCGCCACGCCGGCGCGCCTGAAGCCCGCGCTCGCCGCCTTGATCGAAGCCGGTTTCTTGGCCGCCTCGTTCTCGGAAGAGGATGGCGGCCTGCAATTACCGAGCGTGTTGACGACGGCCGTCGGGTTCGTGTTTTCGGCGGCCAACGGCTCGGCGTACGGGTACGGCTGGTTGACGGTCGGCGCCGCGCACCTGCTCGCGGCCTTCGCAAACGACGAACAGCGCGAACGCTGGATGAAACCGATGGTCGAGGGGCGTTACTTCGGCACGATGGCGCTCTCGGAACCGCAAGCGGGCTCGTCGCTGGGCGACATCACCGCTAAAGCCGAACCCGCGCCGGACGGATCGTACCGGCTGACCGGCACGAAGATGTGGATCTCCGCCGCCGAGCACGATCTGAGCGAGAACATCGTGAATCTCGTGCTGGCCAAGATTCCCGGCGGGCCACCCGGCGTCAAGGGCATCTCGCTGTTCATCGTACCGAAATACACGCTCGACGCGAACGGCAAACCCGATAAACGCAACGACGCGGTCGTGACCGGCCTCAATCACAAGCTCGGACAGCGCGGTATCGTCAATACGGTCTTGACCCTCGGCGAACGCGGCGAGTGCGTCGGGTATCTGGTCGGCGCGCCGCACGACGGCATGCGCCAGATGTTCCACATGATGAACGAAGCGCGCGTCGCCGTCGGCGCGGGCGCCGTCGCGCTCAACTTGGCCGCGTACGAATATTCGCTGCAGTACGCGAAGGATCGGCCGCAAGGGCGCTCGCTCGCGGACAAGAATCCGCTCGCACCGCAGGTGGCGATCATCGATCACGCCGACGTGCGCGCCATGCTCCTGCGCCAGAAGGCGATCGCGGAAGGCGGGCTCGGGCTCGTGATGTATTGCGCGGCGCTCGTCGACGAATCGACTGCTGCCGAAAGCGCCGCGGAACGCGACGATGCCGCTTTTCTACTCGACGTCCTGACGCCCGTCGCCAAGACGTGGCCTTCGGAACACGGCATCGAGTCGACGTCGCTCGCGATTCAAGTCCTCGGCGGATACGGGTACTCGCCCGAATATCCGGTCGAACGTTATTTCCGCGATCAGCGCCTCAACCCGATCCACGAGGGGACGACCGGCATTCAGGGCCTCGACCTGCTCGGCCGCAAGCTGCGTCTCAAGGACGGCGCGGGTCTGCGCCTGCTGCTCGCGCGTATCGAAAGCGAACTCGAGGCCGCGCGCGCGATCGACGCGTTAGCGGAAGAAGTCGCGCGTCTCGGCGAGGCTCGCGACACCTTGGTGCGCGTCACGAAAACGTTACTGGACGCGCAGCTGAAGTTGGGCCCGGAGCGCGCGCTCGCGGAGTCGACCGCGTACCTCGACGCCTTCGGAACGGTGGTCGTCGCCTGGCGCTGGCTCGCGCAAGCACGCCGCGCCGCGCTTGCGCCGCCCGACGATTTTTACGCCGGAAAGCTGGCCGCGTGCCGGTACTTCTACCGCTATATCCTGGCCGACGCGGTCGCGATTCTCGCCCGCTTGGAGCAGCTCGACGACCTGGTTTTCTCGGTGACGCCGGCGATGCTCTAAGCGACCGGCGCGGCGCTCGTCGCGGCGGGGGATCCGAACAGCTGGGCCGAGGGAACGATGCGCGCGACCTTATCGCGCGCGACGCGGTGTACGTGCGCGCGAATCTGCTCCTCGCTCAGGCCTCCGCCGGGCGAGGTCGCGTGCGCGTCCTCGATCAAGGTCACACGATACCCGCGCCGTTCGGCTTCGCGGACGGTTGCATCGACGCAGAATTCCGTCTGCATTCCGCAGATGAAGACCTCGTCGGCATCGAGCCCGTCCAGCACCTCCGCTAAGTTCGTACCGCGGAACGAATCTCGGAAACGCTTGTCCACGATGGGCTCGCCGGGTTCCGGCGCGATCTCGGCCGCGACGTGCCAGCCCGCCGTACCCGGGATCAACTCTTCGGGCGCACCGTCGTGCCGCACGTAGACGACGGGGACCGCCGCGGCTCGAGCGTTCCCGAGCAGCGCGCGAAGAACGGCGAGAAAACGATCGCGCCGATCGGGCACCAGTTCCTCGACAAGGGACTGTTGGACGTCGATCACGAGCAATGCGGCAGCCATCGCCGGAGCTTCGCCGCGCCGCGGGAACGCCTCCCTCAACGTCTCGCGAGCACGCGCGCGGACTCACGTCACGCGGTTGCCTGCTCTCGGCGGGCTTCCTCTGTGATTCACATTGCTTCTAGGACCCGATTGCAATCTGAGATGCTACATGAGATTTAGCACCGGCCTGCCCCGCAATGGGCGGAACCCCGTGTTCTCTTTCTGGAGTTCAACGTGTCCGTCTCACGCATCGTCAATGTCATCCTCATCGGTTCGATCCTAGCGGGCTGTTCCGGATCGGGCACGCCGCCGGTCGCATCCGGCGGGGCCGGTACGGCGGATCCGGCCGCGCGTATCGCGGCTTCCGCCCATCGCGCGCTCGCAGTCCGAGGCGCTGTGCCCAAGAACGGCGCGCGCCGTCCGGCAGGGCTCAGCGCCTTCCCAGCCCCGCTCAGCGCCTTCCCCGCCATCGGAGCACCGACGCCCGTGACCGCAGCCGCGCTCTGCGCTAGCGCGGCGCCGGCAGGCCCGGGCCCCACGGGGCCGGGCGGTCCCGGTCCAGGTGGCCCGGGCCCCGGCGGCCCCGGGCCAGGTCCCGGGCCAGGCGCTCCCGCGCCCACGCCGACGCCCGCCGCACCGGGCCAAGCGGGGTGCCCCGCCCGAATCAACCTCAGCGCGCCGTTACAGGCCGCGTCGACCCCCGTTCAATTGCTGGCCGGTCTCCAGCCGGGGTGGATTCAATACATCTACAATCTTCCCGCGCTAAACGCGACCGACGGAGCCGGCCAAACGATCGCCGTCGTCGTCGCCTACGACGATCCCGTCGCGGAAGCGGATTTGGCCGTCTACCGAAACGCCTTCGGTTTGCCGCCTTGCACCACGGCGAACGGTTGCTTCCGCAAGATCGCGACGGACGGAACCACGAATTATCCGGCGACCAATACGGGCTGGGCCGTCGAGACCTCGACCGATCTCGATACGATCTCGGCGATGTGCCCGGCGTGTAACATCCTGCTCGTCGAAGCGGCGAGTTCGCAAATCCCCGACCTCGCCGCCGCCGTCGATAGCGCCGCGGCGCAAGGGGCGAACGTCATTAGCAATAGTTACGGCGTTCCGGAAGCCGCGGATAACGTCGCTTACGATTCCCACTACAACCATCCCGGCGTGGCGATCGTGGTCGCGGCAGGCGACCTGGGCTACGGTCCGATGTTTCCGGCTTCGTCCGAATACGTCACCGCCGTCGGCGGCACGAGCCTATATCAGAGCGCGGGCGGCATTTCGGAGATCGCGTGGTCGCACACGAGCGCCGGCTGCAGTGCGTTCATCCCCAAGCCGAATTGGCAGCACGATAAGGGCTGCGCGATGCGAACGATGAACGACGTCGCGGTGGTGGCCGATCCCGCCACCGGTATGGCGGTCTACGATAGCATCCTGTACGGCAGCAGCGGCGGCTGGACGGTGATCGGCGGGACGAGCATCGGTGCCCCGATCGTCTCCGCGCTCATCGCGATGGGAAAGCATCCGAGCCACTACGCCGGCGCGCAGCAGTTGTACGATCGTGCGAACCAGTTCTTCTCGATCACCGCCGGTAGCGACGGTACGTGCGCGACCCCGTACTTCTGCAACGCGGGGCCGGGCTACAACGGCCCGACCGGAGTCGGATCCCCGAACGGAGACCAAGCGTTCAACGGGTGAACTGCGTGCGTCATCGCCTCGCGCGCAGGGTGCGCGCTGCGGCTCGTCGTCGTGTCGTACTCCTCCACGGGTCCGCGGGCTGCGGGAAGAGCGTTGCGCTCGCGCAGTATCTCGCGGAGGTGCGCTCGCCGCACGCGGTGTTCGCCGTACGCCACGAACACGGGCGCGTGGCCGCGTTCGCGCGGGGCCTAGCCGAAGCGTTCGACCCGGTCGCGCCCGGCACGGCGCGCTCGTTGGGCTCGGCCTACTCGAGCGCGCGCCGCAGCGGCCGCGGCTGGGATGCGGTGGCGGGGTGGCTCGCGGGCCAACTGCGCGGACCGGCGACCGTCGCCGTCGATCAGCTGCACCGTCTCGGCGACGATCCGGCGACGCATGCGTTCCTTTCGAAGGTCGTGGAAGCGAGCGCTCCGGACATCCGCTGGCTGATCGCTACGCGCTCGACGGCCGCGCTGCCGCTGCCGCGGTGGCTCGCGGCCGGCCTCGCCGACGCGTCGATCGACGAAGAGACGCTCGGCGTCGAGTCGCGCGACGTATTGGAGATCGCTACGGCGCTCGGCACGTCGCCGGCTTTCGTCGAATCCTTGCGTTTGTTGCACGACGGGTCGATTGGTGCGATCGTCGACGGCGTGAGCGGCGCGGACGCTGCATGGCGCCGCCTCACCCGGTGCACCGATGTTCTGATCGCTCTGGCCGCGCTCCCCGAGCTCGATGCGGCCATTCTCAACGGGCTCGACGCCGAGGCGCGCCGGCTGTTAGCGGAAATCGAGATCGCGATTCCATTTGCCGGACCCGCCGCGGAAGGCCCGCGCGCCATCGATGAAAGCATCCGGACCCGAGCCTACGCGCTGGCGGAGCGAGACGACCCGGCGGCCATCGCGCGCGGGCGGATCGCCGCGGCGCGAACGCTCGAGGCGGCCGGCCGCTTCGCCACGGCGCTCGGCCTGTACGTTGCGGCCGCCGCCGGAGACGATGTGCTACGCATGCTCGACCGTCACGGCTTCGATCTGCAAGAAGGCGGCTACGCCGACGTCGTGGTCGATGCGATCGCGAGCGTGCCGCCCGAAGCGCGCAGGCGCAGCTACGTGGCACTCGCGCTCGAAGCGACGGACGAGTCGTACCGCGGCCGATACGACGTTTCCGAGGCCTGGTTCGAACACGCTTTGCGGCTCGCGCCCGACGAGCAGCAGCGCGTTCGCATCGACATCGCGTTCGCGGTCGAGCTCTTGCGGCGCGGGCGCGCCGACGCGTTCGAACGGTTAGCGCGCTTAGCGACGGTCGCGACCGATCGCGCCCACGCCGTGTCGATTCTCGGATCGCTCGCGACCGCCCATGCAACCGCTGGACGCCTCGCGGAGGCGCAGCGCTGCATCGACGACGCTCTGGCCGGCCTCCCTTTGGTGACCGACGTCGCGATCCGGGCGACGGTGCACCAACGCGCCGCGTTCGTGGCGTTGACGGCCGGCAACGCGGGCGAAGCCGCTCGCCAAGCCGACGTCGCGGCGGCGCTGGCGCGGGAGCACGGGAACGACGACCTGGTAGCCGTCGCGCGCAGCGTCACGTACGTCGTCGCGTTCTCGTTCGATGACGATCCCGGACGCGCGCTCTCGGCGCTGAACGAGATCGGTGCGGCCGCCCAACGGTTGGGTAACGGCTTGTTCCGGCGTTTCGCGCTGATCGGCCGGTATCTGATCGCTGCCGAGCGATGTGACCGCGCCGAACTACAGGAACTCGACTCGCACCTAGCCGGTGAGGAGCTCGAAGCGAGTCTCAAACATGCCGAAGAGGGACTGCTTCCGGCCCGCGCTCTGCGCCTGAGCTGGTCGGGCGATTTCGCCGGCGCGCATGCGGTGGTCGAATACAGCGCGCAACGGCAACCCGCCGCGGAGATGCGCGCGCTGCGTTGGGCGGAGATCGCCGTCTACGCTGCCGGCGCCCGGAGATTGTCGGAAGCCAGCGGCGCGATCGAATCCGCTCGCGCCGAATTGGAGACGCTCGGCGCCGCGCGTAGCGTCGAAAGCGTTCGTGCGCGGCTGCTCGCGGCGCTCGCAAGCACCATCGTGCGGCGCACGTCGGTCGCGCGGATCCTGTTGAACGAGGTGAAACCCGACCTCGCGCGCTGGCCGCGGTGGGGTACGCTCCATGCCGTCTTGCAGACGATGGCCGTTCGTGACGATTCGGGTCGGCACGCCGAACGAATGCTGGACCTGCTCGAAGAGATGCGCGCCGCGGGTCTGGGCGGGTGGGCGGGGCTCATCGAGCAGTTGCCGGCCGGCGAACCCGCCGGTTTCGCGGTGCAGCCGTGATCGCCGACGCGCCGCAGCCGCCCGCGCGCGAGCTCGCGGAAACATTGCTCGCGGAGACGCTGGTTTCGCCGCCTCCGCTCGTGGCTCGATTGATCGCGACCGCGTTCGCGGAGCGATTGATGGAGTCGCAAAACGCCGGCGGCTTCATGCAGCTCGTGAGCTGGACGGAAAGCGCCTGCGACCGCTACGGCGATTTTCCCGCGATCGCGACCCTCTTACGTTCGGCGTGTGGCGTGGCGTTGCGCGTCGTGCGGTCCCGGGACGCTGCCGGACTCGCGCTCGAACGCGACCTCGCGCGCCTCGACGCGTCGATCGCGCTCCGCCTCGATCGCGCCGCGCGCCCGGCGACGCCGGCATGCCCTATCGCGGGCGACGGTCTCGACGCGACGATCGCGGCCTTTCTCGTTCGCCTCGACGACACGGATCCGCTCAGCGCGGAACATTCCCGCGCCGTCTCGCTCTGGTGCCGCCGGCTCGGCCGGCGTCTGGGATTGACGGAAGAGGACTGCGTGTTCGTCGCTCGCGGCGGCATGTTACACGACGTCGGCAAGACGACGACGCCCAAAGAGATTTTGCTCGCGCCGCGGAGCCTCTCCGACGCGGAATTCGCCATCATGCGCGATCATGCCGCGGCGGGCGAAGCCATGATCGCGGAGATCGAACGGCTCCATCCGTTCCGCCCGCTGGTGCGTCATCACCACGAGCGTCTCGACGGGAAGGGCTATCCCGACCGCTTGGCGGCGTCCGAGATTCCGCTCTCCGTCCGCATCGTCACGGTCGCCGACTGTTTCAACGCGATGATCGGCCGGCGGCCGTATCGGTTGCCGCTCTCACCGGCCGCCGCGCTCGACCAACTCGTGAAGAACCGCGGGACGCAGTTCGACGCGCTCGTCGTCGAAGCGATGATCGACATCGTCGAGCATCCCGACGATTGAGCGCCGCGCGGCCCGCGGGCGCTATACCAGACGCTTCAGCGGCTTGCGCTTCCAGATCAGATAATAGTACGTGAGCTGGAAGAGCAAGCCCGCGATGTAGGCGGCCGGGTAGCCGTACCAAACGCCGTCGAGCCCGATGCGCTGCATCAGGACGTAGGAGACCGGCACCTCGACGCCCCAGATCGAAATGATCGAGAGCAACGTCGGCCACACGACGACGCCGCTCGAGATCATGATCGCCGAGATCACGCGCGCGTTGCCGAAGATCGCGTAACTCCAGAGCGTGATCAGGATCAGGCTGTGCGCGATCCGCACGGTGTCGGGGTTGGTGATGAACAGCGAGATCACCGGGATGTTGAAGACGTACACGAGGCCGATCAACAGACCCTCGATAACGTAGTTCAACATGACGGCCGAACGCACGACGCGCGGGATCCGTTCGAGGCGGCCCGCGCCGATCGACTGCGCGCTGAAGATTTGCGCGCCGATGCCGATCGAAATCGCCGGGAACTGCACGTAGCTTGCGACCTGGTTCACGGCGCCGTACGCGGCGACCGCCGTCGAGCCGAAGCGGTTGACGAACGAGAGCACCGCGATCTCGGAGAGCGAGACCATCACGAGGTTGACGCTCGTGGGGATGCCGATCTTCGCGATCTTGCCGACCAGGCTCGGCCGGAGGCGCACGTTCGCCAGCATCTCCGCATCGAACGCGAGCGGATGTTTGCGAATCCCCAAGTAGACGAGCAGCGCCGCCAGCGAGAGCGCGGTCGAGACGATGTTGCCGGCGGCCGCGCCGTTGGTTCCGAGCGCGGGCAGACCGAACCAGCCCAGGATGAAGACCGGCGTCAGCAGCATCGTGAGCGCCGTGCTGACGATCAAGATGTAGAACGGCGTCTGCGTGTCGCCCGTGCCGCGCAGAAACGTCGTGTAGGTCAGGTACGTGAAGAGCAGTGGAATCGAGAAGAAGGTGATGCGCGCGTAGCTCGCCGAGACGTCGATGATGTCGTGCGGCGTGCCGAGCGCGCTCAACAGTTGATACGCGAACGTCCCGCCGAGGCCGCCCACGATCACGCCGAGCAGGATGGTCAGCGCTATCGTCGTGCCCGCGATCTCTTTGACCTTCGTGTGTTCTTTCGCGCCGAAAGCCTGGCCGATCAGCACGCTGCTGCCCGCTCCGAGCCCGATCAGGAAGGAGATCAAGAAGAACACCATCGGAAAGATGGCCGAAACCGCGGCCAGCGACTTCACGCCGATGAGCCGCCCGAGGTACACGCTGTTGGCCGTCTGGCCCAGCGACTGCAACACGTTGCTGAGCATCAGCGGCACGAGGAAGATCGCAAGCGACTGCCAGATCGGGCGCGCGTCGCTGAGCGCGATGGAGCCGCGCGCTGCGCGCGCGCTCACGGCCCCGCCTCCGAGCGCGGCTTCACCGTCAACGTGCGCGCGTTCGTGTACCACACGAGTCCCGGCGGAGCGTTGCGTTGGCGGCGCACGTACTTGCGCTCGGTGTAATCCACGGCGACCTTCTCCGATTCGCGGGCTTTGGAATGATAGGCAGCGAGTTCCGCGGCGCGTTGCAGTTCGTCCGCGTGCGGCGCGCGCTGCGCGTCGACGTGGAGCACGACGTGCGCGCCCGGCGTCGCCCGCGCGTGGAACCACAAATCGTCGGGACGCGCGACGCGAAAGGTGAGATCGGCGTTCCCGTGCGGCGAGCGTCCAACGTAGACGCGCGCGCCGTCGGGGAGTTTGACGTCCAGCGGCCGGCGCTTTCCTTCCCGCGAACGGGCCGGCACGCTCTTGCGCCGTTCGAAACGTTCGACGCTCTCCGCGACGTCGTCCAACGTCTCCGGTTCGGCGCGTTCGAGTTCCCAGGCGAGCTCGTCGGCCATGGTGGCCTCGGCAGCGAGCTCGCCCAGGCGGCGCGAGACGTGTTCGAGTTTCGCCACGGCCTTGCGGTAACGGCGGAAGATCGCGGCGGCATTGGCCTTGGCATCGAGCGCGGGATCGAGGGCGATCGTGACCGCCGGATCGCTCGGCGGCACGAACGCGGTTGCGCCGGGCGGGACGTCGGCCAGGTGCGCGTACAGGAGCTCGCCCGCGGTGCGCAGCGCGTGGCGCTTCGCGGCGTCGTCGCGCTCGCGTTCGAGCGCGGCGCGTTCGGCCGCCAAGGCCGCGCGCCGCTTTTCGACGCGGGCGCGGAGCGCGGCGCGACGCGTCGTGAAACCTTGCCGCGCGCGCGCCGCCGTCGCGCCGCCGACGACTTCTCCCAGCAGTGGGAGGAGGGCGGGTTCGCGGATTAGCGAGAGTTCGGCGAACTGCGCGAGCGGCACGACGTGGCACTGCACGAGCCGCCCCGCGTCGCGGTAGGCGAAAATATCGCCGAGTCCGGCCGGTTCGCCGTCCGTTGCCTCGAGCAGGGCGTGTGCGCGCGCGATGCAACGCTCCGCCAGCGCCTCGGGCGATGCGCCCGCGGCGAAGGTGGTTTCGGCCACGAGCGAGTCGGCAACCAGCCGCGGTAAGAGTGGGACGAGTCCGCGAAGCGCCGCGCTCGCGCGTCCTCGCGCAGCCGTGCGCGCGGCCTCGTCGCTCGCGGCGCCGACCAACGACAACGCGTCCGCGAAGAGCGGCGCTGCCGCGGGCGCGGGCGCGGGTAAGGGCGGCGGTTCGTACGTTTCGCCCACGACGGTCGCGCGCACGGCATTGGCGTCGCGCCCGAACTCCTTGGCCGCGCTGACGACGGTTTCGTCCTTCAGGAGCACGACGTTTCCGAAGCGCGGCACGAGCTCCACCACGAGCCGATACCCGCTTTCGACGCCGAAGCGCGAGCGCGACGAGCATTCGAACGCCAGGAGCCGGTCGCCGCGGCGCGAGCGCACGCGGTCGATGCGGAGCCCTTCGAGGGCGTCGGCCATCGTGCGCACCCAGCCGGCCGCGCGCTCGAGTTCCGCGCCGGCCTCCAGCGTGACGACCGGCGTCGGGCCGAAGGCATCGAGCGCGAGCATGCCGCTCGGGAGTTGCAATCCGAAGCGCCCGTCGGCCAGCCGGCCGGCGGCGCGCACGCGAGCGCCACGCACCGCGCGGTCGAGTTCGGCACCGAGCCGCCGCACGATGAGCCAATCGGTAAGCACTCCGTTTCCTTAGTGCCGCCTACTTGAACTTCCGTTGCAGCGAGAACGCGAAGCCGTTCGTTCCGTTCGCCGGTTCGACGGCGGTCAGCGACTGGTTCGTGGACTGCAGGTTCTGCGCGCCCTCGAAGGTATCGAAGCGATTGCTCGTGGGTTGGCTGAAGAACGTCAGCTGGATGGCCGTCGCGTCGTTCGGGCTCGCGACCAGACCGATGCTCTGGCGCGGCGGGTAGTTGAACGACTGCCCGAACACCAGGCTCACGTCCTTGAAGAGCTTCTTTTGCGCGCCGACGTTGAGGCCGCCCGCGCCCGGCGTGTAGTTGATCGCGAGGTTGCTGAGCCCGACCGCGCTGCCGAGTTGCGAGGAGAAGGGCTCGAGAATGTTCTGCGTCAGCAAGCTCCCGAGTTGCCCTTCGGCCAGCGCTTGGAACGGGTTCTGCTGCGGACCACCGTTCGTCGCCGCCACGCCGCTGACGGCGCCGAAGGCCTGCACGCCGACCAGCAGGCCCAAGATCTGTTCGCGCGAGTAACTCGGATCCGATGCGAGGCCGACGTTGAGCTGCGTCGCGGGCCCCGTGATGTGCAGGGTGACGTCGGTCTCCGGATTGGGAACCGTCGTCGTGGCCGTAGCGTCGACGTAGGGAATCACCCCGTCGCTCGGATCGAACGTGACCGTGCTCGGATACTGCACCTCGAACGTCCGGTAGAAGCTGATCGACCCGCCGGTCGACGTCAGTTTCCCGCTCGCCGTGGGCTTGGCGAGCGTGCCGCCCACTTGGAGATCGCCCTTCGCGCCGATGTCAACGGGCCCGCTCTGTACCCGAACGTCGTTGCCCACGTCGATGGCCAGGTTGAAATCGACGGGCAGCGGCGCGGCGCTCGAAGCCGTCTGCGGCGAGTTGCTCGGCAGAATCGCGGTCGCGGGGATGCGGGTGGAACTGAAGGCGAGGTTGCCACCGACCTGCAGCGGCGCGCCGGACGCACGCGTCAGGGTCACGGCCCCGAGGACCCGGCCCTTGAAGTACTGCGGCAGGTCGAAGACGGCGTTGTCCGAGGCGATCCGGAAATTCGCGGTGGCGTCGCGGGCGGGGTCGCGCAGGTCGGGAACGCTCGCGCTGCCGCTCGCGGTGAAGGTGCCGCCGCCGACGGTCGCGCTCGCGTTCGAGAGCGTGACCGTGCGCTGCGCGAAGGCCACGGTCGCGACCGCGTTCGAAATCTTCGAACGCTCCTGGGGCCCGGAAAAGCTGCCTCCCGCCAGCGCGAGCGAACCCGTCAAGCCGGGATTGCGCTGCGACCCGCCGAGCGCGACGCGGCCGTCGAGGGTTCCGGCGGCCTGCGTCCCCTGGGGCAACAGGTCCGCGAACTGGGCCAGTCCGACGTGGTCGACGGTCAAGTCGAGCGCGAGCGGCGCCGTGGCGGGCCCGAGACCCGGCGCCGGCTGCAGGCGAATCGGCGCGAAGCCCGTGGCCGTGAGGCGGCCGTCCGTGAAGTCCGCTTCGGCGTTCCGCAAGGTGACGCGCGTCGGCGCGAACGTGATGTCGGTATGCGCGTGCGGCAATGTGTAGCGGCCGTAGCGCACCGCGGTCGCATCGAGCGTGTCCTCAATTGCGGGGTGTTGCAGGGCGCCCGTGACGTGCAGGCTCGTCGTGACGGCCCCCGCGGCATCGTACGTCGCGCCGGTCAGCGTCTTGGCCAGCGCCCCGGCGTCGGCCGTTTGCGCCGTGACCGTCACGTCGACGGGCGCCGAGGGCTGCAGGCCCACGGATCCGCTCGCGTGCGCGTTCAGGTTGTCGATCGCGAAGACGGCGTTGGTGATCGTCGCGCGACCGCGCGCAGCGCTGACGTCGACGAAAGCGGTCCGCACGGCGACTCGCTGCACCAGGCCGTTCGTGAGCGCGGCGTGCCCGGAGAAGGCGAGGTTTGGATATGCGCCGCGCGCCGTTGCGTTCGCGTCGAGCGTCCCTTCGATCGGAGCCTGGACGCCCACGATCGGCAGCAAGGTTCCGATGTCGACGCCGCCCACCGTGGAATCGACGTGCAGGTACGAGCGCCGCAGGGTATCGCGCAGCGGTTGGGTCGCGGGCTCGGTTACGTCCGCGACCAGGCTGACCCGGCCGTGACTGCCGGCGATCGCGGCGTTGGCGTGGATCGTGCGCCCGGCCGTGCTCCAGTCCGCGCGCGAGTCGCCGACGTCGAAGCGCCGCAGCCGCGTGTGCGCCAAACGGATCCGGCCGCTGGTCACGATGGCGCCCGGCGTGTTGACGGCGGCGAGTGCGATGCTGCCCGTGCCGCCTAGCGTGTCGCCGCGATCGAAGTAATCGTTGAAGTCCGAGAGATCCACCATCGGTGCGCTCAGCGTCGCGGCTTGGCGCTCCGGCGAGAGATCGGCGCTGAAGCCCACGGTCGAGGATCCCACGGTCACGCGACCGTCGCGGGCGCGAACTGCGCCGGGCCCGCCGGCGAGCGACACGCTCGCGTCGCGGAAGCCGAGGCCGTTCAAGGAGCCCTCCGGCAGCGCGATGCGCCCCGCGATGCTCGGCACGGAGCCGCGGCCCGCCACGCGCACGTCGGCATCGAGGCTTCCTTCGGGATAGCGGAGCGGCGCGCGCGCGAGCCGCGCCACGGTCGCCACGTCGGCTTGACGGAGCCGTGCGTCGAAGACGTAAGCGGCCTTGGCCGGACTCCCGCGGACGCCGTCGACGTGGCCGTCGATCGCCGCGACCGCGGCGCTGCCGGCCACGACCTGGCCGTTGTCGAGCGTCAGGCGGTCGCCGTCGAAAGCGACGCCCGCGTTGGCGCTGACGGGCAGATCCGCGTAGCGCGGGTCACTCGCGGTCACGCCGCTGGCTGCGATCCCGCCCCGAACGCTCGGCGCGCTCGCCGTTCCGCCGATGGTGGCAAGGGCCGTCAGCCGGCCGGCTCGTACGGGCACGCCGAATCCGCGGAGCGCCGCGAGGTCTACGCCGGACGCCGACACGTCCAGGCTCCCGCCGTTCCCGAAGCTGCCCTGCGCGACCACGTCGTTGCCGCCGAGGCGTGCGCGCGCCGCGTACACGTCGAGCGTCTTACCGCGCAGACCGACCGTCGCCGCGAGCGCATCGAGCGAGACGCCGCCGATGCCCGCTCCCGCGAAGCGGGCGTCGTGAATCTGCGCGATCACGTCCTGGGGGCCGCGGGCTTCGATCGAAAACGGAATGTCGACCGTTCCCCGCGCGGCCACCTTTCCGCCCGCGGCCCGGGCCAAGGCCGAGAGCGACCCTCGGTAGCGCGCGTCGAGCGCGACGTTCTGCGGATCGCTAGCCGCGAAACGCGCCGCGAGGTCGTCGACGGGGTAACCGAGGACGTGCGCCCCGCGCAGATGGGCGCTGCCGTCCGCCGCGAAGTGCTTGCCGGCGAACGAGGCCAGGAGGTCCGCGTCCAGCGTCCCATCCGCGGACGGTACGGCCGGGACGCTGATTCCGGGCAGCGCCGGCTCGGGGCCTTCGGTCGAAAAACGGAAGCCGTTCGCCGCGACGAAAGCCGCGCCGGCGCCGAACCGGGGCCGGTCGAGCGCGACCCGCGCGTAGAGCCGGCGCGGTCCGGGACCCTCCAAGGCGAACGGGCCGATCGTCCCCTCGCCCTTGCCGTTCACGGAGAAGGTTCCCGCCAGCGTCTCGCTGCCCGTCGCCCCGTCGACGACGCCGGTCGTGAGCAGGTTCGAATCGATGCCGCTCGCGACGACCGTGCCCCGCACGTCCATGTCGCCGAGCAGCCGCCGCGCGTAGGGCACGCGGCGGGCGTTCGCGGCTGCGCCCGCGACGAGATCGACGGTCGTGTGCCGTTCCAGCAGCACGACGCCGCGAGCGGCGGCTCCGATGCCGTCGTACGTAACGGCGCTGCGCACGATGGCGGCCTCTTGGCCGTGCAGCGCCACGAGGCCGTGCGGGTCGTCGAGCGGGATCGCCCCGTACGCCAGGCGCGGCGACGCGAAGGTGACCAGCGTCGTCGGCTGCGTCGCATCGCCTTCCACGAGGAGCTTGAAGCTCAACGGTCCGCTGACGGGCAGGGCCTTGCCGCTCGCGCTGAGGGTCAAGAGGCGGCGCACGTCGCCGTTGCCGGCGATCCCGAGCCGCAAGGTCGGATGGGCGAGATCGTAGATGGCGCCTGCGATCCGGACCGGGATGCCCGCGATCGAGCCGTCGACCTTGGGGAAGGTCACGCCGGCGTCGTAGACGCGGATCGCGCCGCGCCCGTCACGCAGGGGCTTCGCCAGGGCGTTGAGATACGGCTGGAAGTGGTCGAGGTTGGCGGTGACGGAGAGGTGGCGCTGCATCGCGCCGTGACGGTCGAGCAGACCGTACGCCCGCGCATCGACGTCGTTCAGCACGCCGTTACCGAAGTGGAGGGTCGTGGAATTCAGCGCGTAGTCCAGCAACGGCGCGAGTGCGACCGAGCGGGCCGTGATCCGGGAGAGTTCGAAGCCGCGCCGCTCGTCGAGCGTGCCCCGCCCCGTGAAGGGGAAGCGGCCGCCGCTTTCCGCCAAGGTGAAGCCGAGCGCGAACGACGAGCGGGCTTTAGGCTGGAGGTTCGCATTGAGGTCGAGCGCTTCTAGCGCGAAGCGGCGGCTGTGCGCGAAGATGCGCGTGTCGTCGAGGACGCCGAGGGACCCGTCGTGCACGGCCACGCGGATTCGCGGCAGCGAGACGGGCTTGGAGGGAGCGTTGGGATTGCTCGGCGGCAGGGTGATATTGTAGGTGCCGTCGCGGTGGTGGACGATCGTGAGCTTGGGGCGCTCGATATCCACGGCATGGATCCCGTACAGGTACGGGCTCCCGAAGACGTCGCCCAGCGAATAGGCGATTTCGATCCGCGCCGCGGTGAAGACGGGTTCGCCGTGCAGCGAGGAGACGTCGGGGTGGACGATCGTCAAACGCCCGGGGCCGCTTTGCAGGGCGTCGTAGCGAACGTTGTAGCCGAGGGCCCGGCCGCCTGCGCCGATGCCGGCGCCGAGCAGCGCAGGCCCGAACAACACGACGGCAGCCGCCACGACGACGAGCGTCACCCCGCTCGCAACGAGAAGCCTGAGCGGCCAACGTCTCAAACCAGTCCCCTGTCCCGAAGTGCGAACCGCACGGAATTGTCGCTGCTGTACCCCGTGGCGGCGGCCGCTAAGCGTGGCGTTGAAGGCGCGGCCTCACCGGATTGCGAAACTCAACGGTTCGTCCGCTCGTAGGGAGCTTGAGAGCTAGAATGGGGTCGCCCGGCCCGGGGTTGCTGTTCGTCGTCTCCGGTCCGTCCGGAGCCGGCAAGGATACGGTCGTCGATTCGTTGCGCACGCGCATGCCGCGCTTGCGGTACTCGGTATCGGCGACCACTCGCCCGCCGCGTCCCGGCGAGCGGGAGGGGGAGGCGTACTTCTTTCTAGACCGTGACTCGTTCGAGAAAAAGCTCGCAGCCGGCGCCTTCCTCGAGACCAACAGTTACAACGGCAACCTCTACGGCACGCCGCGGGACTTCATCGACACGACCTTGGCCGGCGGCTACGACGTGATCATGAAGCCCGAAGTCCACGGGGCGTTGGCCATCAAGGCTTCCTTCCCGCGGGCGATCCTGATCTTTCTCCTCCCCGACAAGTTCTCGCATCTGCGCCTGCGCTTGGCCGCCCGGCGCTCGGAAACCAGCGATCAGATCGCCGCACGCCTCGCCATCGCGCACCAGGAGCTCCAACAAATCCGTCGCTTCGACTACGTCATCATCAACGAGCAGGCCCCGCCGGAGCGCCGCGACGCGCTGCCGGCGGTCGACGATCTGGAAGCGATCGTCCGGGCCGAACGCTTTCGCATCCATCACTACGACGACGCCATCTTCAGAAACGTGGAAAACGCATGAGTAACACGGTCTTCGGAGACCTCGACGGCCTCCTCAAACACGTCGACTCCAAGTTCACCCTGGTCAACGTGGTCACCAAGCGCGCCAAGCAGCTCAACAACGGCGCGCCCGCGCTCACCGACGATGCCAACCCGAACAAGCCCGTCTCGACGGCCTTCGACGAGGTCGAATTGGGCAGGATTCCGTACAAGCGCGTCAAGGAAGGCATCAAGTAGCAGGTAGCGCAGATGTGCGGCATCATCGGGTACGTCGGGAAGCGCGACAGCGTTCCGCTGATCCTCGATTCGCTCCGGCGTCTCGAGTATCGTGGCTACGACAGCGCGGGTATTGCCGTCATCGACGGCGACGGCCACTTGGCCGGGTCCAAGGCGGAGGGGAAGCTCGGGCGTTTGGCCGAGCGCCTGGGTTCCGAGCCGCTGCACGGTTCGACCGGCCTTGGCCACACGCGCTGGGCCACGCACGGCCGGCCCTCGGACGCGAACGCCCACCCCCACATCGATTGCAGCGCCAAGATCGCGGTGATCCACAACGGGATCATCGAGAACTACGCCGCGCTGCGCGACGCCTTGAAAGCGGCGGGACACGTGTTCCGCAGCGAGACCGACACCGAAGTGATCGCGCACCTGATCGAAGCCAACGACACGGGCGATCTGGTCGAAGCGGTGCGCGTGACCCTCGGGCAGGTGCGCGGCGCCTTCGCGCTCGGGGTCATCTCGCAGGACGCGCCGGAGCGGCTGGTCTTCGCACGCAGCGGCGCGAGCCCGCTGGTCGTGGGCATCGGCGAAGGCGAGATGTTCGTCGCCTCCGATTCGCCCGCCATCCTGCAGTACACGCGCAAACAGGTGATCTTGCGCGAGGGCGAGATGGTCGTGATCGGGAGCGACGGTTACGCGCTGACCGATTTCGCGGGTAAGCCGATCGAACGCGAGATCACGCAAGTGATGTGGGACGCGAGTTCGGCCGAAAAAGACGGCTTCAAGCATTTCATGCTCAAGGAGATGTTCGTGCAGCCCAGCGTCGTCAAGGAGACGCTCGCGGGCCGCATCGACGAGTCCGGCGATTCGCAGCTCGCGGCCGAGCTCAAGATCGACGAGTTTCTGCTCGGCGCCATCACGAAGATCTCGATCACGGGCTGCGGCACCGCGTTTCACGCCGGCATGGTCGGCATGTACTTGCTGCGCGCGCTCTGCAAGCTGCCCGTCGAGATGGAGCTGGCCAGCGAATTCCGCTACGGCGACCGATGGCTCGACACGCGCACTCTGACGATCGCGATGTCGCAGTCCGGCGAGACGGCCGATACGATCGAGGCCGTCAAGATCGCCAAGGCCGCGCGCGGGCCGGTTCTCGGCATCTGCAACGTGCTCGGTTCGCACCTCAGCCGCCTGGCCGATAGCGTGCTCTACACGCGCGGAGGTCCCGAGATCGGCGTCGCCGCCACCAAGACGTACGTCTCGCAGACCGTCGCGATGGTCCTCTTCGCGCTCTATCTGGCGCGCATTCGCGAGAGCCAGCCGCTCTCGCGTCTACGCGAGATCGCGGAAAACACCAAGCTGCTGCCGGCGGCGATCGATCTGTGCCTCAACAACTCCGACGACATCCGGCGTGCGGCGCGCAAGTTGCGCAAGGCCAAGAGCGCGATGTTCATCGGGCGTTACGTGAATTTCGCGACCGCGCTCGAAGGTGCGCTCAAACTCAAGGAGATCTCCTACATTCACGCGGAGGGCTATGCGGCGGGCGAACTCAAGCACGGCCCGATCGCGCTGCTCGACTCGCGGGTGCCCGTGATCGGCATCGTGACCGAGGGCCGCGTGCGCGAGAAGATGCTCTCCAATTTGGCCGAAGCCAAGGCGCGCGAAGCGATCACGGTCGTCGTCGCCAACCACGGCGACGACGAGGCCGCGGCGCTGGCCGACTACGTCTTCTGGGTGCCGAAGGTCGACGAGCTGCTTTCGCCGATCGTCAACATCGTGCCGCTGCAGCTCCTGGCCTACCACATCGCGGACATCGACGGCAAGGACGTCGATCAGCCGCGTAATCTCGCGAAAACGGTGACCGTTGAATAGTCCGGAACGCGCGGACGGCCGCGCCTTCGATGCCTTGCGCCCGGTGACGATCGAGCCGCGCCCGCTCGCCTACGCGGAAGGCAGCGCGCTGATCTCCGTCGGCAACACGCGCGTTTTGTGCGCGGCCACGATCGAGGAAAAGATCCCGCCGTGGTTGCGCGGCCAAGGCCGCGGCTGGGTGACGGCCGAGTACGCGATGTTGCCGCGCGCGACGCACGAGCGCACGCAACGCGAGGCCGCGCGCGGCAAGGTCGGCGGCCGCACCCACGAGATCCAGCGCCTGATCGGCCGCGCGCTACGCGCGGTGACCGATCTCAAGCTCCTGGGCGAACGTAGCGTGATCGTCGACTGCGACGTGCTGCAGGCCGACGGCGGAACGCGCACCGCCGCGATCACCGGCGCCTACGTGGCGCTGGCGCTCGCGCTGCAGCGCGATTTCACGCCGGGGTCGCCCAAGTGGCCGCTGCCGCGGCAGATCGCGGCCGTCAGCGTGGGCTTCGTCGACGGCGTCGCGCATCTGGACCTCAAATATTCCGAGGACAGTCGCGCCGAAGTCGATATGAACGTGGCGATGACCGACGCCGGCGAATACGTCGAGGTTCAAGGAACCGCGGAGGCGAGGCCCTTCGATCGCGCGCAGCTCGACGCGATGCTCGGGCTCGCGCAGAGCGGCATCGCCTCGCTCTTCGCGCACCAGCGCGCCGCTCTCGACGCCGTGTATGCCGGCGCGTGATCCGCAGGCGCTGGCCGAGCTCGTCGCGGAAGTCGGCCGGTTCTACGTGCGGGATAAGGCGATGCGCCGCGCCCAGGACGCGATGAGCGCGGCGCTGGCCGCCGGCACACCGCCGGGCGAAAAGGCCGTCGACGCGTACATCGCCGCGGTTCGAACCTATTTCGGAGGGTTCGAACGCGAAGCGCGCGCGCACCTAGCCGACATCGACCGGCGCCTGGCGAAGGTGAGCCAGCTCCAATTCAATCTGACCGCCGAGCGCGGGGTGACGCAGCGCCGGGTGGAGGTCACGCAAGGCGTGTTGGGACGAATCGAGGAACTCGCGCCGCGATGAAGGTTTTCGACGACGTCGGGCGCGGGACGATCGGGTTCTTCGAGTATGCGGGGGGCGTCGCGAACCTGACGGCCGAGACGGGATCGTCGCTCGGCCGCCTGCGCATCCGCGTCGGCGAAACGTTGACCCAGGCGTACGTGCTGGGCGTGCAGTCGACCGCGATCGTTCTGTTGACCTCGCTCTTCACGGGCATGGTCATCTCGCTCGAGTCGGCGAATCAGGCCAAATCGTACGGCGTCTCGGACTTGGTCGGGGGCGCCGTCGCGTATGTGTCGTCGCGCGAGTTGGGCCCGATGCTCACCGGCGTCGTGGTCGCGGGACGCGCGGGCGCGGCCATCGCCGCGGAGCTCGGCTCGATGGTCGTCACCGAGCAGATCGAGGCGCTCGAGGCGCTCGGCCTCTCGCCCGTGCAGATGCTGGTCATCCCGCGGCTGCTGGGCCTGATGCTGATCCTGCCGCTGCTGATCATCTTCGCCGACATCATCGCGATCCTCGGCGGGATGTATCTGGCCAAGAGCGCGGCCGGCATCAGCTACGAATCCTACATCCACTCGGCGCGCGTGTTCAGCGCGTTCGACGATTACATCAAGGGCATGTTCAAGGGCGTGTTCTTCGCGATCATCATCGTGCTGATCGGATGTTACCAAGGCTTCAACGTCCACGGCGGCGCGGCCGGCGTCGGTAAGGCGACGACGGGCGCCGTGGTCACGGCGATCATCCTGATCTTCATCGCCAATTTTCTGCTGTCGTTCGTCATGTTCGGCACGCAGGGCGCGTGAACGCGGCCTGATGGCGGCGCTGGCCCGGGTCGAGAACGTCACGCTCAAGTACGGCAATAAGGTCGTGCTGCAGAACTGCACGCTCGACATCGCCGAGGGCGCGATCACGTGCCTCATCGGGCTCTCCGGCGCCGGCAAGTCGACGATCCTGCGGCTGCTCAACGGCCTGCGCCAACCCGACGCCGGGCGCATCGTCGTTCGCGGCGTCGACCTCGCGTCGCTGCGGCGGCGCGACATGATCGAATTCCGGCGTAAGATCGGCTTCGCATTCCAGTTCGCGGCGCTCTTCGACAGCCTGACCGTTGGCGAGAACGTGGCCTTACCGCTACGCGAGCACACCCGGATGTCGAAACAGGAAATCGATAAGGCGGTGACCGAGTCGCTCGACGCCGTCGGCCTTGCCAACGTGCGCGACCGGATGCCCGCGGAACTCTCCGGCGGAATGCTCAAGCGCGCCGGCTTCGCGCGAGCCGTCGTGACCAACCCGGATCTCGTCCTCTACGACGAGCCGACGACGGGGCTCGACCCGATCATCACCCACGTGCTGACCGACATGATCAAACGGCTGCGCAAACAACTCGACGGCACCGCCGTCGTGATCTCGCACGACCTCTCCAGCATCTACGCCATGGCGGATTACGTGGCGATGCTGTTCGAGGGCGCGATCATCGCGTATGGTACGGTAGAGGAGATAAAGCGGTCGCCCAATCCGATCGTGCAGCAATTCCTACAGGGGAGTGAAGTCGGGCCGATTCCGTTCTAGCGGAACCGGCGCCGGAAGCAACGTTTTATGTCGAAACAAGCTCAAGTCGGCCTCTTCACGATCCTGGGCATCATCGCGGTGTTCGCCGTCTTCTACGCGATCTCGGATTTCGGAACGCGCGCGCGCGGCTATCGCATCGGCGTCCATTTCCGCTCGGCGGGCGGTTTGCGCAACGCCGCGAGCGTGTATTTGAGCGGCGTGCCGATCGGTGCCGTCGACGAGATCACGCTGTTGAAGGACTACTCGACCGAGGTCGTGCTGGCGATCCGGCCCGGCTTCGACATTCCGGTGGGCTCGCGCTTCCTGATCCAGGCGCCGATCACGGGCGAACCGACGATCCTCATCGAGCCGCCGCGCAACGTGTCGTCGACCGTCGCCACGTATCCGCGCGAAGTGCTCCCCGTCGACGAGCAGCCTTCCGGCACCAACCCGACCTCGATCAGCGATTTGCTCGAGCAGGGCCAGGGTGAGGTCAAACGCCTCGACGACGTGCTGGCGCAGTTGCAGAAGGCCGAGCCGAAGCTGCTGGCCGAGCTGCAATCGACGCTCGAGAACGCCAACGAGCTCACGACCAACGCCAACCGGTCCCTTTCGAACGTCAGCTCGCGGGTCGATTCGCTCACCGCCTCGTTACAGTCGAACCTGAGCCAGGCCAGCGACAACGTCGTGGCGCTGACCGGCACGCTGAACGCCTCGGCCCAGCGCGACGCGCCCCGCATCGACGACATCCTCGCGCAGCTCAACCGGACCTCGAAGTCCTTCGGACAGACCGTCGACTCGCTGCGCGACGTCGCGACCAATCCAAAGCTCAAGAACAACCTGATCGCCACGACGCGCGATTTCGCGTTGACCGCCCACACGTTCGCGCTGCTCACCCAAGACCTGCGCAACGTCACGAGCAATCCGCAGACGCAGGCGCAGCTGCGCGACACCGTCGCCCAGCTGGACGCGACCTCGCAGAAGGTCGATTCGCTGGTGGGGCAGCTCGGCGGGACGTCGGCGGTGTACGGCGTCGATGCCGGGGCCACGCCCGCCCCCGCGGCCACGACCCCGCCGCCCGGCTATCTGCCGACGTCCGCGCCGGCCGTGCCGCCCGCGAGCGGCGGCGCCGCAAGTCCCGCGCCAGCCAACACCGGGACCGGCGGCACGGCGAATTCGAGCGCGCATCCCGGGGCGTACGCGGGGGCAAGCGGCACGCCGTCGAGCTCGCGCGTCGCTGAGGCGCTGCGCCGCCGGCTCAACCAGTTCACGAAGGACCTCGTGCTGCTGCAGATTCGCGCGAGCTTGCTCTCGCCGGCACGCCCCGGCGACCTCAACCGCAACGTGACGCCGCTTCTGACGCAAGATCGCGGGCCGATGTCGGACTTCAACGTGTTCATCCTGCCCCACGCCCGCACCGGGCTCGAAGCCGGCGTCAACGATCTGGGCGCGAACGGAACGTCGACCGCGAACTTGATGCTGCTCAACCGGTCCGGCGGCCTCACGTACGGCGGAGGCATCGAATACTCGCGGCTCGGGCTGACCGCGAGCGTCGCGCGCGGCGCGTTCGGCCTGGAGACGCGCGCCTACGATCTGCGCCATCCGACGCTGGATCAGTACTTGAACTTCAACTTGAATCCGAAGCTGCAGCTCTTCGGCGGCGAGCGCGATCTGATCCACACCGACCGGCGAACGGTCTTCGGCCTGCAGTTCGAGTTTTAGCGCAGCGCCCGTTGTTCCGCACGCACTGACGGCTCGATGATACCGTTGCGCGATTTCGGGCGGGATCGGGTGTTCCCGATCGCGGTGTACGGCTTGATCGCGCTCAACGTGGCCGTCTTCTTTCAGGAGAGCGCGTTTCCGGAAGCCCGCGCGCGCGAGGCCTTCATCGATGCCTACGCGTTGATTCCGTTCGACGTGACCCACGGCGTCCAGCTGGATCCGCCGGCGCCGCCGACGTTAGCGACGCTCGTGACCTCGCAGTTCCTGCACGGCAGCGTCCTGCACATCTTTTTCAACATGCTGTTCCTCTTCGTCTTCGGGCCGGAGATCGAGTACGTGACGGGTCACGTGCGGTTCGTTGTGTTTTATTTGCTGTGCGGCGTGCTGGGAAACGTGGCGGAGCTCGCCGTGCTCTCGAACAGTCACGTGCCGGGAATCGGCGCGTCCGGCGCGATCGCGGGCGTGCTCGGCGCCTACATCCTGCGCTTTCCCACCAACAGCGTCGAGACGATCTTGCCCATCGGCTGTTTTCCGCTCTTCCTGCGGCTGCCCGCGTACCTGGTGATCGGCCTTTGGGCGTTGACCCAGTTCATGCACGGCTTCGGAACGCTGTCCACGCGCGTGCTCTCCGAGCAAGGGGGCGGGACGGCCTATTTCGCACACATCGGCGGCTTTCTCGCCGGCGTGTTTCTGATCGGCGTGTTTTCGGTGCGAGCCCCGTCGCCGCGGCGTCGAACCTACCGCCAATCAAGGAATTGACGTTAGCGGCCCGTATTGCGATCAAACGACATGCAGACACAAACGCGCCCGCGGGTGGCGATACTGGGCGCAGGCGCGATGGGCACGCTCTTCGCGTACGCGCTCGCGGACAACAACGATGTGACCCTGGTCGACGTTCGCGGCGACGTCGTCGACACGATCAACGAGAGCGGCGGCGTCCAAGTCGACGACCTACCCGTGCGCCGGGTGCTGGCCACCCGCGATCCCGCCCGGGCGTTCTCGACGAACTTCCTGTTCGTCTTCGTGAAGGCCCACAACACCTTGCCTGCCGTACGTCCCTTCGCCGGGCAGCTCAATCCCGCGACGCCGATCGTCTCCCTGCAGAACGGCCTGGGGAACGAGGAGGCGATCAAGACCGCGCTCGGCGGTACGGTCCCGCTCGTCATCGGCATCACGAACGAGGCCGGGGTGGCGATCGGCCACGGCCGTTCGCGTCGCCAGGGCGTCGGCACGACCGTGGTCGGCGCGGCCGGCTCGTCGACGGCCACGGTGCGCGCCGTGCAGCAGCTGATCGAACGTAGCGGGATGGAGTGCTCGATCGCCTACGACATCCGGCCGCATCAGTGGGGCAAGCTGCTCGCGAACGCCGCGATCAACCCGATCTCCGCGCTCGCGGAAGCGAAGAACGGCATCGTCGCGAGCGACCCCGACGCCGCGGAACTCGCGCGCGCGGTGGCGCTCGAGACCGCGGCGGTGGCGCGCGGCTTGAAGGTCAATCTGCCCTTCGGGGACGCGTGGGAATACGTGCGTGCCGTCGTCGGCGCGAGCGCGGACGGCCGCAATTCGATGACGATCGATCTCGCCGCGCACCTGAAGACCGAGATCGACTACGTCAACGGCGCGATCGTCGCCGCTGGGCGCCGCGTCGGCGTGCCGACGCCGTATAACGACGCGCTCTTGCGGCTCGTGCGCGCCAAAGAGAACGCGCCCCGCGAATGACCGTGCGAGCCGTCGTCTTCGACCTCGACGGCGTGCTGATCGATTCCGAGGAGATTTGGGAGCGCGCGCGCCGCACGTTCGTGGCCGCACACGGCGGCACGTATACGGAGCAAGCGACCCGCGAGATCATGGGCATGAGCGCGCCCGAGTGGTCGCATTACCTCGCGACGAAGCTCGGCGTGAACCTGCCCGACCGCGAGATCGACGACGGCGTGGTGGCGCTGGTGGAGGCCGAGTACCGGCGTGCGTTACCGTTATTTCCCGGCGCGGTCGAAGTAGTACGACGGTTAGCGGCTCGTGTGCCGCTGGGGTTGGCGTCGTCGTCGAATCGCTCGCTCATCGATCTCGTGCTGGAGCTCGCCGACATTGCGGACTGCTTCACCGCAACGGTGTCGGCAGAAGAAGTGGGCCGCGGCAAACCGGCACCCGACGTGTACTTGCAGGCAGCTGATCGGATTGCGACCCCGGCCGGGGACTGCGCCGCGATCGAGGATTCCGGTAACGGTATCCTATCGGCAAAGGCGGCGGGCATGTATGTCGTCGCGCTGCCCAATCGCAAGTTTCCGCCCACACCGGAAGCACTCGGGCGCGCCGACGTGATCGTCGATCGTCTCGCTGCTCTTGACACGGCACTCTTCGGTGTTCGTTGAGGAGAGCTCCGACGCACCGCAGCCCGACCGCGTGGGCGGTTTAGCTTAAGAGCCGCGCTGACTGCTCGCAGCGCACGGCGAGGAGCGGCTACCGGCACACGCTCATGTGTCGACCGCGAAAGCGAGGAGTGCCACGACCGTGGCGCGGTCAAAGAACCGGCGCGATCGAGTCGACGCACGACGTCCCGGTCGACGTCGTCGTCGCAAGAGCGTAGCAGCCGTCGAAATAGCCGTCGACGCTCGCGATGCCGCAGGTCTTATTGTGAAAACCGAGTCGCCGCCACGTGACCGTTTCGAGCAGCTTCTCGAGCAGCTTCGTGCGACCAGAGTCCGAAACGTCATGAGAGCCTTTGTTTGGCGAACTCCGTCATCTCGCTACCTCAGACTTCGAAACTAGTTATTCCGTTGAAGAACTGTTTTCTTCGACTCCTCCCGGCCGCAGCGCCGCGGATTCGCTTTAGGGGTACGTTTGATTTGATACCGATCGCGACCCGATTGATGTGCGCCGCTTCGATCCTTCGCTGCATGGGCGCGTGCTCGATGTTCCATTCGAGTTCGCACTCGCGGGACGCGCTCTCGATTTGCCCGCGGGCGTGGCGGACTTAGCCGAAGGCTTCGTTCGGTTCGACATTAGATGCTGTTAGTGAATCACTGCCAACCGCCGTAACAGTTCGTCGATCGCCTCGCCCACCGATGCCCGCTCGAAGAGGCCGGCCCGATCGAGCGGACGCACGAAGCCGTGGTCGACGGCGTCGTCGCAGAAGCGAAGCAGGCCGTCGAAGTATCCCGCGACGTTTACGATGCCGCAGGGCTTGTCGTGGAAGCCCAATTGTCGCCAGGTGACGGCTTCGAACAGTTCCTCCAGCGTGCCGAAGCCGCCCGGTAACGTCAGGAACGCGTCCGACTCCGCCGCCATGAGCGCCTTGCGTTCGTGCATCGACCCCACAACATGCAGCTCGGTCAGTCCGCGGTGCGCGATTTCGCGCGCGGCGAGCGCTTCGGGGATGATGCCGATCACTTCGCCGCCGGCGGCGAGCGCCGAATCCGCTAACGCGCCCATCAGGCCGACGCGCCCGCCGCCGTACACGACGCCGATGCCGCGCTCGGTCAGTTTGCGGCCGGTCTCGACCGCCGTCTGCACGTAGGCGGGGTTGTCGCCGGGGCTCGCGCCGCAGAACACGCAGACGCGCAGTGATCGGCCGTTCATCGCGCGGCGCCGGCGCTCAGAATCGCGCTCACGGTTTGACGGAGCGCGGCGAGGGCTTTCGTGCCGTTGGCCGCCAGGCGCGCGCCCGCGAGCGGACTCCGTAGCATCTGCAAGAGGAGCGCCCAGGTGTCGAGGCCGCCCGAGCCGTCGCGCGCGCGTTCCAGGTCGGGCAGATCCTCGCCCGCGGCATCGCTGCCGACACGCACGACGGCGACGCCGACGCCCGCCCGATGCAGGCGCCCGGCCAACACGAAACTCTCCATATCCACGGCTTCTACCTCGAAGCGGGCCGCGAGAGCGGATTTCTCGGCTGCCGAGCAGACGATCGTGTCGGAATGCAATGCGCGAATACCGCTTTGAATCGCCGGCACGCGATCGGCGAGGCAACTCCCGAAGAACGGCTCGAGCACGATCGACCGCAGGCTGGGGTGCCGTAACTCCGCGTACGCGAGGGCATCCCCGACCTCAAATGCCGGCGAGAGCAACCCGCAAAGCCCGGTGATGAGCGTTCGCCGCGGCGGGGTCGCCGAGGCCAGCGCCTCCTCCGCGGCGCGCAACGCGGCTCGCGGCCCGATGCCGGTCTCCATGACCCGCACGGGCGACCCCGCGCGATCGAGCGCGGCCCGCACGGCATCCGCTTCAGCGCCGCGCGGGACGAAGATCGCGTCGATCACGAACGGCGCCGGAGTGGAGACGCTAGTTCTTGCCCATGACCGTCGTGATCGAGCGCCACACGTTGCCCAGGCGCATCGAGTCGTCGGCCGCCGTCGGTTCGAAGCCGCAGTGGACCATGCAATCCGTGCACTTCGGATTGCCGCTCTTGTGACCGTAGGCCGACCAATCCGTGGTCTCGAGGAGCTCGCGGTACGACTTCGCGTAGCCCTCGCCCAGCAGATAGCAGGGCTTTTGCCAGCCGAAGAGGCTGTACGACGGCATGCCCCAGGGCGTGCAGTCGTAATCCTTCTCGCCCATCAGGAAGTCCAGGAAGAGCGGGCTCGCGTTGAAGTTCCACTTTTTCTTCTTCGCGGTGTAGGGGGCGAAGATTTCGCGGAATAGGGCTTTGGTCTGTGCCGCGTGCAAGAAATGGTCCTGGTCCGGGGCCTTTTCGTACGGATAGCCCGGCGAGATCATCATGCCGTCGACGCCCAGTTCGTCGGTCGCGAAATCGAAGAAGGCCTGGACTTCCTCGGGCTTGGCGTCGTTGAAGATCGTCGTGTTGGTCGTGACGCGGAAGCCGCGCGCCTTCGCCGCCTTGATCGCCTTGACCGCAATCTCGAACACGCCGTCGCGTGCGACGGCTTTGTCGTGTGCGGGCTTGAGACCGTCGAGGTGCACGGAGAACGATAGGTATTGGGACGGCGTGAACTTATCGAGACTCTGCTCGAGCCGCAGCGCATTCGTACAGAGGTAAACGAATTTCTTGCGCGCGATCAGGCCCTTGACGATCTCGTCGATCTGCGGGTGCAGCAAGGGCTCGCCGCCCGGGATGGCCACGACCGGCGCGCCGCATTCGTCGACGGCTTTGAAGCATTCTTCGGGCGTGAGGTGGCGGCGCAGCACCTCGACCGGGTGCTGGATCTTGCCGCAGCCCGAACACGCGAGATTGCAGCGAAAGAGCGGCTCCAACATCAGGGTCAGGGCGAATTTCTTGCGGCCGAGCAGCTTTTGCTTGACGACGTAGCCGCCGATCTTCGCAGCCTGGAGGAGGGTCACTGCCATGTTCGGTTCGTTTTCTCCGTAAGGGGGGACGCGAGGTAGCCGTGGTCCGCGAACCAGTCGATCGCCGCGCGGATGGCGCCGTCGATAGGCCCGGGTTGGAACCCTAGTACCACGTGCGCTTTCGACGTGTCGTAGTACATCGACTCCTGACTCATGCGAACGCCGTCGAGCGGGATCGTGGCCGTGTGTCCGAAACGCGGCAGCACGAGTTCATCGACGGTCGCCGCCGCGAGCGGAATCCAATGCGGCAGAACGTAACGCGGTGCGGGCCGTCCGACCAGTGCGCCCACGCGCTGCAACAGCGTGCGAAGCGGAAGGTTTTCAGCACCGAGGATGTAGCGTTCGCCGCTGCGTCCTTTGTCGTACGCGAGCAGATGGCCGCGCGCGACGTCGGCCACATCGACCCAATTCAGCGCCGTCTCCGGAATTGCGGCCGGCATCTTGCCGTTGAGGAAGCGCACGAAGATGTCGCCGGTCGGCGTCGGCTTGCGGTCCCACGGTCCGATCGGCGTCGTCGGGTTCACGATCACGACGTCTTGACCGGCCTCGGCCGCCGCCACGGCTTCGCGCTCCGCCAGATACTTCGAGAGTTTGTAGGCGCCGATCAGCCGCTCGGGCGGGCTTTGGAAGGTCTCGTCGGCGGCGCGCCCGTGCCTGACCCCGATGGCGGCCACGGAGCTCGTGTACACCGTGCGCCCGGCGCCCGCGGCACGCGCGGCGGCGAGCAGGTTGCGGGTCCCCTCGACGTTGCTGCGCATCAGTGCCGCGCGGTCCCGCCGGAAGAGACTGTAGTGCGCGGCGACGTGGAAAACTGCGTCGGCGGGGCCGATCTTCGCCGCCAAGTCCGGATCGCCCAGGTCGCCGTCCACGACTTCGAGCTCCAGCCCGTCCAAGTTCCGGCGGTCGCTGCCCGGCCGGGCCAGGGCCCGTACGTGCCACCCCTCCGCCACCAGGACGCGCGCCAAATTGGCGCCGACGAAGCCGGTGCCGCCGGTCAGAAACGCCGTTTTCATGCGGGTTTGCGCTGACCGCCGTGGGCCCAGTCGTCGAAGATCGTGTAGGCCACCGGGATGACGACCAAGCTCAGCAAGGTCGAGGTCACGAGACCCCCGATGATGGCCACGGCCATCGGTTGGCGCAGCTCGGCACCGGCGCCGAAGCCGAGCGCGATCGGCAGCATGCCCAGGATGGTCGCGGCGGTCGTCATGACGATCGGGCGCAGCCGCTGCGCGCCGGCCTCGCCGATGGCGTCCGGCCGGGAGAGCCCGTGGGCGCGCAGCTTGTTGATGCGGTCGACCAGGAGGATCGCGTTCTTGTTCACGAGGCCGAACAGAAAGATCACGGCCATCAGCGAGATCAGGCCGAAATCGGCGCGCGTGACCCAGAGCGCGAACAGCGCGCCCACGATCGAGAGCGGCAGGGACACGGTGATGACGATCGGGTCGACCCAACTGCGGAATAGCACCAGCAGCACGATGAAGATCGCGAGCACCGAGAGCCCGAGCGCGATCCCGAAATCGCGGAACGTCGTGACGACGTCGGCCGAGTTCCCGCCGAACGACAGGCTCACGCCCTTGGGCAGATACTTGCGAAGCGCGAGCACCTTGTCGTTCGCGTCGCCGATCTGCAGGCTCGGCACGAGGTCGGCGGTGATCTGCACGGCGCGCTGCCCGTCCACGTGTTCGATGGCCGAAAAGGGCGTGCCGTCGGAGAGCCCGCTGGCCGAGACGTTCACGAAGCCCTTGAGCTTCTCGACGCGGTGCTCGAACGAGCGGCCGACCGTGCGCAACTGATCGAGGTCGCTGCCCACCAGCGCGAACTGCAACGGCTTGGCCGTGTCCGTGCCGACGAACGGGACGTCTTCGACCGTCGCGACCACGCCGTCGATCGAGGGTAGCCGGCCGCGCACCGCGTCCTCGACATCGATCGTCTTGACCTTGCGGTCCGGCTTGAGCCGCACGTCGAGCGTGCCCGAATTCTGCTGCGCGCCCTGTCCGCCGATCGTCGTGTAGATGTCGCTGACCGCCGGATCGGCCTTCACCGAGTTCTCGAGGGTCTTGGCGACCGCGACGGTATCGCTCAGGCTCGTGCCGAGGGGCGTCTGAAACGTCACCAGGAACTCGCCGCGGTCCAGGTGCGGGATGAACCCCTTGGGGATGAACGGAATCAGCGCCAGCCCGGCCGCGAAGGCGAGCGCCGCCACGGCCAGGACGATGCGCCGGTGGCCGAGCGCCCAGTGGATCAGGCGGCGGTACTCGGGATGAACCGTCGAGTGGTCGACGTCCACGGTTTTACGCGCCGTCCCCGGCGCGAGCGGCCGCGGTCGAAGCCACCACGCCGCGATCGTGGGCGACAGCGTCCGGGCCGCGAGCAGCGAGAAGAGAACCGCCGCCGAGGCCGTGATGCCGAACGCCCGAAAGAACTGGCCGAGCGACCCCTGCATCAGCCCGATGGGCAGGAAGACGGCCACGATCGTGAGCGAGGCCGCGACCAAGGTCAGCCCGATCTCCTTGTTCGCGTGGAGGGCTGCGTTCATCGGCGTCTCGCCCGCCTCGAGGTGGCGTACGATGTTCTCGACGGCCACGATCGCGTCGTCGACGATCACGCCGACGACGAGGGCTAGGGCCAAGAGCGTGATCGTCTCGAGGTTGAAGTGGAGAATCCACATGACGACCGCGGTGCCGAGCAGCGAGACCGGAATCGCGATGGCGGAGATCGTCGTCGCCCGCCAGTCCCGCAGGAACGGCAAGATCACGACGACGGCAAGCAAGACCGCCAGGCCCAGGGCTTCCTGCGTCGCGCGCGTCGCCTCACGGATATAGGTCGCCTGTTCGGAGGTGCGCTCGATGGACAACGTCGGGTTCGCCGCGCGGAACGCGGCGACGACCTTCTCGCAGGCGTCGTCGATGTCGAGCGTGTTGGCATTGGCGCGTTTGACCACGGCCACCGCCACCGCTTCCTGGCCGTTGTAGCGGTAGACGGACGAATCGGAACCCGTGCCCGGCGCTCCGACCACCGAGGCCTTCAGCACCCCGTCGACGGCCTGCAGCTTCGGGGCCAGGTCGCGGGTCGCGATCTGACCGAGGCGCTCCAGCGGCAGCGACTGGTGCACCAGCGCATAGGTGACGACCGGCGTCTCGTTGAGATTCAAGGTCGAAAGCGTGGTCTTCGTCCCGGCCGGCAAATGAACGCCCTTGAGAGCGTCCTCGACCTGGCTGCGCCTGGTCGCGAGGCTCTTGCTGACGTCGAAAGACATGTCGACGATCGCATATTGCGGATACGTCAAGGAGTGGATCCGCGAGAGCCCCGGCAGGCCCTTGAGCGCGGCCTCGAGCGGGTTCGTGACCGTGGACTCGTTCTTGCCGACGTCGATCTGACCGGAGTTGACCGTCACGACCACGACCGGAGCGGCGATATCCGGCAGCAGGGCCACCTTCAGGTGGAGAAAGGCGAAGACCCCGGCCACCGAGAGAAGGCTCCACAGCGCGATCGTCGTCCATGGGAAGTCGATCGCGAGGTACGAGATGCTGAGAAGCCGCGTTAAGGCTTTGCCAGGCCGAGCTTGAAGCGCTGCCGGCTGGTCGTTGAGACGAGCCACCGGGTGGTCTTGTTACTGATCGTCGACACTGACCCTGCGAGGATCAGCGATCGGACTTCGGCTCGGGAGATCTTGACGGCGCCGCCCGACTGCAGCATGGCCGTCGAGCGCTCGATCTCGCGCAGGGTAGCGACGGCGAAGAGGATCGGCAGGAGACAGAAGAGCCGGATCTGGAGCGCCATCTTGGGGATGGCGTTGAAGTAGTCGAGCGATCTGTGGATATCTTCCTTGGCGAGCTGCACGAGAGCGACGAGGGCTTCGCGATTCTGTACCCGCCAATCGCCGTGGAGAATCGTCTGATGGCTCGAGCCGCGCGCGCGCAGGAGCTCCTCGGGGATGTAGGCCGCGTTCTCGTGTTCGATGTCCCAGGCGATGTCCTTGAGGATATTGATCGTCTGCAACGCCTCACCGAACGCCTCGCAGTTGACGAGCAGCCGCTCGTAGTCCCGGTCGGTGACCAGCGGCGAGTGGTAGTGCCACAGGTCGGTGAGGAGATGGCCGACGGTTCCGGCAACATAATAACAGTAGCGCCGGTATTCGGGCATCGTCTGGATCCGGATGCCCGTCGGATAGCGGCCGACGAACTCGCTCATCCCGAGCGTCAGTTCGCGGGTCCACTTCTCGACGATGTCCGCAGATTTCTTCGGCAGTGAACGATGCAGGTCGAAAACGAGTTTCGTCCCGCTCATCAACTCCAGGTACGACGCGTCGGCCTGGATGTCGGATGCTTCGGCAGCGAATTGTTCGGCGTTGGACGGATCGTCGAAGCACGCGAGAAAACGCGCCAGCAGTTCCTGACGCCGCGCGGCCGTGGCGGCGCCGTCGTCTTCGATCGTGTCGGCGATCCGGCACAGGAGGTAGCCGACCAAGACCGCTTTCCCGAGCTCACCCGGCAACACGGCGATGCCGATCGCGAACGTGCGGGACACGCGGCTGATGATACCGCGCGCGAACTCGAGCGCCGCACGCTCGTTTGCCGGACTCCTATGCCCGGCGTCAGCTACCTTAACCACCATTCCTCGGTCCTGTCCGTCCTTCCATATGCCAAGCCGGAGCGTACGTCTTCCCTAAATTATATAGCGGCCACGACAACCCCCGCGTAATCCCCGCCACCAAAGGCGCAGGACTGCGAGCCGTTCGCGGCACACTCGAAGCCCATGCGTATCGGCTCGAATGAACCCGAACCCTGCTTGGGCGGCTCGCGCCCGCGGAGCGGCCGGCGTTGAGTCGAGCCGCGTCACCGGTTCGCCGGAACGTCCTGTGCGTGTTTCCCAACTACACGCCGTCGTTCGGCACCTTCGAACATGCGTATCCCTTTCTGGGCGTCAAGGCGTTCATGCCGCCCCAAGGCATTCTCGTCATAGCCAACTATTTACCCGCGAATTGGGACGTTCGCTTCATCGACGAGAACATCCGGCGCGCGAGCCCGGCGGACTTCATGTGGGCCGACGTCGTCTTCGTCAGCGGCATGCACATCCAGCGGCCGCAGATCAACGACATCAACCGCCGTGCCCACGGGTTCGGAAAAACGACGGTGCTCGGAGGACCCTCGGTTTCGGGCTGCCCCGAATACTATCCCGATTTCGACTACCTCCATGTGGGCGAACTCGGCGACGCGACCGACGAATTGGTCGCGCGTCTCACGGCGTCGGTCGCAAGGCCGCACTCGCAGCAGCGTCTCGACACGAAGGAGCGGCTGCCGCTCGCAGATTTTCCGGTGCCCGCCTACGAGAAGATCGACGTCGGCCAGTATTTTCTCGGTAGCGTGCAATTCTCGAGCGGCTGTCCGTACCGTTGCGAGTTCTGCGACATCCCCGAGCTGTACGGAAACAACCCGCGCTTGAAGACGCCGCAACAGATCGTCGCCGAGCTCGACGCGATTCTGGCCAACGGCGGGACGCGCGCGATCTATTTCGTCGACGACAATTTCGTCGGCAATCGTAAGGCGGCCAAGGAGCTCCTTCCACACCTGATCGAGTGGCAGAAGAAGAACGGCTACGCCGTGCAGCTCGCCTGCGAGGCGACGCTGAACATCGCGAAGTCGCCGGATCTGCTGGCGATGATGCGCGAGGCCTATTTCTGCACGATCTTCTGCGGCATCGAGACGCCCGATCCGGCGGCGCTCAAAGCGATGCACAAGGATCAAAACAACATGATGCCGATCATGGAAGCGCTGCGGATCATCCACAGCTTCGGCATGGAAGTCGTCTCCGGCATGATCATGGGCCTGGACACCGACACGCCCGAGACGGCCGACCGGATCCTCGAATTCGTCGAGGCCTCGAACATACCGCTCTTGACCATCAACCTCTTACAGGCCCTCCCGCGAACGCCCCTCTACCGGCGGCTCGAAGCCGAGGGCCGGCTCGTCGACGAACCGGGGCGCGAGTCGAACGTCGATTTCAAGTTGCCGTACGATCAGATGGTCGCGATGTGGCGCCGGACGTTCACGGCGGCATATCGCCCCGAGGCGATCTATCGACGCTTCGCCTACCACGTCGAGCACGTCTTCCCGAATCGCATCACGCCGCCCAATAGCAAGCAGCGCGTGAACCTGCGCAACATCCGCACGGCCCTGCGGATCTTCGCGAATTTGATGGTGCGCGTGGGCGTGCTCGGCGACTATCGCGAGGTCTTCTGGAAAATGGCCAAGGCGACGCTCGCCAAGGGCGACGTCGAGGCGATGTTCCACATCGGGATGGTCAGCCACCACTTGATCACGTTCGCGCGCGAAGCAGGCGCGGGCAAGGCCGGCGCGTCGTTCTACAATCAGGATACGCGAACCGTCGAGGTCGTGCTGGAGCGCTCGGCCTAAGCGGGAAGCGCCGAAACCCGGCGGACCCTACGCTTCCGCGAGACCGACGACGGCACCGCGAGCGATCGTGCGTCCGGCCATCGCGGCGAGCAGGTCTTTCTTGAGCGGCGGTTTCTTGAAAGGCCGGAGCGGAGCGTTCAACGCGAAGATCTGGTACACGTACCGGTGCGGCCCGTGCCCGGGGATCGGGGTGGGCGGCGCGTACCCGAGCGCGACGCCTGCCGCCTTTCCGAGCGAGACCCCGCGTATGCGGTCCGGGTTGCCGGGTTTGATTTTCGGGATCTCGGCGGCGGCGAAACCTTCTCTGGCGGGCGAGATCCCATAAGCGATCGCGTGGACCAGCGGCGCGGGTAACGGAACGTCGACGTCCTCGACGATCAGGACCAGTTCTCGGGTCTCCGGCGGCACGTTGGACCAGGCGATCGGGGGGAAGACGCCGTCCTTGCCGCGATAGGCGCCCGGCATCGTCGTGCCGCTCTCGAACTCGGGGCTGCTCACCGCGATCGTGGCTCGTGCGGCTAGCCGCGGATCGTTGCCGGCCAATTTGCCGGTTCCGCTGCGAAGGGGGCGAAGAAGACGTCCGATCATGGAGCTTCCTTTCCCGATCGCGCGGCAACGCCCCCGAGCCGGAAGCCGAGGAGGCATCCGCCGCGACGCGAACGGGCCGCTGCATGGCGACGGAGATCTCCGCCGAGCGACGCGCGGCATTGATCGCGCTAACCGACCGGCTGCGCGCGCGACAGAGTCTCCCGCTCGGGATCCTGGCCGGTTTCGCCGCGGCGCTCGCCGGTGCGGCGGCCTGGGCCGCGGTTAGCTTCTTTACCGGATTCCAGATCGGCTATCTCGCGGTCGGCATCGGTTTCGTCGTCGGCTACGCGATCCGTACCGTGGGCGGCGGCTTCACACGGCCGTTCGGCATCGCCGGAGCGGTTCTCTCACTCCTGGGCTGCGTGCTCGGAAACCTCGCGGTCGTGGTGGCGGAGGTCGCCAAGCAATCCGGCATTCCGTTCGCCACCGTAGCCGCGCGCCTCGGGCCCGGCGACGCCGTCGAACTGATGCGCGAGTCGTTCCAAGCGATGGATCTACTGTTCTACGGCATCGCCGTCTATTTCGGTTATAAATATTCGTTGCGGCGCATCACGAAAGAAGAAGCCGCCGCATTGCCGGATTGAGGCGGCGTCTCGACTCCGTCCTAAAATTCCTTATAAGGCAAGAACTTCGAGTCGAGCGTGATGACGGCCCGTTCGCCACGCCGCTCGCACGAGATCTTCAGGTCGATCGCGCTCAGAATTCCGTCACCGAAGGTTTCGAAGGTCCATTCGCGGATCGCGTCGCCGTAGACGTCGATGAGTTCGTGGAGACGGTACACGAGCGGATCGGAATTGCGGACGGGCGGAACGGTCAGGGGAGCGAGCGACGATTCGTCGATCGCGAGCGCTTCCGCCAGCTTGACGGCGGTGTCTTGGGTCAACTGGGCCTGCCCCGAGAGCACGGCGCCGAGGTAGATCGGGCTCTTGCCGATCTGTTTGGCCAACGCTGTCAGCGTGAAGCCGCGCTCCCGGCGCCGCTCGCGAAGATCGTCGAGGAGCTCGGCGAGGATCGCCGCGGTCGGAGTCGTCGTGATCTGCGTGTTCATGTTACGGCGGTTGCGACCGTCGAGCGAGACGGGCATTTCGACCAACGGTGTGCTCCGCCCACCGGCGCTTGGACGAGATGCGGGAACCGGAGGCCGACGGATCTCCATTCCGGACCCGACCTGCCGGCCGGCGCACCGGCAACGAGCGACTACGTGGAGGATCCCGACGGCAGCTTCTCCGCCGACCGACGTCGTATTGGAAAACGGCAACTTCGCCAACGCCCGCTTTCGCGTCGATGGGAAAAATGAAGTTGAAGCAGGTGACCTTCGAACGCTGTCGCCTGCGCGAAGCCGATTTCTCGGAGACGGCGTTCGAACGCACGCGCATCGTCGACTGCGACCTCACGCGCACGACATTTCGCCGGCCCGCCGTAAAGCAGTCTAAAATGCGCCGCTGCGCTCTCGACGGTGTCAGAGGGCTCGTTGAGTTGTGTGGAATCGCGATGGAGCTCGAGGACATCAGAATCGCTATCGCTCGGAGTCGCGCCGAGCACCAGGCGGCGCCGCTCCGAGATGACCATGCCCCCCCGCCTGTAAAGCTGCATCCTCTACTTCTGAGCGCCAGCATCTTCACCGCATCTCAGCGGTCATGAATAGCTGAGAACGGCACCTCGCCGGAGCCGCGCTCGTACACCACGCCCTGGGCGACGGCGGCCCACCAGCGGCGATTGAAGCCGGAAATCGCCGAGCTTGGCTCGAAACTCGAGGCGATGGGTAACGACGCATACGACGAGATCCTTGCTAAATTTGCCCGAAAGGGCGCGGAAATCATTCGAACTGATCCGCGCACGCACTATCAAAAAATCGGCCAGAAGGCACGCGGTCCAATGGTGCCAGGCTACATTCCGATAGATCGTGCACCTCTCCTCACGACGATCTCGTACCATCCGATTGAGAGCAGCTTGCAGTCTCCTGAGCGGACGGAAGCACGGACGCGCGCGAGAGAACTCTTACTGCGTTGGGGGGAGACCGGCGGAGTCGCGGAATACGTCGAGGCATACCGAGCTCGGATGGCCTTCCGCGATCAGGTTGCGTTTAATCGCCGCTGGCTTGATCCGCTCCTTGCAATGCTTGAAATCCGTCCTGATGAGATCGCGTGGCTCCCTCTCATAAAATGCCCGCTCATGGAGGACGATAAGGTTGATAAAGAGGACCGAACCCAAGACCTTCATGCTCTTTGGGACCAATTAGAATTAATTAGACCTACGGCCGTTCTCATACAGAGCAAGAAAGCTTACGATGTCGTCGGGAAGCGACTGGACAACCTCAAATTCATCCGTGTTCATCCAATGCAAAATCTTTCCAGGTATAGAAATGAAAATGAGAAGGAGCAAGAACTCATCACGCTCTGCAAAGAGCTCAAACCAGAAATTGATAGCTTAATACGGGAGCGAGGACGCTAAGGAATTTCAGTTAAAGCCCCTTCGCTTGGCGTAAGCGAATGCTCCAACGACACGTCGCGAGACAAAAATGGCGGAGTGGTCCGTTCCCAGCGCCGCTAGCCTACGGTTTTACGGCGCATGAGGTGTAGCGCGAATCGTATGAGCCGGCCGGGAGAACATCGGGGACGCTTTGCCGCGGCGATGAATCGGCCGACGCACTGCTCGGCTCTCTCTTCGGTCATGCAATTTGGCCGTGAGAAGCGAAGGTCCTCAGCGATCGGCGAAAAGAGCGGCGACGGGAATAGCTATTCCGAGAATGTCGACCGTTTCACTTTCGCTGAATGGGATGTTGACGATCCACGACGGGACGCCGGCGTTGACGTACAGAGGAATCTTGTACGTCCGGTCGCCGCGCTTTCCGGCATACGTCGTGTCCGAGACTTCGATGAAGGCCAATGCGTCGTTCGCGTCGGGCGTGACGGCGTACCGCTTCCGAGCGACGATCGCGACGTCGATCCCGGGTGCGTTTTTGCCGTGCCATCCGTTGACGGCCAACGGTTCCTGAAAACGCGCAACGTACCGCGAGCCCAGAAGTCCTGGAACGAAGATCTCGCTTAGCATACCGATGATCCGAACGTGCGGTTCATTTTTCTGCAACAAACGAACCACGACGCCGTCGAGCAGTTCCGTTCGCTCCTCGATGTCGAGCGTCATATATTCGGCGACGGTCAAGACCTGCGCCGAAGCTTTCGCATCTGAAACCCCCTTTATGGCACGTGATTCAACAGGGATCCATTTCGTTCCGTTAGCGGTCGTCGCGTTTGTCGCGCGGGTGAGCCGCGTCGTAGGTCTTGCGCATGTGTTCGACGGAGACGTTCGTGTAGATTTGCGTCGTAGCGAGGCTCTCGTGGCCGAGCAGTTCCTTGATCGTCATGATATCGGCGCCGTTCTCCAAGAGATGGGTCGCGAACGAGTGGCGCATGACGTGCGGCGTCGCGTGCAGCGAGAGGCCGCTGAGCTTTTCGACGGTCTTGACGATGCTCCAGATGGCCCGCACGCCGAGACGCGTGCCGCGCCGGCCCACGAAGAACGCGTCGTCGGCGCTGCGCGGCCGGTGCGCGAGATAGGTTCGCATCGCATCGGCGGCGGATTCGTTGATCAGCACGGTGCGCTGCTTGTTGCCCTTGCCGGTGACGCGCATGATCCGGCGCTCGAGGTCCACGTCGTGCAGGTTCAGCGCGGCGATCTCGGCCCGCCGGACGCCGCTCGCATAGAGCGTCTCGAGGATCGCGCGGTCGCGCAACCGCTGGAATTCGGTCCGGCCCGCCGGCGCGGCCGTCCGCAAGAGCTTCGCGACGTCGTCCTCTTTGAGGACCACCGGCAGCCGTTTCGGGAGTTTCGGCGCATCGATGCCGACCATCGGATCGTCCTCGCGGCGGCCCTCGACGATCAGGTACCGGAAGAATCGCCGCAAGGCCACGAGCTTGCGGCGGATGGCCGCGGGCTGGTAGCGGCGCTTGCCGGCGAGGTCGAGCACGAACGCTTTGATCTCCGCGCGCTGCGCCGTCGCGACGTCGCGCCCGATGAACTTCGCGAGAAATTCCAGATCCCGCGCGTACGCCTCGCAGGTCCGCGGCGAACGCCCGCGCGCGTACAGCAGCTCGTTGACGAACGCCGCGATCGTCGCATCCGCGGGCGCGTACACGGCCTGTTCGCGGGTCCCCCGCCCGCGCCGCTCGGGCATTCCAGTCGCCATGCGCCCAACTTCTCCACAGCCATTCAACATCCTAGAATCGTAGTTTCATGATCTAGAACCGCGGTGGAGAACTGGGCCAAGCACGGACTGGGCGGCGGTTCTAGATCATGAAACTACCCACGAGCGCGGAGCACCGGGGGGCGCCGGCGCTTCGCGCGGCGCTCGTGGATGCGGGGTACGGGGGGCGCCGGCGCTTCGCGCGGCGCTCGTGGATGCGGGATGCCGGGGGGCGCCGGCGCTTCGCGCGGCGCTCGCGGATGCCGGATGGCGGGGGCGCCGGCGCTCACGGGACGTGTTTGGGACGATGGGGGCGGTACGTTCGGGCCGACCGCCGGGCCGTTGTGCGTCCGGAAGCGTCGACGAAAGGATCGTGCTCATGCAATTCAGAGATATCGCAGCGTTGGCAACCGCGTGTGCGCTGCTCGCCCCGATCGGCGCCGTTGCCGCTCCCGGCTCCGAAAACCCTAAGGCCGCCGCGCCGCAAGCGACGCGACACAGCGCGCGCCGGCCACACGACTCGGCAACGTGCAGCGGCGCCGGTACCGGCTCGTTCGTCGGTGGCACCGATTCGAACAACGCATACGGACTCGACGCGGCGGTGTTGGCCGGAGGCACGAATACCGTGTGCGACGATTACGGCGCGATCGCAGCGGGAAACCAAAACCTCATCTCCACGATGGGCAACGACGCCGCCGTGTACTCGTTCATCGGTGCCGGCGAGTCGAATTCCGTCACGGGCCAGGACAGCGCGATCGGCGCGGGTTCGGGCAGCGAGCTCTCGGGCAGCTACAGCGCGATCGGCGCCGGAATCGATAACGTCGTCACCGGAGCGACCGGGTTCATCGGATCGGGCTTCCACAACGTCATCACGCTGTCACAAAACGCCTTCGTCGGCGGTGGAGATAACAACCAGATCGTGGGCGGCAACAACGTTTCACCGAAGAATGCCGGCGGCATGTACGGCGTCATCGGCGGCGGTTACGACAATACGATCTACGGAAGTCAGGACGGCTTCGCTCAGTACGCGACGGTCGGCGGCGGCAATACCAACATGGCGACCGGCACCGGAGCGGCGATCGCGGGCGGCTTCAAGGGCACGGCCAGTAGCGCGTATGCGGCCGTCGGCGGCGGTTACGGCAACGTGGCTAGCGGGCAGAGCGCGACCGTCGGGGGCGGCGAGTTCAATGCAGCGACGGGTGCCCTCTCCTCCGTTCCCGGCGGTTATCATAATTTCGCCAGAGGCTCGGCGAGCTTCGCGGCCGGGTATCTCGCGGAAGCGCTCGCGAACGGCGATTTCGTCTGGTCCGACGAGTCGTCGACGACGCTTCACGTCAAAGCGGCCGGCGCCAATCAATTCCTCGCGCGGGCTGCGGGCGGCGTCGTCTTCTACTCGAACGCGGCCATGACGAGCGGCGTATCGCTCGCGCCCGGCTCCGGCGCGTGGAGCAATCTGAGCGACCGTCACATGAAGACCGGCATCGTCGGGGTCGACGACACGCAGATCCTCGATAAGGTCGCGGCGCTGCCCGTCAGCGAGTGGAGTTATACGTCCGAGCGCGGCGTGCGCCACATCGGTCCGATGGCGCAGGATTTCTATGCGGCCTTCGGCGTGGGCGAGGACGACCGCCACATCACGTCGGTCGACGAAGACGGCGTCGCTCTCGCCGCCGTGAAGGCGCTCAACACCGCGTTACACTCGAAAACCGCAAGCCTGGAAGCCCGGCTCGCGCATGTGGAAGCCGATGACGCAGCGCTGCGGCGCGAGGTCCGGCAACTGCTCTCGGCCGTCCGGGAGGCCCGGACTCACTGAAGCAGCGCGCCGGTCGTGGCGCATTCCGGGACGGCTTTGGGACGCGCACGATCTAGCGTCGATCGGGCAACCTTGCCGCTTCTCAATTTTTGGGGGCGGACGACGCTGGAGGTACCCCTTCGATGAGTTCCAAGATGGCCGCCGCAATCGGCGCGACGATTCTCCTGGTCGGGCCGTTTGCGGCCGGCGCGGGCGAGACGGGGCCGCTTCCGGGCCCGCGCGTGGCGGCGCTACATCACGCCGCCGGCGGCAACGCACGGCGTCCGCACGATTCCGAGTCGTGCAGCGGTGTGGGTTCCAACTCGTTCGTCGGCGGCGGTACGGCCAATTATGCGTACGGCACCAACGCCACCGTCGTCGCAGGACAGTCCAACGCGGTCTGCGATGATGAATCCGCGATCGTCGCCGGGGAGAACAATACGGTCTCGAGCAACGGCTTCGACGCCGCGCTTTTTTCCTTCATCGGGGGCGGGTCTCAGAACGACGTGTCCGGCGTCGACAGCGTGATCGGTGCCGGCGTCGACAATAAGGTCTCGAGCGAAGCGGCAACGATCGTCGCCGGACTCGGCAACTCCATCTCGGGCGACTACGGCCTGATCGGCTCCGGCGACTCCAACCAGATCGAGACGTCGAACGAAGGCGTGATCGGCGGCGGCACCACCAACACGATCGTGGCTCAGAACGTCGGCGAGACGGCGTATTCGGGCGGGAGCTACAGCGTCATCGGCGGCGGTGCCAAGAACTCGATCGTCGGCAACGCCGACGGCAAAGCGCTGTACTCGGCCCTCGGCGGCGGTTACGGCAACGCGATCACGGCGACCTACGCCGCGATCGCCGGCGGCTTTACGAATAGGGCTACCGGCGTCGGTGCGTCGGTCGGGGGCGGTGAGAACAATCTGGCATACGGAGCGGCGGCCGCCATACCGGGCGGGTATCATAACGTCGCGAGCGGGACGGCGAGCTTCGCCGCCGGATATACCGCGCAAGCCGCTGCGAGCGGTTCGTTCGTGTGGTCGGATACGTCGTCGACGAGCGTGCACGTGATCTCGACGACGGCCGATCAATTCCTCGCGCGTGCGGCCGGCGGCGTTTACTTTTATTCCAATCCATCCTTGACGAGCGGCGTCCGGCTCAGCCCGGGCTCGGGCACGTGGAGCAGTCTGAGCGACCGCCACATGAAGACCGGGATCGTGCAGGTCGACGACTCCCGCATTCTCGATAAGCTCGCGAGCCTTCCCGTCAGCGAATGGAGCTACACCTCCGAGCGCGGCGTGCGTCACATCGGCCCGATGGCGCAAGACTTCTACGCGGCCTTCAAGGTCGGTGAGGACGACCGCCACATCACCACGATCGACGAAGACGGGGTGGCGCTCGCGGCCGTGAAGGCTCTCCATGCCGAGAACGCCGTGCTGCGGGCACGCAACGCGTCGCTCGCGGATCGGGTGGAAAGCCTCGAAACGGGCCAAGCCGAACTCCGTCGCGACGTCGAGTCGATGCGGGTTCGGCTCAACCGTGCCGCCCGCTGACCCGAATACGTACCAAGTACGGCCCAGCGTCGCCGCCGGACGGGATGGCGAACCGGGCCACGAGAAACTCCGGTCATTCGCGCCGAGTATGGTCCGGCGACGCGCACACTTTTTCGGAGGTCCCCGATGAACTGTCCGACTTGCCAAGCCGCGCTCGTTCCGGGCGCGAAGTTCTGCGCCAATTGCGGCGCGCCGGCACCGGTGCTGACTCAGGTCGGCGCCTACTCCGAACCGGTCCCCGAGTCCGATAATCCGAAGGAGCCGATCCGGGTCGGCGACATGTCGATCAAGGTCGAGGGCGAACTCGTTCCGGTCGTCGACGTGGAACTCGGTTCGCAGCAAACCGTCTATTTCGAGCACCACATCCTGCTCTGGAAGCAGCCGAACGTCACGCTCGGATTCATGGGCCTGCAGAACGCCGGCAAACGCTTCTTCGCGGGCTTGCAGATCTTCATCTCGACGGCGAAGGGCCCGGGCAACATCGCGTTTTCTCGCGAGGCGCCCGGACAGGTCGTGGCGTTGCGCTTGGCGCCGGGCCAATCGGTGGACGTGCGCGAGCACCAGTTCCTGATGGCGACGAGCAACGTCGACTACAACTTCTATTGGCAGACGGGATTGGCCAACGTCTTCTTCTCGCGCACCGGTCTCTTCATCGACCGCTTTACCGCGAAGGCCGACGGCGTCGTGCTCCTACACGGCTACGGCAACGTGTTCGAGAAGAATCTGCAGCCGGGTGAAATGCTCGACGTCGAGCCCGGCGCCTGGCTGTGGAAAGACTCCAACGTCCGCATGGACACCGTGTCCGTTCTCCAATCGCAGGGTGGCGGCGGACTCCTGGGCGCGCTCGGCGCGTTCGTCGGCGGCGCCGCGCTGACCCTCAATCGATTCTACGGCCCCGGTCGCGTCGGGCTGCAATCGATGACGTACCACGAGCCGCAAGCCGAAGGCGCGCAGCAAACGGGCGGACAGAGCAACATCGGCGGAGTGCTGGGCTCTTTGTTCGGAAATCAGGCCTAACGGAACGCCGACCATCCGAGAGGAGGCCCCGCTCGTGGCGAGCGGGGCCTCTTAACGGCTGACGACGACCGGCGGCGGTTGCGCGAGCTCAGTAATTCAGCGAGAACGTCACCGTGTCCGCGTACTGTCCGGCCGGCACCATCTGCGCCGCCGGTACGACGATCGTGATTCCGTACGTATCTTTCTTACCGGAGGCGAGTTGGAGTTGCGCGCCCGGGCCGCTGTTGGCAGCAGGGTTGATTTCTTGCATGTCCGGCTCTTGCACGAGCAAGGTATACAGCAGCGTCGACGTGCCCGAGGATAGGCCGTTCCAGGAACTCACCGGGTTGAGGCCGCGGTCCGCCGTGAACCAATAAACGACGCCGACGTTGCACTTGACGGTCAGTTCGCCGCCGATCGTGCTGAAGATACCGGCGTGCCAGTCGTAGTTCCCGAGTGCGATCGATGGGATCGGATCGAAATCGCAGCTCTTCGCGACGTTAGCGGAGATTTGGAGCTGTTCGCTCGGGGCGGCCGCTCGCGTGGCAACCGGTACTAGTGCGCTCGCGGCCAGGACGATCGCGAGGCCGAGGCTTCTGACGTTCATGTTCGGGTTTCGACTTTCGTGGTGAGGATGTCGGCTTCGGATGCGCTCGCGGCGCCCGCTGACTCCCTCCGAGTCTACCGATCCCCGGTAACCCGCCGGTTACGACCGCACCTCACGAACGCAAAGAACCCGCTCGTGAGAGCGGGTCATCCTTAAGCTGCCGTCGGCGGATCGGTCAGCTACGAGACGTAGCTGACGTTGACGCTGAAGCCGGCCGCTTCCGCACGGGCCAGCACCGAGAGCACGTTCTCGATTTCGTCGTCGATCGTCGAGATCTCACGCGCCGAGATTCCGGCGGGCGCGGCATTTTCCCACAGCACGCGCCGCGCCGTTTCCAGAGCCGAGCGCAAGCACTGGGGCGTCGCCTCGAGGACCGCCCAGTCTTCGTACGTCGCCGCCGGGACCACGCGCCAGCCGTGGCCCGAATACTCGTCCTCGTCCACGTAGGCGTTGGGAATCGCACTCAAGAGGTCGGTCGCATCGCGATCGGCCGGGCGTAAGGGCAAACCGATATCCGACAACCGGACGACATAGCGGAAGAACGCGGTGCTGCCGATGCTGTACGCGCCTGCGGGCGACCCCACGTTCACATGAACCATCAGTCCAACGTTCGAGCGCGGATGCGACCTACCTTTGGGCGACTACCGCGGTAGGTCGAACGGGATGCCGAGTTCGCCGGCCAACTTTTCCAGGCCACTCCAGACTTTGACGTGCACGGGCACGCCGTTCCGGCGGTGAGCGAGCGTCTTCTCGTGCTCGATCTCGCCCGCGACGTAGATCCGGTCGAACCCGGGCGCCGGCTGCGAATCCTTGAAAGCCCGCAGTTCCTTGTCGAGGTCGGCTTTGAACCCGGCCACGTCGCGAAAGCCGTCGATGCGGATGGCACCGAAGAAATGCGAGATTTTGCCCGGTTCGGCGCCGCTGTTGGGCAGCGGCAGATCGTTGCCGAAGGCGCCACCGGAGAGCACCGCGCACATGATATCGACCAGCAGCCCCAGCCCGTAGCCCTTGTGGCCGCCGTTATCCGTGCCGAAGCCGCCGAGCGGCAGGAGCGCGCCCTTGAGCGCCTCGGCCGGAGAGAGCGTCTCCTTGCCGTTCGCGTCGATGGCCCAGCCGGGATTGAGGTTCTTCTCCTTACGCTGGTAGACTTCTAGCTTGCCGCGCGGCACCGTCGTGGTCGCAAAGTCGAGCACGAAGGCGGGCTCGGTCGCCGCGGGAATCGCGTAGGCCCACGGGTTCGTGCCGAGCATGATGTCCTTGCCGTAGGTGGGTGCGCCGTAGCGGACCGAGTTCGTGGACGCGATGCCGATCATGTCGTGCTCGAGCGCCAGCATCGCGTAGTATCCCGCGATGCCGAAATGGTTCGAATTCTTCACCGATCCGAACGCGACGCCGCTGGATTTCGCCTTTTCGATGACGGAGAGCATGGCGCGCTTGCCGGCTGGGTGACCCAGGCCGTTGTCCGCATCGAGCACGATCGTCGTCGGCGTCTCGCGCACGACCGTCACGTCTGGAGCCGCTTTCAGCTTGCCGGCCCGGATGCGGCTCACGTAGTACGACTCGAGCCGCGCTACTCCGTGCGACTCCACGCCGCGCAGATCGGCCTCGACCAGCACGTCGGCAACCGTCGCGGCGTCGGCCGGCGCGACGCCGACCTTCGTCAACACTTCGGCGACGAAACTCTTGAGCTTCGGCTCCGTCGAAAGCCGGTATTCGGTGTCTACAGCGACGTCACTCATCGAATCGTTTCCTTTCGGTCCTACCGGGGGTGAGTTCGGGGGCGCGAGCGGTGCACTTAGGCGCGCACTAACCGTTCGACGGTAGCACCTCGTGTCGAGATACCCAAATGGAAAACGTCGCTATCGATGCCCTCGCGGGCAAACGACGCTTGCATCGCTTGGCCGATCGCTTCGCTTTCACCGTCGACGAGGGCGATGACGCTCGGGCCGGCGCCGGACAGCGCCAGGGCCAGCAACCCCGGGCGCTCGAAGGTCAGCATTTCCGCGAATCCCGGAACCAGCGGTGCGCGATAGGGCTGGTGGATGCGGTCGCCGCTCGCCACCCGGAGCTGGGAGAGGTCGCCGCCGGCGAGGGAGGCGGCGAGCAGGGCGGCGCGCTGCAAGTTGAAGACGACGTCGCGCCGCTCGTACGTCGCGGGTAAGAGCGCGCGCGCGGCCGCGGTTGGAAGTACGATGCGCGGCGTGACGACGACCGCCGACAGGCCGGCCGGCGGATCGAACCGGAGGTACGCGGGATCGGCGTCATCGGGCATAGCGGCGACCACGACGCCCCCCAAGAGCGCGGGCAGCGCGTTATCCGGATGTCCCTCGAGCTCCGCGGCATAGCGGGCCAAGAGCCGCTCCGCGGGCTGCTCCGGTGCGAGCTCGGCGCCGATCGTCAGGCCGAGCACCGCCCCGGCCGCACTCGCGCCCAGGCCCTTGCCGAGCGGAATCGCGTTCTCCACCAAGATCGACACGCGAGGACGGTCGGGCCCGAGCACGCGCTCGAGCCCGCGCACGATCTCGTTCTCAAAGCCCGCGTTGGTCGGTACGTACGTGCCCGCTTTGAACGATACCGAGAACGACATCGCCGGCTGCACGGTGGCGCGCACCCAAAGGTCAAGTGCTAAACCGATTGCGTCGAATCCCGGGCCCAAGTTCGCGCTCGACGCCGGGACGGCCGCGACGAACGCGTCGTTATGCACGGACGGCCGTCACTTCGTCGATCAAGGCGCGCAGGGCGGCGTCGCTCGGTGCCGGGTGGATCGTGTTGGCGAAACGCGCGCCGGAGGTATGATAGGCCGCTGCGTACGCGCCGTCTTTGAGCACGTGCCCGGTCAGCACCAGCACGACGTCTTCGCCCGCGCCGATCGTGCCGTTCTCGCGCAGCACGCGCAAGCCCGCGAGCGACGCAGCCGAGGCGGGTTCGCAGCCGATGCCGTCGCGCCCGATCACCGCGCGCGCGTCCGCGATCGCTTCATCGCTGACGTCGAGCACGGTGCCCGCGGACGCGCGCACCTCGGCCAAGGCCTTGCGCCACGAGGCCGGAGCGCCGATCTTGATCGCGGTGGCGGTCGTCTGCGCGCGCACGGGCACGAGCTCCCCGCCCTCGCGGAACAGCCGCGCGAACGGCGCCGCGCCCGCGGCTTGGACGACCGCGATCCGCGGCACGCGATCGATCAGGCCGAGCGCGTGCGCCTCGCGAAAACCCTTGCCGAACGCGCTCGCGTTACCGAGATTTCCGCCGGGCAAGACCAGCCAATCCGGCGCGCGCCAATCGCGCGCTTCGAGCAGCGCGAAGGCCGCGCACTTCTGGCCCTCGATGCGATACGGGTTAACGCTATTGACGATCGCGACGCGTTCGGGGTCGAGCCCGCGCACGACTTCGAGCGCGCGGTCGAAGTCGCCGTCGATCGCGGCGACGGTCGCGCCGTAATCGAGCGTTTGGGCCATCTTCGCTTCGCTGACGCCGCCCGCGGGAACGAGCACCAGCGCCGTGATCCCGGCGCGCGCGCCGTACGCGGCCATCGAGGCCGCGGTATTCCCCGTGCTCGCGCATACGGCCACGCGCGCGCCGCGCGCTTTGGCGTGCGACATCGCGGACGTCATGCCGGCGTCCTTGAACGACGCGGTGGGATTCATGCCCAGGTGCAGGTAGGCCAGGTTCGGCGCGCCCGCGTACGCGCCGCCTCCCGGTGCCGGGTACAGCGGCACGGCGTTTTCACGCAAGGTGACGACGTCGCCCGCCGCGCGCGCCGGCAACAATTCCCGAAAACGCCAGACGCCGCTCTGGTCGAGCGGATCGTTCGAACGGCGCCGTTCGGAGAACGTCCGCCGCAGCGTCGCCGAGTCGAACGCAGCCGGGTCTAATTCGAACGCGAGCAACCCGCCGCAGGCGGCGCAGAAAAGCGTGTCCACATCGGCCGCGGCGCCGCACTCGCTACAGGCGAGGAGCATATAGGGTATGCTTCAAACAGGCTTCGTCGCGCGCCTGCGCCAATGGGGACGCGCTTGGATATCGCACTTGCGGAACAGGGCACGTTCGTCGTCGCGCCGGCGATTTCGCCTGAGGAAGCGCGCGGCCGGGCCGCGACGTACAAGGGATCGGCGTTCGGTGCGCTCGCGCAACTGTTTTCGAAGCCGAAGACCGACGACGTTTCGGTCGAGTCGCGCGGCCTGCGTTACGAGCCGGTATGGCACGCCACGTGCCACGTGCGCATCGTCTACGATCGCCGCGAAGTCTATCGTTTTCCGGTCAAGACTCCCGAATACGTCGCGTCGGTCGAACTCGGCGGTAACGTGTACGGCGTCGAAAACAACGTCATCTCCGTGCCGGCGATCGCGCACTGCGTCCGCGAGCGCCGGCAGGACCTCTGGATCGACGCCGCCTCGGGAGAAACCCTGCCGGCCCGGACGCTCGATCCGTCGAAGCTGGCGGCCGTCGAACTCGACAGCTTCCCGCCCCCGGGAGCCGAGGCCGTCGAACCGACGATCCGCGCCTCGGCGGTCGTGCGGCAGTTGCTGGGCGGCGACACCGCGCCGATCGAGGCCGACACGCTCTCCGAAGCGCGCGCCGACGTCGAACGGCTCGACCTGTGCTTCGTGCCGGTCTATACGTTCACGCTGACCTGGGCGGCCAAAGGCAAATCCGTCGATATCGAACTCGACGGCCTCACGGGCGAAATCACGCCGGTCAAGGGCGGCTTGCATCCGGTGCTCGGGAAACTCCTGAACAAAGAAACGCTCTTCGACATCGGCAGCGAGACGCTGAACCTCGTCGTACCGGGCGCCGCGATTCCACTCCGGCTGGTCGAAGCCCTCAGCCGTAAGCGCGACGCGCACTGATCCCGGCCGTTTCCCCTACGGGACGCGCGTGATCGCGCCGTCCGACGCCGATGAGACCAGGGCCGCATACTTCGCGAAGACGCCGGCCGAGTAGCGCGGCGCGTGGGGCTTCCAGTCACGCAGGCGCTCGGCCACCTCGGCGGCCGGCACGTCGCTGTCGATGCGCCGGGCGTCGATGTCGATCGTGATCATATCCCCGTCGCGCAAGGCCGCGAGCGGGCCGCCCATCGCGGCTTCCGGCGCGATGTGGCCGATCATCAACCCCCGCGTGCCGCCCGAAAAACGGCCGTCCGTGAGTAGCGCGACCGTCTCGCCCAAACCCGCACCGACGATCGCACCGGTGATGCCAAGCATCTCACGCATGCCGGGCCCGCCGCGCGGCCCTTCGTAACGGATCACGACGACGTCGCCCGCGACGATCCGTCCGTGGCCGATCGCGGCCATCGCATCTTCTTCGCGATCGAAGATGCGCGCGGGGCCGCGGTGGAACGGACGCTCGTGCCCCGCGATCTTGGCGACCGCACCGTCCGGGGCGACGTTTCCGCGCAGAATTACGAGGCCGCCGCTGGGCTTGAAGGGCTTGTCGGCGGTCGTGATGACCGGCTGGCCCGGCGTCTCGACGGCGCTCGCCACTTCTTCCCCGAAGGTGCGGCCCGTGACGGTCCGCGTTCCGGCATGCACGAGACCGGCCTCGACCATGCGTTTGCCGATCAGTTGGATGCCGCCGGCGTTATCGACATCGAGCGCAACGTAGGTGCCGCCGGGGCGCAGATCGGCGATGATCGGCGTGCGGCGGCTGATCGTATCGAAATCGTCGATCGAAAGCGGGACGCCGGCTTCGCGCGCGAGGGCGAGCAGATGTAGAACGCTGTTGGTCGACCCGCCGGACCCCGCCGCCGCGGCGATCGCGTTCTCGAACGCGTCGCGCGTCAGCAGGTCGCGCGGACGCACGCCGCTGCGCAGCAGGTCCATCACGATCTTACCGGCGTCGTAGCCCTTCTGCGATTTCCGCGGGTCCGTCGCGCCGGGCGATGCACTGCCCACGGGGGAGAGCCCGATGAACTCCATGACCATCGCCATCGTGTTGGCGGTATACTGGCCGCCGCAGGCGCCGGGACCGGGCACGGCGTGATCTTCGATCGCCTGCAATTGCGCGTCGTCGATCTTGCCCGCCGCGTGCGCCCCGATCGCCTCGTAGACGTCGACGATCGTGAGGTCTTTGCCGTCGAGCTTGCCGGGCGCGATCGAGCCGCCGTATAAAATCAAACCGGGGACGTTGAGCCGCACCAGCGCGAGCGCCGCACCGGGCGCCGTTTTGTCGCACGCGCAGAGCGCCACGATCGCATCGAACATGTGCCCGCGCCCGACCAATTCGATCGAATCAGCGATCACCTCGCGCGACACCAGCGACGCTTTCATCCCCTCGGTGCCCATCGTGACGCCGTCGGAGATCGCGATCGTGTTGAATTCCATCGGCGTGCCGCCGGCCTCGCGCACGCCGCGTTTGACGTGCTCGGCGAGCGCGCGCAGATTGAGATTGCACGGCATCGTCTCGATCCACGTGTTCGCGATGCCGACGATGGGCTTACGTAGATCTTCGTCGGTGAAACCGACGGCCTTGTACATGGCGCGCGCGCCGGCGCGGTCCCGTCCGTTCGTGATGACCGCGCTATTGGCTTTGATGTCGTAACCCACGGGCAGGGTTACGGCGACGCGGGTGAGGGCTCCTCGGACGACAAGTAGCGATACCAACGAACGATCAGCGCGTAGCGCACGCACTCGAAATAGATGAACGTCAGGAAGAGCAGCGGCGCCATCACGACCAGCGACGGCGGGAGCTTCACGCCCAGGATCGCCAAGCCCAACAGCACGAGCAGAAAGGGTACGAGGAGGATGAACAGCGACGCAACCACGACGCCCAAGGTCGTCGCGAAGTGCGTCTTGGTCATCGCGACCGAACCGCGCACGGAGCCGAAGAGCGTGGAGCCCAGGTGGGTGAGCGAATCGGCCTCATCGGCGCGCAGTAGCGCGTTGATCAGCGTCTGCGAGAGCAGTACCGCGATCACGATGCCCGGGATCACGGCGAACGCGTAGCCGATCTCGGTGATGAGGCCCACGGAGAAGATCGTCGCCAAGGTCAGGGCCGCGCGGACGGCGGTCATCTTGAAGCTCGGCTCGATGCGGCGCAGGGCGGAGGGCAGGATGAAGAACAGCGCGCCGAGCGACAGCAGCAGGACGACGCTGACCGGCGGCGTCGTCATCAGGGCGGCCGGGTTCGACGCCAAAATCGCATACATGTCGATCCGGGGGAACACGACCCAGCCGGCGATGCCGCAGATCCCGGCGAGCGCCACGTAGATGGGCAGCCGTTCGCGCATCAGCCGGAAACCTTCGACGAGCAACGAGCCGGACCAACGCGACGGCGGCGTCGCCCGCATAAATCCTACGGCCATACTACGGTATTCGACGGGCCCGCGGGCAAACTTAGGGTCCGGCGGGTGACGGGCCGCACGCTCTGCCGGAGTCCGGGGCTCGTGCGCGTAAAGGTGCCGCGGTGAGCGCGACGGTCGAGCCCCGCATCTCCGGCGAACTCGCGGCGATCGTCGGACCCGCTAACGTGCTGACGAGCGACGTCGATCTGCTGGCCTACGGGTACGACGGGACGTGGTTCGAGAGCCGTCCGGCCTGCGTGGTACTGCCCGCAACGGCGGCCGAAGTGCAGGCGATTCACCGGCTTGCGTGCCGCGAACGGCTTGCGCTGACCCCGCGGGCCATGGGTAGCGGGCTCTCCGGCGGTTCCGTGCCGCTGGCCGGGAGCATCGTGCTCAACGTCATGCGCATGAATCGGATCCTTGAAATCGACGCCGTCGACGGGGTCGCGGTCGTGGAGCCGGGCGTCATCACCGCCGACCTCCAACGGGCCGTCGAGGCCCGGGGCCTCTTCTATCCGCCCGACCCCTCCAGCCTCAAACAGTCGGCCATCGGCGGAAACGTGGCGGAAAACGCGGGCGGGGCCCGCTGCCTCAAATACGGCGTCACGTCGGATTACGTCAACGCCCTCGACGTTGTCCTGCCGGGCGGCGAATTGCTGCGCACCGGGGGGCGGATGGTCAAGAACGTCACCGGATACAATCTGCGCGCCCTGTTCACCGGCGCGGAGGGCACGCTCGGCACGATCGTGCGGGTGACGCTGCGGCTGCTGGCGCGGCCGCGTTTCACCAAGACCGCGACGGCCGCGTTCGACCGCCTCGAGGATGCCGCGGCGGCGGTCGTGGCGATTCTCGGCGCGGGCCTGCTGCCGACGTCGATCGAACTGATGGACCAGCTCACGATGCGCTGCGTCGAGGAGGCGCGTCCGGCCGGCCTGCCGGTCGAGAGCGACGCGCTTCTGCTCTTCGCCGTCGACGGCAACTACGCCGAAATCGTCGATGCCGAGCTGGGCCGCATCGTGGAACTGGCGCGCGAACACGGTGCGGGGGCGACCCGCGTCGCCGCCGACGCCCAAGAAAGCGCGCGGCTGTGGGATGCGCGGCGGTCGATCTCGCCGGCGCTGGCGCGCAAGACGCCGCACAAACTGGGCGAGGACATTTCCGTCCCGCGCTCCGCCCTCGTGCCGATGGTGCGGGCGATTCGTGCGATCGCCGCTCGCAACGATCTGCTGATCCCCGTCTTCGGCCACGCCGGCGACGGCAATCTGCACCCCAACATCCTCTGCGACCGGCGCGATCCCGCGATGATGGCGCGGGTGCGGGTGGCCGCGCGCGAGATCTTCGAGGCGGCGGTTGCCGCGGGCGGAACGCTCTCCGGCGAACACGGCATCGGGCTCCTGAAGAAACAGTTCATGGAACTCGATCTGGGAGCCGACACGCTGGCGCTCATGCGGCGGATCAAAGACGCCGTCGATCCGCTGGGCATCATGAATCCGGGCAAAGTCTTCCCGGACCCGGGCGGCATCGACGCCTTCGAACTCCCGTAGGCGCGAGGCCGCGAAAACCAGGGGGAGCGCGGCACGCTGCCGGAAAGGGTGGCGCGATGCGAGGCTTTACCGGAAACGACGTACCGCCCGCGAGCGTGTACGATCAATGCGTCCGCTGCGGCCTCTGCTTACCGACCTGTCCCACCTACGTCGAGACGCTGATCGAGACGTCGGGTCCGCGCGGCCGGATCGCGCTGATCAAAGCCGTCGACGAAGGGCGTTTGGATCTGCTCAGCCCCGGCTTCGTTCATCAGATGTCGGAGTGTTTGGACTGCCGCGCCTGCGAGGCCGTCTGCCCCTCCGGCGTCGCGTACGGGCAGCTGCTCGAACCGGCTCGAACCCAGATCGAGCGCGCGACGGCCGGCACCCAGCCCGCCGGACGCCGCTTGACGCGGTGGTTCACGCTCGACGGCCTCTTCGCGCACTTGAGCCTGATGCGGTTCGTCGCCGCACTGCTGCGTTTCTATCAGCGCAGCGGCCTACGCGGGTTCGCGCGCCGCAGCGGTCTGCTGCGGGCGCTCGGCGTCGAGCGCCTCGAGGCGATGGCGCCGGAGTTCAGCGAACGATTCTTCGTGCCGCGCGGCCAGGAATGGGTCGCGACGTCGCAGCCCGCGAAGCTGACCGCCTTTCTCCACGCCGGCTGCGTGATGCAGGTCGCCTTCGCCGCCGTCGACGAGGCGACGGTGCGCGTGTTGCAGCGGGCCGGCTGCGACGTGGTGGCGCCCCGCGCGCAGGGCTGCTGCGGGGCGATCGCGATCCATGCGGGCGATCTCGAGCGCGGTCGCGCGCTCGCCAAAAAGAACATCGTCGCCTTCGAGCGTTCGGGCGCGGACGCGTACGTCGTCAACGCGGCCGGCTGCGGCTCCTCGCTCAAAGAATACGGTCACCTCTTCGCGGACGACCCGCTATGGGCCGAGCGCGCCGCGGCCTTTGCGGCGAAGGTTCGCGACGTCACCGAGTTTCTCGACGCCGTCGGCTTGGGGCCCGGACTCGGTGCCGTCAACGCGGTCGTCACGTATCAGGAGCCGTGCCACCTCGCCCACGCGCAACGCATTTCGGCCGCGCCGCGCCGCCTGCTCGCGGCGATTCCCGGGCTCGTCCTGCGCGAAATGGAAGAGAGTTCGCTGTGCTGCGGCAGCGCGGGCGTGTACAACGTCACACAGCCGGAGATGGCCGAACGGCTCGGTCGCCGCAAGATCGCGAACGCGCTCGCGACCGAAGCGCAGGTGATCGCGACGGCGAATCCGGGCTGCGCGTTACAATTGACGAACGGTTTGCGCGACGCGGAGAGCGCGGTTATCGTGAAGCACGTCGTCGAGCTGCTCGACGAATCGTACGCCGCTTATAAGCCCACGAGCCGAGCGTCGTCGGCGAGGGCCGCCTCAACGCTCGGATAGACCGCGAAGACGTCGAGCAAGCCCGTGATGCGCAATAGCCGTAAGATCTGGCCTTCGTGCGTGACCAAACGGACCGAGCCGCCATGCTCGCTGGCCCGCTTGTGCGCGCCGATCAGTGCGCCGAGGCCCGTCGAGTCGAGGAATTCCAACTGCGTGAGATCGACGACGATCTCGTGCTTGTCGCGATCCGCGGCTTCCATGAGGGCGGCTCGCAAGGTGGGCGAGGTGGCGATATCGAGGCTGCCGCCGAGCGCGAAAAGCTGGGCGCGGCCATCGTCCGTAGCTCGGACGTCGATGCTGAGCGAGTCTTGAGACATGTCACCCCTCGTATTCGCGCCACTGCGCGATCGTTCCGTCTGCGAAAACCACAAAGGCGCAGCCGCTACGCTCCCGCCACGGCCCTTCGTCCGAGACGATCGCGAACCGGTACGCGATCGCGGCGCGGTCGCCTTCGACGATCGTTTCGTCGGCGTGGAACTCCCAGCGCGGTCCGTCGCGAAAGAATTTGGTAAAGTGCTCGACGATCGCCGCTCGGCCCACGAGCGGATCCCTCCCCGCTTCGCGGTACGTCGCGTCCGGCGCGAAGTGCGCCGCCGAGCGCAACGCATCGCCGCGGCGCCAAGCTGCGAAGAGTTGGTCGAGCAGCTGCCGGTGCGTCACGGCCGGCTCAACGCGTGAAGCCGGAGAGCGCACCGTACCCGGACGCTCCGTCGTCGAGCGTCGTCCCGTAGAGCATCGAGCCGAGAATGGTTCGAACCCAGGCGCGCAACGAGGTGCCTCCCCTGCTCGCCGAGCGAGCGACTTCACGCGACCCGAGGCTCTGCCCTCGCTTCGCGTCGACTCCCGCCTGGCCGCGCATCGCTTTAGTTCTGAAATATCTCGCCGGCCGACGGCAAGGTGGTGGCTGGGGTGGCTGGATTCGAACCAACGAATGGAGGATTCAAAGTCCCCTGCCTTACCACTTGGCGACACCCCACTGAAGATCGCACGACGCCGGTCCGCGATCGCCGTCGCCTCCCTTTACCGGCGTTTCCGTGGAACACCTCGTCGCAACGAGCCAGTCGGCGGGGCGCGACTGACCCGGTCGCGGGTGGGCCGAACGCACTACAGCGTAGGGTCATTTACTACCAGGATTGTCAGTCCGGTCTGGGAACTTTCTGCGGACTCCTCTTTTTACTCTGGTACGACTCTACCGGGAGCAATGGATGATCCGTATACGCCTCACGTCGGCTTTGCTCGTGGCCGCATCGCTCGTTGCCTGCAGCGGCGGCAGCGGTAGCGTCGCGCCGGGCTTACCCGCGCAAAGCCCCGCGGATACGCCGCAAACCGCGCAGCTCGCCCCCCAGAGCGCCGCGAAGCTTCCCAACCCCAACCACCTCTCGGCTAGCGACGCGGTCAGCCTCGCGCAGGGCCGAGCCACGCTCAGGGCCGCGCTGGCCGCCGACCCGAGTTCGCTGACCTTCACCAAGAGCACGCCGCAGACCGTAACCGTCGATCCCAAGATTCCCGCCATCCTCTTCGCGGGGAGCGGCAATTCGAACGTCGCGACGGTTCAGCCGAACGTCGCCTTGAGCTTCTTCGGAGAACCGGTGAAATTCACGGTCACGCCCGGAAACGACGGGAAGACCGCGCTCGGGATCATCACCGGCCTCTTCGACGGCGTGCGCATCCCGGTAACCGTGGCCTACGCGACGCCGACGCCCACGCCGACGCCGTCGCCCAAGCCGACGGCCACGCCGACGCCAAAACCCACCCCGACACCGACCGCGAAGCCGACCGCTACCCCGAGTCCGAAACCGAGCACCAAACCGACGGCGACGCCCACGGCCAAGCCCACCGCGACGCCCACGGCCAAGCCTACCGCGACGCCCACGGCCAAGCCCACCGCGACGCCCACCGTAAAGCCGACGGCAACGCCGACGGCCAAGCCCACTGCGACGCCCACCCCGAAACCCACGGCGACACCGACGCCGAAGCCAACGGCTACGCCGACCGCGACGCCCCCATCGTGCCCCGCGCCGCCGCTCGATCCCAATTCGGCGACGGTCACCCTCTCGGGTAGCCAGCAAACCGTGACCGTGCCGTGCTTCCAAGATTTCACGGGTTCGGCCGTCGTGCCGGCTAACGGGAACGCGGGCGATACGATCACGCTGCAGTCCAGCACCGACAAGAATTTCGGAGCGGTCGCGAGTTCGTCGTACGGCACGCCGATCGTCTACACGAGCCTCCAACCCGCGTCGAGCGTTACCTTCAATAACTCGTCGGCGACGATCGCCACGACCGTGACGTCGCCCTCGAAGATCTCGCCCGGACACACCTATGCCGTGCAGGCGTACGTGCCGTCCTTCGGGGTCTCGATCCAAAACATCACCGGCATCGTGCCGACCGGCCACAGCCTGACCTTCAACATCGCACCGCCCGGCGGTGCGTTCCCGGCGATCCAAGCGGTGATCATCCTGTACCAGAGTTCGTAAGAACCGCTAACGACTGGTTCCCGGTGAAAAGAAAGCCCCGCGCGTACGTCGGACGCGCGGGGCTTCTCTCGTGCGACGGCTGGTCGCCGGGCCTACGTCTGGCGGTAGACGATGACGACGGCTTCGATTCCGGGGAACTGACTGCCGGGTGGGTCGATATTGAAGCGAATTTCGTGCGTGTTGGGCGGGACCTTGAGGTTCGCAACCGACTCGATCACCCCGCCGAAGGCGGGGACGTACACCTGCGCCGAGTAGGTGTGCGGCGCGAAGATCTGCGACGGCGAAGCGACGACGGTCAGCAGCGCCGCGGGCTTCTTATCGAAGGTAATCGTTTTGCTCGGTGTGAGGCTCGTGTAGACGATCGGCGTGCCGAACTTCTTGTTCGGTACGCCGCCGAGCGTTTTGTCCGTGCTGACTTCGAGCTTCACGCTCACGCCTTTGCCGCTGTTTGCCGGCACCGCGGCGGTTGCGTTGAAATCCTTGTAACACGGGGGACGGACCGTTTCGGCCGTTCCGGTGAGGACCACCGTCGACGTGGTGGGATCGGGTGGCGGCGACTTGCACGTCGCGGCACCGATTTCGTTGCCGTCGTCGTCGAGCGCGATGCCGTAGCCGTCCGGCGCGGCGGCGGTCCGCAACGCCGATTCCGGCGCGGCAAAAGCGTTGCCCGCGCCCGGCGCGGCAATCGGCGCGGCCGGAGCACCGCCGCCGCCGCTACACGCGGCCAGGGTGGCCGACGCGAGCAGCGCGAGCGATGCGGTCGCCGCGGATTTGGTGAATCGCGAGATCTCCAAGAGCGGAAGCCTCCATGAAAAAAGATGCGAGAGATGGGACGCACCGCAAGGTGCGCGCAAGAGGAAAGGGCGGGGATCGGCCCCCTCCGTGCTTGCCGTTGTTTCCTAGACGTTCCTGTCAGTAGTTAATAGACAGGACATGAATTATTGTTCCAGCTGCGCTCTCGCCCGAGGATGTGAAAACGCTCCCGCGTGACCGCGGGAGCGTTTCGAGATGACGAGCCTGTTCCGGTTACGGGTTGCCCTTGGTTTGCGGATTTCCAGCCGGCACGAGCGACTTCTTCGTCAGTAGCTCGAGGAACGGTATCAGGTCCGGAGTTCCGAGACCCGTGATGACGTTGTAGCCGAGTTTCCCCTTGGCAACCGAATAGCCCGGCACGCCGTCCGTCGCGGGGATGCCCTGGTGCACGTACGGCGGTTTCGCATACGCGTAGAGGAGCGTGTTGACGTTGCCGAGGCGCTTACCGCCGATCGACTGCTCGACGACCGCGAGCAGGCCGGCGAACTCCGGCGCCGAGGCGCTCGTTCCGATCACGCCGTAGAAGAGACCGTCGTGCCCGGCATAGTCGAAACTATCATCGCCGGGATTGTTCTGGTTCTTTGGATTGAGGCACGGTGCGGTCTTCTGTACGTCGCCGGGGCAGCCGCCCATGTGCATGGAGATGTCGGGAACGAGGCGACCCTTTCCGGAAAACTTGTTGACGGCCGACGGCGATTGATAGCTCGGACGCGCCCAAATGACGCTCTGGCCGCCGCCCGAACCCCAGTAGATGCCGTCTAAGAAGTTGCCGACGTTCGACTCCTCCTCGGCGCGCGGATAGTCGGCGATCGCCTGCTCGGACACGTAGGCGGACTCGAGAGATCCCTTGACATACGTCGTGGTCAGGTTGGTGCCGCCCACGGCCGTTACGGCCGGGTCGTTGGCCCAGAATTGGGCACCCGGGACGGTCGCGAACGTCGTCGCCTTCTTCTGCTGCTCGAAGAATGCCGCCGGAGCGCAACCCCTGCCGGCCTCGTCGCCCGAGGAGAACACGAACGTCTGGCCCTCGAGGTTGCCCTGAAGGAAGATATCGTGATAGGCCTGCAGGATTTCGGTGAAGTCCACGCCTTCGTTGTAGGCGCTCGTGAAGTAGAGTTCGCAGCCGCCGTACGACGTGCTGATGATATCGTCGACGCCGTAGTCGACGATGTCTCCATAGGCCGGAAGGAAATCTTCGGCGTACGAGGAGTCGACGCTGTAATGATCGATGACGGCGCCCGGAGCGCTGCCGCCGGCTTGCTGAACGTCGAGATCGGCTTCGATCGAGTCGCCGGAGCCGGCGCTCCACGGATTCGATCCCGGATAGTCGATGTGGTTGAGGACCGGCGGAAGCGCCAGCGCGTTCGGGATGATCGACACGCCTTCGAACGCGAAATAATTAAACGCGTCGGATTCGTTGAAATCCGAGGCGCCGACGATCCCGATGTGGCGCGGTACGGCGGCCGCGCCCTTGGATCCGGCGGGCGCTCCGCCGTTGCCCTCGGAATATTCCGGGTAGTTGTACGCCTGCTTGAGGTCGTCGAAGAAGTAGCCGCCGACCGCGCTATAGCGGTTGTCGGGAGTCGGCCGGCCGACGCCGTCCCTCAACGCGAAATCCGGCGTGGCGCGCAGGTGGTTCGAGAGGCCCATGAGCGTGCCGTGCAGGGCTGCGAGCGCGGCCGGCAAGCGATACGATTGGCCGGCGGAGATGAAGCGGCCGGAGCCGTCGCGCGCCGCAACGAGACGGGTCGAAAAATTGCGCTCGATCGTCGTAACCGGCGCGCTCGCGTAGATGAGTTGTGAGCCGACGCGGTCGACCGAGAGTCCGCTCGAACGCAGCGCCTGCACCGCGGCTCCGACGCTCGCCGCATCGGGCGCGTAGCGCGCGCGGAATTGCGCGGGCGTGAACCAGTGGTGGAACATGGGCGAGCCCGGCGTGCCTTGCTGCACGGTGAGGCTCTCCAGTTCGGCCCGGTTTCGCAACGGCAGATGGTAGAGCAGGTGGACGCGTTCCGAGGGCGCCGGTAAAGCGGCTGCCTGGTGCGGGAACGATGGGAAAACAGCCGTGTTGCCCGGATCGCGTCCGAACTGGACTGCCGCCGAGGCTGGGGAAGCGACCTGAAGAGCCAACAGCGACGCAAGGGTCGTCGCTGCGATGGCATGTCGGCCGGAAATACGCATATGGTAACTCACTTCATGGAAGAGGAGTCGCGAGGTATCGTGCCGCGGTTCATTAGTTCGGCCCCCGTCGTAATCCTGGGCCGATTCTAAGGAAAATCAAACGCTCGGAAGGACCGCGGTGCAGAATCTGCAGCGGTGGGCGGCGGCCGGAATGTCGCTTAGACATTCAGGGCAAGCGCGAAGTTCCGGCGGCGCTTCGGCAGGCTTTGCAAAGCGAGCGCTCACCTTGGTCATCGGGACGACGACGAAGAAATAAATCGCGGCGGCGATCAGGATGAACGACACGAGCGCGTTGATGAAATCGCCGTACAAGAACTTACTGTTATTGATCGTAAACGTCAGCGCCGAGAAATCGGGCTTGCCGATCAGCGCGGCGATCAGGGGGGTGATAAGGTCCTTGACCAATGCGGTGACGATCGCACCGAACGCCCCGCCGATCACGACGGCGACCGCCAGATCGACCACGTTGCCGCGCATGAGAAACTTGCCGAAGCCCGATAACAAAGTGAACCTCTCCTTCGCTCGAATGCTGGTAGCCCGAGATACCGGTTAGCGTGCAGTTATCGATACGGGAGCGCGGGCCCCGCCGCGCGTACGATAAAAAAACCCCGGGCTATCGCCCGGGGTTCGATGAGGCTCGCTTCGTGCGCGTTAACGCAGCGCGACGACTCGCTTCGCACCCAGATACCGCGACGCCCAATAGTCGTCCGCGATCCGGCTGATCATCACGCCGTGGCTGGAACTGTGGATGAACTTCCCGCCGCCGATGTAGATGCCGACGTGCGACGGGCCCGGCTCGTAGGTCTGGAAGAACACGAGATCTCCAGCCTGGATGCCGCCCGTGGTCGGCCGGCCCGCGTAGTACTGTGCGTCGGCCGTGCGCGGCAGCGAGATGCCGAGCATCGCGAAGACGTGCTGCACGTAGCCCGAACAGTCGAAGCCCGACGGCGACGTACCGCCGAAGACGTACGGCGTGCCGATGAAGCGCATCGCGCTGCGCGTCAGGCTGATCGCGATCGACGACGTGCGACTGATGATGCCGCGCGCGAAGCGGTGGATTGCATCGGCTTTCTGATCGATCGCGCTCGGAGCTGCGTGCGGGTCGCCGGAGGACCACATCTGCAGATCGGCGTTCGAGCTCGGCATGTTCGAGGCGACTTCCAGCGCTTTGAGCTGGGCGCGCACGGCGGCCGGGATCGCGAACTGCGGCGCGGCGGCCGCGCCTGAGTCGTCTTTGAGGGCGAGCACGCTTCCGGGGGTCAACGTGCCCGTGCCTTCGAGGCCGTTGACGCGGGCCAACTCTTCAACCGGTACGTGCTCTTCGGCGGCGATCGTTCCGAGCGTCTCGCCGGCCTGCACGGTGTGCATCGGCGTGTGCGTCTTGGCGCTCGCCGCACCGCCGCTCGCCGCGGCGAAAATAAGGACAACTAGCCCTGTCGTGAAGGGTCGATACAACTGCTCCTCTTTCAACGCCTACGAGGTTAGTTGACGGGTTCGGGCATAGAGGTCGCCCTAGCGCCGACCGGCGCATTCACCCCACCGTTGAAGTCCCCCGCTCCGGGCCGCGCCCGGATTCGGCGATTTGGCGTGTGACGAAATCGTGCGAGCTCATAACTCGTACGAAGCTCCGACAACATCAACCTTGTGTGATGCGCCGGGGTCTGACGGTCGAGTTGGCCACCCGCAAACGGTGTCCTTCCATACGTTCGGTGCAAGCCGAACAAACTTTACGCAGGCGCCTTCTCCGGGGGCGGCACGAAGGTCTTGGGGTGGTAGATCGGCTCGAGCAGATCGGGCTCGGCCGTGCGCACCAGATGGGGATAGCGCTCGCCGTCGCGCGCCTCGAAGGCAATGACCTTGAAGAAGCCGGCGTTCTCCACGATGAGCTGCAGCGGGTCGGAGCGGCCCTTGTGGGCCTTGATGGCCTCGTGCAGCGCGTCGGCCGAGAAGCGGCGCCCGTCCACGGCCACGATGCGCATGCCGGGCGCGAGCCCCGCCGCGAAGGCCGGCGACTGGGTTAGGATGTCGCGCACCGTGCCGTCGCTCTCCGCCGCCGAAAAGCCCACCGAAAAACGTTCGTCGACGGTCTTCGCGTCGCTCTCCTGGCTCTTGAAGAGCTCCGAGGGCGTCTCGTCGTACACGAGCTTGTACCCGCCGCCGGTGATGCCGTCAAGATCCGCGCGCGGCTGCACCGTCGCGATCCGGGCCTTGAAGAATCCGGCCCAGTCGTAGGGCACCACCTGGTTCAAGAGCGCGACCACGTCGCTCTCCGTGTAGCCGCGGAACATCGGTACGTCGTGCTGGTCCGTGCCGTCGCCCCAGAGCTTACAGAAATCGTCGAGCGATTTCGCGCCGTGGGTGAGCCGCCGGATCGTCACGTCGGCGTCGAGCCAGATCAGATCGCCTTCGGAGTAGAAGTCGCCCGCGCTGCGACGGATTTCGTAGTACTGGCCTGGCGCTTGATAGAGGAACGGCGCGCCGTCGGCGGTGTCGCGAACCGGGCGCCAGGCGCGGCCGCTTTCGACGTCCATGTTAGCGGCTTGGAGCGCCAGCGTATCGAGTTCCTCGTGGAAGCTGTTGAGGCGCGCGCGACTCGCGAGCTTCTCGCCGTTGTACTGGTTGAGGCCTTCGTAGACCCAGAGCAAGTCCGTCTTTTCGGGCACCTGATAATCCGGCGTCGCGAGGTCGGCGGGCCGCCGGTACTTGCCGTTCCACGAGTGCGAGAATTCGTGCGGCATCAGGTCCGCCAGGAGCTTGTAGGTATCGTCGTCGGAGATGTACTTCTCCGGCGCGCGGTTGTCGCTGGACTCGTGATGCTCGATGCCTTCGACGTCGATCTCGTCGCTGAGCGTCAACAGGAAATGATAGTCGCGAAAGTGCTTGCCGCCGTAGAGCGCGGGTGCTTCCTCGACGAGATGCTTCATGCCGGTCAGAAAATGCGGCGTCGCGGCGAGGTCGCCGGCACTGTCGCCGGCCGCGTCGAGCTCGAACTCCCCGCCGAGCGGAAAGCTTTTCTCGTGCGCGCCCGCGATGACCGGCGAATCGACCAGCGTGTAGAGCGACGCGGGCGCGAAGCGGATCGTGTCGCCGGCGTGCGCGCTCACCGGGAGCGCGGTCCCGAACGTCCAGCCCGCCGGCAAGGTGAGGCTCGCCTCGACCTGCGTCGATTCGGCCTTCGCGCCTTGCGGGTAGACGACGAGGTCGCTGAACTCGACGAGCGCCATCTGCGCGTCGCTCACGGGCTCGATCATGCCGTTGTGCGAGGGCGCCCCGGCCACGTCGAAATCGACCTCGATGGCGTCGGAACCCGCCGGCACGTCGGTGTGCACCGCGTACATATCGACCAGATCCCGCCGCCAGTCCAGGCTCTTTCCGCCCGCCAGCACGTGCAGGTTCACGACGCCTTCGATCGGCCCCACCGGCCCGTGATAGCCCGGAATCCACTCGGGGTAGACGAACGTGAAGGGACCCGGCGCGGCCGGCATCGTGACCTTGACGTGATAGTACTTTTGCGGCGCTTGCGAGGCGTCGACCGCTACGTGGAGCAGCGCTGGTTCCTGCGCCCGGGCGGCGGTGCCGCAGGCCAGGGCAATCATCGAAAACGCGGCGATTGACGCCGCGCGCATACCGGTAGAACTCATCGCCGCCCTACTGCGCCGCGGTACGAACGATTTCCGCCAACCCGTGCGCCAGCGAGTCGATCCGTTCGCGGTCGTCGCCCTCGATCATCACGCGGATCAACGGCTCCGTACCGGAGGCGCGCACGAGGATGCGGCCGCTCGGGCCGAGCTCCGCCGTCGCGCGCTCGATGGCCGCGCGCACGCCGGGGTCGTCGAGCACGGCCTTCCGCGCGGTGCGCACGTTGACGAGGATCTGGGGCGCGACGTGCAGGCCGGCGGCGAGCTCGCGCAAGCTGCGGCCGGAACGAACCACGACGGAGAGGAGCTCGATCGCCGTGCCCGGACCGTCGCCCGTCGTGTTGCGCTGGAGATCGATGACGTGCCCGGATTGTTCACCACCGAAGCGATAATCGCCGGCACGCATCGCCTCGAGCACGTACCGGTCGCCGACCGCGGCCCGCACGAGCGCGATGCCTTCGGCCGCGAGCGCGCGCTCGAGGCCGATGTTGCTCATGACCGTGCCGACCACCGTGTCGCCGTGCAGGCGCCCGTGGCGCTTCTTCTCGCCGGCGAGCACGAGCATCACGCGGTCGCCGTCGACCGTCGCGCCGCTCTCGTCGACGAAGAGCGCGCGGTCGGCGTCGCCGTCGAACGCGACGCCCAGCACGTGCGCCGAAGGTTCGGCCCGGCTGAGCTCGCGCACGCGCTGCGCCAAGGCCGAGAGATCCGTCGAGCCGCACGCGACGTTGATGCGCGAGCCGTCGTCCGCGGCGTGCAAAGGCTCCACCCGCGCGCCGAGCGCCGCGATCGCGCGCGGACCCACGAGGTACGCCGCGCCGAAGGCCGCATCGACGACGACCGTGAGCCGCGAGAGGTCGGCGCCGCTCGCCACCAACGTCTGGAAGTAGAGTTCGGCCAGCTCGTGCGCGGTGCGCGCGACGCCGACGCCCGCATGCGTCGGGCGGGGCAGCGCGGCGTCGTCGTGAACGGCGGCCTCGATCGCGTGCTCCTCAGCGTCGCTGAGTTTGAAGCCGTCGCCCCCGAAGAATTTGATGCCGTTGTCTTCGATCGGGTTGTGCGAAGCGCTGATCATCACGCCGGCCGCGGCGCCGGAAAGCACGGTCACCCGCGCGACGCCGGGCGTCGGCAGGACGCCCAATGACAGCGCGTCGCGCCCGGTCGACGTGATGCCGGCGGTCACCGCGGCCTCGAGCATCGTGCCCGACAGCCGCGTGTCGCGTCCGATGACGATCGGTGCGTCGGGCGCCGCCTGCCCGGCCAAGATCGCCGCGCCCGCGCGGCCGATGCGAAAGGCCAGCTCCGGCGTCAGGTCCACGTTGGCGACGCCGCGCACGCCGTCCGTACCGAAAATGCGCGCCGTGCGCGCCATCAGTGCGGCTTCACGGTCACGAAGCGGGCCGCCACGCGGACGAGGTTAGGCGAGACGGCGACGCTCGGGATCTCGACCCCGTGCTCGTCGGTCGCGAACGGCCGCACCATCGCATCGAAGCGCGAACTCGACGCGGCCATGGGCACGTCGACCTCGACGCCGGCCACCCGCGCGAGGTCGCTCGTGGGCGCGCGCAAGGTCGCGTAGCCGGGCAGCACGGAGACGTCCTGCACGACGATATTGCGATGCACGCCGCCGACGTAGTGGAGCGAGACCGGCAGGCTGCGCTCTTCGATGCGTTCGATCGAGAGCGTGACGGACGCCGGCGCGAGGGACTTGATCTCGAGTTTGGGAGCGATCACTTGCACCGGTACGTTATAGACGCCGCTGCCGCGTCCCGCCACGTCGAGCACGGCGCGGATCATGTCGGGCCGGATCGTCGAGCCGTCGCGCGGGACCTCGACGGCAACGACGGCCTGGCGTTCCGCGAAGCGCGCGGATTCGTCGGGTTCGAGCCCCGTCGTTTCGATCGGAACGTTGAACTGCTGTACGAAACGCGCCGCGATCACGGGGTTGGGCGTCAAGCGCAGATAGGCCCAGCCCGCGATGGCGATCGCGAGCGACAAGAGCTTCAATCCTAAATTATTTCGGAGCCGGTCAAGCACGCGGGTTGACGAATTCTCCCGCGGCGGCGTGATCCGCGACGGGCCGCCGCCCGAAGCGCACTCTCCGCGCGACGCGCTGCGGCCGGCCGCCGCGCGACGCGCGGCAGCACGCGAGCAGGACGCTGCGCAATCGCGTCTCGTCGTCGAGTTCGCGCGAGAGCTTGCCCGTGCGCGCGACGGAGATGACGCCGGTCTGTTCGGAGATCACCAGCACCACGGCGTCGGTCTGCTCGGAGAGCCCGATGGCGGCGCGATGGCGCGTGCCCAGGTGGCTTTCCGTCAGCACGTTCTCCGAGAGCGGCAAGAAGCAGCCCGCGGCTTTGATCTCGTTGTTCTTGAGGATCGCCGCGCCGTCGTGCAGCGGCGACTTCGGCGTGAAGATCGAGAGCAGCAGCTCGACGGAGAGCCGCGCGTCCAAGCGCGTTCCGCTTTCGACGAACTCCCGCAGTCCGGTCGCGCCCTCGATCGCGACGAGCGCGCCGATCCGGTTGCGCGAGAGGATCACGGCGGCGTGCGCGAGGGTCGCGATCGTCTCCTCGAGGGTCTGCGCGTCTTCGTTGCCCTCGCGCCGCGCGATCATGCCGCCGCGGCCGAGCTGTTCCAGCAGCCGCCGCAATTCGGGCTGAAACACGATCGGCAAGGTGACGGCCGTGCCGACCAGCGCGAACTGCAGCACGGTCGCAAGGACCAGCAGATGCAGGAAGTTCGCCAGGCTGAAAAGCCCCGCGATCACGGCGAGGCCGAAGAGAATCGGAACCGCGCGCGTGCCGCGGATCAACAGAAGCAAGTAATAGACCAGCAGCGCCGTCGCGACGATATCGACCACGTCGCTGACGCCGAAGGGAACGTCCGGCCAGGGAAAGGTCAGCTTCACGTGCGCGCCGCCCGCAGGAGCGGCTCGAGATGCGTTTCGATCAAGCGCGACGCGTCGACGTCCGGTTCGGACAACAGCGCGCCCGCGAATGCCGCGAGCACGTCGTCTTCAAAAGGCAGGACGGGCGTAATGCGCCGGCCCGGAAAGGCGCGCAGTTCCGCATCGATCACGGCCACGATCAGGTCCGGCGCGGTCCGCCGGCAATCGAAATCGACGACCAGCGCCGCGGAGCCATCGGAACGGAGGTCGACGACGCCGGCGGGCCGGCCGGGGCCGCCGAGCGCGTGCCGCAAGGCCGGCAGGGCGGCGGGCCAGAAGGGCTCGACGCGCATGACCCCGAGCGGCGGGAGGTCGACGCGCGCCGCGCGCGGGAGCGCTGCCCGCGCCGCGGACTCGTCCGCGGCGTTCACGCGCACCCGGCAATACGTCCGCCCGCCCGCGACACTCCAGGATGTCACGTCTGCTCCGGTTGAACGTAACGAGCGTACCGTCTCGTCGCGCTCGCTGGGACCGAGCACGCCGTCGTACCGGACGCTGGCAAACCGTATCACTGGACTTCCTTGCGGACCTGAGGCTGACGCATCTTTACACGTCCGAGCGCGCGACTCATGCGCCCCGATAACGTCGCGGCTTTGGCGCGCGTCGTCAGCGTGGGCCGCAACGCCGCGTGGATCGCCTTCGAGGACGAGGATCAGTTGCGGCTCGCGTCGCTGCGAAAGTCGGCCGACCGCCTGATGCTCGTACCCGGCGATCTGGTCCGCGCGACCGCGCTGGACGACGAACGCGTCGTGATCGACGGCCGCGAGCCGCGCAGCTTCAGCCTGCAGCGGACGACCGCCGGCGGCCGGACCAAGACGATGGCCGCCAACATCGATGGAATCGCGATCGTGGCCGCGTTCGCGCGGCCGCCCCTTCACCCCGCGATGATCGACGAATTGCTCGCCTTCGCGGAGATCCACGCCATCGAGGCATCCGCGATCTTCACGAAGGCCGACCTCACCTCCGATCGCGACGCCGTCGCGCGCGCCTGCGCGCTCTACGCGGGCCTCGGCTATCCGGTCTACGCGGTCAATCCCAAGACGGGCGACGGGGTGGCGGCCGTGGGCGCGGCACTGGCCGGCAAGCGAACCCTCCTGATCGGGCAATCCGGCGTCGGCAAGAGCTCGTTGTTCCGCGCTCTGGGCGGCGATGCCGACGTCGGCGAGGTCTCGAAGATCGGCCGGGGCAAGCAAACGACGACGACCGGACGGCTGCACCGTTTCCCGCAGGGGTTTCTGATCGACAGCCCCGGCGTCGGGGAATTCGAGTTACGCGAACTGACGGCGGCCGAGATCGCGCGGGGTTTCGTCGAGTTCGGGCCGCTGCTGGGCACGTGCCGTTTCAGCGACTGCGTACATCGCAGCGAGCCGGGGTGCGCGGTACGCGACGCGGTGGCGCGCGGCGCGATCGCGTCCTCGCGCTACGAGAGCTACGTGACGATCTTGGAACGCCCCGCCCTCAGCTGAGTAAGCCAAGCGTCCCCTCTCTAACCTTCCCATGAGAACGGACGTGGTAGGGAACATAGGCCTCGACGTGACCCCCGCGGTCGTGGCCTGCGAACTCTGTTCCGCCGATGCCCGGCACGACTTCGACGCGCGCGGCTTCCCGATGTACCGGTGTCCCTCGTGCCGCTACGCCTTCACCCACCCGGCACCCGGGCCCGCCCAGCTCGCGACGATCTACGACGACTCCTATTTTGCGGGCGGCGGCGACGGCATGGGCTACGCCGACTACGTCGCCGAGGGCCCGCTCCTGCGCGAACGGGGATTCGGCTACGGCGAGCTGTTGCGGCGCCACGGGGCCGGCGGCCGCGTCCTCGACGTCGGCGCGGCGGCCGGGTTCATGCTGCAGGGCTACATCGATGCCGGCTGGGACGGCGCCGGCATCGAGCTCAACCCCGCGATGGCGGCGCACGCCCGCGAACGCCTGGGTCTCGACGTGCGAACGGGGACGCTCGAATCGCTGCCGGCAGGCGAGCTCTTCGATGCCGTGAGCTTCGTCCAAGTCGTGGCCCATTTCGCCGATCCGCGTGGAGCGCTCGAGCACGCCGCGAAGCTGACCCGGCCCGGCGGCTGGTGGCTCTTCGAGACCTGGAACTGCGCGAGCCTGACGGCCCGCGCGTTCGGCGCGACCTGGCACGCGTACGCGCCGCCGAGCGCGGTCCGCGCCCTCTCGCCCCGCGCGCTCGATGCGCTGACCGGCGGTTTGGGCTTCGTGCCGGTTGCGCGCGGAACGCCGCGCAAAGTGATCGACGCGCGTCATGCCAAGGTCGTGCTGTCGTCCCTGGCTGCCCGGTCGATCGTCGCGCGGGGCCTCGAGAAGCTCATCGGCCTGTTGCCGGGCGCGACCCGGCTCGTCTACCCGGCCGAAGACGTCTTCTGGGCGTTGTACCGGCGGCGCTGAAGCCTCAGAGCGCGGTGAGCTTCATGCCCGCCCGCTGCAGCCGCCCGACGAGCACGTCGCCCAGCGCCGTCGCGGGCGTCAAAATGCCGCCCCGCTTGGCGCCGCCGGGCAGCGCGTCCGCGTCGCGAACCAGCGCCAGCGCGGCTTCGCTCACGCACTTCGTCGTCACCCGGTTCCCCGGGTCGCCGCGATCCGCGAAGCGGGCGCGCCGCTTGCGGCCGTCCTGGCCTTCCACGACCAAGTCGCAGGTGAACCAGCCCGAGTCGATCGCCGCCTGCGAAGGGCCGGTCCCGGGTTTGGGCAGGACCGCTTGAAGCGCGCGCCGCACCGGCGCGATCTCGAGGGCGCTCATGAAGAGCGCGCTGCCCGCGGTCACGCCGACGGCTCCCACCGGGCCGATCAGCGGATTGAACTTGAGATACTCCTGATAGCGGAAGCCGGCGCCGTAGGGCTCGCCCCACTGCGCGAAGAGCGCCGCGCTGCGCCGCACGATCCGCGTGTTGATGGGCCCCATGAAAAACGGTCCGGTCCAGGTACCGGCATCCGCATCGAAGCGGGCGGTCTGCGGGTCGTGGTTGCCGGCCCGGTCGGCTTCGCCGCGCGCACCGGGAGGGTTGAGGAGCACGGGATCGCGCAGCGCCGCCATGCCTCCGGGCTCCGCGCCCATCTCGAGCATGGAGGCGAGCGTTCCGCCGTTGACGCCGCCGAAGAGCTGGAAGTACGCGTTCACGCGCCGGGCCGGCGCGTTGAGGGCGTGGCGCACCGCGAAGAACGCGCCCAGGTCCGAGGGGATGGAATCGAAGCCGCAGGTCGGGACGATGCGCGTGCCCGCCGTCTCGGCGGCTTCGTGGTAACGGTCGATCAACGAGCGGATCCACGCCGTTTCGCCGGTGATGTCGACGTAATGCGTGCCCAACCGAACGCACGCATCGACGATCGGCGTGCCGTAACGGGCGAAGGGGCCCGCCGTGTCGAGGACGACGCGCGCGCGTCCGACGGCGGCATCACAGGCCGCTTGGTCCGCGCTGTCCGCGACCAGGATCTCGGCCCCGCTCGCCTGCGCCTTGTCACGCACCGCTTCGAGCTTGGCCGGGTCCCGCCCGCCGAGCCCGAGCCGCAAGCCGCGCGCGTCGGCCGAGGCGGCCAGGTAGCGCACGACCTGCCGGCCGACGAAACCGCTCGCGCCGTAGATCAGGATATCGAGATCGCGCTGCGCCATCGTCTCCTCATGCGCGCCGGGTGCGTCCCGCTCCCCTAAAGGATGACGCTTGGCTTTGCATGCGTCGCTCGTCTGTGGTATGATGCCGCGCGTGCCTTCCGGGCGCGCCGCTGCGTTTGCGTGCCCTCGGTTCGCCCGCCCGATCCCGACTGGAGAACTCGTTGCCGAACATCAAAGCCGCCGAAAAGTGGGTCCGTCAATCCGAGAAGCGCGAGCTGCGCAACCGCGACGTCAAGACGCGGCTCAAGACCCTGTTCAAGAAAGCCAAGAATTCAGGCGACGCGGGCACGGCTCCCGGCGTCGAGAGCCAGCTGGACAAGGCCGCTCAGAAGGGCATCATCCACCCGAACAAGGCCGCCCGCAAGAAGGCCCGGCTCGCGAAGGCGATCCGCGTCACGGCCGCCGCGGCCGCCGCGGCCGCAGCGGCACCGGTGACCCAGCGCTCCGCCCGCAAGAAGAGCGGCGCCAAGAAGTAGTCTCCGGCCCCCGGAAAATTCCAAGACCCGGCGCAGCAGCGAGCGCCGGGTCTTTGCTTATCCCGCGTCGCGTTTTCACACGGCGCCGAGCGTCAGTTCGCGACGCGGCTCAAGCCTGTTCGAGCACGTACGTTCCCGGCGCCGGTGCGAGCGGCGGGAAATGTTCGTTCCCGAGGCCGGACGGCGCGGGGACGCGCTCGCCCGAACGTTCGCCGATCCACGCGAGCCAATCGGGCCACCAGGAGCCCGCGACCTTCTCCGTGCTGCGGAACCAATCGTCGGCGGAGGGCGGGTTGGCGTCGGCCTTCCAGTAGTTGCCCTTCCCGGACGTCGGGGAATTGATGATTCCGGCGATGTGCCCGGAATGGCCGAGCCGGAAGCGCACGTCGCCCGAGAAGAGTTGCGTCATCTTGTAGACCGAGCGCCAGGGCGCGATGTGATCCTCGATCGAGGCGACCGAGTAGACGTCGTTGCGCACGGCGTGCAGGTCGATCGGCACGCCGTCGACCACGAGCTCGCCCTTGGCCAGCGCGTTGCGCACGTACATGTTCTCCAAATAATACGAGTGCATCGCGGCGGGCAGGCGGGTCGCGTCGCTATTCCAATAGAGCAGGTCGAAGGCGGGTGCGTCCTTGCCCAGCAGATAGCGATTGACCGCGACGTTCCAGATCAGGTCGTTGGCGCGCAGCATGTTGAACGTGTCGGCCATCTCGCTCGCGGGCAGCACGCCGTCCTCGCGCATCTTCTCCTCGATGAACGCGAGCGCTTCGGGCCCCATGAAGTTCTTGATGTCCCCAGGCTCCGCGAAATCGACCAGGGCCGCGAAGAACGTCACCGCGTTGACCAGCGTCGGATCTTTCTTCGCGATGTACGCGAGTTCGAGCGCGGTCAACGTGCCGCCGATGCAATAGCCGATCTGATTGACGTCGGCGGAGCCGGCGATGTCGCGCGCGACGCCCGCGGCCGTGAGCGGGCCCAGGTGCATGTAATCGCGGAAACTCAAGTCCCGTAGCGATGCGTCGGGATTGCGCCACGAGATCACGAAGGTCTGCACCCCGCCGTCGGTCGCGTACTTGATCAGGCTGTTCGCGGGCTGCAGATCGAGGATGTAGAACTTGTTGATCCACGGCGGCACGATCAGCAGCGGGCGCGCGTAGACGGTCTCCGTCGTGGGAGCGTATTGGATGATCTCGATCAGCTCGTTGCGGAAGACGACCTCGCCCTTGGACGTCGCGACGTTCTTGCCGACCTGGAAGGCCGACTTGTCGACGAGCGCCGGGCGGCCGTGGTTCTCGCGTTCGTCTTCGAGCGCGTTCTCGATGCCCTTCTGTAGGTTCTTGCCGCCGGTGCGCAAGGTCTCTTCGATGACGGCGGGGTTGAGCCACGGAAAGTTCGTGGGGCTCATCGCGTCGCAGAATTGCTTGGCGAAGTACTTCACGCGCGCGCGCGTCTGCGGGTCGACGTCCGGCGCGCGGTCGATCCCGTCGAGGATGCCTTGCGTTGCGAGCAGATAGCCCTGCTTCATCGCGTCGAAGACCGGGTTCTCCGACCACGCCTGATGCTTCCAGCGGTTGTCGCCCCGCGCGGGCTCGATCACGGCGGCCGGCTTTTCCTCGCCGGAGAGCGCCGTCAGCGCGCGCGAGGCCACGGTGAGCCACGCCTTCGTGAAATCGAGCTGCGTCTGCGCGATCGCCTCGGGATGGGCGAAGAGCGACTGCCAAACCTCGGCCGCCGCCTTGTTGAGGCCCAGCGGGTCCAACGGGTTCGCCTGCGCGGCGGGCGGCGCTTCCGGGATGACTCCGCCCGGGCGTTCGGCGGTCGCGGCGGACTGCGCGTGGGCTGTGTCGTCGCCTTCCAGAATCATCCGGAGTGCTTCCGGTTCCGCCCCGGCGGCCCTCCGGAACGGCTCAGGGATCGACGTTGACGGCCAAGCGAACCGCCCGCTCCGCCAGCGCCAGGGGCTGCAAGGTCTCACGAATTTCCCGCCGCACCGGCGCCCCATCCTCGGCCTTGACGGCGATGCGGTACCGCCACTCGTCGTTGACCCGGGCGATCGGGTAAGGTGCCGGCCCCAGTACCTCGGCGCCCGGCACCCGCCGCAGCAGTTCCGCATAACGGGCAGCCGCCGCTTCGACGGCGGCCCGGTTGCGGCCGATCGCGCCCACGTACGCCAGCTCCGCGAAAGGCGGGTAGCGCAGTTCCCGGCGCTGTTCGAGCTCGACGGCGGCGAAGCCGTCGTAATCGTGGCGCGCCGCGAACGCGACGGCCGGGTGCGTGGGCGCGTACGTCTGGACGATCGCTTCGCCCGCGCGCGCCCGCCCGCTGCGGCCCGCAACTTGCGTGATCAGCCCGAAGGTGCGTTCGGCCGCCCGGAAATCCGGCGCGTGCAAGCCGATGTCGGCGGCCACCACGCCGACCAGGGTGACCGTCGGAAAGTCCAGGCCTTTGGCGACCATCTGCGTGCCGACGAGGATGTCGCCCCGCTCGGCGAACTCGTCGAGCAGGCGCGCGTGGTCGCCGACGCGCGTCGTCGTGTCGCTGTCCATCCGCACGATGCGCGCTTGCGGGAAGAGCGTTTGCGCGGCCTCAGCGACGGCTTGCGTTCCGGCCCCGAACTCGCGAATCGGTCCCGCGCCGCAAGCCGGGCACGCCGTCGGGATCCGGCGCTGCGCGTCGCAGAGGTGGCAGCGCAGCAGGCCTTCGCTGCGATGAACCGTGAGCGAGACGCTGCAGCGCGAACACTCCGGCACCGCGCCGCACGCGCGGCACAGCATGAAGCTCGCGCTCCCGCGGCGGTTCACGAACAGCACGGTCTTCTCGCGCCGCCCGAGCCGCGAGCCCAGCGCCTCGACCAGCCGCGTGCTGAAGATGCGCCGGTTGCCGCGTTCGAACTCCGCGGCCAGGTCGACGATGTGCGTATCGGGTAGCGGCAGCTTCGTCGCCCGGTTATCGAGGCGCAGATGCGCGACGTCGCCGCGCCTGGCCGCCGCGTAGGATTCCAGCGGTGGCGTCGCGCTGCCGAGGACGAGCGTTCCGCCCGCCCCGCGCATCCGGCGCCGCGCCACGGCGAGCGCATCGTAGCGCGGCACGCCGTCCTGCTTGTAGCTGCGCTCGTGCGCCTCGTCGACGACGATCAGGCGCACGTTCGGCAGCGGCGCGAACACGGCGCTGCGCGCGCCCACGACGACGTCGATCTCGCCGCGTGCGGCGGCCTGCCAGCTCTCGAAACGGTCGCGGTCCGAAAGCCCGGAATGCAGCACGGCGACGCGCTCGCCGAAGGCGCCTTCGAAACGGCGCGCGGTCTGCGGCGTTAGCGAAATTTCGGGAACGAGCACGATCGCGCGGCCGCCGAGCCCGAGCGTGCGCGCGATCGCGCGGATGTACACGAAGGTCTTGCCGCTTCCGGTGACGCCCTGCAAGAGCAATTCGGCGAACTGGCCGGCGGCCACGCGCGCGTCGATCGCTTCGATGGCGGCGCGCTGCTCGGCCGTCGGCACGAACTCCTGGGTTTCGCGCGGACCGCGCGCGCGCGCCGCCGCCGCGCGCCGTTCGGTCTCGCGCAGCGCACCCGCGCGGACGGCGCGCTTCACGACCGCGGGCGAGAAGCCCGCGAGCAACGCATCCGCGCGCCGCAAGGTTCCCGCCTCGCGCACCGCGTCGACGAGCGCGCGCACGCGCGGGCCGTTGACGCTCGCGCCCGTCGCCTCGAGCACCTTCTCCTGGGCTTCGCCGACGCGCGGCGCAAGAAACGTCCGCCGCCGCACGAGCGCGCCGCCGCGCTGCAGCGCGCCGAGCGCGGCGAGCAACGCCTTGCGATCCCCGGCGCGCCGCGCCTCGGGATGCCGCAGCAACGCTTCGAGCGCGAAGCCGTCGGCGAAGTCCTCGCGCACCAAGCGCAAGAGGCGCGGCGGCACGTTCGGGAACTCGCTCTCCACCGGCGGCGCGACCAGTTCGAAGCGGTCGACGACGCGCGGCAACGCGGCAGCGAACACGACGGCCGAGAGCGCTTCGCCGAGCGAACAGCAATAGTGCAGCGCGATCCAGCGCGCGAGCGCGAGCCCCGACTCGTCGAACGCGGGCAGGCCGTCGACGCGCGAGGCGATCGGACGGATGCCCGAGCGCGCCGCAGCCTCGCGCGGACCCGCGATGACGTAGCCGAAGAGCTCCCGCGGTCCGAGCGGCACGCGCACCACGTCGCCCACCTCGGCCCGCAGGCCCTCGGGCACCTCATAGGTGAGCGGCCGTTCGACGCGCGCCGTGCGCTGCTGCACGTAGACGTCGACGACGCGAGTCCGGCCGTTTAGCGTAATTCCGAGGCTCCGGGAGCTTGCGCGACGCGTCCGAGCACCGTGCGCAGCGAGCGCGCCGGCACGGTGACGCCGAATTCCACGTCGCCGATCGCCCGCGGCAACACGAAACGCAAGGTTCCGGCCCGCGTCTTCTTGTCGCTCGCCATCGCGGCCACCAGCGCGTCGACGTCCGCGGCCGGTGAAACGAGCGGTAAACGCAAGAGCGCGAGCAACGAAAGCACGCGCAGGTGTTCGTCGTTCGAGAAGCGTCCGGTCCGCAGCGCGAGCAAACCGGCTGCGCGCAGCCCGATGCTCACCGCCTCACCGTGCGAGGTGCGGTACTCGGTGACGCGTTCGATCGCGTGCCCGAAGGTGTGGCCCAAGTTGAGCACCTCGCGCGCGCCGGCTTCGAGCTTGTCGTCGCTCACGATCATCGCCTTGATGCGCAGCGAATCGACGACGACCGTCTCCCACGGCCACTTGGCGAACGGGTGCGGCGCGAGGGTTTCCAGACTCTCGAAGACGTCGTGGCCTTCGATGATACCGTGCTTGACCAATTCGGCGAGGCCTTCGCGCACGTGGCGCGGCGGCAGCGTCGCGAGCGAACCGATGTCGCAGAAGACCGCGGCCGGATCGCGAAAGACGCCGGCCAGGTTCTTGCCCGCGCGCAGGTCGACGCCGGTCTTCCCGCCGATCGACGCATCGACCATCGCGACCAGCGACGTCGCGACGTTCGCGAACGCCACGCCGCGCATGTAGGTGGCAGCTACGAATCCGAAGAGGTCGCCCGCGACGCCGCCGCCCACGCCGATCAGCAGCGTGCCGCGATCGGCGCCCGCCGCCACAAGTGCGGCGTACACGGTCTCGACCGTGCGCAGGGTCTTACGCCGCTCGCCCAGCGCGAAAGCGAGCACCGGCGTGTTCCGGCCGAGCGCGCGCGCGATCGCGGCCGCACGCTCCGCGACGTTGCGGTCCGCCAGCACGATCGCGCGCGGCCGGCCGCGTTCGCGCGCGAAGGCCGCGACGTGCCGCGCCACGTCGCCGGCCACGACGACGGGATAGCCGAGATCGTCGATCCGCGTCACGTGCCGCGCAACCGTTCGACGATGGCGCGCGCGTAGGCGAGCTTGGAACGCCGCGGCCCGCGCACGACCAGCTCCGATTCGCGGTACAAGGGTTCGCGTAGCGCCATCAACTCGCGCACGCGTTCCAAGGTCGGTTCGCGGCCCACTACCGGACGCACCGTGGGCGAGCGGCGCAGTCGCGCCAAGATCGTCTCGGCGGGCACGTCCAAGTACACCCGCACGGCGCGTTCGGCCAGCGCGGCGCGCGTCGGCGGATGCGTGACGGCGCCGCCGCCGAGCGCGATCACGCAGCGCGGCCGTTCGAGCGCTTCGAGCACCGCCTGCAATTCGGCTTCACGAAACCCCGCTTCGCCGGAGCGCTCGAAGAGCGCCGGAATCGGTCCGTGGCGAGCGACGATCAACTCGTCGGTATCGACGAACGGCACGCCGAGTTCGTTCGCGACGAAGCGTCCGATCGTCGATTTTCCCGCGGCCATGAAGCCGACCAGCGCGACGTGCGGTCCGGCTCGTTCTTCGGGCAAGAGCGGCGCTCAGCCGACCGGCTGGGCGTCGAAGAGCTTGGCCGCGGCGGCGACCGCGCGCTCGAGGTTGTCGCGCGTCTCGTCGATCGAATCGCCGCCGAACTTCTCGAGGATCGGCGCCGTCAGTGCGAGCCGCACCATCGCCTCGCCGACGATCGAGGCGGCCGGGACGACGCAGACGTCGCTGCGCACGATGCTCGCCGGCGCGACCGTCCCCGCGTGGAGGTTCACCGACGGTAACGCCTTCATCAGCGTCGGGATCGGCTTGACGCTCACGCGCAGCACGATGTCCTGGCCGTTGGAAATGCCGCCTTCGATACCGCCCGCGCGATTGGAACCGCGCGCGACCGCGCCGCCGTCGAGCGTGAAGATGTCGTGTGCCGCCGAGCCCGGCAGGCCCGCGACGTCGCGCCCGGCGCCGACCTCGACGGCCTTGACGGTCTGCATCGCCATCAGCGCGCCCGCGAGCACGCCGTCGAGTCGCGTATCGGGCTGGCGATTCGCGCCGACGCCCGCCGGAACGCCCGTCACGCGCACGGTGAACGTGCCGCCCAGCGTGTCGCCCGCGGCCTTCGCGGCGTCGATGGCGGCGATCATGGCGCGCTCGGCTTCGGGATCGGGGCAGCGGACTTCGCTCGCGTTCGTGGCGACCGGATCGACATCGCTGAGTTCGGGCGCGAGCACGTGCCCGATCTGCGACACGTGGGCGGTCGTGCGGATGCCCAGGGCGCCCAAGAACTGCGCGCAGATCGCGCCCAGCGCCACGCGCATCGCGGTTTCGCGCGCGCTCGCGCGTTCGAGCACGTTGCGCAGGTCGCGCTGCCGGTACTTGAGCGCACCCGCATAATCGGTGTGGCCCGGCCGCGGGTTCGTTAGCGGTTTTCCATGCCCCGTTAGTGGATCCATCAGTTCGCGCACGTTTTCGAAATCGCGATTGCGCACGAGGATCGCGAGCGGCGAACCCAGGGTCTTTCCGCCACGCAACCCGGCCAGGAATTCGACCTCGTCGCGCTCGATGTTCATCCGGCCGCCGCGTCCGTAGCCGCCCTGGCGGGCGCGCAACGTCGCGTTGATCGCCTCGACGTCGAGTTCGAGATGGGCGGGAATGCCGTCGAGGATCCCCACGAGAGCCGGGCCATGCGATTCGCCCGCGGTCAGATACCGGAACATGCGCGCGATTTTCGACGGCCGCCGACGGAAGCCCGGTCCTCGACCGCGAACGGGCGTGCATGCTTCCTGCCCCGGCTCGCGTCGATGCGGTGATGCTCGAAGCGCGCGCGACCCAACTCTTCCGGCGGCCGCGGGCCGGCGCGGCGGAGCCGGCGCACGTCGAGCTCGACGCGGGCGACGCCGCGGCGACGCCGGCCTTCGTGCGCGCTGCTTGCGCGCGGGCGCTCGGGCTTGCGGGCGGGACGCCCAGCGCGGCCGTCATCGTGCGGCCGCGCCTGGTTTCCGTCGCGGCGCGCGAGCTGGCCGGGAGCGACGTGCGGGTCGCGGCCGAGCTCGACGGCACCTGCGACGCCGCGGCGGCGCTTGCCGACGGCGCGGGCGAGATCGAGTTCGCGCTCGATGCCGCGACCCTGCTCGGCGGGCGGCCCGCGGACGCATACCAGCGCGTGGCGGCGCTCAAGCGCGCCTGCGGACACGCGCCGCTCAAGGTGCTCATCGACGCACGGGGCCTCGGCTCGTACGCGGCGGTGCGCCGCGCGGCCGACGTCGCGCTGGCCGCGGGCGCGGATTTCCTCAAGACCGCGTGCGCCACGAGCGCGTCGCGTTTGCCCGCCCTCGTGCTCCTCTTGAGCGAAGCGCTGCGCGCGCACGGCCGGCGCGGGGGAGGGACGGCGGGGCTGGCGATCGCGGGGCGCCCGGCCATCGCGCCGTTCGCTGCCGGCTACCGCGAGATCGTCCGCGAGACGCTCGGCCCCGAGCACGTCGGCCCCGACCGTTTCCGCGTGGTCGCGTTCGCATGAGCGCCGCGCCGTCCGCAACGCAATCCCCGCCGCCGGAACCGGGCGCGCGGCGCGAGCTGCGCGAGAACTACGGGCTCTGGATCGGCGGCGAGTGGAGCGCGCCGAACGGCGAGGCGAGCTACGAGACGATCGACCCGGCAACGGAACGATCGCTAACCCGCGTTGCGCGCGCCGACGCGGCCGACGTCGACCGGGCCGTGCGCGCGGCACGGCGCGCTTATGAGAAGTACTGGCGCAAGCTCCGTCCCGCCGAGCGCGCGAAATATCTGTACCGCGTCGCCCGTGCGATCGGCGAACGCGCGCACGACTTCGCGCGGATCGAGACGCGCGACAGCGGGCGTCTCTTGCGCGTGACCGAAGCCGACGTCGCGCAGACTGCGGCCGGCTTTTTCTATCACGCCGGCTGGGCCGACAAACTCGCCTGGGCGGTCGAGTCGCCCGAGCGCACGCGGCCGTTCGGCGTCACGGGCGGTATCGCGGCCGCAAACTCGCCGCTGCTCTCCGCCGCGAGTAAGATCGCGCCGGCGCTCGCGTGCGGCAACACCGTCGTCGTCAAGCCCTCGGAAACGGCGCCGCTCTCGGCGTTGCTCCTCGCCGAAGCATGCGCGGAAGCCGACCTGCCGCCGGGCGTCGTGAACATCGTCACGGGCGACGCGCGGACCGGCGCGGCCCTGGCGGAGCACCCGGGGGTCGACCGGCTGGCGTTTACCGGGGGAGCCGAGGCGGGCCGGGCCGTGCGCCGCGCCCACGCGGGGCGGCGTCTTCCGCCGCTGCTCGAGCTCGACGGCAAAGCGGCCCTGATCCTCTACGACGACGCGGCACTCGATCAAGCCGTCGAGGCCGCGGTCGTGGCCCTGAGCGGCAGCGCGCGCTCCGTGCGTTCCGCCGGGTGGCGCGTACTCGTCCAGGAGAGCGTGGCCCCGGAGGTCCTCGAGCGCCTGCAGGCGCGGGTCGCCGGCCTCGTTCACGGCGACCCCGCCGACGATCGCTCGGACGTCGGCCCCGTCGGGTCGCGGGCCCGGCTCGATGCCTTGCTCGCGCTGATCGAGAGCGCGAGCGAGGACGGCGCCGGCGTCTTCGCGGCGCAAACGGCGCTTCCGGAGGCCGGCTACTGGTTTCGGGCCACGCTCGTGACCGGCATCGGAACGGCGTCGCGCCTCCTCCAGGAGGCTGCGTTCGGTCCGCTCGCGGCGATCCAGACCTTCCGCACGCCTGACGAAGCGGTTGAACTCGCCAATGCCGGACCGGCCGGCTCGGCGACAGCCGTCTGGACCGGCAGCGGTTCCCTCGCGCTCAACACGGCCGGACGCCTGCGGGCGGGTGTCGTTTGGTGCAACGCGATCGAGCGCAGCGATGCCTCGGCCCCCGAGGGTGGCTTCGGGGGCACGGGGCTCGGCCGTAGCGGCGGCATTTCCGGTTTGCGGGCGTATCTCGAAACCTGATAATGCAATGGTGCATCGTGGAGGGGGTAGATGGAACAGGTGTTGACGTCAACGACCCCGAGCGCGCTCGATCGCGAGGCGCTGAGATTGCGGTATCTCGAAAACCGCAACCGGAGCGCGGAGCTCTTCGGCCTCGTCGAGCCGGCCGCGTATTACGAACGGCCGATCGCGTTACGGCATCCGATCGTGTTCTACGAAGGCCACTTACCGGGATTCAGCTTCAATAAAGTCGTGCGCGAGGCGCTCGGCGGGGCCTCGATCGACCCGTTCCTCGAGAAGCTCTTCGAGCGCGGAATCGACCCCTCGGACCTCAGCGATGCGGCGCGTCACGAAAAGGAATCGTGGCCCGAACGTCAGCGCGTGCGCGCTTTCGGAGACGCCTGCGATGCTCGCGTGCTCGAGGCCTTCGCGACCGCGCCCCTGACCGACGTCGCGCGCTCGCCGATGCTCGACCGCGCCCAGGCGGCCTTCACGATTCTCGAGCACGAAGAGATGCACCACGAAACGCTACTCTACATGCTGCATCGCTTACCGCTCGAACGCAAACTCGTCCACGGACGAGGCGGCGCCTATCTTGAACGTGCGCCGCAACGCCGCGGCAGCGTGGAGATTCCCGCCGGCGTCGCAACGCTGGGTGCGCGCCGCGATGCGATCGCCTTCGGGTGGGACAACGAATTCGACGAGCAGGCCGTGCACGTCGCGGCTTTCGAGATCGACGTCGACGACGTGACCAACGGCGAGTGGCTCGAGTTCGTGCGCGCGGGCGGCCCCGTGCCGTCGTTCTGGATCGAACGCGACGGCGGGTTCCGGCTGCTCGGGATGTTCGAGGAAATGCCCCTGCCGCTGAGTTGGCCCGTGTACGTGACGCAGGCGCAAGCGCGCGCGTATGCGGCCTGGCGCGGGTCGCGCTTACCGACGGAGGCCGAGTACCATCGCGCCGCCTTCGGCACGCCCTCGGGCGAGGAACGCGCCTTTCCGTGGGGCGACGCGGCGCCGTCCTCGGCATACGGGAACTTCGATTTCAAACGCTTCGATCCCGAACCCGTCGGCTCCAATCCCGCGGGCGACAGCGCCTGGGGCGTTGCGGACCTGGTCGGTAACGGGTGGGAGTGGACCTCGACCGAATTCGCGCCGCTGCCCGGATTCCGGCCGCATGCGTCCTATCTTCCGTACTCGCAGGACTTCTTCGACGGCGCGCACTTCATCGTCAAAGGTGCGTCACCCGTGACCAACCGCAACCACGTGCGACGCAGCCTGCGCAATTGGTATCGCGCGGAATATCCCTACGTGTACGCGACGTTCCGGACGGTTCGCGGTTGAACGCCCGCCGGTAACGGGCGCTACGCGCCCTTGCGGGGGCCCGGCCGGGCGTGGAGACTCTCCGCCTTGTGGGCGGCCTCGGCCCCCGTCGCGTCGCTCTTCACGAGAAATTCGGGATTTTCGGGCGACGCCGCCACGTGGTGGCCGCGGATCTCGAGCGGCGAGGTTAGCTTCTTCTCCACGCGGCCGCGCACGGTACCCTGGCTCGAATTCCAGCTAACCGCCGCGCCGGGTTTGGGTTCGTCGTTACGCTTCTTCACAGACCGCTCGTACCCAAGGCGCCCCGGCTCGTTCGCTCATCGTGTCTTCGCCGATCCGATCGCCGGCCACGAAGCGGAGCGGCGGCCGCGAACCCGCGAAGAACGGCGTGCCGAAGCCGAGCTTCGCCATGCTGCCGCGTTAGCCGACCGCGGAGGCGAAAGTCCAAGCCATGCGGTGCTGGAGTTCCTCGTCGAGTTCGCCCAGGAACGCTTCGGTAGTCAACCAAGGCTGGTCGGGGCCGATCAAGGTGGCGAGGTCCTTCGTCATCTTGCCGTGTTCGACGGTGTCGATGCAGACGCGCTCCAACGTCTCGGCGAAGCGGACGACGTCGGGCGTGTCGTCGATGCGCCCGCGGTGCGTGAGCCCGCGCGTCCAGGCGAAAATGGAAGCGATCGGATTGGTCGACGTCGCCTTGCCTTGCTGGTGCAAGCGGTAATGCCGCGTGACCGTGCCGTGGGCGGCTTCGGCTTCGATCGTCTTGCCGTCGGGCGTCATCAAGACCGAGGTCATCAATCCGAGCGACCCATACCCTTGCGCGACCGTATCGGACTGCACGTCGCCGTCGTAGTTCTTGCAGGCCCACACGTACTTGCCCGACCACTTCAAGCAGCTCGCGACCATGTCGTCGATCAAGCGGTGCTCGTAGGTGCCGCCGAAGGCTTCGAAGCGCTCCCGGAACTCTTCGTCGAACACGTGCTGGAAGATGTGCATGAAACGGCCGTCGTAGGTCTTCAGGATCGTGTTCTTGGTGGAGAGATACACCGGCCACTTCCGCTGCAAGCCGTAATTGAAGCAGGCGCGCGCAAAACCGCTAATCGATTCGTCGACGTTGTACATCGAGAGCGCGACGCCCGGCTTCTCGAAGACGAAGACCTCGCGCTCGAGCACCGGCCCCCCGCCGGCCGGCGTGAAGCTGAGCTTGAGCGTGCCGGCGCCGGGAATCGCGAGTTCGGTCGCGCGGTATTGATCGCCGAAGGCATGCCGTCCGATCACGATCGGGTCGGTCCAACTCGGCACCAACCGCGGCACGTTCCGGCAGATGATCGGTTCGCGGAAGACCGTGCCGTCGAGTTCGTTGCGAATCGTGCCGTTGGGCGAGCGCCACATCGATTTCAGATGGAATTCTTCGACGCGCGCTTCGTCGGGCGTGATCGTTGCGCACTTGACGCCGACGCCGTACTGCTTGATCGCGCGGGCGGCTTCGACCGTCACGCGGTCGTCGGTTGCATCGCGGTACTCGACGCCGAGATCGTAGTACTTCAGATCGACATCGAGATACGGCAGAATCAGTTTCTCGCGGATCATCTGCCAGATGACGCGCGTCATCTCGTCGCCGTCGAGCTCGACGATGGGATTGGCAACTTTGATTTTCTCCACGATGGCGATTGATACGCCGTAAGAGGGGCAAATCATTGGCGGGGTGCATTGGACTGGTCGTGAGCGATAGATGGATGATATAGCCGCCGTTTCGGCGCCGCCGGCGCAGCGCCGGATCGTCAGTTTGCTGCCCAGTGCCACGGAGATTCTCTGCGCGCTCGGTTGTACGGAGCGGCTCGTCGGGGTGACGCACGAATGCGATTTTCCGGATGCGGCGCGCGTAAAGCCGCAGTTGACCTCGAGCGCGCTGCCCCAACTCGCGTCGAGCGCGGAGATCGACCGGCACGTGCGGGCGAGCGTTCACGCCGGTTCGAGCCTCTACGCGCTCGACGCCGCCGCGCTCGAACGGCTCGCGCCGGACCTGATCGTCACGCAAGAACTATGCGCCGTGTGCGCGGTCTCCTACGAGATCGTGGCACGTGCCGCCAAGCAGTTGCGCGGCGATCCACGCATCGTTTCACTGGAACCCTCGTCCCTGGATGACGTCTATGCGAATATCGTGACGCTCGGCGACCTGACCGGCACGGCAGCCGCCGCCACCGGGCTCGTAACGGAGTTGCGCGAGCGCGCGACGAGGCTCGAGCGCGCGCTCGCGGGGAGGCCGAAGCCGCGGGCGCTGGTCCTCGAGTGGTCGGATCCGCCGATGAGCGGCGGGCATTGGACGCCGGGCCTGATCGAACTCGCGGGCGGTACGGCGGTGCTGGGGAATCCCGGCGCGAATTCGCAGACGCTGGAATGGACCGCGATCGCCGCCGCCGATCCGGACGTCATCGTCGTGGCGCCGTGCGGCTACGGCATCGACGCGGCCCTCGCCGCGGCTGCGCAACTGGAATCCAACGCCGTATGGCGCTCGTTGCGCGCGGTGCAGACGGGTCGCGCCTTCGTGCTCGACGGCAACGCCTATCTCAATCGCCCGGGTCCGCGGCTCATCGACACCGCGGAATTTCTCGCGACCGCCTTCCACGGCGAAGCGTTCGGCGCCGCCCGCGAGCATGCGGCGGCGCTCGTGCGCCTCGCGGTTAGCTGTTGAGCGCGGCCGGCGTGACGACCGTGGCGTGCGCCTCGCGGAAACGCTCCGCCGACTCCATGACCGAGCGTCGCGCGGCGGCCGCATCCTGCCAACCCTGCGTGCTCGTCTGTTTCCCTTCGAGTAACTTATAGGTTTCGAAGAAATGCGAGATCATGCGCAAAGTGTGCGGCGGGATCTGCATCTGCGTGTGCACGCCGTTGTACGCCGGTTCGCCGACCGGCACCGCGAGGATCTTGTCGTCGGGCTTGCCTTCGTCGGTCATCTTCAATAAGCCGATCGGACGCGCGACGACGAGGCAGCCGGGAAACGTCGGCTGCACGACCAGGATCAGCACGTCGAGCGGATCGTCGTCCTCGGCCAACGTCTGCGGAACGAAGCCGTAATCGCCCGGATAGTAGATCGGCGAGTGCAGCGCGCGATCGAGCCGGAAGATGTTGAGGTTCTTGTCGTACTCGTATTTGTTGCGCGAGCCTTGCGGTATCTCGACGACGACGTTTATCTGCTCGGGGGAGAGTTCGCCGATGGGCAGGTTCAAATAGTCGGTGGTTTTCGTAATCGACACGCGCCCCGCTTACCCGCCGCCGCCCCGGCCGCCTGCCGCTCGACGCGACTGTGAGCACCGGTCAGCGTGGCAAGAGGCCGCTCAGGGCGCCCAGCAGCCCGACTTCGAGCGCCACGATCAAGAAGCCGTACGCGTCGCCGGTGAGGCCGCCGCCCAGCCGCCCGGCGATCCAGCGGCCCCAACCCAGAGCCATCGCGAGCGCCGCGGGCACGAGCAGCGTGCCGAACGGCGGCGCGAGCGCGAACGCGGCGACGTCGAGCGCGATCCACTCCGCGACCAGCGGCGCCGCCGGCGGGCGCGTGGCGAGGGCGCCCGAGACAACGCCCGCCGGACGCGCCGGGGGGACGACGAGGGCGTTGGCGACCGCTGCGGCCCGGGCCAACGCCCCGCTGAACGCGAGCAACGCCGGGTACTGCGCGGGCGGCAACGAGACGAGCGCCGCGTACCAGAGCGCCCCGATGACGAGCAACCCGGCCAGCGCGAAGCTGCCGCGGCGGGGATCTTTCAGGATCGCATGGCGCCGTTCGGGCGGCACGGCGGCGAAAAACGCATCGCAGCCGTCGAGGAAGCCGTCGAGATGAATCGCGCCGCTGCCCGCGACCATCAGCCCGAGGGCGACCGCCGCCCCCACCGGATGGTGTGCCGTGGCGAGCGCTGCGAGCCAGCCGCCGCATCCGGCGATTCCTCCGATCAACGCGCCGACCAGGGGCAGCGCGACCAGCGCGTCGGAATCCGGAGGCACCGTCTGCGTGGCGGGCAGCACCGAGAAATAGCCGAGCGCCGCCCCGAACGCGCGAACGGCGCGCGTCAGGACGTCGATTTCTCGCTAACGCCCGCTTCGGCGAACGTTCGCATCTCCGCGATCATCCGGCTGGCAGCCTCGACTAGAGGCAACGCGAGGGCGGCGCCGCTGCCTTCACCGAGCCGGAGATCGAGGTCGAGCAGCGGGCGCAGCCCCAGCGCCTGCAAGGCGATCGCGTGGCCGGGTTCGCGCGAGCGGTGCGCCGCGATGCAGTAGCCGAGCGATAAGGGCGCGATCTTCTGCGCCAGCAGCGCGGCGGCGGAAACGATGAAGCCGTCGAGCACGACGGGCAGCCGGCGCGACGCCGCGGCCAGAATTGCGCCGGCGAGGCCGACGATCTCGTAGCCGCCCACGGCCGCCGCGATCCGCTCCCAGCCCGCGCCCTCGAGCCGGCGGACGGCCTGGGCTACGACGCCGCACTTGCGCGCGAAGGTGGCATCGTCGACGCCCGTGCCGCGGCCGGTCACGACCAGGGCGCTCGAGCCCGTGCAGGCCGCGACGATCGCCGAGGCGCTGGTCGTGTTGCCGATGCCCATCTCCCCGAGCGCGATCACGTCGTAGGGACCGCGCGCGAGCACGTCGTCGAGCGCCGCCACGCCGGCGGCGAGGGCGAGCTCGACATCGGTCGCGCGCATCGCGTCGCCGCGCGCGAAGTTCGCGGTCCCGCGTTCGACGAGCGCGTCGATCAACCGTTCGTGCGCGCCGAGGTCCGCGCGCACGCCGAAATTCGCCACGTACACGTCGGCGCCGACCGTGCGGGCGAAGGCGCTGATCGCGGCGTGGCCCGCGAGAAACGCGCCGATCATCTGCGGCGTCACCTCGGCCGGGTAGGCGCTGATGCCTTCATCGGTCACGCCGTGATCGCCCGCGCCGATCAGGATGGCCGCGCGCGCGCAGGGCCGGTCCACCACGCGGCCCGCGATCGCCGAGAGCTGCACGGCGAGCTCTTCGATGCGGCCGAGCGAACCGAGCGGTTTCGTCAGCGCGTCGACGCGAGCTCGCGCGGCCGCGCCCGCTGCGGCATCGACGGGGACGATGGCGTCGCGCAGCGCTTCGCTCGTCACGCGGGCGTTTCCGCGTAGACCGTGCGATTGAGCTCGCCGAGGCGGGCCTCCGCGCCGTCGAAGAGCAAGCGCGTGATGCTGGCCGGCGAGAATCTCACGCGCAGCGCCGCCGCCTCGCTCTCGCCGAGCGCCACGTGCAGCAGCGCGTGGAGCGGCCCCGCGTGCGTCGCCACCAGTACGCGCGCGCCGTCACGGGCGTTCGCCCGGATGTCCGCCAGGGCCGCGGCCACGCGGGCGCAGCACTCTTCGAACGACTCCCCGCCTTGGGGCGTGTAGAACTTCGGCGCGGTCGCGGAGCGGGTCGCGAGTTGCGGATCGCGCTCGACGATCTCCGTCCACGTCAAGCCTTCCCAGACGCCGAAGCGCATCTCGCGCCAGCGGGCGTCCGGGGCGGCCGTCAGTTCGCGGCCCGCCAGCACCAGCGCCGCGGTTTCGCGCGCGCGCGCCAAATCGCTCGCGTAGGCCGCGTCGAAATCATCGTTTGCCAGGAACTCGCCGATGGCGCGAGCTTGCGCTCGCCCCGTCTCGTCGAGCGCGATATCCGTGTGCCCTTGAAAGCGGCCGCCCGCGTTCCACTCCGTGCGCCCGTGACGCACGACGACCAGCTCCAACTGCATAGCGGAGACGGCTTGCGGTGCGGTCCGGCCGCCTCCTGCCCGTTACCGCACGCCGGCTACTTCTCGAGGAACGGCGTGCCTTCGTGGGCGACCAGCAGGTCGTGCATGTCGTTGGCGTGCTCCTCTTCGACCGCGAGAATGCCTTCGAGCATGACCCGCGTCGTCGGGTCGTTCTCGGCGAAGAAGCGGACCAGTTCCCGATAGTGCTCGGTCGCGATGCGCTCGGCGATCAGGTTTTCCTTGATCATGTCGACCAGCTCTTCGGCGGAGCCGTATTCGGAGGCCGAGCGCGTGGCGAGGCCCTCGGGGCTGAAGTTGGGCGTCCCGCCGAGCTGGTTGATGCGCTCCGCGATCGCGTCCATGTGCTCGCGTTCTTCGTTCGCGTGTTCGGCGAACTCGGCTTTGACCGACTCGCTGTCGATGCCGACCGCCGCCACGGCGTGGGCGGAGTAACGCAGGACGCACACGATTTCCGTGGCCAGCGCCGTCTGCAGCAGGTCGATGGCCTGCTGGACGTCGCCCCCATAGTTATCGGTGACCGAGCCCTTTTCGATGTTCTCGCGCGCCCGGCGGCGGAGTTCCGTGATGTCGGAAAGGAAGGGCTGAGGCTTTTTGGCCTTCGTCGAGTTCGTCATGCCCTGCTCTTGCCCACGCTAGGCTGCTCCAACACCTTACGCGCGGGAACGATGATGTAGCCGCCGGTCAGGTCGCCGAAGACGTGCGTCTCGGCCGGACCGGTCCCCCAGCGCCACACGTACGCCGCGATGTAGGCGCAGGTGACGGCGTCGAGGGTATCGTCCCAAACCTTGTAGCCCGCCTGCGCGACGCGGGCTGGGATGCGGCCTTCGAGCCGCAGCGGGGGATCGGCGTGCTCGAGCGAACCGAGCGCCGCGCGGTACATCCGCCATTCGCGCAAGACTTCGGGCCACGAACGCGCCGGCTTCTTTTTGTACCGGAATATCCGCTCGCGTCCGAAGAGACGCACGTGCGCCGGGTGCGGGAAAACTTCGAAGGCGAAGCGGCCGCGGGCGCCGGCCGGCATACGCAGGTCTTCGCGCACGCCGTCGGGCACGAGGGCGTCGAGCAACGCGCGCGCGCGTCCGCCGCCCGCGAAGTGCGCGATGCCGCGATTGGCCGGATGCGGTCCCGCGTCAAACCGCCGGAACTCGCGCGCCAGTTCCCGCTCGCAGGCCCGCGAGCCCGTGGCGTTGACGACGATCGTCGGCATGTCGATGCCGAGGATGCTCGTGGGTGCGAGCCAGGTGCGGATCCACGCGAGGATCTCCTCGTCGGAACGCAGGCGCGCGTGCGCTTCCAAGAGCCTGCCGCTTGCATCGAGGACGGCGAGGCCCGAGGGATTGCGTGCCGACCACGCCAGGTCGAGGCCGAGAAACGTCGCGCCGGCATCGCTTTCCATCGCCGCCCACTACGGCTCAGAGAGGGCGCTTTCCGGCGCCCGCCGTAGCCAGCCCGAGTGCCCAAGAGCCGCGAGCCGCTCCGTCTCGACGTCCGAAAGACGTACAAGCTCTACGTCGGCGGCGCGTTCGTGCGTTCCGAATCGGGTCGCAGCGACGTCGTGGGCGCCGGCAGTGACGAGCCGGCCAGCGTCGCGCGCGCCTCGCGCGAGGACCTGCGTTCGGCCGTGGCGGCCGCCCGGGAGGCGTTCGAAACGTGGTCCGGACTCGCGCCGCTCGAGCGCGGCTACGCGCTGTATCGCCTGGCCGAGATGATGGACGCGCGACGCGGTGAGTTCGTGGAACGGCTGCGCTTGGGTTCCAAACTCGAAGACGCCGCGGCGCTGCGCGAGGCCACGGCCGCGATCGACCGCACGCTCTGGTACGCGGGCTGGTGCGACAAATACGCGTCGGTGCTCTCCGCCCGCAATCCCGTCGCGGGACCGTATTACAATTATTCGGCGCCGGAGCCGCTGGGCGTGGTGGGCGTGCTCGCGCCCGACGAACCGTCGCTGCTCGGGCTCGTCTCGGCGCTTCTGCCGCCGCTCGTCTCGGGGAACACGGTCGTGGCGCTGGCGTCGGAGAGCGATCCGCGCACGGCGCTCGTGTTCGCGGAATGTTTGGCGACCAGCGACGTGCCCGGCGGCGCGGCCAACGTGCTGACCGGCCGGCGCATCGAACTCGCGCCGCAGTTGGCGCGCCATGGCGGCGTCGACGGATTGCAAGCGTACGGGCTCGACGCGCCCTTCGCGGCCGAACTCGAACGGCTCTCCGCCGATAACCTCAAACGCACGCGCACGGTCGCCGCGCCGTCGAGCGCGGAATGGTTCAGTACTGAAACGCAGGATCTCGCCAACGTCGCGGCCTTCGTGGAGATCAAAACGATCTGGCACTCGGCGGGCATTTGACGGAGGCGGCGGCGCGCGCGCAGATCGTTGAGTACTGCGCGCGACTGTATTCGCGCGGACTCGTTGCCGGTAACAGCGGGAACGTCAGTATGCGCTTGGGCGACGGGCGCATCGTCGTGACGCCGACCGGCGCGTCGCTGCGTGCGCTCGAGCCGGGCGATCTCGTTGTCTGCAGCGCGGAAGGCACGGCGCTCCCCGGCCAGGGCCGTCCGACGAGCGAGCTGCCGCTGCACATCGCGGCCTATCGCGTGCGTCCGGACATCGCCTGCGTGATCCACACGCACCCGACGTACTGCGTCGGGTGGTCGAAGACGGGCGCGCTCTTTCCGCTCGACACGGTCGGCGCGATCGAATCGCTCGGCCCGATCGCCTGGACCCGCTACGCGAAGTCCGGGACGCAAGAACTCGCGGACATCTGTTCCGAAGCGTTCGCGCGAGACGTCGACACGATCGTGATGGAACGTCACGGGCTCTCGAGTGTGGCCGGGACGCTCGAAAGCGCCTTCATCCGGACCGACCTGGCCGAGCAGACCGCGCACATCGAGTTCGCAGCGTTCCTGTTGCGCGCGTCGAAGACGTGACGTCGATGGAAAATCAGCGACCCGACGTCCCCGTCGAAGAACTCCGCGCCGCCGCCGGCGACGCGCCCGCGGCCCACGGCGCGATCGGCGATTTTCACGCGGAATATTCGGCCGATTCCCCGGATCCGGAGCGGCTGCAAGCGCACGCGCGGCGGCTTCAGGGCTTCTCGGAAATTGCCGGGCCCTTCGAGCGCTGGTGGCTGAGCCCGAACGTCCAGGCCTTCGTCTCCGAGCTCAACGCGACCGGCATCTAGCAGGCGGGAACAGCGAACGGGCGGGCGCCCGAAGGCGCCACGCCGCCGGGCCCGAATTGGGCGGACCGGCCCGGCATCTGGAGAGGTGGCAGAGTGGTCGAATGCACTCGCTTGGAAAGCGAGCAGACTCTAAAAGGTCTCGGGAGTTCGAATCTCCCCCTCTCCGCCACCGGCCTCGCGCGCGGCCGCATTGAGATTCGGCGCGAGGAACGGATGCTGACCTTTTCAGACAGCTATGCCGGCACGACGCTCGACACGGGTGTCGCGTGACGCCGGGCGCGCACCCGTTGCGGCCCGTGTTGAACTCGGTCGCGGCGCAACTCTTCGTCAACGATGTCGGCGCGGCGTGCGAGTTCTATGCCGGGAAGCTCGGCTTCGCCGTCGACTTCGTCTACGGCGAGCCGCCGTTTTACGGACAGGTCGTGCGCGACAACGCGCGACTCGCGTTGCGGCTGGTCTGCGAGCCGGTCTTCGCCGGCGACGTACGCGAACGCGAACACCTGCTCGCCGCCGCGGTCACCGTCGAAACCGCGGCCGAACTCGAAGCGCTCTTCTCGACGTATCAGGCTGCCGGCGTACGCTTTCACCAAACGCTGCGCCGTCAACCGTGGGGCGCCGAAGATTTCGTCGTCGTGGATCGCGACGGGAATCTCGTGCTCTTCGCAGGGCCGGCCGGCTAGCTGCGGCGCACGTCCAAGGCGCTCAGAGACACGTGAAGTGGATGCGCTTGGTGTCGCCCGTCTGTTTCGCGATGTTGTACTGAACGTCGCCGAGCATCCAATCGCCGGTGGGGCTGGGCGCCACGGTGGTCGCGACCTGCGGTGCGCCCGTATCCTCCGCGCTGCCCTTGACGTCCATCGTCGTCAAGCGCTTCAACCCCGTCCCGTCGCCGCGCATCGCCCACCAGTCGGTTCCCAAGAGCAGGCGAAACGGGAACCGCCGCACGCCCTTGGTGCTCATGTAGACGATCCAATCGCCGCTCGGCGTGACGACGTCGATGGGATGTTCGTTGTAGTACGTACCGGTCGTGAGGCGCGTGCCGCGTCCGGTGGCGAGGTCCAGGCGGTAGATCTGGCTCTGCCAGAAGTTATGCGTGTCCTGGTCGCTCGTGTAGAATAAGCTCTTGCCGTCACCGGAGAACGAGCCCGTCTCGTAATAGACCGCGCCGCCCGGACGGTAGGTCCGGACGTTCTGCAGATGCGGTTGCGGCTTCTCCACGAACTCCGCCACTTTGAGCGCGTACGTGCCGCCGGGTTGGCGCGACGACCACGCGATCCGCGTTCCGTCCGGCGAGAACACGGGAAGCAAGACGCCCTCGTCGCTCGTGTTCGGCTCGTTCGTCAGCTGCCAGGTGCCGCTTCCGTCGGGTGCGATCAGCCACAGATCGTCGTGGCGGCCGAAACCCGGCAGCGCCTCGTAATCCGGATTGCCGAAGAGCGTCGGACCGTGCCACTCCGGCTTCTGCGCGATGAGCGCGAGGTAACGGCCCGATGGATGCCAATACGGCGAGCCCTGATGCTTGGCCGGCAACCCCGGACGATGCGCCGTTACCGCGCGGCGTCCGGTGCCGTCCGGCCGGATCGTGAACACGCGATAGTAGCCGCTTGCGTCCGGCTGATCGAACGCGATGAGGTTCGTTGGGACGTTCCAACGCGAGCCCGAACCATTGGCAACGAACGGCCGATTATCGATCGTCGTGCCGGTTGCGCGATCGAGCGTGCAACGCTGAGCCGCGATGGCGGCCGACGTCGAAAGCACCGGTAACGATAGGGCCGTCAACGCGCAGAACGCTAGGCTCGCGAAGCGATGGGTCACGTGCTGCCGCCGGCTCACCCGCCGATCCTTACGCGGGGCGTGTCCGGGGCTCCCGCCCGTAGCCGGCGGTGCTGCGTCAGGCGTTCTGCGCGACCGTCACGGGCAGCGCTTTCGACAGGCGCGTCGCGACGGCCAGCGCGTCGCGCACGTTGTCGCCGACGCCGAGGCCGCGGTACGCGTTGCCGGCGAGCGCGAACCCGGGATGGGCCCGTTCGCGCGCTTCGATCGCGGCGACCAGCGCCCGGTGCGGCAGCCGGTATTGCGGGATCGCTTTCGGCCAGATCACTTCGTGGTACGCGACCGGTGCGGCCGTGATGCCGAGCACCGTCCGCAGGTCGGCGAGCACGATCGCCTTCACGGCGTCGCGGTCCAGGTTCGCGATCCCCGGGTCGGTCGCGCCGCCGAGGAAGATCCGGAGGTACGCCGTGCCCGGCGGGGCGTGTTCGGGCATGATCGACGACGTGTAAAAAGCGCCTAAGAGCCGCACGCCCTGGTGGCGGGCGGCCAGAAATCCGAAGCCGTCGAGCGGCGTGGGCACGTCGGCCTCGCGGAACGCAACGCCGACCGCACGCATCGGGGCATAGGGGATCTCGCGTAAGCGCGCGCCGAGATCGGGATCGAAACCGTCGACGAGCGGCGCCGCAGCGTCGGCCGGGGTCGCGACGACCACGCCGTCCACCTCGGTTTCGCCGTCGTCGTGCCGCAGCCGCCAACTCGTTGCGGCGCGCTCGATGCGCTGCACTGAGACCCCGCGACGCAGCCGGTTCCCGAGGCATTCGGCCAAGCGGTTCGTCAGCGTCTGCATGCCCCCGTCGGCGAAGCTGCACATGTTCGACGCTTTGCGCGGACCCTTCATCATGCCGCGGATGATCGAACCGTGCTCGGCTTCGACCTCGCGCAGACGTGGAAAGATCGCCGCCACGCTCGTGTTCGCGGCGTCGCCGCCGCTGATTCCGAGTAACGCCGGCGACACGAGCCGCTCGGCGACCTCCCGCCCGAAATGCCGCGCCATGAAGGCATAGACGCTCTCGTCCTCGGGCCCCGCGCCCTTGCGCGAAAAGAGTTCGCCCAGCGCCCGCAGCTTGCCGAGCGGCGAGAGAATCGTCATCTTCAGCGCATCGGGCGGCTTCGACGGCAGCTTGTGTAACGTGCCGTTCCAATACACGAAGCGGTTCTTCGCGGCCGGCCGCGCGGGCGTCAGGACGTCGCCGAGGCCGACCTCGGCGATCAGCGTCTGGAGCTCTTCGGCGCTCGAGAGAATGCCGCTCGGCCCCCACTCGAAGAGGTAGCCGTCGATCTTCTCCGAGCGGATCTTGCCGCCGGGCGTCGTTTCGCGTTCGAAGGCGACCACGTCGTGCGTGGCGCTCAAGCGATAGGCGGCCGTCAACCCCGCGACGCCCCCGCCGACGACGGCGATGCGGCTCATGCCGGCACCGCCGCGGGCTTGCGGCACAGCGTGGCGAGCGCCGCGATCCATGCCGGATCGTCGTTGAGGCACGGCACGTACGTGAACGACTCGCCGCCCGCGCCCAGAAAGGTCTCGCGTCCGCGCATCTCCATCTCCTCGAGCGTCTCCAAGCAGTCGGCGACGAACGACGGACAGACGACCCCGATCCGTTTGACCCCGCGCGACGGTAACGCCAGGAGTTCCTTATCGGTGAACGGTTCGAGCCAGCCCCCGCCCAGGCGCGACTGAAAAGCGAAATCGTATGCGTCCTCAGCGAGTTCCAGACGCTGGGCCACGCCCTCCATCGTCGTCATGACCTGGTGCCGGTAACACGTCGCCCAGGCCGCCGACGGGATCGCGCAGCAATCGGCCGAGCGCAGACAATGGTTCCCGGTCGGATCCATCTTACGGACGTGCCGCTGCGGGATGCCGTGGTAGCTGAAGAGCAGCATCTGGGTGTCCGCCGGCATCGCCGCGCGCACGCTGCCGGCCAAGGCGTCGAGATACCCCGGATCCTCGTAGAACGGCGGCAGGAAGCGGTACGGTACGTTCTTCCCGCGCAGTGCCGCCTCGACGGCCACCTCGACGGTGCGCGTCGAGGCCATCGCGTAGTGCGGGTAGAGCGGCACCACCAGCAGGTCGTCGACCTCGCCCACGCGCCGCAGCAGGTCCTCGAGCCCGTGCGCGATCGACGGTTCGCCGTAGCGCATCGCGAGGCCGACCGGAAGCTCCATGTGCGCTTCGAGCGCCGCGCGCGTCCGCTCGGAGATCACGACGAGCGGCGAACCTTCGGCCGTCCAGATCTTCGCGTACGCTTCGGCGGACTTAGCCGGCCGCGTGTTGAGGATCACCCCGCGAACCAGCACGGTGCGCGCGATCGTGGGCAGATCCAACACGTCGGGATCCATGAGAAATTCGTCGAGGTAACGCCGGACGTCCGCCGTCGAGGGCGACGCGGGCGAACCGAGGTTCACGAGGAGAACGGCTCGACGCATCATGCCTCCAAGGGATTCTCGCCGAACCAATCGCGCGGCTGCAGATACTGCGAGAGACGCGCTTCCGGACTTCCCGGTTCCGGCCGTTCGTCGTAGGCCCACCGCACGAGCGGCGGCAGCGACATCAGGATCGACTCCGTCCGGCCGCCGCTCTGCAGGCCGAAGTGCGTGCCGCGATCGTAGATCAAATTGAACTCGACGTAGCGCCCGCGGCGCAGCAACTGGAAATCGCGTTCGCGCTCGCCGAAGGCGTCGAGTGCGTGCCGTTCGACCAGCGGCAAATAGGCGTCGGTGAACGCGTTCCCGGCATCGGTCATGAACGCCAGGATCTCCTCGAAGCTCTTGTTCGCATCGAACGCCGTGCGCTCGCCGGATTCACCGAACCCGCCGGAATCGAGATAATCGTAGAAAATTCCGCCCACGCCGCGGGTCTCGTGGCGGTGCTTCAAATAAAAGTAACGATCGCACCACGCTTTGAAGGCCGGATAGAAACGCGCGTCGTGCCGGTCGCACGCGGCGCGCAAGGCCGCGTGAAAGTGCCGCACGTCGGCGAGCTCGGGGTAGTAGGGCGTCAGATCGGAACCGCCGCCGAACCACCAGGCGCTGCGCGCCCCGTCCGGCGCCTGCGCTTCGAAATAACGATAGTTGCAATGAGCCGTGGGCGCGTGCGGATTGTGGGGGTGCAGCACGACGCTGACGCCCGCCGCGAAGAAACCGTGGCCCGCGAGTTCGGGCCGCTGCGCGACCACGCTCGGCGGCAACGTGTTTCCCGTGACGATCGACGTGTTGACGCCGCCCTTTTCGAACGCGGCGCCACCCGCGATGACGCGAGTCGAACCCGACCCGCCGATGCTCCGGCTGCCGTCGCTCTCCCACGCATCGATGAAGAATTCGCCCGGCACGCTTCCCGGCGTCCGCGCGGCAACCGCGCGCTCCACCTCGAGGACGCCGCCGCAGATTCGCTCCTGTAATTGCGAGACCAGGAGCGCGGCCGAACGGCGGGTGGCCGGTAGCGCGTCGATCATGCCCGCCGGTACTCGTGGACCGTGTCGACGAGAAAGGCTACCGCATCGATCGGCGCGTTCGGCCAGATACCGTGGCCGAGGTTGAAGATGTGCGCGCCGCCGCGACCCGAATCGAGGATCCGCGTCGCTTCGGCGGCGAGCGTCGCGCGGTCGGCGTAGAGCATCGCGGGATCGAGATTGCCTTGCAACGCGCGGCCCGGCAATTGTTTCCGCGCCGCGCGCAAGTCCGTGCGCCAATCGACGCTGACCACTTCGCAGGGGATTTCCGCGATCGCCTCCATCAGGTGCGACGCGCCGAGCGCGAAGAAGATCCGCGCCGCGCCGGCATCCGCGATGCCTTCCATGATTCTCTTGTAATACGGCAACCCGAACTCGCGGTACGTGGGCTCGTCGTGCAATCCCGCCCAACTATCGAAGAGCTGGATCGCGTCGGCTCCCGCCGCCACCTGACCGCGCAAGTACGCGATGGTCAAGTCGGTGAGTTTTTCCAACAGGGCGTGCACGACCTCGGGATCGCTACGCAAGAACTGCCGGAACTTCGCGTATTCTTTGCTGCCGCCGCCTTCGATCAAGTAGGCCGCGAGCGTCAGCGGCGTGCCGCCGAAGCCGATCAGCCCGACGCCGGGCGGCAAGGCGGCTTTGACGATGCGCAGCGCGTCGCCCACGAACGGTGCGATCTCCTCGCGCAGCGCCAGCGCCTCCACGTGCTCGCGCGAGCGCAACGGCTTCGCGATCGACGGTCCCGGTGAAAATTCGATCTCGATGCCGAGGGCTTCGAGCGGCGTCATGATGTCGCTGAAGACGATCGCGGCATCGAGCGGAAAGCGCCGCAACGGCTGCAAGGTGATCTCGGCTGCGATCTCCGGCGTACGCGTCATTTCCAGGAACGACGACTTGGCTTTGATCTCCAGGTATTCGGGGAGGTAGCGACCGGCTTGGCGCATGAGCCAAATCGGTGTCCGCTCGCCGGAGATGCCGCGTACGGCCTGAAGGAAGCTCATCTACAACGGTGATTTGCGCGGGTGAAGTGCGGTCATGCGTGCTTTTCCGGTTGGCGCTACCCGTAGAAGAGGCCTCTTCGGCAGACCTTCTTCGGAATTTCGCCGTCTCTTCATCCGGCGGCGTTAGCGTCGGGCGCATGAGCACCCCGTCGCTCCAGCGTTCCCCGGTGCCGGCGGCGCCCGACTACCGTCAGGCCCCGCGCTACGTCTACTGGGAGATGACGCAGGTCTGCGGCCTCGCTTGCCGCCATTGCCGCGCGACCTCCAAGCGCGTGCAGCATCCCGACGAGTTGACGACCGCCGAAGGCAAGGCGCTCCTGCGCGAGGTCGCGGCGTTCGGCAACGCACCGACGATAATCTTCTCGGGCGGCGATCCGCTCGAGCGCCAAGACCTCTGGGAACTGCTCGACTACTCGCACGAGCTCGGCATCCCGACCGCCGTGACGCCGAGCGCGACGCCGACCTTGACGCGCGATCACTTCGTGCGGCTCAAGGCGCATCACGTCAGCGCCGTCAGCATGAGCCTCGACGGCTCCGACGCCAAGCGGCACGACGGCATCCGCAACGTCGGCGGGTGCTTCGATTACACGATGCAGGCGTGGGAGTGGACGGCCGAGCTCGAGATCCCGCTGCTGGTCAACACGGTCGTCTCCGAAGGCACCGCCGACGACATCGCCGCGATCTACGGCCTCCTGCGCACCAAGAAGTTGATTCGCTGGAGCCTCTTCTTCTTAATCGCGGTGGGACGCGGCCGGTACCTCGTGCCCGCCACGACCGAACGCGCGGAGGCCGTGATGCGCTGGATGTACGAGGTGTCGCTCGACGCGCCGTTCGTCATCGGCGCGACCGAGGCGCCCTCCTACCGGCGCATCGCGCTCGAGGCGATGCGCGCCGGCGGTTGGACCGAGGAAGCGATCGCGGCCACGCCGCTCCATGCGGGCTTCGGCATCCGCGACGGCAACGGCGTCGTGTTCGTTTCCAAGACGGGCGACGTGTATCCGACGGGGTTTCTGCCGGTGTCGGGCGGCAACGTCCGGCAGCGCGGGCTCGTCGACATCTATCGCAACAGCGACCTGTTCGCCGGCATTCGCGAAGTCGACGCTTTTAAGGGAAAGTGCGGCGTCTGCGAATACCGCGGCATCTGCGGCGGTTCGCGCGCCCGCGCCTACGCGGCGACCGGCGACGTCATGGAAACCGACTCGCTCTGCACCTACGTCCCGGCCGCGCTCGCGCTCTGAGTCCTACGGCGCGAAGGCGACGCGCCAGAGTTCGAAGCTGGCGCGCGCGCTGTGCTCGAGCATCGCCAAGCCGTCCACGCCGCGCCGCCCGAAGAAGCGCGCCAGCGTGGCGCGGGCCGCGTAATTGGCGTCGACGAACACCGGCGCGTCGATAACGGCCGCGACGAGCGCGCGATCGTTCGGTTCCGCCCCGGGTGCGAGGGTCGAGAGCACGGCGTCGAAACGCAGTCCGGCCGCGAACGCGTGGGCGTCGAATTCGCGCACCAGCGCCTCGGCCTTCGCGACGGTACGGTTCCAAACGAACACGGCGGCACCCGCGGCCACCAACGTCGCGACGGCCGTGCGCGCGGTGGGGCCGGCGCCGAGCACGAGGATCCGGCTCCCCGCGACGTCGCGCAGACCCGCGTCCGCGAGCCCGCCGAGCACGCCGATTCCGTCGGTGTTGTAGCCTTCGATGCGTTCGCCGAGCACCAGCGTGTTCACGGAACCGGTCGCAAGCGCCGTGGCGTCGTGCCATTCCGCGCGCGCGAAGGCTTCGCGCTTGAGCGGCGTCGTGACGTTGAGGCCCACGTAGCCCCGTTCGCGCAGATCCTCGATCGCGCTCGCGCCCGTCCCGGCGGGCACGCGAATCGCTTCATAAGAGCCCGGAACGCCCGCGGCATCGAGCAGGCGCCGCTGTAACCGCGGGCTCGCACTGTGTTCCACGGGATCGCCGATGACGCCCAGCTTCAGAAATGTCGTTTCAGTCATGAAGTAATTCGATGAGGGAGCGGATCGTGCGTTCCGGCGGCTTTCCGAAGGTCTCCGCGGGCAGGCCCGCGCGGTTACACCACGCGACGCGAAATCCGAATTCCGCCGCGCCCGTCGCGTCCCAGCCGTTCGAGGAAACGAAGACGATGCGGCCCGGCTCCACGCCGTAGCGCGCGACGGCGAGTTCGTAGACTTCGCTGCGCGGCTTGTACACGCGCACCGCCTCGACCGAGAGCATCGCGTCGAAGCGGTCCGCGATGCCGGCGCCGTTCAAGGCCGCGGCGATCGCTCGCGCCGTACCGTTCGAGAGCACCGCGCAGCGCGCGCCGCGAGCGCGGAGCGCCGTCAGCGCCTCGGCGGCATCGGGAAACGCCGGCAGAGCCGACCAGGCGGCGAGGGCGTCGGCGCGGCGCCCGGCCTCGACGGCCAGACCGTGCAGTCCGCACGCGTAATCGAACGCGAGGCCGGTCAAGGTGTCGAAATCGGCGTACCGGTCCATGGCGCTCGACGCGAAAGCGTACGAGAGTTGTTTGGCGCGCCAGTCCGCCACCAGGCGGTCCGGATCGGCGACGACGTCCACGAAGCGCTCCCGCAGCGACCCGAAATCCAGCAACGTTCCGTAAAGATCGAAGACGTACGCGGCGACGGCGCTCATGCGGCGGGGCGCCCCAGCACGACGCGTTCGAGAAAACGCAGCACCCGCGTTCCGAGCCAATCCTTGGCCACCAGCGGCTCGGTCAGAATCGCGTGGAGGCCCAAGAATTTCGCGCCGAGCACGTCGGTGAAGAGCTGGTCGCCGACGACCACGGTCTGCGCTTTGGTCGTGCCCAGAACGCCCAGCGCGCGCGAGAACGCGCGCGGCAGCGGCTTGAGGGCGCTCGGGATGGCGGGCACGCCGAGCTCGCCCGCGACGCGAAAAACGCGATCCGTGAAATTGTTCGACACGAGACAGATTCGAAATCCGCGCCCGAGCGCGCACGCGATCCAAGCCGCGTCTTCTTCCGAGAGGTGGTCTTCGCCGTATCCGACCAGCGTGTTGTCGAGGTCGACGATGATTCCTCGAAAGCCGCGACCCGCGAGGTCGTCCAGCGAGACGCTGGATAATCGCCGGGCGAAGGCGTCTGGTCGAAACACCCCGCCTCGTTGCCCGCGCCGTCCCCGCTATCCTCGGAGTCCTGCACATCCGGCCCACCGGCTCCGCCGCCTATACACAACTTTGTAAGGTTTTCCGCATGCGATGCACCGGTTGTCCTCAAGGACCTGGGCACTATATCTTGTATGTGGACCGCCCCAGGTGTACAATATGACGTACTGAGCGTCGATGAAACCTGTTTCCCTCGAACAGGTGTTCGATCGCTGTTCCCCTAATGCACCCGCTCGATGGAGGACCCGATGACACCAGAAGCGCCCTTGCCCGCGACCTCCGTCCCCGCGGGGTTGGCCGAGCCGGCCTTCGATTCCAACGCGATGCGCGTCCTCAAAGAACGCTATTTCGCGAAGAAAGCCGACGGCACCGTCGAGACGCCGCAGGAGTTTTTGTGGCGCGTCGCCTCGTCGATCGCCGAGCCGGAGCGGCCCTACGCGGCCAAGCTCGGACGCGATCCGCAGGCCGTCGTCGACGGCGTCAGCCACGCCTTCTACGACATGATGGCGCGCCGCGATTTCATGCCGAACACGCCGTGCCTGGTCAACGCCGGCCGGCCGCTCTCGATGCTCTCGGCCTGTTTCGTGCTGCCCGTCCCCGACTCGATCGAGGGCATCTTCTATAACCTCAAGGCGATGGCGCTCATTCAGAAATCGGGCGGCGGCTGCGTGTCCGCGGATTCCCGCGTCTGGACGACGTTTTGCGGGCTCGAACCGATCGAGGTGCTCTTCAACCGCGCCACGATCGACGGGCGCCCGGGCGTGGTCGAGGGGAACGGGACGGCGTACGACGTCCGCGATTTGGGAATCCGCACGGTTTCGATGGATGCCGCGAGCGGAAAGACGGCGCTGCGCGACGTGACGCACGTCTGGAAATTCGACGTCCCTGCTGACGCACAAGTCGTCGTGCGGACGCGCGAGGGAACCGAAGTGCAGACGAGCGCCTGGCATCCGTTCATGGTGTTGCGCGGACGCGAATTCGTCGAGGTCCGCGCCGATGAGTTGGCCGCGGGAGACGTGATTCTGGGTCCGGACCGGCCCGACGCCTTTTGGCCGTGGTCGGACTATCGCGCCGTCTCGGGTCTGACGATCGACGAGCAGATCGGCTGGCTGATCGGATTCACGCTCGGCGACGACTCCTTCGAGTACGTGCCGGCGCTACGCCAAGAGCGTCTGCGCTGGTTCTCGGGCACGACCGATGTGCTCGACCGCGTGCGTGCGATCTTGAGCGCCCGCGGCATCGACGTCGAAATTCATACGGATCCGCGCGGCGGGACGCACGGCGTCTCGACCTTGACGCAGGGCTTCGTCGCGTCGATGCTGGCCGCGTGCGGCTTCGCGCAGGGCGGAGCGAAGGACCAACGCATCCGCATTCCCGAGCATATCGCCAAGTCGCCACTGAGCGTCGTGCGCGCCTTCGTTGCGGGTCTCTTGGACAGCGACGGCACCGTCGCGGACGACGGCAGCCCCTCGTACACGACCGCGAGTTCGGAGATGGCGCACGACGTGGCCGCGCTCATGAGTTTGCTCGGCTATCGTCCGACGCTCCACCGCGAAGAGCCGCACGGCCGGGGTAAGGTCCCGACCTATACCGTGCTCTTGTGTCCGTTGCCGCAAGTTCCGGAATTGGCGGGCGACGTCGCCGGCTTCATGTCGAGCGAGTTCCGCAAGAACCGGCTGCAGAGTGACAGCCGCAAGGAAACGGCGCTCGCGCTCCCCTTCGCGGCGTGGCGGGCCGAGCTCGCAGAGCTCGGCCTCGTTCAAGAGCGCGGCGTCACGGGCGCGGGGCCGTTGGCCGAGGAGCTCGACCGCTGGAGCTGCAACCCTGCCGGCCGCATCCTTCGCGACGATCTGCGGGCCGTCGCGATCGCCCTCGAGCCGTTGGATCGCTCCGCGTCGGATCTGCTCGGCGCGGTCGCGCGCCGCGGCCAGGAGATCGATACGGTGGCGCGCGCTCCCAAGGCCCTGCCGTATTATGACCTGACGGTGGAAGGCTGGAATACGTACGCCTCGGGACGCACGGGCCTGGCGTTGATTCACAATACCGGCTTCGCGTTCTCGGAATTGCGGCACCAGGGCGCGGAGGTCCATTCCACGGGTAAGGACGCCTCGGGTCCCGTCTCGTTCATGAAGGTCTTCAACGCCGCCACGGATTCGATCAAGCAAGGCGGCGTGCGGCGCGGCGCGAATATGGGCGTCCTCCGGGTGGATCATCCCGATATCTTCCACTTCATGAGCTGCAAGAAAGAGCTGGATGCCGAAAATCGGGCTCTGTGGAATCGCTTCAGCGATACCGGGCGGTACACGGACGTCGAACTCGCGCATCTCAAGCAAGAGCTGCTCCAGACGCAGATCAATAATTTCAATATTTCGGTCGGGGTCACGGACGCGTTCATGCAGGCCGTGAAGGACGACGCCGACTTCGACCTCCGCGATCCGCGCACGCAGACGGTCGTCAAGACCGTACGGGCGCGCGAAATCTGGGATGCGATCATCGAAGGCGCGTGGCAGAACGGCGAACCCGGCGTGCTGTTCCTCGACCATCCCGACGTGAACCCGCTGCCGGGCCTCGGTCCGATCGCCGCGACGAACCCGTGCGTCACCGCGAACACCTGGGTGTTTACCTCGCAAGGCGCGCGGCGCGTGCGCGACCTGGTCGGCGTTCCGTTCGAAGCCGTCGTCGACGGTCGCGCCTATCCGTCCTCGCCGGCCGGCTTCTTCTACACCGGCAACAAGCCGGTTTTCCGGGTCACGACGTCCCGCGGTTTCGAACTGGAAGCCACGGGCGACCATCCGGTGCTCGTGGAGCGTGACGGTTCGCGGGTCTGGAAAACGGTCGCCGAATTGCAGCTCGGCGAGCGGCTCGTCGTGCACGACCATGAGAACGCGGCCTGGCGCGGACGCGGCAACTTCGACGAAGGCTGGCTGCTGGGCAATCTCCTGGGCGACGGCCGCCTGCAGGCAACAGGGCGCGCGCACCTCCAATTCACGGGCCACAGTGCGGTATCGATGAGCGAAGCGGCGGTGGCGCGTATCGAGCGCACCGTCGGCGGACGCTCGCAAACCTTCGGCACCGCCGTGGTCGAGCGTACCTCCGCGGGCGGCGCGGTCGCAAGCGTCTCTTCGACGACGCTCGCGGAATTGGCTCGCTCGTTCGGCATGGTCCACGATGCGACACGCGTGACGGACGGCATCGAGTCGGGTTCGTCGGACTTCATATGCGGGTTCTTGCAGGGATGGTTCGACGCGGACGGCAGCGTTCACGGCGACCTGCACGACGGTGCGTCGGTTCGTCTGGTCTCGGCGAACGAAGCCGACCTCCTGGCCGCGCAGCGGATGCTGGCCCGGCTCGGCATCGTTTCCACGCTCTACCGCGAGCGTCACGGCGCCGCGGACGACCGGCAGCGGCACCACCGGCTCGTGATCTCGCGGCGCGACATGGTGCGTTTCGCGCATCGCGTGGGCTTCAGCGACGACGCGAAGCAGAGCCGCCTGCTCACGTTATTGGAATTCCGGTCGGTCGACGTGAGCGACCGCCATCGCACCGAGGTGCTTGCGATCGAACCGGCCGGAACCGAGTCGGTCTTCGATTGCACGATCCCCGGCGTTCACGCGTTCGACGCAAACGGGCTCTACGTCCACAATTGCGGCGAACAGTTCCTCCACGGCTACGATTCGTGCAACTTGGGCTCGATCAACGTGGGGCACTTCTACGACGCTCGTACCAAGGACGTCGATTGGGAGCGCCTGGCGCAGACGACGGCCATCGCATTGCGCTTCCTCGACAACGTGATCGACGCGAACATCTATCCGATCGACGAGATCAAGCAGATGGTCACGAACAACCGGCGCGTTGGTCTGGGCATCATGGGCTTCGCCGATCTGTTGATCCAGCTGCAGATCGCGTACGGTTCGCCCGAAGCCGTGGCCTTCGCCGGCAAACTGATGGCCTTCATCCAGCAGCGCGCCCAGGAGACGAGCGAGATCCTCGCTCGCGAGCGCGGCGACTTCCCGAACAAGCACCTCTCGATCTGGGCCGACGATCCGCGGCCGCGCCGCAACGCCGCCTTACTCTCGATCGCGCCGACCGGCACGATCTCGATGATCGCGGGCTGCTCCTTCGGGTGCGAACCGTACTTCGGCATGGCGTATACCAAGCACGTGATGAAAGACGCCGAGGGACGTCCGCAGCACCTGTATTACATCGTGCCGCTCTTCGAGGAGATCTCGAAGGACGAAGGCTTCTTCTCCGAAGAGCTGCTGGGTAAGATCGAAGAGAACCGCGGTTCGCTCAAAGGCCTCGCGGGCGTACCGCAACACTGGCAAGACGTATTCACCGTCGCCGCCGACGTCACGGTCGAGCAACACATCGACATGCTCGCGGCGTTCCAGAAAAACACCGATAACGCAGTTTCGAAAACGATCAATGCGCCCAACGACGACACGCGCGAGAACGTGTCGCGGGCGATCTTCCGGGCCTATCAAGCCGGATGCAAAGGCTTCACGTACTATCGCGACGGCTCGCGCACCGAACAAGTCGTCACGTTCTCCAAGGACGGCGACCTCGGCGGCAATCGCGACGTCGCGGCGGCAGCGACAGCGAAGGCAGAATCGGCGGTGCCGGCCGCTCCCGCCGTCGCAGCGTCGACGAAAGACGAACTCGATATCGAAGCGCTGCTCGCGAAGGCGAACGCGCTGCTCGAGGTGAGATAACATGAACGAGGCATCGGTCAAGTCGACCATCGCCGCCCTGATCGCGCGCGTCGAAGCGCTGCAAACGGAAAATGCCGAGCTGCGCGCGACGAACGCCGCGTGCGCGCAGACGGTTTCGAAGCTGGTTGCTCGCGTGGAAAACCTGCAGGCACAGACACAAGAACTGCGGGTGGCCGCTCCCAAACCGGTCAGTTACCGGAAACGGCCGCCCGTGATGCGGGGGCGCACCGTCCAGTCGAACGTCGGCTGCGGGCCGCTCTACATCACGCTCAACGAAGACGAGAGCGGGCGTCCCTTCGAAGTGTTCTTCAAGCTCGGCAAGAGCGGTTCGTGCCAGCAGTCGTATCTCGAGGCGCTCGGCGTCGCGATGTCCGTCGGTTTGCGCTACGGCGCCGATCCTCAGAAGTTCGTCGAGAAGTTCGAAGCGATGCGTTGCCCCAACCCCAAGATGCGCAACGCCGACGGCCCCACGACGCTCTCGTGCGCCGACGGCATCTCGCAAGGTCTTGCCAAGGCGCTCGCGCTCGCGCTACCGATCGCGGACGTGAACCCGCGCGCCGAAGCCGACGTCGTCGCGGTCGCGGAACCCCGCGTCACCTACTCGCCGGAAGAGCAGGCCGAGATCGATGCCAACCATCGCTCGATCGACCTGATCTCCCACCCCGCAACGAGCGGTAACGGAAACGGCAACGGGAGTTCGAACGGCCACTCGAATGGCGGCGGAGGCGGTTCTCAACTGCAGATGATCTCAACGATGCAGGAGCTGCCCTCGCCCACGATCCGCAAGGCCATGTTGACCGGCGTCGGGATGTGCCCGAAGTGCGGCGGCAACCTGATCTCCCAAGGCGGCTGCATCCAATGCCTGCAGCAGTGCGGCTACGTGGGGAAGTGCTCCTAAGAGACTTTCTCATGGCCAGTTGAGGGAGTACGCGATCGGCCTGGGACGTATCGTCGAGCCGCTGGGGGTTCTCGTGAAAACGGGAACCCCTTACCATTGGACGGACCCGCTTGAGCGGCGCATCTTTACCCTCCAGGTTCTTCCAACACGCGCCGCACGATCGAAAGCGCCGTATTCGCCGTCGGCCAACCGGAGTAGAACGCGAGATGCGTGATCACTTCGATCAGTTCGTCCCGCGTCACCCCGTTGTCGAGCGCGCGCTTCACGTGAAATGGAAGTTCGTTGACGCGATAGAGTGAGATCAGACTGGCAACCGTGATCAAGCTTCGATCGCGCCCTGAAGACCCGTGCGTTTCCAGACGTCGCCGAAGAGCACGTCGTCGGTGTACGCGGCGAGCGCGGGTGCGATGTCGCCGAACGATTCGCGCGCCGCGGTGAGTTTGTCAGCCATCGTTCATTACTTTCCTCAGTCGTGTGCCGTCAGCTAGATGCTAACGCGTCACCGGTTCGCCGTTGCGGGCCGCTCGTATCCTGGCCGCTTGAAAATCGTATCGGGCTTAGCGAGACGTCGGCGCGAGCGACGCCGTCCGTCCAATCCGCCGGCGAAACGTCTTCGATGCCGACCGACACGTCGAACGCCGGGCAATCGAGGGTTTGCACGATTGCGGTCGTGAGCGCTTTAGCGAGGCGCGCCTTTCGCGCCCCGGAGTACCCAGCGCGCAGTTTGACGACGATGTGCGGCATCGCCCCGTCACCGCACCAGGTCGGACTGGTATTGCTCGTCGCTGACCTTTTCGAGCCAATCGACGTTGCGGCCGTCCAGCGACTCCTGGATCGCGATGTGCGTCATCGCGGTCGTCGGCGCCGCTCCGTGCCAGTGTTTTTCGCCCGGCGCGATGATGACGACGTCGCCTGGGCGGATCTCCTCGACCGGGCCACCCCAGCGTTGCACGCGACCGCAGCCGGACGTGACGATCAGCCTCTGCCCGAGGGGATGCGTGTGCCACGCCGATCGGGCGCACGGCTCGAACGTGACGATTCCGGCCGTCACGCGCGATGGTTCGATCGCCCCGAACGGCGGATCGACGCGAACCGTGCCGGTGAAATGCTCATCCGGCCCCTTTGCGGACGGCTGCGAGCCGGAACGTTGGATATCCATCAATCTCTCCAGGTGTATGGCGGAATTCGAAACGGTGCGGTGATAGGGTCTACATTCTTAGTGGATCGTATAGCCGCCGTCGACGACGAGCGCGTGACCGACCACCAAGCTCGCCGCGTCGCTGCAGAGCCAGAGTACCGCGGCAGCGATCTCTTCGGGGCGACCGACGCGCCCGATCGGAACCTGCTCGAGCATCGCATCGAGAGCCTCGGTTTGGCCCGCGGCCTTCATCCGATCGCTCATCGGGGTGTCGATGAGCCCCGGGCACACGGCGTTGATGCGGATTCCCTTGCCGGCGTATTCGAGGGCCGCGCTCGTGGTGAGTCCGATGACGCCGTACTTGGCCGCATGATAGGTACCGCGCCCAGCGCCGCCGACGATACCGCCGATCGACGAGCAGTTGACGATCGCGCCGCTTCCTCGTTCGCGCATCTCCTGCAGTTCGAACTTCATGCAACTCCACACGCCGCGAAGGTTGATGCCGACGACGCGGTCGAAATCCTCGCGCGTCGCGTCCGCCGTCTCCGCCAAGACGTTTTGAACCCCGGCATTGTTGAATGCGGCGTCGAACTTCCCGAAACGGGCGATGGTCTGCCGTACCATCGAAGCGACCTGCGCGTCGTCGGAAACATCGCAGCGGATCGCGAGCACGTTCTGGTGTCGAGCAGACAACTCGCCGGCCGCCGCACTGAGGGCGGCGTCGTTCCAATCGGCGAGCGCGACGGAAGCGCCCGCTTCGGCGAAGGCTTTGGCGGTCGCGAACCCGATGCCCGCGGCGGCACCGGTAACGAGCGCGACTTTGTTTTCAAACGAGACGGTCATTCGTGGTCCTCGAAGTCGACAGGGGTTTGATCCGAGTCTACGGCGACCATACTGCCGGAGAAACCCACCCCGAAAACGTACCTTTGGCACTGTAAGCATGAACGATCGGGAGCAACGCGAGGAGCTACGGCGTTTCCTCAAGGACCGGCGAGGGCGCCTCAACCCGTCGGATGTCGGTTTACCATCGGTCGGGCGGAGGCGCGTCCGTGGCCTGCGCCGTGAAGAGGTCGCGAGCCTCGCCGGAATCGGCGTATCCTGGTATACGGCGCTCGAAAGCGGCGATGCCGACGGTGTATCGGAGGCGACCGTCCGGGCCGTCGCCGACGCGCTGCGGCTCTCGGAATCGGAGCGAAACTATCTTCTGACGCTCGCGGGGCGCTCCGACGTCCCGAGTGAACTCTATGAGCCCGGCGAGCTGCTGCGAGCCACGCTAAAGGCAATCCGGTTTCCCGCGTACATCATCACCGCCACGTGGGACGTCTTGGATTGCAACGAGGCCTTCCGCCGCATCTGGGGCGTCGAGGCGAGCGAGATACCCTTTAACGCCGTCGAGCGATTGTTCGTCCATCCGCAAGCACGAAAGATGCACGGGCCGCACTTCGTCGAGAACATCGCTCCCGTCGTTGCGATGTTGCGTTCCGCCATCGGCAGGCGTCCGCATCTGACGACTCTCCAGCGGGTTCGCGCGCAGCTCCTCGCGGAGGCGGAACTGCGCGAACTCTGGGACGCCTACGAAATCAGCGATCCGCTCGTTCCGAATACCTGTACGATCCAATCGCCGCTCGGAACGTTTCGCTACGAAGCGTTGACGTTGACCGACCCCGCCGGCAAAACGTCCGGCTTGGTCGTGCAGGTTCCGGATCCATCGAGCCTCGCACTACTGACACGCGATCCGCCGCAAGCGGAGATCGCGAAGCGCAGTCCGCCCCCGCCGGAGCGCGAGCCGGATTCGAATTGATCCGCGCTGCTCTCTGCCAGATGCGTTTGATTGAAGGCCCGGCCGGCGTGCTCGTCACATGCAGCGGCCATGAAGTTTTCGCACGCATTCGCGCCCGCGAACTCGGCGTGGTTCACGCCGTTCGCGCGCTGGCAAGGGCCGTTCGCGGAGGTGTCCAGCGTCGACCTCGCCGTCGACGCAGCAAACCGGGCCTTCGACGAGCGCGGCATCGACCGGTCAGCATTCGGCATGCTGGTCCTGGGTCAGAGCATCCCGCAGCGCAACAGCTTCTACGCGGCCCCGACGATCGCGGCGAAGATCGGCGCGCCGGGGATCTCGGGGCCGGCCATCGCGCAAGCCTGCGCGACCTCCGCAGCCTGCATCGCCTACGCAGCCGCGGCCGTGGAACTCGGCGAGCAGAAGCCCGTGCTGGTGCTGACGACGGATCGCACGAGTAACGGGCCCCTGCTCGTGTTCCCGCACCCCTCCGCGGCCGGCGGAGCGCCGGTCGCCGAGCACTGGGTGCTCGAGAGCTTCGCGCGCGATCCGTGGGCCGGCTTCTCGATGCTGGAGACGGCGGAGTTCGTCGCCGAGGAAGAATCGATCTCGCGCGCGGAGATGGACGAGCTCACGACCTTGCGTTACGCGCAGTACGATAACGCCCTCGCGAACGATCGGGCCGTGCAACGCCGCGCGATGGTGCCCGTCGACATCAAGCGCGGCAAGAAAGACACGACGACGATCGATGGCGACGTCGGCGTCACCCCGACATCGGCGCAGGCGCTCGCAAACCTCAAGCCCGTACGCGGCGACGGCCGCATTACCTACGGGACTCAAACCCATCCCGCCGACGGTGCGGCCGGGCTCACGATCGCGACGCGCGAACGCGCTAGAGAAGCTGCGAACGGAGGCGGCGTCGTGCAGATCCTCGCAACCGCATTCACCCGAGTCGAGAAGGCACGCATGCCGAAGGCGCCCGTCTTCGCGGCCCGCGCGGCCCTCGCCGAAGCCGGGTTGACGATCGCCGACATCGACGTCGTGACGACCCACAATCCGTTCGCCGTCAACGACGTGTACTTCACGCGCGAGCTGAACTTCGCCGCGGAGCGGATGAACCCGTACGGGTGCAGCTTGGTCTGGGGACATCCGCAGGGGCCGACTGGACTGCGTTCGATCGCCGAACTCGCGCTCGCGCTCGAGGCCCGCGGCGGCGGCGTGGGACTCTTCACCGGCTGCGCGGCCGGCGACTCCAGCGGTGCGGTGATCGTGCGTTACGACGGCTGAACGCGGGTTAGGTATCGCGTCGTTCGGCCGCGAACGCTGCGCGAATGATTAGCCGCCTTACGATGCCGGCCGCCTTCGTCACGCTCGTGACGTTGGCGCTCGGACTAACGCTTCCGATGCCGGCCCGCGCGGCCGACGAGCCCGCGACCATTCCCCTGCCGGGCGGAAAGACCGCCGTCACGCACCATCGCCTCCAACTCGACGGGCGCACGTTGCGCTACGCCGCCACAGCGGGGCGAACGACGTTATTCGATAAGGAAAACGCGCCGGCGGCGAACGTCTTCTCGGTCGCCTACACGCTCGAGGGCGCGTCGCACCGCACGCGGCCGGTCGCATTCCTGTGGAACGGCGGGCCCGGTTCGTCGTCGCTCTGGCTGCACATGGGCTCGTTCGCGCCGGTGCGCGTGGCCACCAACGGCACGGGCGCGATCGTGCCGCCGTCGCGCCTGGTGGACAACGTCGACGGCACGTTGCTCGGCAGCACGGATCTGGTCTTCATCGATGCACCCGGAACCGGCTATAGCCGGCTTGTCGGCAAAGCGAAGAAAGAACAGTTCTACGGCGTCGATCAGGACGCACGCGCCTTCACCCAATTCATCGAACGCTGGCTAACCGCGAACGACCGCTGGGGCTCGCCGAAACTCCTCATCGGCGAATCCTACGGCACGACCCGTGCCGCCAACGTCGTGGATCGCCTGCAAGTCGACGGGGTCTCCGTCAACGGCGTCGTGCTGATCAGCTCGGCGCTCGATCTCTCCTCGCTCGATCCCGCACTGCCCGGCGACGACGCGTCCAACATCTCGTTCCTTCCCACGGAAGCCGCGGTCGCCTGGTATCACGATGCGCTGCCCGGCCCCAAACCGCCCGCGCTCGAACCGTTTCTCGATCGAGTGCGCGCGTTTTCCGGCGGGCCCTACGCGACGGCGCTGCTGCGCGGCGATGCGCTCGACGTCGCGACGCGCCACGAGCTCGCCGCGCAACTGCACGGCTTCATCGGACTCGACCAAGCCTACATCGAGCGCGCGAACCTGCGCGTCGATCCCTCGCGCTTCGAAATGGAACTGCAACGAAGTAGCGGACGCATCACGGGCCGGCTCGACGGCCGTTTCAACGGCTACGATACCGACCGGAATGCCGACTCGCCGAGTTACGATCCCACGCTCGATGCGTCGATCCAAGATGCGTTCGTGAGCGAATTCAACCGCTATATCCGCGACGACCTCGGGTTCAAGACCGAGGATCGCTACCTCGCCACCAATTACGGCGACGTGGGCAGCGCTTGGAACCTCACGCGCGACGCCGGCGACGTCGGCCTCGGCAACGTTCAGCTACCGAACGTTCTACCCGACCTCGCGCAAGCGCTCACGCGCAACCCGGCGCTGCGCGTCTTCTCGGCGAACGGGTACTACGATCTGGCCACACCGTTCTTCGGCACGGAACTCGCGCTGCACCACTTGGGCATCGACCCGGCGCTGCGCGATCACGTCACGTTCGGATACTACCCCTCGGGCCACATGATCTATCTGGAAGCCGCCTCGCGACGGAAGCTGCGCGGCGATATCGAGAACTTCATCGCGAGCGCGACGCACCCGTAGCCTGTCCGCGCGATCGCCCGAACGCGAACGGCCGCCGCTCCAGCGAGCGACGGCCGTCCTCCGTTTGGGGGAATCCGCGGCTAACGCGGCACGTTAGCTGCTCTGATAGAGAATCACCACTGCCTCGATGGCCGGGAACGCGCCGCCGGGCGGTGCGATATCGAAGGTGATCGAATGGCCGGTTGGCTTGAGGCCCGGAATCGTCTGGATCGCGAACCCGAACGACGGCACGTAGACCTCCGCGGTGTACGTGTGCGGCGCGGCGATCTTCGAGGGCGAGGTCACCGTCGTGTCGATCGTCGCCGACGAGTTGTTGAACGTGATCGACGCGCTCGGCGAGAGGCTCGTGTATTCGATCGGCGTTCCGTTGGAGGCCGTCGTGACGCTACCGAGGTTGTTGTCCGTACTCGTCTGCAAAGCGACCGTCGTGCCGGCGTTCTCGTTCGCCGGAATGACCGCGGTCGACGTGAAGTCGCCGAAGCACGGCACGTTGACGGTTTGCTGTTTGCCGGTGAGTGTGATCGTGGCGGCGTTTGGATCCGGCGGGGGAGCCGCGCAGGCGGCCGTCGTCGGCGTCGCCGTGGGCTTGGCCGTGGGAGTGGCCGTCGGCGTCGCGGTGGGCGTGGGGCTCGGCGTTGGGCTCGGCGTGGCGGTCGGCTTCGCAGTCGGAGTCGCGGTCGGCATCGCGGTCGGCGTGGCCGTGGGCTTGGGCGTCGCCGTCGGGGAAGCGGTGGGCTTGCCGCTCGGCGTTGCCGTGGGCGTTGGAGTTGCCGAGCCGGGCGACGGCGTCGGCCCGGGGCGCGACAGCACGGCGCTGCCGCCCGAACAGCCGGCGAGGACGACGGCGCTCGCGCCGAGCGCGAAGGCGAACGCATTGCGTCGAAGTTCAATCATCGATCGATACACCAATTAAGAGCTTTCGGGGAGAAAGAAACGCCAACGTTCCCATTGGGGTGAGGTAATACGTGGGTTGCGCCGCGCGCCGGAGCGACCCTGCACGGCCGTTCGTTTACCGAGAATCCACTCCGAGAACCGCCAGATCGTCGCCGCCGCGGCCGGAAGCGATCAGTTCGTCCATCCGCGCGGCGATCGCCGGGAGCACGTGCAGGGGCGAGCGACCGGCAGCTGCCGTCTCGAGCATCAAGCGGACGTCTTTGCGCGCCATCGTCAATTCGAAAGCCGCGGCGAAATCGCCGTCCGCCATCTTTTTGCCACGCCACTCGAGCGCTCCACCGGGTTTGAAATGCGAGAAGAGTTCGAAGGCCTCGTGCGGCGTCACGCCGGCAGCGCGTGCGGTCGCGTAGATGTCCGCCAGGCCGGCCACGATGAAGAACAGCATTTGGTTGCCGCATAACTTCAGTGCCGCAGCTTTTTCGGGCCGTTCGCCCAGATACCACAGATGCGCCGCCATCGGCGAGAGCTCGGCTTCCACTTCGGCGAAGACCGCTTGCGGTCCCGAGACCATCATCAAGCCGCCGCCCTCGCGCGCTGCCTGCGGCGACATCAACACCGGCGCATGGAGGAAGCCCACGCCGCGCGACGCCATGCGCTCGAAGCGCGTCTTGGTCGGCAGCGGCGCGACCGTCGAATGATCGATCACGACGGCGCCGGGTTCGATCGCACCGTCGAGCGACTCCAAGAGCGCGTCGACGGCCGCGTCGTCGGCGACCATGAGATGGAGGCGCCGTGCGCCTCGGGCCGCTTCGCGCGGATCGCCGGCCGCGCGCGCGCCGAATCGTTCCAGCGCACGCGCCTTCTCGAACGTGCGGTTATAGACGACGACGTCGCTACCTCGCCTGCGTAACGCCTCGACGAAGCCCGAGCCCATCAGGCCGGCCCCGAACCATGCAATCGTTTCCATGCAAGCGTCTTACCATCGTACGCGGGCGTTCACTCATGCGAATCGATGACGATCGGCGTCCGGCGGGGCTTCGGCACCCCGGTGAAGCGCGGCGCGGCCTCGGGCGTCGCGGGCGGCGCGAAGGTTTGGAAGGGACCAGGGCCCGCCGTCCAGCCGGGCAGGGGCGTCAGGGTACCGAGCGGGTCGGGTTCGAGCGACACGTGCACGGTCTTGGTGGCCCCGTCGTAATCGACACAGGCGCCGAGCGCCCGCGCGACCGCCGCAAGCGGGATAAATGCGTCGCCGCCGCGCAGGTACGGCGCGATGGGCAACGACTCGACGGCCGGGCCCGCGCGAGCCACCCGCGAACCGATCGACACCGCGAACGATCGCTCTCCGCGCTCGAAGACGATCCGCAGACCGTTATCCCCGGTCTCGATTCGCTGCGCGATCTCGCCGAGATACGGCTCGAGCGGCGCGACCACGACGCCCGCCCGCAAACGAGCCGCAATCGATCCTTCGACGGGCGAGCCGTCGATGAGAACGGTGACCGGCGGCGCAGGGATCACGCCGGCGGGTGGCTCGTGCGACGGGTGATCGCAGCCTTCCGCAAGGCGGGCATCCGTTTCTCACGCGACGGGTGCGGCTTCCTCGCACAGGCCATCGCGTTCAACGCGATCTTCGCGATTTTTCCGCTGGCGATCCTGATCGTCGCGGCCTTGGCGTTCGTGTACGGCGACGACGCCGGCCAGAGCCGGGCCGCGGCCTTGATCTCGAGCCTCGCGCCCGGCGTCCAGGGCATTCTCGCCGAGAACGTGGAGCACGTCGTGCGCTTCCGCGGCCCCTCCGGCGCGTTCGCCGTGGTCGCGCTGCTATGGACCGGCAAGAATCTCTTTCAGGCGCTCGCGTACGCGCTCAACCGGGCTCTCGACGTCCCCGCGGGACGCTCGCTCGTGATCGACATCGTCGTGGCGCTGGTCATGCTGCCCATACTCGGCCTCATCTTCACCGTCGCGACGGCCGTCCCGCTCGTGATCTCGTTCGTGGTGCAGTACGGCGGTTTCCGTCACGTGGAGGTCCTCTCGCAGCTCGTCGGCTACGGAACCAGCGTCATCTTGATCTTCGTTGTGACGATGGTTCTGTATACCTACTTGCCGAATCGGAAGCTACGAGCCGCATTCGGCATACCGGGCGCCATCGTCGTGACGATCGCTTGGGAGCTCGCGCAGATCGCCTTCGCGGTCTACACGACCCACGTGAACTTCCGCCACGTGTACGGCGCGCTCGCGGCCTTCGCACTCTTGCTGGTTTGGTTTTACTATATGGCTACGATCTTTCTCTTCGGCGCGGAGTTCAGCGCCGCATGGTCGACGCGGGACGCATGATCCGCTTGCTACGCGCGCTGCCGGCGGCGCTCGCCTTGATCCTGGGGCTCCTGGGAGCCGCTCCCGACGCGTACGGCGCGCCGTCGGTAGTCGTTTATCCCTTGACCGTTTCGGGCGGCAACGATCCCGGCGGAGAGCTGGGCAGCAACATCGCCGTGCTGATCTCCAACAAGCTGGCGGACCTGGGCGGCTTGGTCGTCAAGCCCTACGTTCCGGGCACGGCGCGCGCCCAATATCTCGACGCCGCGATCAAACAGGGCGCCGACTATTACGTTACCGGCTATCTGACGCCGGTCGGCGGCGACGTTTCGATGATCGTCCAGGTCGTCTCGACCAACAGCGGCAGCGTGGTCTTCAGCACCACGGCGATCGCGCGCACGTACGCCGATGCCGTCGGCCAGGCCGACGTCGTGCGCCAAGCGATCCTGCGTCACGCGGGCCGCGCGTACGCGGCGATCGATGCCCCCGCGCCCGCCCCCACCGCCACCAAAGCCGACTTGACCGACAACGGAAACGTCGACCTCACCAAGGCCTTGGGACGCCACAAGCGCGGCGGAGCGCCGGCTTCACCGGCACCCGGCACCTCGCCGGCTCCGGGCGCGTCCTCCGCGCCGGGTGCGTCTCCGGCCTCGCGAGCGCCCGTTGCCGCCGGCACCGCGACGCCCACGGCGGTGGCGGCCGCACCCGCACGTCCCGGCAACGTTCTCGTGCTCCAGGTCGACGGCACCGCCGACGCGGCGGCGCGCACCTACGCGGCCTCGTCGATTTCACTGGCGCTCAAAAGCCAAGGCATCGGCGGCGGCCTGCTGCCGGTGACCGTCGACCAGGGCATCGCGAATGCGACCCAGCTCTGCAATGCCAACGCGGGCTCGAGCGCCTTATACGCTCCGAAGCTCGTGGTCGACAAGGACTCGAGCGGAACGCAGAACGTGCAGCTCGACGTCGCGGCCTACGACTGCAAGGCGAAGCTCCTGGGCGAGCAGCACGCCGTCATGGCCGTTCGCGGCCGCGGCGGCATCGATTCGGCCATCGACCGTGCCGCCGCTCAAATCGCCAACGCCTTCCTAAAACACCCCGCCCACTAAGCGCCCCGCCCCGCACCGACGAGTCCAGAGCTATCGGGATCAAGCGCCAATACGCGCCGATACCCAACCCGATGGAAGCTCAGGTTTTCGTCGGATCGAGGCGCGCGAGAGCGAAGTGTGCGCATGCACATGAGCTCTCGCGCAACGAAGAGCCGGCGGAAACATGAGCTTCCAGACTACAGCAGGCCTTCGGGGAGGGTCACTTCAATCGCCCCCGCGGCCACATCGATCCGCCGCACGAAGGCCTTCACCAACGGCACGAGCGCGCCCGCGGGGCCCACGACCAGACAATCCTGGGCGGGAAAGTGCTGCACGCCGGTGACGCGGCCGAGTTCCGTGCCGGCCTCGTCGAGAAGCCGCAGGCCGATCAGGTCGGCGTCCAGATACTCACCCGGCCCGAGTTCCACCTCGCCGCGTTCGGCGTAGAGCCGCGCGTTCGCCAGGGCGCGGCCATCCTCGGGAGTATCGATGCCCTCGAACGCCACGAGCAACTTCTCGTGATGGCGCCGCACGCTGCGGCAGCGCAGTTCGCGGGCGCCGGGCTCGGCGCCTAACGCGAAGCTCCGCCCCACCGCAAAGGCATCGGCTTCCCCAGGTGCCGGACGGCACTTGAACTCGCCGCGCACCCCGAAGACGCCGGTCAGCCGGCCGACGACGACCCGCACGGCGCGAGCGCTCTTAGTCGTCCTCGCCGGACGCTTCGGAATGTTCGGAGCGTTCGGGCGCCGCAGCGAGCGTCTCACCGCCCTCGGCGGCTTGCGGGGCGTCGAGTTCGTCGTCCTCGTCATCGTCGTCTTCGGCGTCGACGATGTCGACGGTCACGCGGCCTTCGGCGCCGGCGCGCACGATCGTGCGCAGCGCCTGTGCGACGCGTCCGCCGCGCCCGATGACCTTGCCCAGATCGTCGGGATCGACTTCGAGCTCGAGGACCGCGCCGCGCGCGTCGGGATGGAGTTCCACGAACACGGCGTCGGGTTTGCTGACCAGCTTCTTGGCCAGAAACGTGAGCAGTTCGACCGCGCGCGGGTGCGCGATCTCGGCCGGCAGCGGGTCGCGTTTGACGGCTTCGTAACGGCGCCGGGGACCGCGCGAGCCCGCGGGCCCACGGTCGGGCATCGCCTCGGCGTCGGGCGGTGCGCCGCGACGCCGGCGCGCGGGCCGTTCGTCTTCGGGTTCGATCTCATCGATGATCGTCTCGCCCGTCGCGATCTTGCGCGCGCCGAGCGTGGACTTGCGCTCTTCGTCTTCTTCGACTTCGTCACCGAAGAGCCCGAACTCGTCGTCGAAGGCGCTCATCGCTTAACCTTCGCCTTTTTCGTTCTTGGGACGGCGCTTGGTTTCGGGAATCGGACCGCGTTCGACCAGTCCGCGTTCGGCCAGCAGGCGTCGCACGGGATCCGACGGCTGCGCGCCCTTGGCGAGCCACGCCTTGACCTTGTCTTCGTCGATAACGACGGTTTTTGGTTCGGTGCGCGGGTTGTAGTGGCCGAGGATTTCGATGAAGCGGCCGTCGCGGGGCGAACGGGCGTCGCTCACCACGAAGCGGTACGTCGGTTGTTTTTTTGCGCCCATCCGGCGCAGGCGGATCTTGACCATGTCGTCTCTTTCGTGTTGCGTTGATGGCCCATCGCGCGCGGCGCGTGGGAAAGTGTCGCGGCGCTAACGGCCGCCCAGGCCAGGCAATGACGGCAGACGCCCGCGCTTGCCGCCGGCGCCCAGCTGCTTCATCATCTGGCGCGATTGTTCGAACTGTTTGACGAGCCGGTTCACTTCGGCGACTTGCGTGCCGCTGCCGTTGGCGATGCGACGGCGGCGCGACGCGTTGAGGATATCGGGCCGCCGGCGCTCTTGGCGCGTCATCGAGCAGATGATCGCCTCGATGCGATTGATGTCTTTCTCGTCGATCTCGAACTCTTTGGGTAACGCCTTCGACATGCCCGGAATCATCTTGAGGATGTCCGTCATCGAGCCCATCTTGCGCACCTGGCGCAATTGCGCTAAGAAGTCGTCGAGCGTGAATTCGTTCTTCCGGAATTTCTGCTCGAGCTCTTTGGCCTGTTCGAGCGAATAGACGTTTTGCGTCTTCTCGATCAGGGTCAGCACGTCGCCCATGCCGAGAATGCGCGACGCGAGCCGGTCCGGATAGAACGGTTCGAGCGCGGACAGCTTCTCGCCGACGCCGACGAATTTGATCGGCGCGCCCGTGATGCGGTAGATGGAAAGCGCCGCGCCGCCGCGGGCGTCGCCGTCCATCTTGGTGAGGATGATGCCCGTGATACCGAGCCGCTCGTTGAAGCTCTTCGCGACGTTGGTCGCTTCCTGACCCGTCATCGCGTCCGCGACGAACAGGATTTCCTTTGGCCCGACCGCGGCCTTGATCTTCTCGAGCTCGAGCATCAATTGCTCGTCGATCTGCAGACGGCCCGCGGTATCGACGATGACCGTCGGGATGCCGAGCCGTTTGGCTTCGGCGACGCCGTTCTTTGCGATCGCGACCGGATCGTTCGACGTATCGCTGTAGACCGGCAGATCGATCTGCTTGCCCAGCGTCTGTAGCTGCGCGATCGCGGCCGGACGATAGACGTCCGCCGCGACCAAGAGCGAACGGCGCCCCTGCTCTTTGAGCCGTAGCGCGAGTTTGCCGGCGTGCGTCGTCTTACCGGAACCTTGCAGACCGACGAGCATGAGCACCGTCGGCGGCGCGTCGCTGAATTGCAGGCGCGCCTGCGCGCCGCCCATCAAGCTCACGAGTTCGTCGTGAACGATCTTGACGACGGATTGCGCGGGCGTCAGCGACGCGAGCACGTCGGCGCCGACCGCTTTTTCCTTGACCGCGTTGACGAACTCTTTGGCGACGGAGAGGTTGACGTCGGCTTCGAGCAGCGCGATGCGAACCTCGCGACCGACTTCGTTGACGTCGGACTCCGTCAGCTTTCCGCGATTTCCCAGCCGTTGGAAAATCGCGGTCAGACGTTCGCCTAAAGCCTCAAGCAAGCGACAGGGGCTCCATTACGATTTGGGCGTCGTCTCGTCGATCTTCTTCACCGCATCGCCGACCGTCTTGATCTTCTCTGCTTCTTCGTCGGGAATATCGATGTTGAATTCGGTTTCGAACGCCATGACGAGCTCGACCTGATCGAGCGAGTCGGCGCCGAGATCGTCGGTAATGGACGCCTCCGGGGTGACTTCCGCCTCGTCGACGCCGAGCTGCTCGACGATGATCTTCTTGACCTTATCGAAGGTCGTACCAGTGATTTCGGCCATGGATCTCCTACACGCGCCAGCGCGCCGTTTTACATCAAAAAGCCGCCGTCGACCACGACCGTTTGACCGGTCACGTATCGGGCGGCGTCCGAACATAGGAAGGCGACGACCCCACTCACGTCCTCCGGGGTCCCCGCACGTCCGAGGGGTATCGTTTCGAGATAGTGCGCGCGAGCCTGCGCGGGCATCGATTCGGTCATCGCGGTTTCGATGAGACCCGGCGCAACGGCGTTGACTCTTACGTTCCGCGAGCCCAATTCCTTCGCTACCGACTTTGCCAGACCGAGCAGCCCGGCCTTGGCGGCGCTGTAGGCCGCTTGGCCGGCGTTCCCCGCGATGCCGACGATGCTCGACACCAGGACGATCGCGCCGCCGCGCTGCTTCATCATGGGGCGCGACACGGCCGAGAGCAAGTAGAAGGCCGACTTGAGGTTGACGTCGAGCATGCGGTCGATGTCGGCGGGCTTCGAGCGGACGATCAGGCCGTCCACCGCCTGCCCAGCGTTCGCGACCGCGATGTCGATCCGGCCGTGCTCGGCGATCGTGCGCGCCACGAAGGCATCGACGGCGGCGGGGTCGGCGACGTCGGCCGTGATCGTCAGCACCCGCGCGTCCGCGCGCGTTTCGCGCACGGCTGCGGCGGTCGCTTCGAGCGCCTCGACGTCGCGCCCCACGAGCGCCACGTCGGCGCCTTCGGCAGCCAGTTCCACGGCGATCGCGCGCCCGATACCGCGACTGGCACCCGTGATCAGCGCGGATTTTCCCGCGAGCCTCATGCGGTCGCCTTCGCGGCGAGGATGTCCGCCAGTTTCTCGAGGCCCTTTTCGTCGCCAACGTGGATGGCTTTCGGGGCTCCGGGAAGGCGCTTGGCCAGCGGCGCCAGCACCGCCGACCCCCCGAATTCCACGATCAGGTCGAGCCCCTCGGCGACGAGCCGCTCGGCGGTCGCGTGCCAGAGCACCTCGTGGGTCACCGAGGCGATGAGGTGCCGGCGGATCGTCTCGGTATCCCGATACGGCTCCGCATCGACGTTCGAGACGACCGTAAAGCGCGGCATCGCGAGCGGAATGTGCTCCACGAACGGCGCGAAGCGTTCGCGCGCCGGCTCCATCAGTTCGCTGTGCCAGGCGCCCGAGACGTTGAGCGGCACGACGCGCTTGGCACCCGCGGCCAGCGCCAGTTCGCCCGCGCGCGCTACGGCGTCCCGGTCGCCGCTGATGACGATCTGGCCCGGCGCGTTGAAGTTCGCCAGTTGGACGCGCCCGAGCGTCCGCGCCTCGGCAACCGCTTCGCGCAGGGGATCCGCGTCGAGGCCCAGGACCGCCGCCATCGCGCCGGGCGCGAGCTCCGCCGCGGCCTGCATCGCGATGCCGCGCTCGCGCACGAGCGTCAGCGCATCTTCGAAGGTCAGCGCACCGGCGAGCGTGAGACTGCAGAATTCACCGAAGGAATGGCCGGCGCTGGCGACCGCTCCGAGCGCATCGCCCGCGGCGGCCGCGAGGGCATAGTTCACGGTGTAGATGGCGGGCTGAGCGTAGCGGGTCTCGCGGAGCTTCTCTTCCGGGCCGTCGCGAATGATCGCAAGCAGGTCGTAGCCCAGCACCCGTTCGGCGCGGGCGAAGAGATCGGCTGCGATCAGCGAGTGCTCCGCGACCGCGCCACCCATGCCGACGCTTTGCGAGCCCTGCCCCGGGAAGACGACGCCGGCGCGCATCAGGCGCTCCACCGCCAGGCGATCGACCCCCACGAAAGGCCGCCGCCGAAACCGGTGAAGAGCAGCAGGTCGCCGTCTTTGAGGACCCCCCGCGCGATCGTCTCCGAGAGGGCGATGGGAATCGAGGCCGAGGACGTGTTGCCGTAGTGCTCGATGTTCACGGCGATTTTCTCGCGCGGAACCTCCAAGCGTTTGGCGGCGGCTTCGATGATACGAATGTTGGCCTGGTGCGGGATCATCCAGTCGACGTCGGCGGTGGTGAGGCCGGCGCGCGCGAGCACGACCCGCGACGTCTCGACCATCTTGTTGACCGCGTACTTGAAGATCTCGCGCCCGCTCATCATCACCTTGTTCTCCCGATTGTCGAGCGCTTCGTGGGTCATCGGGTGGCGCGAGCCGCCCGCTTTCACGCAGAGCAGCTCGGGGTTGGCGCCGTCCGCGCCGAGCTCGCAGTCGAGAAAGCAGTCTTGGGCGAACGCCGTGCGCTCGACGATCGCCGCGCCGGCCCCGTCGCCGAAGAGAATGCTGGTGGTGCGGTCGCTGAAATTCATGATGTGCGAAAGGGTCTCGACGCCGATGATCATCACGCGCCGGAAAACGCCGGAGCGCACGAAGCTGGACGCCATCGGCAGCGCGTAGATGAAACCGCTGCAGGCGATCTCGATGTCGAAGGCCGGTTTGCCCACCGCGCCGAGGTTGTAGGCGACGATACAGGCGGTGGCGGGGAACTGGTAGTCCGGCGTGACCGTCGCGACGATGTAGCAGTCGATGTCGGAGGCCCGTAGCCCGGCGCGTTCGAGCGCATGCTCGGCGGCGCGGGTGGCAAGATCGCTCGAGGCCTGTCCGTCGCTGGCGTAGCGACGCTCGCGCATGCCGGTCCGGGTGACGATCCACTCGTCCGAGGTCTCGAACAGCCGCTCGAAATCCGCGTTGGCCATCACCCGGTCGGGAACGTAGTGGCCGACGCCCGCGATCCGGGAGCCGAACGGTCCGTGCGATCCGTTATCCGGCAACCTACTGGTGGGTATGGCCGGCGTGCTCGTCCTTCGGCTCGATCACCTTGCGACCATCGTAGAAACCGCAGTTCTGGCAGACGAAGTGCGGCCGCTTGGACTGGTGGCACTGCGAGCACTCGACGGTGGTGACGGGGCTCAGCTTCCAGTTGGCGGCGCGCCGGCTGCGCGTCTTCGAACGCGGGGTCTTCCATTTGGGATTTGCCATTGTTTCCTATTTCTCCGGATCCGGGCAGCTGCAGCTGCCGTCGCGTTTGAGTCCACACTGGGCGCAGAGCCCGCCGCATCGCTCGTCGCACAGGAGCGCCATCGGCAGGGCGGAGTCGATCGTTTGCCGCGTGAGGTCCGCGAGGTCGAGCGAATCGCCGACCAGCACGTTGTTTTCGCCGAGCGGATCCTCGCGTCCGAGGTCCGGATCGAAGCGTTCGTCGACGTCGAGGTGGAGTGGTAGCCGCACGTCTTCGAGGCAGCGGGCGCACTCGCCCTCGACCACCGCGTCGATCGTCCCCGTGAGTTCGATCCCGCGACCGACCCGGCGCACCCGTAGGGCGACGTCGGCGGGCGAAGGGAATCGAAAGGAAGCGAAGTCGGGCAAACTCACGGCGTCGCGCACATCCAGTTCGCGACCGGCATGCAGGACGCCGCCGACATCGATGTTCGCGCGCGTGTCCCTCATTCCGTACGTGCGGAGGGCGAGCCCCCCGGTCCCTTCTTCTCTCGGCTGATTTACGTGCGTCCGCGCGAGCCGGCCCGCGCCGGGACCCTCGAGGACAACCCCCCAATAATACGGTCCCCCGTCCCGGAAGTCAAATGTCCTAGCCGCCCCCCTTGCCGGCCCGGCCGCTCGTCGCGATTGCGGTGTCCGAAGGGGGATTTCGCTCATGACAGGCATCTCGGGCGTCCGCTACGGCGCCGAAATCACGGCGGCCGCGGCCGCGCACGGACTCGATCCCAAACTCCTGGCTGCGGTGGCCGCCCAAGAGTCGGGCGGCCCGGGCAGCAACTCGGGCAACAACATCGTCGGCGACGGCGGCCACGGGCACGGCCTGTTCCAGATCGACGACCGGACCTGGGATTTCGCGAAGACGCCGGCGGCGATGAACCCGGCAGCCAACGCGAATCAGGCCGCGTCGATCCTGGCGGACAACCTGGCGCGGTACGGCGGCAACGTGAAGGCCGCGCTCTCCGCCTACAACAGCGGGTCGCCGACGGCGAGCGGAACGCCCACGACCTGGCCCGACGGCTCGACGCTCGGCTACGCTGATTCCGTGATGCGCCACTACGCGGCGCTCGGCAGCGACGCGCAGGCGCAGCTGGTGGCGGACAATCGCAACACCTCGGCGGACGTCGGAATGCTGGCTTCGCTGAGCGCCGGCCAGGCACCCGGGACGGCCTCGTCGAGCGCCTCGGGGATCGGCAGCCTCCCGAGCGCGCTCAGCCAGGCGGCGGCCGGCTCGAGTTCCTCAGCGTCGAGTTCGGCGAGCGACGCCTCGACGCTCGGCATGCAATCGCTGCTCTCGACCTTGCAGAACGCGGCGACCCCGCCGCCACAACAGCAGCCCACCAATACGCAGACGCAGCAGCAAGCCACGACGATCGGCGGCCGCGCCGACGACGACATGGCCAACCTCGTCGACGGCGGCAGCCTCTTCGGCGACGACGCCGAGGGCGACTCCAACTAACACACACGCGCTTCGGGAGACCACCACACCGACATGGGCAACATTCTTGGGAGCATTTTGGGCGGCGTCACCGGCGCCGCCACGGGCCTCTTTACCGGCGGCCCGGTGGGAGCCGTGGCCGGGGGCGTCAACGGCCTGGTGAACGGCGGCAACAGCCCGAGCGGGCTCAACAACATCAGTCCGAGTACGGACCCGACCTTGGCGCTGACCCAAGGCGCGGACCAGGCCTACGAGTACGAAACGCTGCTACTCAACATGGAAGAGATGCGGCACCAGGTCGAGATGCAGGTCCAGTCTCAGGACTTCAACGACGTGCAAGACGAGAAGTCCGAGCAGATGCGCGAGATGAACACCCTGCGCGAGGTCTCGATGAAGCAGCGCGAGGCCGACGACAAGATCGTCAAAGAGTTCATCAAGACCTCAGGCGGCGAGTAGCCGTGATCGCCGGCGTTTCCAGCGATACCGCCCTCGCCTCGGCCGCGCCGGGGACGGCCACACCCCCAGCTGGCACGCCGGCCGCCGGTGCGGACCCGGCCCCCGCTCTCGACGTGACCGCGGACACGCCGCCCGACATGACGGTCCGCCTCGCGGAAGCGCTCTCCCGGAACGCCGTGATGCTGCTGCTGGCGCAGCAGACCGAGCAACAGAAGCTCCAGCTCCGGCTCGACCGGATCAAGGCGCACTTCAACGCCTCCCAGGAGGAGCGCGCCGAGATGCTCCGCGAGATGAACGCCCTGCGCGACATGGCCCTGGAGCAGTCCAAGAAAGACGACGAGGTCCTCAAAAAGTACATCGCGATGATCTGAGCCCCGGCGCTCTCCCTCGGCCGCGTCGACGCCGCCGTCCCAAGAAAGGAGCGGCGGCGCGGCGCTGGAATCAGGAGGGTCGCGCGTTCACCGGGTACCTCGCCCGGCGAACCGTGGACGCTTCGAGGGCCATTAGCTCAGTTGGTTAGAGCGCATGCTTGATAAGCATGAGGTCCCTGGTTCGAGACCAGGATGGCCCACCAGTGAAGTGACCGAAAAAGCTCGTAACCACGGGGCTTTTTTCTATTTCCGGACATCGTCCCGAAAGGTCGCGGAAGGTCGCCAGAGGTCGCCGAAAGCCGCCGTAGGTCGCGGTTTTGGGGTACGAATTGGGGTACGGAGAGCCCCGAACCGAGCCCGTCACCCCTGTCCCCAAATGTCGCTGGCTGAGATCACACTAAAAAAAACGCCCGATCAAACGCGCGGCGCCGCGCCGCCCGCCCCCGCGGCGCCCCCCAGCGCAGCGGATGTCGCCAATCGATCCCTTCGAGCAGCATCAAGAGTTGCGCCGCCGTTAGCGATACAGTTCCATTCTGCGCTTGCGCGCCAGATGAAGCGACCGCGCTCCAACCGCTTTGCCATCAAGCATAGTCCGGTTCCATCCCACCACAGTAATTTCACCAGATCTCCGTGCCGTCCACGGAAGACGAAGGCGTGTCCGCAAAACGGATTGCTCGCCAGCGCGTTCTGCACCAGAGCGCTCAGACCCGTGAACCCTTTCCGCGTGTCGGTGACACCCGCAGCGAGCCAAACGCGCGTTCCGCTCGCCACGACGCTCATCGGCGCAACTCCGTAACGAGCAACGAGCGAACAGACCAACGCCGCATCGAGGGCGTCAGTTTCAATTCTTAGCGACGTGCCGTTCGCAAACACGAGCTGCATCACCGCTCTGGCAGACACCTGCGCGGTGCGCGTCGTGCAGCCGGCTGCTCAGATACGGCACGAATCAAACTCACCGGCAAGAACGTGGCGCTTGCCGTCGGCGCATCAGCAGGCAGCGCATTCGGCGGCCGCGACTGGGCCTCGAGCTTGTCGGCAAGAAAGAGCGCCTTCCACTGGCGCAAGCTGGTGGGATAAACGCCGTGTTCGCGCGCGATCGCACCGATCGACGAGCCTGGCTGAAGCGCCAGTCGATTGCAGCGTGCCTCACATCTTCGCTACGCTCTTGGACGAAGGCACGTAGCACTGCTCGATTTCTACGATGTATCGCCTTCTGCACAGCCTCGGCGAGGTGGGCGAACGGCGCGATCAGGCGACGCGGCCCGCGCACGTTAAGCCCGAGCTGTGCGCGCCGGCGCCGGGCCAAGTGTGGGCCTGGGACATCACGAAGCTGCACGGGCCGCAGAAGTGGAGCTACTACTACCTCTACGTCGTGATCGACATCTACGGCACGTGGGGCGGTTGCAGCGGCCGTACCCTCGGCAACAACAGCGTTAACGTAATTCCCATGCCTATGAGAGCGACATTGAGCCAGAGCCACAGCGTATGTACTCTAATGCCCTCACGGACCGGATATTCCAACCATTGCTCAATGCGCGACGACTCGCGCAGTTGACGGATGCGAGCGACGCTCTGTGCTGCCTCGACCCTTCTGCGAAATGCCCGCGCCCGTTTCATGTGGAAGTCGTAGCGTTCGTAGAGCTTGACCGACGTGAAGAGTCCGTAAGCTCCGAGGAGCGAGATCGACAGGGGAACGAACCACAGCCAGTCCGGGAAATCTTTCGTCAGAACGAGCACCGCAATTGCGGCCGACGCGCCGACAACGAATGCGTTAACGCTGGAGCGCTCGGATTCAATATGGCGGCCATGTTCCGTATTTTCCTCGTACATCCGGAGGAGCGTGTCTATCGCAGCTACTCCCTCGGGGGTTTTAGGGTCAGGCGGCGCATCGCTCGCGATACATCGCGTCAACTCTTCGGCTTCGCGCAGCTCTCCGCGTCTTCGTTCTGCGCCTCCCCAAGCTTTCGAGAATCGCCACTTGAGAGTCGGTGCTCTCGTACCGTCCCATTCCTTACGGAGCTCCGTCCGCTTGTTGAGGAGTCTTTGTTGAGGCGGGGGAGCCGGTTCCTTGTTGTCGTTACCGTTGGTGCCTTCCAAGTCGTCGCCTCGATTAGGGAGTCCGGTACTTGATGAAAGCTGGTCCAGACAATGTGGCGGCCTGTTGCCATCGGACCCCGGATTCCGACGACATCGTTAGCTGACGATCTCGAGTAACGGCGGATCCTCGTCGAGCGTCGCGGCCGCAACGTAGTCCAAGACCACCCGGCTCGATCGCTGTCCCGTGACCCGCTTGATACTCTCAATCGGGACCTTCTTCTTCGCCGCGCTCGTGATGAAGCCTCGGCGCAGCGAATGTCCGGCGAAGTCGCCCGCGACGCCGCCGGCCACGCAGCGACGGCGCAGGATGCGGGCGACGTCGCCCGGGTCGAGCCGATGCTCGGTTAGCTGCCCGCGGAGGTCAAAGCCGCGAAAGACCGGCCCCTAAGCGTCCGATCGTCTGCAGCCAATCGCTCGAGGGCAACAACGGAGCACAGCTCCGGCATTGGGTTCGATCGCCGGCAGCCGCGGCACGTAGAGTTCACGCCCTTTCTTCCGCGGATCGTTTTTAGCGGCCCCGATCCACACGTAGAGCCCCCCTTTCGAAAAGCGCAGATCCTCGACGTCGAGCGCGACGAGCTCGCTACGCCGAAACGGCCCGGCGTAACCGAGGAGCCGCAGCGCCCGATCGCGCGACGCCGTCAAACCCTGCTCCGGCTATGGCGAGCAAGAGCGCCGGCAGCCGCTCAATCAGCAATGGGTCCTTCTGCACTGCGGTGCCGGGCTCCGCGCGTAGCGCCGCAGCATCTTGCGGACCAGCGTGTGGTCGGTCGGCGTCTCAAGCCCGGCGGTCCCGTGACGGGTCGCGATCGCGGCGAGCCGTCGCCGCAACGTCGGGAACGCCAGTCCCGGCGTGGTTCAACATTTTACTCCGTTTTCCTGACATCGGCGGCGGAGCGAGCGCGCGCCTCTGGAAGGCTGCCCCACGCGCCCTAGGCCGAGCGGCACGTCGCCCGAAGTGATTTCGTTGACCTGCAACTAAGCCCGAGCGCTTCAAGTTGGCGGATCGCAGCGGCCGTGCAGGCTGGCAAGTCTTCCGGTCACGCGGTGTCAGGGATCCTTCGGCTACAATTGGCGGGAGATGAGCGAGACACCCTAAGGTGAAAATATCACAACCTAGGCTCGATGGTCGAGTAATCATATGCCAAGGTCGCCGAAAAAAAGGGCCAAAAACGCATGACAAGAAGACGGCAAGAACTTGTCTCACTCCGAGAGTACCTAAATCCGCTATGCCAGTTCGTCAAGACATCGCGACGGCTCAATCTGCATTGCAGCGAGAGCGCGGTGTACCGCTTCTTTGCTACGTTACTTCAATTCGTTGGAACTTTATCGCCAGTATCTCAGACGACGCAAGCCGCGTAATTTGCGATCATGTTGCTAGATTGGCTGGTGATGATAAGGCAACTGCCATTGATGTTTTTCTTATCAGTAATGGCGGAGACGGAACGGCTGCATGGAAGATTATTTCCTATTTACGCGAGTTTTTCAACAAGATCAGCGTACTGGTTCCGTCTCGCGCATACAGCGCGGCTACGCTGTTTTCACTCGGGGCAGATGAAATCGTGATGGGCCCCTTTGGTCAGTTGGGTCCCATCGACCCCAAGGTCCAGAACGACTTCAATCCAGACACTCCTGGAGGGCAAAAGGTTAGCATCAGTGTAGAAGATGTTAAGTCTTAGGATGCTCTGATTTATCGTACGCCGTTTTTCTGATATAATGAACGCATGTCGAATCGGCAGATCACGCTGGCGACAGCCGGCTTCGAGCGATACTCTAAGACGACGAAGCGCGCTCAGTTCCTC